>Ga0070699_100001662_pt1 | contig 20305 bp, 20 predicted proteins | sample KBSK1503metaG_FD_65473 | JGI IMG/M metagenome (GOLD analysis project Ga0070699, IMG submission 65473) | Corn, switchgrass and miscanthus rhizosphere microbial communities from Kellogg Biological Station, Michigan, USA - KBS K1-50-3 metaG | ecosystem: Host-associated > Plants > Roots >...
TACTTCAAGATCGTGATCGGATCCGCTTCCCGGGTCGTCGGCGTCTGCACGTAGACGAAGTAGCGGCCCGACGCGAGCTGCATGCCGCGATCGTCCTTGCCGTTGAAGTAGACGTCGCGGTCGCCCGCGGGTTCGTACATCGAATCATGGACGGTCCGGACGAGACGACCGTTCAGGTCGAACACGCGCACGAGGAGCCGTCCCGCGGACGGCATCGCAACCGTGATGACCGCCTGCGGATTGAGCGGATTCGGACCCACGCGACGGATGACCTTCTTCGGCTCGGGATAGAGGTCCACGTTGAGGTCGACGACGATCTCCGTGCCGTTCATGAGCTGCGCCTTCAGGGACAGGTGGCCCGCCCTGCGTTCCTCCAGATTCGAGAAGAGCGCACGCAGGTCTTCCTTCGCGAAGTCCATCCGAAGCTCCAGCACGCCATTCTGGTCGCGATCCCGCGTCCCATCGACGCTCTCCGGAATGGGCTGGATGTATGGGACCGACCCGGAGCCCTCCCACGCGTACAACTTCAGGCTCGACCGATTCACCGCGCCGAGCGAGAACGACTCGTTGACCGGCTCGAGGTAGACCCACTCCGTCGGTTTTCCGGTATGGAGCTTGATCGGATCCATTTCCGACCACGCGCGCGCCAGAAGCGGCGGCACGACGTCGGTGACCGTGACGGTGACCGACGCGTTCGCGCTGGCGCTGCCGTCGGAGGCACGGAGTGTCAGATGATAGGTGCCCGCGCCGGTCGAGGACGCCGCGAGCGAGAGCGTGCCCGCTCCGCTGCCAAGATCCGCGAGCGACGCGGTAAGCGCGGTCCCGCCGTCCGAAGCGGTCAACGACAAGGCCGGCGCCGCGAGTCCGCACGCCTGGTCCGGATCCGAAGCCGAGACGGACACCTGCGTCGAACCTCCTTCGGGGAGCGACGCCTGATACGAAGCGGCACCCCAAGCGGGCGCGCGATTCATGTTCGTCACCGTGATCGTGAACGACTCGGAATCCATGAAGCCACCGTCCGAGATGGCGATCTGGGCCGGATACGACCCCGCCTGACAGTAGCCCGGGGCCATGTCGAGACGCGCGGTCGCCGATCCCGAGCCGCTACTGGTCGGCGTCAGGTTCGCGAATCCGGGCAGCGAGACCGACCAACTCAGCAGGCCGCCGTCCGGATCCGAAGCGGAGAGCGTGACCTGCTTCGTCGCGCCTTCGGCCACCGTCTGCGCACCGATCGCCGCCAGCACCGGCGGATTCTGCGGAACCGAACCGGTCACCGTGACCGTGAACGTCTCGGTATCAGTAGCGTTTCCGTCCGACAGGGTCGCCGTCAGCGTGTGTACCCCGGGAGGCGTCGGCGGCGGCGGCGCCAGCATGAGCATGCCGCTTCCGTTCCCGTTGTCCGAGAACGATGCCCACGACGGGAGCCCCGTCACGCCGAGCGTGAGCGGGTCGTCATCGTCGTCCCAACCCGTGATCATCACGAATTGCATGGCGCCCGGGTCGATGCTCCGGTTTCCGATCGGATTCAACTCCGGCGGAGTGTTCGCGTTCACGACCTCGATCTGCACCGATTCGTTGTCGGTCCCGCCGAACGTATCGTCCGCCATGAAGAAGACGACGTAGAAACCGGCGTCGAAGGCGTTGGGCGTCCAGGAGAAGGAGCCCGTGTTGTTTCCATTGTCGGTGAACGTCGCGTCGCCGGGCAGGTTCGACGCGTAGAGCGCGACCGTCTGGCCGTCCGCGTCCGTCGCGCTCACGGTAAACGTCAAGAGCGCGCCTTCGGACACGGTCCGAGCGCTGGGGACGGTGAGTACGGGAGCGGCACCAAACGCTGCCGACGCCGAAAGCAGCGAGGCGGCGAATAGCGGAAGTACGATTCGGACGGCGATGCGTTTCATGGAGCGGAGCATGGCGGTACCCTCGTTCGAGTGAACGAACTGCCTGCCCCATCCGTGGGAACCACCTACAAAATGCAGCAGTTTCGCACCTGTATAAGGGAGCAAGGGGCGGGCCAGAGCGGGAGCGGGCTGGCTAGATATTGGCCGATCCGGGGGTTAGCCTCGAAAGTGCCTTCTGGGGAGTATTCAGCCGTTCATGCGTTCCGCCATGCAGGGCGCACGAGGCGTGCGACCCGCGGTTGCGGATGGAACCATCCGGCCCTCCGGCGCATACTACCTGGGCACAGAAAAATTGCTTCCGGAGGGCGGCCGGCCTCCCGCCCAAGACAGGAGGAACCCGTGTCCGCAGAGAAGCAGAAGCCGTCGGCGCGCCCCCGCAAGACCGAGTCGCTCCGCGACTGGATCCAGACGGTCCTGATCGTCCTCGTCGTGGTCATCACCTTCCGCGGCGTCGTGGCGCAGGCCTACCAGATTCCGAGCGGCTCCATGGAGAAGACGCTCCTGATCGGCGACTACCTCTACATCAATAAGATGCTCTACGGCTCGGAGATCGACATCGGCTTCGGCGGGCATCGCTTCTTCTATCACCGCTTCCCCGCCATCCGCCAGCCGAAGGCGGGCGACATCATCGTGTTCCGCTACCCGGTCGATCCGCGGCAGGATTTCATCAAGCGATGCGTGGCGGTGGGAGGACAAACCGTGGCCATCCGCGACAAGGTCGTGTACGTGGATGGGGTGAAGCGGAACGAGCCCTTCGCCGTGCACGACGATCCGCGCATGCTGCCGGGCCGGGACAACTTCGGCCCCTACATCGTGCCGCCCGGACATCTCTTCATGATGGGCGACAATCGGGACAACAGCTCCGACAGTCGCGTCTGGGGTCCCCTGCCCGCGAACCTCATCAAGGGCAAGGCCATGTTCACGTACTTCTCCTGGGATCCGAAGCGCCATATGGTCCGGTTCAACCGGATGTTCCAGGGGATTTCGTAGGGTCGCCGGCGGTTAGATTCTGCTTGATCGGGGGGCGCGCGTGCCGATGATCACCGGTATGCGCGCCCCTCGACTATTGCGGGTCCTGTTGCTGGCGGGTTTGTTGGCCGGAGGCGGAGCCGGTTGTGTCTCCACGGCCGGCGGCCTCGGCGGCGTCCAGTTCGACGACGATCGCGATCGTGGGCGCGGGCGAGACCGGGACCACGAGGCGGAGGTCGGAAAGGCCTCGTTCTACGCCCACCGCTTCCACGGTCGCTCGACAGCCTCCGGCGAGACGTACGACGAGTCGAAGATGACCGCCGCGCATCGAACGCTCCCCTTCGGCACGCGCGTTCGCGTGACGAACCTCGAGAACGGGAAGGCCGTGACGCTGCGCGTGAACGACCGTGGGCCGCACCGCAAGGGCCGTGTCATCGACGTATCGTACAAGGCGGCGAAGCGCCTCGGCTTCGTGCGGGACGGGATCGCTCGCGTGAAGGTCGAGGTGGCGTCGAAGCCGGATGACGATGATGACGATGACGAAGACCACGACGAATGAACGCCAGAGTGCTCATCATGATCGGGGTCGTCGTCGGCTCGACGCTCGGTGGCTACATTCCCGCCCTCTGGGGCGCGGGCGGCCCGACGCTCGCGTCGGTCTTCTTCGGAGGCGTTGGGGGCGTGCTCGGCATCTGGGCGGGCTACAAGATTTCCAGGTTGGGCACCTGATCGTTTAGACTCGGCCGGTGAGCCTCGCCCGCGCCACGGATCTGCTCTTCTCGAACCCAGGCCTCTTCTGGCGCAAGTCCATCGCGCGCCTCCTTCCCCGCATTCCATTCTTTCCGCGACACGCCGTTCAGAACATCCGCGGGGTTCGCTTCGAATGCGACTTCGCGCTCGATCCCCGCGTCGGTGACATGTACTTCTCGGCGTACGAGCCGGACGAGGTCGCGGTGCTCGAGCGATATTTGAAGCCGGGTGACGTGTTCGTCGACGTCGGCGCGAACATCGGGTACCTGACGGCGGTTGGCGCGTCGCTGGTCGGAACGAGGGGCGAGGTGCACAGCTTCGAGCCTGTGCCCGCGTACTTCGCGCGCCTTCAGGCCCTGTGCGAAGCGAATCCGGAATATTCGATCCGAGCGAACGCGATCGCGTTGGGCGAGAACGCGGGCTCAGCCGAGATCGCGCAATCGGGAACCGGGAACATCGGCTGGAACAGCATGGTCCCGGGAATGCTCGCGGGGGACCGTCATGCCCGTCACACCGTGCCGGTTCAGCGCCTCGACGCTTACCTCGCAGAGCGAGGCGTTTCGCGGGTGGCGCTGATCAAAGTGGATGCCGAGGGATTCGAGCTCCCGGTCTTGCGCGGGGCGAGCCGCTTCCTGGACGAAACGACCGCGTCGCTCCCACCGATCCTTTGCGAGGTCGCGCCCGGCGCTTATCCCCTGCTCGGGGCCAAGGTAACCGATCTCTTCGAATTTCTAGCGCGATACGGGTACATTGCGCTCGACGTGGAGAGCCACGGCCGCCCCGTGCGCGGCGAAACACTCGAAACGACGCTCAATGTGCTCTTTCTTCCGGGGCCCGCTAGCTCGCGCTAGTTACTTTTTCCCGACGGCTCTCCGCCTAGGGATCGGAGGTACGAATCGGAGACGGTCGTGCCGAGCCGACGGGCTTCCCACGCGTCGGCCAAGGCGCGGGTCCGGTCGCCGAGGGCGCGGTGCGAGAAGCTCCGGTAGAGGTAGTACATGCCGAGCCGCGCTTCACTCTCGGGCGCGCCCCCGATCGCCTGGTCGAACGCTGTGACCGCCTCGCGGTGACGGCCGAGCCGATATTCGCAGAATGCGATCGAGCCGGATTGCAGGTAGTTCGTTGCATTTCCAAGCTCGAGCGAGATCGCCCGGCGGCTGTCGACGATCGACCCCTCGTACTCCCCCAGCGAGAAGCGCGCGAGTGCCCGGTTCATATAGGCGTAGCGCTGCCGCGGGTCGACCTCGATGGCGTGCGTGAAGTCGGCGACAGCCCCGGCGAGGTCGCCCCGCCTGAGCCGCACCCTGCCTCGATTGTTCATCGCGGCAGCCAATGTAGGTTGGAGCGCGATTGCGCGGTCGAAGTTCACGAGGGCCGAATCGTCCTGGTTGAGGTCGGACAGCACGTCTCCTCGGGCGTGCCAGAGATTTGCGTTCTGCGGATCGAGCGCCAGAGCCTGGTCGTAATCAGCGAGCGCATCCTGAAGACGCCCCGCTTGATGGTGGTAGTAAAAGCCGCGGTTCCGGTAGGCGACGACGATCTGTCGTGGATACCTCGCGATCGTATCGTTCCAGAGCGTCTCCGAGTTCTGCCAGACGTCGCAGCGTCTCCACGTCTGAATCAGCGAAATCGGGAGAAGTAGCAGGAAGATCGCCGCGACGACCGGCCTGATCGGGATCCCCAAGGCGCGGCGGCCAGCCCGATCGTCTAACCACCACGCCAATGCAAAGAGGAGGCCGATGTACGAGACGTACGTGTAGCGGTCGGCCATGGTGGCGGAACCCAGCGAGAAGAATTGGAGCACGAGTACGATGTTGATCAGGTAGAACGCGAGGCCGAAGGCGACGGCTCGTTCGCGGCGGGCCATCAGCACCGCGACGGGCAGGAGGAGCATCGTGACCACGAACACGACGTAGAACTGCGGCCACGCCCCGTTCGTCTGACTCGGATAAGGATAGATCGCGGAGAGGCCGATCGGCACGAAGAACTTCGCCACGTACATCGTCACGCCATAGGCGCCGAATAGGATCTTCTGAAACGGATTCCAGACGTGCATGATGGCTTCGACGCCCTGCTGCGCCTGAAGCGTGAGAAGGCCCGCTCCCAGCGAGACGAGGAAGAACGGAATCTTCTCCAACCAGACGAGGAGCGTCCGCGCGCGCCCTCGGAAGAGGTCGATCGCCACGAGCGCGAGCGGAAAGACGACCGCGGCCGGCTTGGACGCCGCTGAGAGGACGAACGCCCCAAGTACCACCGCCAGACGGAAGGGCTGCGGCCGCTCGATGTGGGCCACGTACGCGATAAGGCCGAGGAGCATGAAGAACGCATAGAGCACGTCCTTCCGCTCGGCGACCCACGCCACCGACTCGACGTGCATCGGGTGAATGCCGAAAAAGAGACTCGTCGCGGCCGCGGTCCAGAATCGCTTTCGGGAGAGCCGCCAGACGAACACGAAGACGAGCGCCGTGTTCGCCAGGTGCAATAGCAGATTTAGCCAGTGGTACGGCGCTGGGTCGAGCCCCGCAAAACGATAATTCAGTGCGAGAGACCACATCGTGAGCGGATGCCAATTGCCAACCGCCGGCTTTGTCAGGATGGTCCAAAAATCCGCGTTCGCGAGGAGTGGGTTTTCCGTGACGTAGAGGTTGTCGTCCCAGTTGGTGAAGCCGTTGGCGAGGCTGGGCAGGTAGACGACGAACGTAACGGCGAGGATCGCGGCCAGAATCGCAAGGAGCGGAGCCGAGCGGATCGTCGTGGAGGCCCCGGGACGTCGTTCCCGGCCCGGGCGCCGTCCTCGGCGAGAATCGGAACTATGATCGCGACCGCGAGGGCTCAAGACGGTGACATTACTCCGGATTTTGAGTCTCCGGTGCCCGGTTTTCAACCCCGGACCTGGCGGGTCCCAAGAGGCGCACTGCGCAGTAGCTTAAGGCCCTTCTCGCGGCGCAACGTCCTGTTCGTGCCGAAGTCTGATATTCTCTAGGCAACCCTGCTGGACACCTGCCGAGGTGATTCTCAATGGAACGTGCGCCTTTAGGCCTGTTTCGGTCGGTCCTTCTCCTTCTTCTCGTCTCGTGCGGTGCCCCCTTTTCGACTGCCCAACCCTCGGCCGATCCGGAGCCCTGTAAGGGGCCAAACGCTGAGGTTGCCGGCATCATTACGGGACCCGATGGCAAACCGGTGACCGGTGCCATCATCACGTACTACGGCCTGAGGTGGGATTCGGACTGCAGGGTGGGCGTACACGAGCCGTCCGAGGTTCGATCGGACTCGAGCGGTGCCTACGCCATTCGCGTTCCGCTCGGTAGGGGGCGCGTCCTTTCTGTCGAACGCACCGACAAGGCTGGTTTTCCCCGCGACTACCTCTCCCTTGCCGATGTCGTACGAGAGGGCCTTCGCGCTGACCACCAATTCAAACTCTTTCGCGTGGTCGGGCGGGTGATCGACGCGAGTGGAGCTCCGGTCAATGGGGGTGCTGTCACGATTTACCCCAAGACGAACATTGTGATGTATGACCTGGAAGGGTTTCCTGCGGCCGCGATTCGACAGGGACGTTTTGAGTCGGCCATCCACGCAGCTGGTACCTATGTCTTCTGGGTCCGCCCCGGTCACGGGGGGTTGGGGGTGCCGAGTCGCCCCGGGCACATGACCATCTCGGCGGACACCTCGGTCACGATTATCGCGGACGCGTATCGCGTGGATGGAGTGATCGTAGACGAAGATGGAGAACCGATCGCGGGGGCGCTTGTTGCCGTGCAAGGGAAGGATGCTGTGCAAAGCAGCAGGTCCGACGTGAACGGCAGATATTCCTTGCTCCTGCCCGTGGGACGCTACCGGCTGGCCACCTACTACTCTGGGATACGGTCCTCCGAGCCGGAATCCCTTCTCGTTTCCGGATCCCAGCGATTATGCATCAGGATGAAGGGCGAGCTTCGTCGGTAGACCCGTCACGGCGGCTCTGCGATGATCACAGAATTAGTTGGTGCCGGAGGGGGGAATCGAACCCCCACGGGATTGCTCCCACCGGAGTTTGAGTCGGCCTTTCGGCTCGCATGGCCTTTTCGGATTGGCCGGCCGCCTCTCCTCTCCAGGCGGCCAATCCGAATGCCGGCCGAAAGACCAATCCCTCCTACCCCACGACGCATCCCTCCCCTACCCCACTACCACACCCCCCTTGCTTGGGCGTTTCTCGTAGCATTACGCGGGATTGTTGCCGCGTTCTGCCGCGATTTGCCGGCGTTGCTTGATGGTTTGTCCCCTGGGGGCAGGAATGGTCGAGATTACGTCGCTCGAATATCTCCTCGTGGCCGATGCCGAGAACGCCCTCGGCTCCACCGCCAACCTAAAGATCCTCGTGCCGGACGTCTTGACCGGAATCGAGGGATTCGTGGCAGCGTTCGACGCTCTGGCCAAGGCCTGGGAAGGGGTGACCGGTCACGATGAAGCTGCCAAGGTGGCCAATGCCTGGATCGAGGGACAAGGTATGGGCGGCAAGGCAGGCTTCCACATGCTGCGCGATGCCACCCTGCTTGGGCCCGATCCCGACGAGGACGAGACGCGCGCGGCCCAGAAGCAGCTTCATCGGACCATTGCGATTCTCGTGCGCGCCCACCTCACCAACCGAATCCGGCGAGACTTCTTGTTCGGCCTTAGTGATCTTTTCCGTTTGAGAGTGTCCGGGGCGCACGGGTACCTCCGGCTCCAGTGCGAGACGGTCGCCCAGCTCGTCCTCATGAGGGGCCGGCCTGGTGTCGCGCCCGATTGGCTTAACGCACTCGATCATCAAGAGGGGCGGCTCTTCTACAAGGCTCGCCATAGGAGAATCAAGCAGATCATACGGGCGCTCGGCCTGCACCATACGTACGATCAGGCCTCTAACGAAGCCCTCCACTCGCGGCCCGGAGGTATATCGCGTGGCCTTCTCATCGGTGGAAAGACGCGCCTTCCCGGCGAAGTGCGGCTCGCGTACCAAGAGATAGATGACCCGCGGCTTCTTCTCTTCGAACTGCTGCCCTATCTGCGGTTCCACCTTGGGTTGCTCGAACTGCTCGACAAGCTCTATCCGGAGATCGCACCGGAGGCACTCGCGGCGATCCCCCGCGACGAGTGCCGCCAGTTCCTTGATCGTGCGGGCGAGAAGGCCGTGCAACACCGCAAGCAGATGGGGAAGAGAGGCGTCCTTCTCGCCCTAGGCGGAAACGAAGCGTTAGGCGAGTAGCAACGAACAACCCGGAGGCCGCCACTATTCCCAACTCCCTCAGCCCGAGCAGAAGGCGGCGCGCACGAGTAGCTTTGCGTCTGTCGATTCGTGCGTGTACCATCGCGCCCTATGAGCGACACCAAGTGGATCACTGAATGCTCTCCGGCGCTCGCACAAGCGATGCTCGATGTTCTGGACGACATCGTCGAGAAGATGGACAGCCTCGAAGAGCCCATCATCATCTCGCCGTACGTGTATGGAATGGGAGCCGGCCAAGAAGACAATGTGCGCGAGCGGAGGATGGCCACACTTGAGACGCTGCGGAAGCGGGGTGTGATACGTAGCGCCGAGTACAGCCATGAGCGTGGGAGAAGACCTGGCATCTGGATCGAAGCGGACGAGAACGCCGTTCGTGAGGCGAGTCGCCTTCTCCGAGACCGGATCGAGAGGCGCCCCCCTGCCCCGGCGGAAATCCCCGCGGTCGCCGCTGATCCGCTGGCGCGTGTGCTGAAGGCCGTCTCCCGGTTCCATGCCGTTGCCTCCGACCTTCGGCGCCGTCGCGAAGGACGTGAGCCGCTGGAAATGAAGGACGAATACGACGTCCAGTATCTGCTCCACGCTCTACTGAGGGTCGATTTCGACGATATCCGCCCGGAGGAGTGGACCCCGAGCTATGCGGGCAAGCAGGCGAGGGTGGACTTCTGGTTGAAGCCCGAGAAGATCGTCGTCGAGGTAAAGATGGCCCGCGTCGGACACGCGGAGAAGGAGATTGGGGAAGAGCTCATCATCGACATCGAGCGATACGCGACTATCCACGGGTGCGAGACCCTCGTGTGCCTGGTCTACGATCCCGGTCACGTGATCAAGAATCCCGAGGGGTTCCGCGCAGACCTGAACCGTAAGCGCAACGGCCTGACCGTGCACGTGGCGGTGGTCCCCGGGCGTTAACGGTCCGCTCCAGTAGGAGGTGAGCCCTCCTCAGCGGACCTCAGATGCGCGAAGCCCAGTTGACCTAGCACCGCGCCAGACCAACTGGGCCGCTTCCCCCGGGCGGGGAACGAGGGCTCCTGTCTTAGTTCACGCCGACCGGCTTGCCTTCGGGCCTGACGCGGAACTCGTAGAAGTGCTTCAAGTCATCGATGACCCGCCGCCCAGGGGTCCTGTCCCGGTACCCATAGTCCAACCACAGGCGGTAGCCAGCGTCGTGCATCAAGCGGATGATGTGTCTATAACGGCGTTCCAACTCTTCCTTGGCAACCTTCCGCACGCTCGGGGTCCCGGTGTTGTCCTGAATCGTATCCAGGTCCAGCATCGTACCGAGCACGTCCCGCAACTCTTCCTGGAGGCCGAGGTTCTGGTTCGCCTGCCAGTCTAGCGTAACACCCTTGCAGGGCCCGTCGCCCTCGCCGAGCTTCACGATCTTGCCGTACTCGGCCTCACCAACGTGATCCCGCCACCCATTCACCGCCATGATTCCCTCCCATCGGAAATGCTGTTGAGGTCCCGGCCACCGTTCGACCGCCCAGGGTCCGTGTATTGGGATGCGGAATCGGGCCTATGGGTCCAGGACTCGGCGGAGTAGGAGCGGAACACTTCCCGGTAGGAGTTGAGGCCGCCTCAGCGGACCTCAGAGGCGCAAAGCCTAAGACTCTGTGGCGATGGTTCGCTCCCTGTACCAGGCCTCTGCGGCCGTCACCGCCTCCTCGAAGAAACGGCCGGCCTCGTCCGCCCGAATGCCGAAGAGAATGCCTGGCTGGGGGAAGGACGGGTCCGAGGAAGTGGTAGGCATCATCCGAGCGTCGAGAACCTTGGCACGATGGATCGCCGTCGGCCAGTAGTGGGCAGACGCAATTCCAAGGGCGTCGATTATCCCAAACACCCGCTTCAGCGGGTCTTTGGCTTCGGCCCCCCATACTGCCACGGCTTTGGCCTGCACCCCGAAAAGGGCATCACGGGCTTCCACCAGTCGCCCCAGTTGCCGGTCGTAGTCGTTCCGCAGCTCGGTCATCTGCATCGCTCTCCACAAGTGCGCGCCGGTCTTCGAGTGATGGCTCGCCGCCACCACACCCGGAGTGTGGTGTTGCCGTACTTCGTGGTAAACGCGAACGCGCTCTAAGGCCGCAAGCACTTCCAGTGCGAGCATCACTTCCGACGCTCGATCGACGGGGCGCGCCGGCCCCTTCCTCTCCCGGTACTCTCGCGCCACGTATTCACGCGTGGGACCGGGCGTCCTTGCGGTCTTCGAGAGAGGGTGCACTGGCTCCACGAAAACCTGATCGCCCTGAAGGAAGACCTGGCTCTTGAGTAGGAGTAGTCCGCGCCCGTCCCTTTCTGCATCGGTGCGGTACTCGAGGATGCTATCGGACGGCAGCCGGAAGCGCTTGGGGCGAGCGTCGGCGTCGGACGGTTCAACCAGCCCCAACCCCTCAGGCGACGCCTTCTCTATCTTGTAGCTGTAGTCGTACGGTCCTAGATCCTTTCCGCTCCCATCAACCTCGCGAGGCTCCGGGCGCAGCCGGACAATGCGTCCCTCCATCTTCGCGAGTTCAACCTTGTTCATGCCTTCAGGGCTCCTGCCGATTGTGTGATTGGCCCCCATTTGGCCCCCGCAGCCGAATGGGACGTCCCCTCGTGTTCGCGCAAGTTGATGTGCCGGAGGGGGGAATCGAACCCCCACGGGATTGCTCCCACCGGATTTTGAGTCCGGCGCGTCTGCCAATTTCACCACTCCGGCGACCGTCTTAAGTCATTGAATTTCGCGACGATATCAGCACCATGGGGTCCGGTCAAGGCGGCCGGCCCCCGCGCGATCCAAATTCAATTGACAACAGGTCAATGGTTTACGTATAATGCCTCGCGTAACACGGAAGTCCCATATCCCCCCTGGAACTTTTCGCAAGCATCCGAGTCTAAACGACTAAGTGAGTTTGCGAAGTTCCCTGGGTTTCACGTTCCCTAGACGGCTTGACCCGGCGTTCGCCGGTGGGTTGCATAAGACCTTAACAAGTCGTGTAGGCACGGTTCATTCGGGGAACTTCCATTAACAAGGGGCGGGCCGAGAGGCTCGCCCCTTTTTCGTTACGGCAGCGCCCGCACCACCACGGTCGTCAGATCGTCGTCCTGCTCCCCGTCCCGGAACGCCTGCACCGCCTCCCAGATCCCCCGCACCTGCGCGACCGCCGATTCGTCCTTCCGCGCCACGATCGCCTCGCGGAGCCGCTCCTCGCCGAAGAGGTCGCCGTCGGCGTTCATCGCCTCCGTGATCCCGTCGGTGTAGAGGACGAGCACGTCGCCGGGACGTAGCTCCACGAGACGCTCCTTGTAGGCCGCCGCCTCGAACGTGCCCAGCAGCGGACCCGTGGCGTCGAGCGTGTCGAACTGTCCCGTCGCGGCGCGCAGCAAGAGCGCGGGATTGTGACCGGCGTTCACGTACGTGAACCGGCGGGCCTCCACGTCCAGCACGCCGAAGAGCGCGGTCACGAACCGGTCGGGCTCGATCGACTCCCAGAGGAGCTTGTTGACCTTCGCCATCGTGGTGCGGATGGCGTAGTTGTTCCGGATCTCCGCGATCAGGGACGCGCGGAAGGACGCCATGATGAGAGCCGCGGCGATTCCCTTCCCGGAGACATCCCCCACCACGATGCCCCAGTGCTGGTCGGCGATCCGAATGTAGTCGTAGTAGTCGCCGCCGACCCGGTCCGAGGAGTAGTTGGCGCCGGCGATATCGAAGTTCTGGACCTCCGGATTCCGATCGGGGAGGAACGAGCGCTGGATCCGTTGGCCGATCGTCACCTCCTCGTCGAGGCGCCGCTTCTCGAGCACCTCCTCGTGGAGGCGCGTTCGTTCGATGGCGACCGCGGCCTGCGCCGCGAAGGCGGTCAGGAGCTGCATGTCCTCGTCCTCGTACGCCCCCGGCTCGTCCGACTCGAGGTTGAACGCCCCGATCACCTCGCTCCCGATCCGGATCGGGGCGACCATCTCGCTTCGGGTATCGTCCCGCGCGTTCACGTACCGGGGATCGTTCCGTACGTCGGGGACGATCACGCCGCCGCCCGTCTTCACGACCCAGCCGATCAGTCCCTTCCCGACCTTGAGCCGCACGGCCTCGCCGCGCTCGGGGTTGTAGCCGCGAATGGTTTGCTGCGTGATCCACTGCGTCTTTCGATCCACGAGGTAGATTCCCGCCGCGTCGTAGCGGACCACCTGGAAGACGAGGTCGAGGATCTGCTCGAGGAGCGCCTCCGTGTCGAGGCTTCCCGAGATCCGCGTCCCCAACTCCAAGAGGAGCTGGTTCTCGACTTTCTCCCGCATGGCGTCCGCGTAGACGCGCGCGTTCCCCACCGCGATCGTGAGCTGGACGCCCAGCTCGCCGAGGAAGCTCACTTCCTCCGAGGCGGGGGTCCCTTCCTCGCGGCCCAGGAGCACGACCACGCCGAGGGGATCCGGGCCGCGGCGAAGCGGGACCGTCAACGCCCCACGGATCTCCGCGCGCGGCCGCCCGCCCCACTCGGCGGCGACGTAGTGCGACTCGGGTACCTCGGCGTGGAACCGGGGCGCATCCTCCGCGCACGCCTGCCCCGCGAGGCCCTGGCCCACCTGGAGCCGGGGGCGGCGCCCGACGACGGGCGTGTTGCAGAGAATCCATGGGTAGAGAAGCTCCGTCCGCGGGTCGAGCACCCAGAGCGAGAACTCGGCGAACGAGCCGGCGCTCAGGAAGAGGTCGCGTGCCCGCCGGGCGAGCGCGTCCCGCTTCAGGAGCGCGAGATCGCGCGAGGCGCGCACGAGGAATCGGAGCCGCTCCTCTTCCGTGAGCAGGGCCCCCCGAACCGCGGTCTCTTCCTTCATCCGCGGAACGGCCGGGCGGGGCGCTTCGGTTGCCGCAGTTCGGCGAGGTAGGCGCGTAGCTCTCGAGGCCCGAGGTGGTCGGCGTTCCAGAGCGCCTGGAAGATGCGCTCTCCGCGCCCGCGATAGCCGGGGCAGCAGGCGAGCGTCCGGGCGTAGACGCGCCGGCGCTCGGCCCGCGTCATCGCGGGCAGACCGCGGCGGTTCAGGCGCCCGTCGATCCAGACGTTCCAGAGTTCGTTCAGGGCTTCCCGCTCCGCGACGGGCGCGCCCGTCAGGTCGACGCCCGAGTCATGGTCGTCCTTCAAGTGGAAGAGCTCGTGCAGGCACGCCTCCGCGAACGATCGGCGCGAGAACTGCTGCGGCGCGATCGGCGGCGGCCCGGCGCGCCGTCCCCACGTGCGGGCCCACGCGCGACGCCGCGCCCGCGTCACGAAGTTCCCCACCGCGAAGGAGAGGCGGGCCGCTCGATGATCGTGCGTGTTCCATTCGATGTAGGCGTGGTCGTCCCGATTGCTGAGATCGATGTGCACGCGGAGATCCTGGACCACCGACTCGAGCCCCAGCTCGCGGAGCACCCGGCGAATCACCTCGTCCGCCTGGTTCCGGAGCGGAAAGTCGGCCGGCTGCCAGCGGATTCGGACCGCCGGCCGCGGCGTCCTCGACGCCGGCTGTCGGGTCGAGGCCATCAGTCGGTCACCGTCTTCACGACCACGATGTGAACGGCCGTCAGGCCGAGGATGACGAAAATGGGCGGCAATCCGAACAGCCCTCCCTTCGGTTTCTTCACGACCGGAACCGGCTCGTCCCCCGGCCTCGCCGGAAGGGGGCCGGCACCGGGCGGAACGTAGCGCAGGGTCTCCGCGGGCGCTGTCGAATCCGGCGGGGAGACGCGCAGGATCGCGGAGGAATCTCGCATGACCGGCACGTTCCCGGAAGCGGGCGGGGGCGGGGGTTGGTCGTCCTCGAACACCGGGACCGGCGGAGCCTCCCCGTCGTCTCCGTCGTCCTCATCGACCGTGGAGTCCGGGTCCGATGCCTGCATCGCCCGCGAGACCGCGCTGGGCGCGGCCGCGGCGGGCGCCGGCGCCGAAAACGGCGATCGCGGGGCGGCCGAAGCGGTCAGCCCCGCGATCAGGAGCAACGCCAAACGAGCGGCGCGGCGCCATGCGCCGTCAGAACCCATTCGCACCGTGATGGATATCGTCTCCGTCAAATCCGAAGCGGCCTCCTCTAGCGACACACCGAGCATAGTCTGCCCGGAGGCGTTCGAGAAGCGTCAAACGGGTTACCGGGCGCGGAGGGCGTCGAAGGCGTCGGGGTCGAGCAGTTCGCCGTCGCGGAACCGAAGGGGCGGACGGAGCTGGCCGTAGTACCACCACTCCTCGGTGTGCCCGACGGGCGTGAGGAGCACGCGGCCGGTCGGATAGCCGATCTCGTCGAACACGAGCCGCATGTCCGGGGAGATGTGATCGCGCCAGTAGCGCATGCGGAGCGAGGTCAGGAGCAGCTTCTCTTGATGCCGCGTCTTCGCCGACAGCCACTCGACCGTCCGCACGATCTGCACCGAGTCGGCGTCGTAGATCAGGATGTCGGTCGGACCAACGAACGAAACCTGCGCCGTGGCCGGGACGGGGGTCGAGGAGAGGAAGACGACGGCGGCGAGACCGCCGGCAAGCAAAGCAGGATGTCGTAGCATGCCCTTAATTATACCGGATCGGAGGTCGTTTCGGATGGAGAAAAAACTTCTAGCTACGGTAGAGGATTCTCCCGCAATTCTCACAATTTTCAAGAGTTCCGGATGGCCCGGTAGCTCCCCTGCCGGCCGCGGTCGGAAGGCTCATGCGACATCCGCCACAGATGCTCCGCTCCACCGGCACGACGACCCGAACGTGCCGTCGGCTCATTCGTTCGTAGGTCTGGAGCAACCGCTCGTCGATCCGCGCCGCGACCTTCTGGCGGGCGCGCACCAACGTCTCGACGTTGTCGACCGGGAAGCCGAGCCGCTCTTCGTGGAGCGCCATTTCGGGATCGCGCACCTCTCGGAGGAGCACGTCGATGTCCTGGAGCTGGATCAACTCGGCAAGTGGGTCGGTCATGATTGGATGGCCTCGACCAGCGAGTCCCGGAGCGATCCGAAATCGGACGCCTCGAGGAGGCGCTGGCGTGTCTTGGAGAGGCGCACGCCCCGGACGATTTCCGCGACGAGCTTCAGGTAGATCGGGTCGCGCTCCAAGGGGGGCGCGACGATCAGGAAGCAGAGGTGTACCGGAAGACCGTCGGAAGCCTCGAACTCGATGCCCTTCCGGGAGCGGGCCACCAGGAGCGCCCGTTCGGCGACCAGCGTGGACCGCCCGTGCGGAACGGCGATCCCCTTCCCGATCCCGGTGCTCCCCAGCGCCTCGCGACGGCGGAGGGCCTCGACGACCGCGTCCGGGTGCCGCGTGATGCCCGCGGCGGCGAGGGCGGCGGCCAATTCCTCGAGGACGGAGTTCTTCTTTCGGCTGCGGAGTTCGGGTATGAAAAGGGTGTCTCGGAGGTGGGCCACGACTGCGGTGCCCGTGCTCGGTGCGGCGGTTACGACGGACGTCATGTCCTGAATTGATCCTATTCCTCGGGGTGAGAGACCTGGGTCCCCGAGCACCAAACATACAGGACGCAACACGGACATGGCAAGTTCGTTGTTTTTCGGAGCTTGGGGGCGGGAGTCGTGCGAATCGCGATCCGCCGCCTCGCTGGCCCGCCCCGGTAACGGACTGTCCGAGAGCGAGTTCACGGCGACCCGGCCAAATGCGACCTGGGCCCCCCTTCCGGCACGCGCCTTGCGTTCTACGGCGTCGGGCTTTAAGGAGGAACGACACGATGTCTTCCGCACGAGAGCGCAGGCAGAAGCAGTTGGCCCAGGTTGGGGCCATCGGACACGAGCACTTCATGACGGGCGTTCGGATGCTCTACGCCTGCCGCTACCTCGACGCCCTCCAGCACTTCCAGGAGGCCGTGGTCCTCGAGCCGGGAGCGAAGGGATACCTGAGTTACCTGGGGCTCGCCACGGCGCACGCGCAGCGGAAGTACGCCGACGCCGAGTCGCTCTGCCGGCGCTCGATCGAGGCCGAATACCACCGTCCCGAGCACTACCAGAATCTCGCCGAGGTCTTCTGCCTCGCGGGGCGCAAGTCCGATGCGATCAAGGCCTACAATCAGGCCCTCTCCTGGAACCCGAACTTCGAGCCGGCGCAGGACGCGCTTCGAAAGCTGGGCACGCGCCGCTCTCCCGTCGTGCCGGTTCTCCCTCGGAATCATCCCGTCAACGTCGTGCTCGGAAAGGCCTTTCGCCGGCGCGGCCGGATCCCCGCCCCCGCGCGCTGATCAGTAGTTCGTCTTCCAGTCGATGAGCCCGTCCGCGCGGGCCTTTCGCTCGCACCAGGAAAACCAGACGAGCGACGCCACGGCCAAACCCACCGTCGAGATCGCGAGAATCCCCCAGAGCGCCGCGTCGCTTTCGCCCCGGAGCGGAGCCGCGTACGGCCGGCCCGTCAGCGTGCGGCGGATCAGCTCCAGCCAGTAGGTGAACGGGAGCGCGAGCGACAACGGAAGCGCCCACCGAGGCAGCACCTCGAGCGGGAAGACGGCGCCGCAAAGCAGGTAGAACGCCCCCGCGAGTCCCTCGTTCAAGTTCATGCTGTGCCGCGCCACCACGAGAGACGCGCCCGCGAGCGCGACCCCGAGCCAAGCGACCGAGACCAGGCCGAGCGCGACCGCGGCGACGAGGCGCGCCCACGACGCGACGTCTCCGCCGATCGGAAGCCCGAGCACGAAGCGCCCGAAGAGAAGCGCGACGCCGACCCCGATCGACGCCGTCACGACCTTCGTGAACGCGCGCCCGAGGAGATACGGAAGGAGGCGGATCGGCGCCGTGTAGATGTACTTCAGCGTCTCGAAATCCTCCCGGTCCCGAAACACCGCCCACGAGATCCCGATCAGGACCTCCGTCACGTAGAGGAAGAAGGTGTTGCCGATGAAGAGGAAGAGAAACGACTCGGCGGTGGCGTGTCCCTGCGCCACGACCCGCACCATGAAGAAGAGGATCAAGGTCGTGGAGAGCGGCTTCGCGATCGAGTAGACGACGAAGAGGAACGGGTCCGCCCAGTTCGCTTCGATCTGCCATCCGAGCCAGGACGCGGCGCGGATCACCTCGAGGGTGCGCTTCATGCGCCGCGGAGCGTCAGCCGGCCTTCCTGCTTCCCCAGCCGCTCCATCGTCGCGAGGGCGCGGTGCGCGAGGTAGAGGAAGAGCACGAGGAGCCCGACCTGGATCGGCGGAATCCACGCGAGCGGCACGAAGCCGTGCGCGGCCTTGCCGTAGAGGATCTGGCGGATGCCGTCGAGGCCCAGCGTGATCGGAAGGAGCGCGGCCAGGGACCCCGCCAACGGGCCCAGTTCCCGCACGGGAAAGTAGAAGCCCGACGCCAGGTAGATCGGCTCCTGGAAGAGGGTCGCCGTGTGCCACGCCTCTCGTCCCCAAAGGAGAAAGAGGCTGCTCAGGATCATGCCCAAGGCGTAGACCGCCGCGAGCGTCAGTAGAAAGAGGCCGAACGCGGGGAGCGCGCGGTCGAGCGGAATCGGCACGTGGAAGAGGAGGCTCCCCCCGCCCAGAATCGCGATCGCGCGCGACGTGGTCATCGCCATCCCGCCGAGCGCCATCCCGAGCAGGATGCTCATCCGCGAGACCGGCGTGATGAGGTAGAGCTGGAGCTGTCCCTGCTCCTTCTCCCAGAAGAACTGGCTCGCCATGCTCCAGAGCACGTTGTTCCAGTAGGCGATCATGGCGCCGCCCAGGACGACGAAGGCCTCGTACATCGGAGGGGCATGGAGGCCCCGGTAGACGAGCACGAAGGCCGCCATCGTGAGGAACGGAAACACCGTCTCCCCGATCACCCACGAGGTCTCCCGCCAGGAAGCGACGACGCGGACGCGCGCCCGCGCCAGCACCGCGCCCAGGTTCATTCTCAGGATTTCCCCGAATCCCGGCTCCCGGTCCTGATCCGGCGTCATCGTTCCACCGGTGCCGCGACCTCGACCGCTTCCTCGTCGGAGAGGCCCCGGCCGACGACGTGGATGAACACGGTCTCGAGCGTCGGCTCCATCTTGGTCAGATGGAGCACCGGATGCCCGAGCGCCTTGAGCCGGCCGAGCACTTCCCCGATGGTCTGATCCTCGTCGACGATCACGCGAAGCTCGATCGCGCCGCTCCCCGGGTGCGTGTGATGCGAAAGCGACCGAACCCCGCCGATCTCCCGAAGCCGCTCGAAGCCGGACGCGCCGGCGCCCACCTGGAGCTCGAAGACCGGCTCCGAGGGGACGAGCCGCTTCAGGGCGCGCGGCGAGTCGAGCGCGAGGATTCGCCCGCGGTCGATGAACGCCACGCGGGCGCAGAGCTCGTCGGCCTCCACCATGTAGTGGGTCGTGAGGAGGACCGTCCGCTCGGGCCGCTCCCGCACCCAGCCGGCGATGAACGCGCGGATGTCCCGCGCGGCCTCGACGTCGAGGCCCAGCGTCGGCTCGTCGAGGAAGATGATCTCGGGATCGCTCATGAAGCCGCGCGCGAAGTTGAGCTTCTGCTTCATTCCGGTGGAAAGGCTCGAGAGCCGGGCGTCGGCCTTCTCGCTCAGTCGCGTCATCTCCATGAGCGCGTCGGCGCGCCGGCGCGCCACGTCGCCGGGCACGCCGTAGAACCGCGCGAAGAGATGGAGCGTCTCTCGAACGGTGAGGATGCCGTAGCCCGACGAATCGCCGCCGGAGACGAGGTTGATCTTGCGGCGGACCTGGAGCGGCTGGCTCGCCACGTCGTAGCCCGCCACGGTCGCGCGGCCGGACGTCGGGAGGAGGAGTGTCGTCAGGATCTTGATGAGGGTGCTCTTGCCGGCGCCGTTCGGTCCGAGGAGCCCGAAGCACTCTCCGCGGCGGATCGTGAGATCCACGTCGCGCAGGGCTTCCACGGCTTGCTGGAGCCGCCGGCTCCGGAAGAGTCGCGTGAGGCCGACCGTACGGATCGCGGCGTCGTCGCGACCGCGCGCCGGGGCGGCGCCGCTCCGCGTGGCGTCCTGGATCACTTGCCGAAGATCCGCTTCAGCGCGTCTCGGCCCTTCTGGATCGCGTCCCTCTTCGTGGAGTCCGCGGAATCCGCCTTCGCGGCGCCGCTCTCGGGTTTCGCCTTGGAGACGAGGCCCTTCACGAGTTCCTTCGTGAGCGCCTTTCCCGCGGTCTCGAGCGTGCGCGACGCCTTTACCGATATCTTGGGTTGCATGGTCGTGCCGGTGAGCTTCACGTCCAGCGGGATTCGACCCTCGGCGTCCTTCGCGAAGCGGGCGAACTCCGCCGCCGCGGTGCCCCCCTTCAAGCGCTCGGGCGCGAGCCTCAGGACGAGATTCATGTCGAGCGACTGATCGAACCCCATGGACCCGGCCATCTCGACGAGATCCTTGCCGATCTCGCCGTGCATCCGGTCGAGGATGAAGCGGCCGCCCGCGATCCGGAAGGAGTGGGTGAGGGTCTTGAATTCCATCGTCTGGGACTCCTGGAGGCCAAGGGCGTTTCGCAGGCCCTTGATCGCCGGGCTCTGCCGGAAGGCGCCGTTCTCGACGGTGCCG
>Ga0070699_100001663_pt1 | contig 20300 bp, 15 predicted proteins | sample KBSK1503metaG_FD_65473 | JGI IMG/M metagenome (GOLD analysis project Ga0070699, IMG submission 65473) | Corn, switchgrass and miscanthus rhizosphere microbial communities from Kellogg Biological Station, Michigan, USA - KBS K1-50-3 metaG | ecosystem: Host-associated > Plants > Roots >...
CAAGCGGTGGCCCGGTGCGGACCTTCGCCGACGCCTCCACCAACGGCAGCGACAGCACCGTCGTCTGCCGCAGCTCCTGCTCCGTCGGCTCACGAACCTCCGCCCAACGACCCTGCACGATATGCTCCGACAACGCCAGCAGCGCCGCCGATTTCTCGGACGCGTCTTCAACCAGAGTAGCCCGTCCAAAGATCACCACCGACCGGTAGTTCATCGAGTGATGAAACGCCGACCGTGCCAGCACCAGCCCATCGATCAACGTCACCGTCACACACGCATCCACCCCATCCGACAAAGTGCGCAGCATCCGGCTCGCCTGCGAACCATGAATGTAAAGTTTGTCATCGACGCGCGCATAACCAGTCGGAATCACAACCGGCTTTCCCTCCGGCGCGAACCCAACATGGCAAATAAAACCCTCATCCAAAATTCCGTAGACAGTCTCGCGATCGAAATGACCGCGTTTGGGGAGCCGCTTCAGCTTCGTACGTTCGGTCTGAGTGAAAGTCATGGTTGTAAATATGCCACAGATCAGTATTATCCGCGTTAAGTCTGCTGCCTAAGGAGAAAAATATGCGCTTCCTAAGTCCCCTGCTCGTTCTCTGTCTGCTCGCTGCAACCGCCTTCGCACAAAACGGCGCCGCCAAGTCACCTTATGAAGAGGCGTTTTCACGTCTGGAGTATCGCAGTATTGGACCAGCAGTGATGGGCGGGCGCGTGGCGGACGTCGAAGGCGTGCCGGGCGATGCGAACGTGGTCTATGTCGGCAGCGCTTCCGGAGGCGTTTGGAAAACGACGAACGGCGGCGTCACGTGGCAACCGATCTTCGAACGCCAGGGCACACTTTCGATCGGCGACATCGCGCTCGCGCCGGGCAATCCGGATGTGGTCTGGGTCGGCACTGGCGAATCAAACGTACGCAACAGCGTCTCATTCGGCGACGGTGTTTACAAATCAACTGACGGCGGCAAGACGTGGCAGCACATGGGCCTGAAAGACACCGAGCGCATCTCGGCAATCGTCATCAATCCGCAGAATCCCGACATCGTCTACATCGGCGCCCTCGGCCATGCTTTTGGCCCCAACGAAGAACGCGGCGTGTTCATGACTACAGACGGCGGTAAGACATGGACCAAGACGCTCTACATCGACAACCAGCACGGCGTCGCAGATCTCGAGATCGATCCTACGAATCCCAACATTCTTTACGCCGGCATGTGGAGTTTCGAGCGCAAACCGTGGACACACCGCAGCGGTAGCGAGAAAGGCGGAGTTTACAAGTCGATCGACGGCGGCCGTACCTGGAACAAACTAACGAACGGGTTGCCAAAACTAATGGGCCGCATCGGCGTTCGCGTCGCGCCGAGTAATCCAAATGTTGTTTACGTAATCGTCGAGTCGAAAGACGGAACGCTTTATCGCTCAGACGATCGCGGCGAGACGTTCAAGCTCGCGTCGAAGAACACTGACATCGTCTCGCGTGGCTTCTATTACACACGCGTACGCGTCGATCCGACGAATGAAAACCACATTTACGCGGTCGCCTCCACTTTGTTCACCTCTGTTGACGGCGGCAAAACTTTTCGCGCGATCACCGGCCGCACGCACGTCGATTTCCACGCGCTCTGGCTCGATCCCAAAAATCCAAAACGCATCTGGCATGGGCAGGACGGCGGCATTGCGGTGAGCTACGATGCCGGCGACACGTGGGAAGCCGTTTACAACATTCCGCTCGGGCAGTTCTACCAGATTCATGCCGACAATCGTTCGCCCTTTTATTACGTGATGGGTGGCTTACAGGACAACGGCTCATGGACTGGACCAGGCCGCTCGCGCGAACCCGCCGGCATCATGAACGACGATTGGCGCATGGTCAGTTTCGGCGACGGGTTTTTCATGATCAATAACCCGGATAATCCCGATCAGTATCTTTCCGAATCGCAGGGCGGTGAGATTGTCTGGACTGACATGTCGAGCCGCGAGCAGCGTCCGATCAACCCGTGGGGTCGCGGTAGTGGCGGTGGTCCAGCGGCCGGGCAGAAGTATCGTTTCAACTGGAACTCGCCCATTGTGTTTTCGCCGCACGACAAAACCACGGTTTACCTGGCGGGCAACGTAGTTTTCAAGAGTACCGACTTCGGCAAGACGTGGACGCAGATTAGTAACGACCTGACTACCAACGATCCGGAGAGACTGAAAGACGCCGGTGGTCCAATCGCGGTCGAGAACACCGGCGCCGAGTATTACGGCACGATCATCAGCATCGCGGAGTCGCCAGTGCAGAAAGGACAGATCTGGGTGGGCACTGACGACGGCAACGTGCAACTCACGACCGATGGCGGCAAGACGTGGTCCAACATCGTCAAAAACGTGCCCGGTGTCGCTGCAAACTCGCCGGTTTCGCACGTCGAGCCGTCGCGCACCGGCGCCGGCACTGCTTACCTCGCGTTCGACCGCCACATGTTCGACGACTTCCGTCCTTACATTTTCAAAACTACTGACGGTGGCAAAAGCTGGACCAGCGTCTCCGGCAATCTCCCGGCGAAGGCGTATGTTCAAATCGTGCGCGAAGATCCGAAGAACACCAAGCTGCTTTACGCCGGCACGGAGTTGGGACTGTTTGCTTCGTATAACGGCGGCAAGGATTGGTTCGCGCTGAATCTCAAGAACTTTCCGAACGTTTCCGTCCACGACATCATCGTGCATCCACGTGAGAACGATCTGATCCTGGCGACCCACGGTCGCAGTATCTGGATCTTCGACGACGCAACGCCGATTCAGCAGCTGACACCGCAGATTCTAAGCAGCAACGCGTACCTGTTTTCAGTGCGGCCGGCGCTGAGATTTACGAGCCGGTTTTCGCGTTACGGGATTGGCGACAAAGTCTTTACTGGTCCGAATCCGCCGGCGGGTGCGTTGATTACTTACTACTTGAAAGACAAGCTCGACGAGAAGGCGACATTGAAACTTCAGATCTTCGATCGCGATGGAAAGCTGGTGCAGGACATCGAGCGTCCTGCGCGTGAGAAGGGTTTGAATCGCATCGCCTGGAACCTGCGACTCGGTGGTCCGGAAGTTCGGCGTCCACCGACGGAAGAGCAGATTGCCTTTGGCGGCGCGCTGCGTGGTCCACAGGTGTTGCCCGGCACGTATACCGTGAAGCTGACAGTCAATGACAAGGTGTTCGAGGAGAAAGTGGAAGTGAAACTGGATACGGCGATCACGACGTCGCTCGCGGAGCTTCAGGAAACGCAGAACATGCAGATCAAGCTGCGCGACATGCAGTCGAATCTCAACTTGTCGTTACGTTTTCTGGACAGTGTGAAAGAGCAGCTCAAGCAAACCCAGACGACTATGAAGACCTTGAACAAAGAGCCGGACAAGGAGCTGATGAAGGCGCTGGAGGACTACATCAAAACGGTCGATACGCTTCAGGATCGTCTGGCGTCGCGTAACGAGGGTTTGGGTTTTGGTGGAAGGTCGCAGGTGACGGATGATATCGGGAGTCTGTTCTTCTATCTCGATTCCAACTTTGGGCCAACGGCGGGACAGCGTGAATACTTCGGTGAGATCGAGCCGGTCTATCGCACGCGCGTCGAAGAAGTGAACAAATTCCTGCGCGACACGCTCCCGCAGTGGAATGAAAAACTGCGCGCCTGGAACGCCCCAACCCTGACGACGCGCAAACCGCTGGAGTTTTAAGAAAAAGTTTCACGCAAAGGCGCAAAGGAAAAGAAAAAAGGCGCAAAGAAAAATTTCTTCTTTGTGCCTTTGCGTCTTCCTTTGCGCCTTTGCGTGAAACTGCTTTAGTTTTTACTAACCTCGGTAGGTACGTCCGCGGTTCTCGAGAAGCGGATGTTGCCGTTAATTCCCTTCGCGCTGATGCCGACGCCGCCTGATCCGATGCGCGCTGAGTAGTTGCCGCGTTTATTCTTATCGATCGCGACATTCGGCAAATCGGAAACAACCTGTCCGTTCATCCCTCGCGCGTCGAAGTCGGCGTTCACATCCGACGCGAACTGCAATTCGATGTTGCCATTGATTCCATTCAGCGTGACACCATCCGCATCGAGCTTCTTCAAGCCAACCACCATGTTGCCGTTAATTCCCTTGAACGTCGCGCGACCGGCAGCGCTGCCAATCTGCACGCGGCCGTTGATACCCGACACTTCAACCGCGCCGTCGATGTCGCTGGCCACAAACGCTCCGTTCACGCCTTTTGCAGTGAGCGCGATCTGTCGCGGCAGCTTCAACGTCACGCGTTCGCCGGCCGACGAACCAAACAGACGCGCGATAAAAGTGCCGTCGCCCTTCTCGCCGTGAATCCGAAGACTGTTCGCATCAGCATCGATTAGCACCTTGCGCCGATCGAGCGCCTCCTGGCTCGACGCGGTGCGTTCGATATAAACCTCGGCTTTGGTAGTGTCCGAAGTCTCAATCTTGACGGCGCCATTCAAGCCACTCAACTCGACTCGCGCGCCCGGAGCAAGCTCGTATGACTGCCGTATTTCTTCGCGCACGTCGCTCGCGTTCTTATGGGTGACGAGAGCACGAATCTCAGCGACTGTTCCCCTCGAGGAAGAACGAACAACCATCCCGGCCACGCCGGCAACCAGCACCAGCAACACCAAAATCACTATGCGTTTCATATATTCGACCTCAAAAAGGGATTAAAGTTGGACACTCGGGGTCTTTAACGAGCGGTGCCGGAAATTTGTTTCGCGGGAATTTGGTCCGAACCCGGCTTCCTTTCATGCCGCGCGTCATGCCACAATGCCGCAACCATGGGAGATCGAGCCGCAAGGGATCTGAAAGTTCTTTTGGTCGAAGATTTTGAAGACACGCGTCTGGTCATGCGGCTACAGCTCGAAGACAAGGGTTTTATCGTGTTCGAAGCTGAAAATGGTCAGGTTGCGGTCGAGAAGGCGATTCGCGAGAAACCTGACGTAATCCTGATGGACCTTACGCTCCCGCTCATGGATGGTTTCGCCGCCACCAAGCTCATCCGCCAGAATGAGGAACTCAAGAACGTCCCCGTCATCGCGATCACCGCGCACCAGGAACATGACTTCCGGTCCGACGCGAAGGCTTCGGGGTTCGATGCCTACGTCACAAAACCAATCGACATCAACTGGCTGAAGGAGTTGATTTCCGGGTTGCTTATTTGAGGGGAGATTTGCAAGCTTTACAGGATATCGTGTAAATCCTGTTCATCCTGTAAATCTCCTCTAAAAACGCGCTTCTATTAATCCCTCATAACGTTTGCCATGCTTCGCGGTGAGTTGCGGGTAAGTTGCATGCTCCGCGCGCAAACCCTTCATCGCGAGCCTTCGCTCCACTGACTTAATCTCGTTCGCCCGGCCCTCAATCTCCATGAACAACCCAAACGGCAACACGTCGATCACGATCTCCGTTTGGCCCAGCCGCCACGTCTGCCGGCGTTTTTCGTAGACCAGCGACGCGGTGAAACCGAGCGCCTCGAGTATCGCTGCCATCGCGTCAGGATCCGCGATCGCTGTCTCCTCCTCGCGTTGCTGCTTGATCGCTGAGGTGCCGGGAAGACGGCGTTTGAAAGTAAGCGTCGATCGTCCTCCCACTCGTCGCAGACGCAACACACAAGCGCCATCATGCAGTGCCTCACCGTCGTAGAGTGTGTTTTCCTCGAAGTCTTCTCGTTCCAGGCGCGCACCGATTTCCGGCAGACGCTTCAACACGGTGTCGCGCTGTCGCTTCGTCAAACGAAACTTTTTCTCGACCTCGATCATGCCTGCCTGGCCCAACGCCACGCTTCCGGAATCGACGCACGCTTGCCGTACATCAACATTCCGACGCGATACACGCGCGACGCGATAAACATTATTACTAGCACGCTGCTGAATCCGATCAGCAGCGACAAAGCGATCTGCCAGAACGGCGGCGTGTGCGTCACAATGCGTACCAGCATCGCCACCGGCGCGGTGAACGGAATCATCGATACCCAGAACGAGAAAGATGAATCAGGACTGCGACTCACCGGAAAGAACAAGTAAAAACTGACGACGAGGAGCAGGATGATCGGCATCGCCAACTGTCCGCCCTCCTGCGCGGTCGTCACCATCGATCCGACGAGGGCGTAAATCGTTGCGTAGATGAAGTATCCGAGCAGGAAGAAGAGCAGGAAATAAATGTAGTGCGAGAATGGAATGCCGGGGATACTGAACGACGGCAGGCCGCGCGACGCCAGCAGGTTGACGCCATACAAAGCAAAGGCGCTGAAAGCGAGACCCCAGATTGTGAGCTGCGTCAGCGCGACGAGTGAAACACCAACCAGCTTGCCCATCATCAACGGAAACGGCCGCACTGACGAGAACAGGATCTCGGCGATACGCGTCTCTTTCTCTTCGATCACGGCACCCAGGACTATCTGTCCGTACATCAGGATCGAGATGTACATCACGAAGCCGATCCCAAACACGAGGGCGAAGCTGCTACCGGAATCACGTCCTCCGGATTCGCCAATCTTCACGGCTTGCAAATCGACGGGCCGGAAGAGTTCCTCCCTGGTTTTGTTATCGACTTTCGCTTCGATGAGCCGCTGCTCTCGGACTGCACGGTTCAGAGCCGATTGAAGTGCGGGTGGCGAGAACAAGTCGCCCGGATTGTTGTTAAAAAATTCAGCCTGTCCGCGGACGAGGAAATCGGGCGGCAGGATTAGATAGCCATCGATCTCGCGCTGCCGTAAACGCTGGTTCAGAGAATTGCGGAGCTGGTCCATTGATTGATCCGGCGCGTTTATTTCCTCCAGCTGAAAACTTGTCAAACCTCGGCGCCCGGGCGATCGTGGTTCAGCGTTGTTTTCGTTCGCCGGTTGTGCCGATTCGTCGCTCATGAGTCCCTGTCGCAGTTGGTCGTATAGTTTCCCGGTTTGATCAACCACCACGACCCGCACTGGCGGTGTCTTGATACTGAGCATCAGTATGGGCACTACGCCAAAGAGCGACATCGCTCCCGGCAGCAAAACCGTGGTGACGATAAACATCTTCGCGCGTACGCGCTGAAGGTATTCGCGTTTGACGACTGCCAGGAATTTTTTCATGCCGATTCAGTCACTTTCGTGATGAAGATGTCGTTCAGACTCGGTTCCATCATTTCAAACTTTCCGATCTCGGCGCCGGAATCGATCAGGCGTCGGAGTAGTTTTTGTGCATCAGCGCCGGGAGCGAGCAATACCTGCGCTTCGTCAACGTGGCGCACGAGTTTGCTTACGAATTCCGGATCGTCGAGCACGCCGTCGCCGCCTTCGCAACGAATCGCGACCGAGTTGCGTCCGAAGCTGCGCTTGATATCGCGCAAACTGCCTTCGAGAATTTTTCGTGAGCGGTTGAGGAGACAAATGTCGTCGCAGATCCTTTCCGCCACCTCCATCTGGTGCGTGGAAAAGATGATCGTTTTGCCGGCGCGTTTGAGGTCCAGCACGATCTCCTTCAACAGCTCGGTGTTGATCGGATCGAGACCGGAAAATGGTTCGTCGAGGATCAGCAGATCGGGATCGTGAATGACGGAAGTGATGAACTGGATCTTCTGCTGCATGCCCTTAGACAGCTCCATCGATCGTTTATTCTTCCACTCGGAGAGTTTGACGCGCTCGAGCCACTCGTCGATCTTCGACTCGGCCTGCTTGCCGCGCACGTTCTTGAGTTCGGCGAAGAAGCGCAACTGGTCGACGATGCGCATGCGGCGGTAGAGTCCGCGTTCTTCGGGAAGATAGCCGATGCGATCCTGGAGCGCCTGGTCGATTTTCCGTCCAAACAAATAGACGTTGCCGGTGTCCGGCGCCGTGATGTTGACGATCATGCGGATCGTCGTGGTCTTGCCGGCGCCATTCGGACCGAGTAGTCCGAACACCCGTCCCGCGCACACGTCAAGGCTAAGATCTCTGACCGCGGTGAACTCCCCAAAATTCTTGCTCACCCGGTCGAGTTTTATCGTTATCTCACTCGCTGGCATTTGGATTGTTTGTTTTACCTGGCATTTTGGATTCTTTGTTTTACAACGCCGAAGGCGTTCGCCAATTTCAGCCCAGGGTTGGAGCGGAGCGACAACCCTGGGTCAAGCCATCGCGATTACCAATTCAACCCTGAAAGGGTTCGCCACGTGACAAACCCTTTCAGGGTTCTACCTCTTTTTACTATTGCGGACCCCGGGTTGTCGCTCCGCTCCAACCCGGGGCTAAGATTAGTGAACGCCTTCGGCGTTATATTCTAACGTCCTTTAACTTCGCCCTCAGCCTAGCAGATGTAGGTTTTGCATTGCCAGAAGAAGGTCATCTGATACATATTTAGAACACGTCACCCCGCAGTCGATAAGCTAATTAGCCCCAAGCTCTGTTCGAAAACGGAATATGTCTGTTCAGCGCAAATCTTCCCGCTACCTGTCACTATTGCTGGTGTTATTTGTCTCCGCAAATGCACCCGCTCAAACCACGCAGAAACCGCAGGACGACGTGGTACGGGTTTACACCGAGCTCGTCCAGACGGACGTGATGGTTTTTGACAAGAGTGGAAAATTTATTGACGGTCTGAAAGCCGATAATTTCGAATTGCGCGTTGACGGCAAACCACGACCGATTCAAGCCTTCGAACAGATTACCGCCGGCAGTGACGAAGAAAGCCAACTGGCCGCGGCGCGCGGCGCGACTACAGTGAATCTAAAACGGCCGGTGCCATTGGACCGCGGCCGCATCGTCTTCTTCTATATCGACGATCTGCACATGGACTTGCCGGGTATCCAGGCCACCAGGAAAACCATCACGGCGTTCATCGAAAAAAACATGGGCCAGAACGATCAGGCGGCGATCACTTCGGCCAGCGGTCAGATCGGTTTTCTGCAACAACTGACAAACGACCGCATGGTACTACGAACCGCGCTCGATCGCGTCAAACCCAAAAACTACGACACCCGCGATTCCAGTCGCCCGCCCATGAACGAATATCAGGCCATTCTGATTGAGCGGCGCGACGGCGATGTGCTCGAGATCTTTATCACGGAAACGATGCGGCAAAATCCGGGGATCACTCGCGATTCGGCCGAGGCGATGGTCCAATCACGCGCGCAGGCACTACTGGCGTACAGCGCCACCCTAACCAAAAACTCATTGCTCGGTCTTAAAGCACTGATCAAAACCGCGCGCAACCTGCCCGGTCGTAAAGTTGTCTTTTTTCTTTCCGGTGGATTCCAGATACACAATCAGCGCGGCGATCTCACTACCGATATGCGCGACGTTACTGCCGCCGCCGCCCGCAGCGGCGTGGTTATCTATTCGATGGACACGCGTGGACTCGTCGCCTCGCTGACTGACGCCAGCACCGACTCCATCTTCGATCCCACCGGACGTCTTGACAGAGCTACGCACGGCGAACTTTGGGAATCGCAGAACGGCATGAACGCACTCGCAGCCGACACTGGCGGCAAGTCGATCTTCAACACCAATGATCTGCGACAGGGTTTGGCGCCCGCGCTCAAGGAAACTTCCAACTACTATTTAATCGCCTGGAAGCCCGATACCGAGTCGCAGAAGCAAAGCAGATTCAGAAATGTCGAGGTCAAGTTGATGGGCCATCCGGAGCTCACGGTCAGGGTCCGGAAGGGTTACTTCGATGTAGACCCGAATCAGCCAACAGTCGCAAAAGATAAACCAAAGTCTGAAACGCCGCGTCCGCAAAGCGCACCGGCCAAGTTGCGTGAGTCACTCGCAGCACCATATCCCGAACGAGCACTGCCGATATTGATGAGTGCCGACTATTATGATGTCCTCGGTAAAGGTCCGGTGATCAATACGGCGATCCAGGTGCCCGGTGAGTTTCTCGTTTTTGGCGAACAGCCTGATGGAAAGATTCAGGCAATCGTGGATCTCAGTGGGATCTTTCTCGACGACAAGGGCGCTGTCAAAGGGAGTTTTATCGAACGGATCGTGACTACGGCGCCGAACCTGGAATCGACTAAGGGGTTCCAAAACGACATCTTGTTTACCTATCCGGCGAAAGTGACACCCGGTCTCTACCAGATCAGAGTCGCGGCGCGCGACGATAAAGGCGGAAAGGCAGGCAGCGCGCACGCCTGGGTCGAGATACCCGATCTCACGAAGAAGAAGTTGATGATCAGTAGTGTGCTGCTTGGCGAACGCACGCAGGCAATGTTGACGAACGTCTCGGCTCCGGGAGATGTGAGTCCGGTGGCGTTGAGCGCCAGCCACAATTTTCGCCGCGAATCCACCTTGCGTTTTCTGATCTTCGCTTACAACGCGACCTTGTCATCCGCCGATCAAAAGCCGGACGTCGCTGTGCAGGTGCAGGTCATACGCGACGATCAACCGGTGCTTACGACCGCGCTGCGAAAAGTGGGCACCGACGGCGTAACTGACCTCGAGCGACTTCCCTACGCCGCTGAGATTCCACTCAGCGAACTAACACCGGGTCGTTACTTACTCCAGGTCACTCTGATCGATCGCGTTTCAAAGCAAAGCTCTTCACGACAAACTCATTTCGACGTTTACTGATCCCCGTTCGTGCCCAAGCCCTGGAAACCAACTAAAGAGCAACTCCTCGCGGCCACTGAAAAGACGGTTCGCGACGTGATCGCGCCGGACCTGCGCGTGCTCTTTTGCGGTATCAACCCGGGACTTTACACGGCGGCGGTGGGCCATCACTTCGCGCGTCCCGGCAATCGTTTCTGGCCCACGCTCTACGCCGCCGGCTTCACGGAACGTTTGCTTTCGCCGTTTGATGAACGCGAGTTGCTGAAGAGTGGTTACGGAATCACGAATGTAGTGCCACGGACGACAGTGTCGGCGGATCAACTAACTAAGGATGAGGTCATCGCGGGTGGCGAGCGCTTGCGGGCGAGGGTGCTGCGCTTTCGTCCGCGCGTGTTGGCCGTGCTCGGACTCGGCGCTTATCGCACGGCGTTCAATCAACCGAAAGCGGCGGTGGGCAAACAGGAAAATTTAATCGGCAACACAGTGCTCTGGGTTTTACCAAACCCGAGCGGCCTGAATGCGAACTACCAGCGTGCGGATCTGGCGCGCCTGTTTCGTGAGTTAAGAGAATCCGAGTTTGTTTGTGAAGATCCGCGGAACTAAATCTTTACGATCTGTTTGCCTAGATTCTCGCCTGAAAATAATCCGATAAACGCGTGTGGCGTATTCTCGAAACCCTCCACAAACGTTTCCGCGTGTTTGAGTTGGCCTGAGATAAACCACTGGGCCAACTGCTGAATTCCTTCGGCAAAACGATTCAGGTACTGCGTGATGATGAAGCCTTTCATCGTAGCGCTGTTGACGAGCAGATACGGCTGCGGGCGTGGACCGACGGGAGGCTTGTCGGAGTTGTACATTGAGATCTGGCCGCAGAGCACGAGACGCGCACCCTTATTGATTAATGGCATCACCGCGTCCGAAACGTCACCGCCAACGTTGTCGAAGTAGACATCGATACCGCCGGGACAGGCTGCTTTGAGTGCGGCAACCATATTGCCGGCGGTCTTGTAGTTGATCGCCGCATCAACGCCGAGCTCGCGGCGCAGGTAGTCACACTTATCATCGCTGCCCGCGGTGCCGACCACACGACAACCCTTGAGCTTCGCGATCTGGCAGACGACGAGGCCGACGGCTCCGGCGGCGCCCGACACGACTACGGTCTCACCTTCCTTTGGTTGTCCGATATCGAGTAAGCCGAAGTAAGCGGTTAAGCCGGTTGGTCCAAGCACGCCGAGTGCGGTAGTCGGTGACACACCGGGAACTACTTTCATCAACGCATCAGCAGCGGCAACGTCATACAAACGCCAGCCGAAATTTCCGCTCACAACGTCGCCGGGCTGAAACTTTGGCGACGCAGACTCAACGACCTCGCCGACGCCCGAGCTCTTGATGACGTGTCCGACCTCGAAAGGAGCGATGTACGACTTGCTGTCGCGCATTCTTCCACGCAGGTACGGATCGACGGAGATGTATTGGAGACGCACCAGCACTTCGTTGTCGCGAGGCTTTGGTACTTCGGTATCGGCGAATTGAAAGTTTTCGAGGGTGGGCACACCAGCCGGACGACTGGCCAGGCGGATTTCTTTGTTTTGCATGCGTGAGATTGTAGGAATATTTCACGCAAAGGCGCAAAGCCGAGCCGCAAAGACGCAAAGACGCAAAGAAGAGTTCATGTTTCTCCTTTGCGCCTTTGCGGCTCGGCTTTGCGCCTTTGCGTGAAACCAAAACTCACAAATACGACAACCACCAGTCCCTGCGTCTTTGCTTCACTCCCGCAAACCACCTACAGATCGGATACAGGATCAACACGCCCGCGATCCACGAGAGGTAAACGACGCCGAGGTTGAACCCAATCCCCGGCGGCGCCGGCCCGAAGCTCAGCGGCGACTGCCACAACCAACTCACCGGCTTGCCAAACGCAAAGTGCAGCAACACCGAGATAACATGCGCGACGAACCATTGCAGCACGTAGAAAAACAGCGGCACGCGACCAAAGGTCACAAAGAATTTTCGAATCCGCCCGCCGGCATCCTGCGACTCAAACAACGCCAACGCCAGGATCGCTGGTCCAAGCGTCATCAACAGGAACAGCAACGACGGCGGGTACTTCGAAGTATTAATGAAGGAAAGCACCGTAAACACAAAACTCTGCTGCTGCGACCAGGCAGACGGATCACCGTAGCGATTTATACCGCGCACGATGATGAACAGCAGCGTTGCCGAACCACCGATGATCAACAGCAGGCGTCGTCGCCGTTGCACGTCAAACTGGTAAAGCACACCGAACACGTAACCAACCGCCATCACGCCAACCCAGGGTATCAACGGATAGATCACAAACAGTCCCGGACTGTGATCGCCGAGCACCGGAAAACCATCGAACGCCTGGTGCAGCAGTATCCAAAGCTTCGCGCCGATGCCGGGAACAGCCGTGCCTGGTCCACGCCAACCTTCCACGCGGATCCTGTCCGTCAGGTTATGCAACGCGATCAGCAACAACCCGAAAGCGACAATGACAGTTTTCGGCAAATGAATGAGGGCGGCCAGGACGATCATCGACGCGCCAATAACCCAGATGACCTGGAAAAAACCGAGGAAGCGATAGTCAGGATGAAACGTGACGCACCACTGAACCACAGTCATCTCGAGCACGATCAGCCACAGCCCGCGCGTCACCAGAAACCGCGACAACTCTGCTTTGCTCTTGCCGCGCGTAAACTGGAGATAAGCGCTCGTGCCGGCCAGGAACACAAAAGTCGGCGCGCAGTAGTGCGTGATCCAGCGCGTAAAGAAGAGCGCGATGTTCGTGCGCGACAGGTCGGTGGGATCAAACTCACGCGCTGCGTTGTGAACAAAGTCACGCGTATGGTCCAGCATCATGATCACCATCACAATGCCGCGCAACAGATCGATGGAGTCAATGCGCCGGGGATTCGCTGTCATAGGAGTAATTTTAGAGCTCGATTGGCTGCGCGGAAATGACTTGTTCGAGCGAGCGTAACGACTGCAACGTATCTTTATTCAACGGCGCGTCAACTTCAATCACGGCCATTGCTTCACCGCCGCGCTCACGCCGCCCTAAATGAAAACGACTGATATTTACGCCACCCTGGCCCAGTATCGTTCCGATGCCACCGATAACACCCGGCACATCATGATTGCGCGTCACTAACATATGACCGTGCGGTGTCGCTTCGAGATGAAAACCGTCGATCTCGGTGATGCGACCTTCGCGTCGCTGACCGCCGTAACCGAAGAGTGTTCCGGCCAGACTCTGCGTTGACTGTCCGGCACTGATCTCGGTGCGAATGGCGGGCGCCTTATCGCCGGTCGTGCGAATGTAAGTGGTAGTGACTTTGATGCCGCGCTCGTCGGCGATGAGAAACGCGTTCACTGCGTTCACACGCGCGCTCACATCACGCAGCAGGCCGGCCAGAAACGCACGCGTGACCGGAGCCGCGTCGATATCGACAATCTCTCCCGCATATTCAATTCTGACTTCGCCGACCGGCTTATCGACGAGTTGCGCCTGGAAGCGACCCAAACTCTCCGCAAGCGCGACGTAAGGCTGGATCAGGTTGAACTCTTTCACGCTGATCGCCGGTACGTTCACCGCGCCGCGTAGCACTCCGGTCAGCAGGAAGTCGCGCATCTGCTCGGCCACTGTGAACGCGACTCCTTCCTGTGCTTCTTTGGTTGACGCACCGAGATGCGGCGTCACGATTACCTGATCGAGTTGCAGCAACTTGTGATCGGCGGGCGGCGGTTCTTCGCTGAACACGTCAAGCGCGGCGCCGGCAATGGAACCGTTTGTGATCGCTTCGTAGAGGGCGTCTTCGTCGATTAGACCACCGCGCGCGCAGTTGATGATACGCGCACCCGGTTTCATCCGGCTGAGTGCCTCGCGATCGATCAGACCGCGTGTTTCCGAAGTCAACGGTGTATGGACCGTGAGAAAATCAGCCCGCGAGAAAACTTGTTCGAGCGGCGCCAGCTCGATCTCGAGATCGCGCGCCTGTTCGGGGGCGATGAACGGATCGTAAGCGACGATGAACATGCCCATCGCACGCGCACGCGACGCCACGACGCGACCGATGCGGCCCAGTCCCACGACGCCCAGCGTCTTGCCTTGCAACTCCACCCCAACGAATTTCTTGCGATCCCAGCGGCCGGACTTGAGACTGCTGCTCGCCTGCGGAATCGAGCGCGCGAGGGAAACGAGCATTGCAACGGTGTGCTCCGCGGTTGTGATCGTGTTGCCGTCGGGCGCATTCATCACCACGACCCCACGAATCGTCGCTGCCGCAACGTCGATGTTGTCCACGCCGACTCCTGCACGCCCGATGACGCGCAGCGTGTTAGCCGCGTCAAGCAGCTCCGCGGTTACTTTCGTTTCGCTGCGTACGATGAGGCCTTCGCAGCCGCTGAGTGCCTCAAACAATTCGGGCGGCTTGAGTCCGGGCCGTTTTTCAACAGTGAAACCTGCCGAGCGCAGTGGTTCGAGACCACTTTCGCTCACGTCGTCCGCTACGAAAATCTTTGTCGTCATAGTTTGCTTGCCAGTAAAAACCCGGTATGGTAACAAAAGGTTCGAGCCACAAAAAGGCACAAGCATAATTGAGCCACAAAAAGGCACATAAGGCACAAAACAAATCCAATTAGACCAGTCATATTATTATTGGTTTTACTGGTGTGACTTTGGTGCCTTTTTGTGGCCACTTTAGGAGACTTGCATGGAGATTCTCGTCTATCGCAAAGGCATTCCGAAGATCCAGGAGAACTTTACGGCGGCAGATCTTCCGGAGTTGCTGAAGGATCAGTCGGCGTTGATCTGGGTTGACATGGAGAAGCCGGGAGCAGCCGATGAACGCGTGTTGCTCGACACCTTTCAATTTCATCCGTTGACGGTGGAAGACTGTCGCGAGAATCGACACTATCCGAAAGTCGAAGAGTTTGAGGATTATCTCTACTTCATCGTACACGGCGTGACTGCCGACATCAGTCCGGAACGCTTCAACACGATCGAGCTCGACGGATTTCTCGGTCCCAATTATGTAATCACTTATCACCACGAGATGTTTCGCAGCATCAACAACGTCAAGCAACAACTGCGCACAACGCCCGTCGCCTGCCAGCGTGGTCCGGCTTTTTTGCTGCACCAGATCCTGGACCAGGTGGTCGATTTCTATTCGCCGGTGCTCGACGACTTTGACGATCGCATCGATCAGCTCGAAGACGATATCTTCACCTTGAAGCGTCCGAACAACGAGATTCTTTCCGAGATCATGGACCTGAAGCGCAGCGTGTTGCGCCTGCGCCGCATCTCCGGCAAACAGATGGATATCCTTCATCGGATGAGTCGCGGCGAGTTCGGGCTGATACCGGAAGACATGCGTCCGTTCTATCGCGACGTTTACGATCACCTCGTGCGCGTGGTCGATCTGGCGGAGAGTTATCGCGATCTGATCAGCGGCTCGCTGGAAGCGTATTTATCGGTGGTATCTAACCGTCTCAACGAGATCATGAAAGTGTTGACGATCTTCTCGGCCGTGATGTTGCCGTTGACATTCATCGCCGGTGTTTACGGCATGAACTTCGAGAACATGCCGGAGCTGCATTCGCGCTACGGGTATTACGCTGCCTGGGGAATCATGATCATTGTAGCGGTGGCGATGTTGTTGTTTTTCAAACGGCGGGGCTGGATCGGTGGATCCAGTAAAGAGGAGACTCCGGACATTTAGTTACACCGGATCTGTATCCTTCAATTCATCTGATTCGTCAAACGCACCATCCGGACTCGGCAAATCACTATCGTCTGACTCATCACTCACGCCGCTTTCGTTCTCTTCCAAGTCTTCAAGCGTGTCTTTGCTGGTTGCGTCTTTACCAATCGACTCTTTACGTTCCATTAAATTAGCACTCCCGAAAGCATCAAGATTAAGATCGACGTAATTATCGCGGCATAGGCGCCGGCGACAAGATCGTCGCACATCACGCCGAGGCCGCCTTCAAGCTCTTGCAGCCGGTTTGCAGGATAAGGCTTAACGATGTCGAAAAAGCGGAAAAGAATAAACGAAACCATGACCGTCGTCAGGCCCCACCTTACAAACACCAGCGGGAACAGCGCGATCAGTTGACCCGCTACTTCATCGACGACGATCTTTCCGGGATCTTTTCGATCCGCAAGCGCTTCGGTGCGCGTGCCGGCCCAGATGCCGGTGAAGGTGACGACGACGATGACAACCAGTAACAGGATCGGTCCCGCGGCGACGCGTGTAAGCGCCCAAAAGATCGCGACACCGACCAACGATCCAAACGTCCCCGGAGCGAGTGGCATGTACCCGACGCCGCAGGTTGCAATCGCGAGGGCGAGATAATCAGTTTTTTTCAATCGGTGTTATCCGTGGCTGGATACGCCCAATAAGATCGTACTCGTGTCCCTCAGTGATCTCGACGTTCACCAGATCGCCGATTTGCGGAAGGACGCCGTCGGGGACATCATTGATCAGCACGCAACCATCGATGTCCGGCGCCTGCGTCTCCATTCGTCCCTGCCAGAGCAGCTCGCTCTCTTTCGATTCGCCTTCAAACAGCACCTGGACCACATCGCCGACGCGCGCCTTATTCTTGCGCCGTGAGATCTTCGCCTGCTCTTTCATCAACGCATTGCGACGTCGCGCCGCCGTGCGCTGCTGAACTTTATCCGGCAGCTCAAAAGCCGGCGTGCCTTCTTCGTCCGAGTAAGTAAAAACACCAACGCGATCGAATTCGACGCTCTTGATAAAACCCATCAACTCTTCGAAGTCGGCTTCAGTCTCACCCGGAAATCCCGAGATGAACGTCGTCCGCACCCCGATGCCGGGCACGCGTCGCCGCACGCGTTCGATCAGTCGCTCCAAACTCCCGCGATTCCCGCCACGCTTCATGAGTTTCAAAACATTCTGCGACGCGTGTTGCAAAGGCATGTCGAGATACTTCACTGCCTTCGGTTCTTCGGCGAGCACGTCGAGAAACGTATCGCTGATGTGCGTCGGATAGGTGTACATCACGCGCACCCATTCGATGCCGTCGACGTGACTCAGCTCACGCAAGAGGCGCGCGAGCGCATCCGGTTTGCCTAGATCTTCACCATAACGAGACGAATCCTGCGCCACGAGAACAAGCTCCTTCACGCCTTCTTCGGCGAGTTGGTGAGCTTCGGCGATGATCGAACCGAAACGACGGCTGCGGAAGTGACCTCGCATCTGCGGAATGAAACAGAAAGCGCACGGGCGATCGCAGCCTTCAGCGATCTTCACGAACGCGTAGTGCGACGGTGTCGCGAGCACGCGCGGCGTCGATTCGTCGTAGAGATACGTTGCACTCTGATTGCCTACGGCCACGACCGGAAGCGAACGCGTGTTAACTTTCGGATCGCAAACCGCGAGGATGTCGTTAATCTGGTTGGTGCCGATGAAGGCATCGACTTCCGGAATTTCCACTTTTAATTCATCTCGATAACGTTCCACCAGGCAGCCGGCAACTATGAGACGTTTGGCGTGACCGTTGGTTTTGAGCTGCGCGGCTTCGAGAATCGTGTCGATCGATTCTTGCTTCGCTGAGTCGATAAAACCGCATGTATTGACGACCACCGTATCCGCGTCGGCGGCATCGGCAGTGATCTGATAACCATTTTGTTTTAGCTGGCCCATCATTACCTCGCTATCGACGAGGTTCTTGGGACAACCGAGACTGATAAATCCAACTTTCTTCATAGTAAAATTGAGCCGCGGATGAACGCGAATAAACGCAGATCAGCGTTTATCGGCGTGCATCCGCGGTTTCCAACACAGAGAGTGCCTTCTCTATTTCCTTTCTTTCCGTGGCTGAGAGTCGCTCGCTGCCGTAGCGCACGCGATTGTAAGCACGCGTGACCAGCATCGCTTCGTTTGAGTTTAATGAGTTCGCGAATTCGAGCGGCGTTAGATGTTTGTCGCGTTCGAGGCCGCGTTGCTCCAGCAACGAAACCAGCCGCTCATAAAACTGCACGCGCGAATAAGTCCTGCCTTCAAGCTCTGAACGAACGCTCCCGGTGCGAACCAAACGCAGGATTCGTTTGCCAAAAATAATCAGGACGATTAACAGCGCCAGTGCAAGTACGGCAATTGCGGCAGTGATCACGTTGCCGGTCAGGTATCTTTGCAGAGTCGCCAGCAAGTTTGAAATCACGCGCGTGTAGTCAAACACCTGATTGTGCAACGACGTCGCGAGCGAGCGCTGCTCCTGCTTGTCGTAACCAACTACATACTGAAACCAGAGCAGCTCCAGCGCTTCAGCGTACTTTTGCAACTGCGCAGTGATCCCGGTGTGCACCGGCTCGGCGCGTCCGGCCGAAGGCGTTGGATCAAACGTCACCCACGCGCGCGTTTCCGGAAAGTAGACCTCGACCCACGAATGCGCATCGCTTTGCCTCACGGTGTACGCACCCGCCGTTTCGTTGTACTCGCCCGGCAGGAATCCATTCACCACGCGCGCCGCGATACCGTGAGTGCGCAGCAAAACTGCCATAGCGGTCGCGAAATACTCGCAATGACCCGTGCGCACGTTGAATAAAAAATCGGCCACCGGATCTGGACCACTTGCTTTCATCTCGAGTGAATAGCCGTACTGGCGTTGCAGGTATGCTTCGATCGCCTTCGCGGCATCGTAACGATTGCCTGCATTCGCTTCGAGGATGATTTGCGTCGCGAGTCGATCGATGCGCGGATCGAGATTCTCGGGCAGTTGCAGGTAACGATATGAAGACACCGACAACGGCCGGTTGTCGGTGCGCAACTGGTCCACGCGCGGCTCGGTCGTGTCGGAAATCGCCTTGTAAATAAGCCGTTCAAAATCGTGACGGCGCGACTGTATCGAGCCTTCCTGGTCCACGCGTACGAACGGCAGATCTCCCTGGAGTGCAACTATCCGCGGCGCGGCGAAGATTACCGGCGACTCCAACGGTTCGAGAAAAAACGTTTGCGTCGTCAGACGATGCAGCGCTTCGGTGGTGCCAAACGCAAAGAAACCGCCGCGCTCGTTGATGGGCTCCATTTGTCGCGCCTGTGCTGATTTTTTCCAGCCCACACCGGTGAACTCGTCGAGCGCAACGCCGCGCCAGCGCGGATCGCGCACAGACTGATTGTCTTCAATACGCACACGCATCACGACGCCGTCGTCGCGCTTGAGCGTTCCGATCTGGCCGAGCGTGACGTTCTCAGAAAAGCCGATGAAGTTTGACAGACCGCCGCCACTGCGCGTGAGCGCCGCTGCGCCCGATCGCGGCGCGATGAGAAACAGCGGCATCGCCAGCACGAAGATCAGGAGTAACAATCCGATCGCGACAAACGGTAGACGCGCGGCTTCAGTGCTCCACCACGAACGTCCGCCTGACTTCCGAAACATTCTCGAATCGGGCGGCACGAGCAGGCGCGTCTCGGCGTAAGGAATCGAACGTCGCGCTTTCTGGATCTCAAACGCCGTGACTGCCGAGAGACCGCACAACAGGTAAAGCGTGAGCGTGCCGAGAAATACCGGACTGAAACTCAAACCGGCAGCGAGCAGCATTTCGAAGAATGAGATCAGGTAGAGAAACACCCAGTCGCGATCTTTTTTCACTTGCAGGAGTTTTACCGCCGAGAGAAAAACGATCAGGTGGGCCAGCGCGGTGACACCGAGACGTTCGGCCGGTTCACCGATCGCTTTCTGGTAATGCCAGTCAACATAAAACAGCGGGATCGAGAGCAGGACGATTCCGAGACCGTAACGT
>Ga0070699_100001665_pt1 | contig 20284 bp, 14 predicted proteins | sample KBSK1503metaG_FD_65473 | JGI IMG/M metagenome (GOLD analysis project Ga0070699, IMG submission 65473) | Corn, switchgrass and miscanthus rhizosphere microbial communities from Kellogg Biological Station, Michigan, USA - KBS K1-50-3 metaG | ecosystem: Host-associated > Plants > Roots >...
TGAATCGCATGGCCCACCTTTTTCAGGAAAGCCTTTGCCGCATCGGTCTGGCTCATGCCGTAAAACTCATCAGGTCTGACAGTGGGCAGACTCCTCGTGCCCGTAGGCGTGGAAAGTACTGGACTATTACTATCTCCCGTTGTTAAATTTACGGAAGGAGACTCGCCAAGATCGCGTTCGAGTTGGCTGATTAACATATCAATGGAGCGCACCTCATCTAGCTTTTGCTGCCTCTGTTGCTTGTAGTGCTCAAGTGTTTTGCGTAAGTGATCTGCTTCGTCCATGGCATCCTCGCAAGGCATCCGAGAGCGACATTACAGTGTAAATAATATGCCGGAAACACTTCGAATTGCCATCTTTTTATTGCCTGTTGTTTCAATAACTTACACGTTTACAAATGTTTACCATAAGTTTACGCAGCGATTGCAAGGCGGGGACAAAGGCGGCGGGCTTGACGGGTAATTTAGACTGGTTTGTGAAGGTGATAATTCCGGGCCTTTCTCGCAGTGCTGGAGATCTGTGTGCAAACGGGTATGGCGCCCTTGCGGGGCGTGATCTTGTTCGGCTCCTACCCGGCACTGACGTGCCGGGCTAATATGTTCCGCTCCTCCGGAGCTGGTTTTGGAACTTTTCATTCCACTTGCTAATCCTCGAAGTTAGTTCGCACACAGACTCCAGAAACCCTGCGCCGCCCAAAATCAGAGTTTCTCTGCAGGTCTTCAGCCGCGAGGAATCTGCGGTTTCAGCGTAGGCAACCCCCGGCGATGGCGCCCGCGCCACACTCGCCTGCTTCGCGCGCAACATGTAAAATCGAACCCATAGATGGCTGGGGCTCCCCAACTCGTCCAGATCGAGCTCGTGCCTCTGATGCGGCAACCCAAGCCAGAGTGGCTGAAGGCTAAGGCGCCGGTGGGCGAGAACTTCCACAATCTCAAGAAGCTGGCTCGCGGCTTGGGACTGCACACGGTTTGCGAATCGGCGCAATGTCCCAACATCGGCGAGTGCTGGAATCATGGCACCGCAACCTTCATGCTGCTGGGGGATATCTGCACCCGCCGCTGTGGGTTTTGCGCGGTGCCCAAGGGCAAACCCGGACCGATTGACTGGGACGAGCCCCGCCGCGTGGCCGAGGCGATCGCCAAACTTGGGCTGAAGCATGCGGTTGTAACCAGCGTGAATCGGGACGACGACAATTTGGGAGGTGCCAGCATCTTTGCCGAAACCATCCGCCAAATCCGCGAACTGTCCCCTGGCTGCCGGGTTGAAGTCCTGATCCCTGATTTCCAAGGCCTCGACGAGGCACTGCGGATTGTCTTAGACGCTCAGCCCGACGTGCTGAATCACAACACTGAAACCGTTCCCCGGCTTTATCGCGTGGTCCGTTCGGGCGCCCGGTACGAACGGACGCTGCGCCTGCTGGAGAATGGCAAGAGATTTTCTCCGGGGATGGTGACCAAGTCCGGAGTAATGGTCGGCCTGGGTGAAACCATTTCCGAATTGGTGGATGTTTTCCGCGACCTCGGCTCACGCGGGGTGGACATCCTTACGGTTGGGCAATATCTCCGGCCCTCGCGCGACCATCTGCCTATTGCCCGCTTCTACACGCCCGATGAGTTCCGGCACCTCAAAGAGGAGGCGCTGCGCTTCGGCTTCCGCCACGTTGAATCGGGGCCATTGGTGCGCTCCAGCTACCATGCGCACGAGCAAACCGATGCCCCTTCTCCAGCGACCGTGCGCGGAGCGCCTCAATTCGTGGGGCCGGCAGTCCCCCAGCCGGTTCACTAGCCATTTGCGGCAAGCGGGTAGAATTGCGTCTCGAGTACATTTTCCGGTTCTCAGGATAACTTATGCACTGGACTCTTGTAGGCGCCCTCGCTCTTGGAGTCGTTGTCGGCATCATTTCCGGACTTGTCGGAGTAGGAGGCGGGATCGTTCTTGTTCCCGCCCTCATTTTTCTCTTCAACATGGATCAGCACATGGCGCAAGGGACCTCGCTCGCCATACTGCTCCCACCCACCGGGGTCCTGGCTTTTGCGGCGTATTACAAGGCTGGTCACGTCGACTGGAAGATGGGATTCATGATTGCTGCGGGAGTGTTTCTCGGTGGCTATTTCGGTGGAGTCTGGGCCCAGCATATATCCAGCGAGGCCCTACGGAAGACGCTCGCCGTGCTACTCGCCGTGACTGCGGTGAGGATGTTCTTCGAGAAGTGAATCGACCAGCGATTAACCCAGCCCTTCTTTCTGCTGCGAAAGAAGGATGGGCGCAGCTCGCCGCGCCCAGGTAAGTTTTGCTGCTCGATGCCAAATCACGCGTCGACCTCAAGAGGCTAAAGCCCGTGGATTTTGGCGGTCCCTGCCTGGCACGGCTGAAGCCGTGCCCTTCCACGGTGCTGTCGGCGCTGGTTTGTGAGATGACTTACAGCCTGCCGGTCAACGCTGCAGGCGGACCAACGACCAATGACTAAGACTACCAACCAGCGATTACCAGACCCGGCATGCGTTCTGCGGCACCATTGGCGCATCGGCCTTGCAATGGAAGGCGTCGCGGAACTCCGGCATATTCGAGGCGACTCCATTCACGCGCCACTTGCCTGGGGAATGGGGATCCACAGTTACCCGCATTCGCGAGAGCTCGTCGGTGCGGTTGTCGCACCACACGTTCGCCCAGCCCAGGAAGAAGCGCTGCTCGGCGGTCAGGCCATCAACCGGCGCTGGTTCTTTTCCAGCCAGAGTGCTCAAAAGCGCCATGTAAGCAATGCGCATGCCGCCGTTGTCGGCCACGTTTTCACCGAGGGTGAGCTTGCCATTCAGCTTCAAGTCATGCACCGCGGTGTAGCCTGAATACTGGTCGGCGACGCACTGGGTGCGCTGCTCGAATTCCTTCTTGTCCTGCCCGGTCCACCAGTCACGCAGATTCCCCTGGGCATCGAATTGGCTCCCTTCGTCGTCGAAACCGTGCGTGAGTTCGTGCCCGATGACTGCCCCGATGCCGCCGAAATTCATGGCATCGTCTGCCTGGTTGTCGTAGAAGGGGGGCTGCAGAATTCCCGCGGGAAAAGTGATGTTGTTCAGTTGTGGATTGTAACTGGCGTCCACGGTCGAGGGCGGATACGGCCAGTCGTTCTTGTCCACCGGCTTGGCGATCTTGTTCAGTTGGCGCTGGAACTCGAACTCATTGGCACGCAACGAGTTGCCCAACGCGTCACCGCGTGCGATCTTCAGGCTGCTATAGTCGCGCCATTTATCGGGATAGCCAATGCGATTGGTGATGGCTGCCAGCTTTACGCGCGCCTGCTTTTTGGTCTCCGGACCCATCCACGGCAGGTTGTCAATATCCTCGCCTAGAGCCTTCTCCAGAGCTTGCACCATCTTCAGCGTGCGCTCTTTGCCTTCGGCGCCGAAGGTTAGGTCCACGTACTTCTGACCCACAGCTTCACCCAGATCATTATTGGTGTAGCGCACGCATCGCTTCCAGCGCGGGCTCAGTTCTTTGGTTCCGGCCAGCGTTTTGTTGAAGAAATCGAAGTTCTCGTTTACGAACTTGGCGGGCAGCAGAGCGGCGTTAGCATGCACCACCTGCCAGCGCAGGTAGGTCTTCCAGTCGTCCAGCGTGGCAGTTTTCAACAGGTTGTCCATCTGCTTAAAGAACTCGGGTTCGGTCACATTCAGGACCTGAGTGGCCGGCGCGCCGATTCCTTCCAGATACAGATTCCAGCCGAAATCAGGGCTCAGGGCGGCTAGTTCTTTGGCTGTCATCTTGTGATAGACCTTGCTGGGATCGCGGCGGCTGACCCGGTCTAAAGCGCCCTTGGCCAGACCGGTTTCCAGATCCATCACCGTCTTGGCTTGGGCAGCCGCCTTCTCGGATGAGTCGCCAAGCAGTTGGAACATTCTCTGGACGTGCTCCACATACTGCTTGCGCAGCTGCACCGACTTGGGATCGTCCTTTAAGTAATAGTCGCGATCGGGCAGCGCCATTCCGCCCTGGTCGGCCTCCGCAATGACCTGGGTGGCGTCCTTGAAATCCTGATCGGAGCTGAAATTGAACAGCACTCCCGCACCCTTCCGGTGCAGGCGGATTACTTCTTTCGCCAGCTCTTGCTTCGATCGCAGGGCCGCAATGGTCTTCAGTTCGTTTTCCAGTGGACGTGTGCCGGCGCTTTCAATCGCGCTCTCGTCCATGCAGGACTGGTAATAATCGCCGATCTTCTGCTCCGCGGCGCTGCGCTTGGGATCGCTGGCGGAGTACTTTTCCAGTATGCCGCGCACGATGTGCTCGCCGCGCTCTTCCAGTTCGTTGAAGCGTCCCCACTCCGGATGGTCGCTCGGAATCGGGTTCCCCGCCTGCCACTTGCTGCAGGCATAGGTGTAGAAGTCAGCGCAGGGATCGATGTTCTTGTCCAACATGTCCGCAGTGAAGCGGACACTCTGGTTCTTGGGCTGGCCGGCCGGAGCGGCAGATTGTGCCAGGCCCAGGCCGGCGGAAAGAAGGAGAAACCAGGTGATTTTCAGGAAGCGCATTGTCCCTCGCATGGAAAGATTGTGAAGTGATCCAAGAAAGCCCAGGCCGGTTTCGGGGATCTCGACATTGGATACGCAGTCGTAGCGACGAAGGTTCCGAGTCCTGTCCGGAAGTCGACACCCAAAACCGTATTAGACGCCCATCTCTAGAAAAGGTCACCGGCGTTTTGGGATGGCCATCAGCCCTGTCCGCGGTGGTGACCTCAGAAAATCTTGAGGTGGATCGTCAGATATTTCTTCGGGTTTTCCCGGATGGCTTTGACTAACGCTCGGCTCTCCACCAACAGCTGCTCCGCGTTGTTGTACAACGTGGGATCTTTCAGAAGCTTGCCCGCTGTGCCTTCGCCGGCCTCGAGGCGGTCGGTAATGTCCGAGAGTTTGTTCATGGTGTTTTGCAGCTTTGCGGCGAACTCCTCGTCTTTCGTCAGCTTGCCCAGCGGGCCCTTGCCCGCGTTCACGTCATCGGTCAGTTTCTTGACGTTCGTGATGGTCTGATTGGCGGTGTCGTAAAGCGTGGGGTCTTTGAGGAACTTGCCCGCACTTCCCTTGCCCGCGTTCAGGTCGTCAATGACAGTGTTCAGCTTGTCCACCGTGGCATTGGCCTTTCGATACAGCTCATCGTTGGAAACCAACTGGCCGAGAGTGCCCTTGCCCTCGGTTACCTCATTGACGAGCTTCTGAAATTCAGTCACGGTGGAGGCCAAGCGGTTGTAGAGGGTGGGATCGTAGATCAGCTTGCCGACTGAGCCTTGGCCGCTCTCCACGAAGGCGACGATCCGGTCGGCGCGTTTGAGCAGGGCATCCAAATTCTGCAGCGTGCTTTGGCTGGCGCGCACCACGTCCTGAAACTCCGGGACCTCACGGCTGGGCAGCACGTCACCGCTCACGGCCTCCCGATCCCGAGCCAGCGCGCTGTCAATATCGATGTAAGTTTCGCCCAATACACCGGCGGTGGAGAGCAGAGTTACGGAATCCTTACGCAGATTGAAGTGGTATCTGGTGCTTGCTTTCATGGTGACTTCGACGGGGGTGCGTTGCCGGTCCTTGTCGGGTACGACCCGGATTCTGGTGACGTTGCCAATATCCACGCCGTTCAACCGCACCGGCGCTCCCACCCGCAGCCCGCCGGCATTATCGAAATATGACTTGAGCTCAATTTTCCGCGTGAAAATGCCGCCTGTACCGGTCATGAGGAAAATCAGAACGCCCAGGGTGATGCTGGCGATCAGCACGGTGAGCCCGACCTTCAGTTGAGACCATTTCAACTGCTTCTGGCTAGGCACGTCTTCTCCCAGTCAAAATCATCCCAAAAAGATCCCCCTGGCGATCTTAAGCAAGCGGCGGATTTTGCCTGCATCATAGCAGACCGCTGGCCTGCGCTTCACCCTGAGTCCGCTGTCCCCGAAGCGTCCCCGTCAACATGAAAGCCAGGAGATAGGCTACGGCACCACAGGCCAGGGTGACATTCAGCCCGAACTGGATGGCAATCACCATGGCCAGGACCGAGCCTAATACGCTCGAGGCGGCGTTCATCGCCCAGGCCCATTCCACGGCATTCTCATTGGCTTCGTCCTTCTGTGCCGGAGGAAATTCCGGCGCTGGTACGCTGGCCAGGACGCGCAGGCCAGTGGGGAAGGGCATGCCCATAGCGAATCCCAAAGGAACGAGGAGCACGGCGCTCACCAGCAACTTGGCAACGAAAGGCAGGCCTACCAGGAGGTTGAGCAGCCCCGGCAGGATGAACACGTAGAGCACCAGCGTCGCCACAATCAGCACCAGAGGCAGCCAGGTGCGCCTGATCTCGGCCAAGAACTTGCGGGAGGCCAGGCTGCCCGCGCCGCTCGAAAGCAGCAGCAGGAAGACAACAACCGTTAGAGCATAAGTGGGATGCCCGAGGAACAGAACGAAGCGCTGAATAAAGGCAATCTCCACGAGAATATAGCCCAGCCCGACGGCGACGAAGTACAGCAGACGAGTGGCGCGCTCCTGTCTGCGTCCGCCACGTACCGCCAGTGGAATCACCAGGAAGGCGAGCACAGCGACCAGCGAAATAATCAGCACCATTCCCAGCACCGCCACGCCCAGATTTACTTTCCAGTCGATCCCTTGCTGTAGAGATTGCGGGTGCCACATCTGGCCGATCTTCAAGGTAAAGAAAAAAAAGGGCGCGTTGTCGTGGACCGGGGAGATGTTATACGGGTAGCCTCGCGCGAAGGCATAGGGGTCGTTGCCCCCAATCAGGGCGGAGAACGGATTGTCTTCAGGGTCTGAGGGAAGATATAGGGACACCAAAGCGGGATAGCTGTCCAGATGCGCCTGCACTGCGTTCTCTTCTTCGGGCGTGAAGGGCGTCTTCCTGGCCAGCACCACGACCGGAATGCCGTCTTCGTCCAAGTCTCCCTCTGAAACAACGATGAAATTCGCCCTGGTATCCGCAACGCCCAATTCATGCAAAGCTTCCATGGCGACCGAAACCACGCGCAAGGCCTCGCGTGGCTGCTGGAACTCCCAGCGAGTGATGGCGATCATTCCGTCCGGCTTCAAGTGCTCGAAATATTCGCGGAACGCTTCGACTGTATAAAGGCTGTTCTCGCTCAAGGCAAACGCGCCCGCTGCCGTGGAGGCCCACGTGTCCACCAGCGTCATCTGCACCACGTCAAAGCGTTCTTTCGAGTTGCGGATAAACGATCGCCCATCGGTGACGTGGATGTGCACCTCGGGCCGTTCATACAGGTGGTACGCATAATCGGCGTACCGGCCACGCATGATCGTGTTGGCGATGATGGGATTGATCTCGATGCCGGTCACGCTCGGGCTGCCGTTGACGACCGCGCGAAGCACATCTACGCCACCGCCCGGACCGACGATGGCGAATTCGCCTCGGGGCCGCAGCACATTGGCGAGCGCGGGCGGCGCTGACATCAGATCTTTCCGCCACTCCGAGTCCTGCCACTGTTTTGGGTCGGAGTTCATGATGGCGGTCGACGCATCAGCATCGATTACTATCGCCTTGGCGTTACCCTGGTGATCCACTTCCACGCGCGAGATCGCATTCCAGCGGGCGAATTCTACCCAGGCGGCATCGCGAAACCCTCCCTTGGCATAGACAATGTCAAACAGCCTTCCCGAATAATTCACGGCCATCAGAACCAGCAGGAATACCGCCCGGCCGGCAGCTGACTTCCGTACCGCGACGCTTACCGCCCACACACACCCCGCCAGAGCCATGACCAAACCGGCGAAAAGCACCGTGTTCGGGCCACCCAGCCAGTTAAGTAACGGAACGATCGCCAGACAGGCCAGCGCGCCACCGGCGAGGTCTGCTCCGTACAAACGTGGGATGTTTGCCGACTCACGCGCAAAGACAATAGAGAATTCCAAGCCGGTAACGAAGAATGGCACGGCGGATGCCATATACAGCGCCGTGAGCCGGAGAAAGTTCGCCTTCGACAGCTCCAGAGAAACGGGAATGCGCAGCACCACCACTAGCACGATGGGCACAATCAGCGCATTCAGATTGCAGAGCCGGGCTACCAGCCTGCGGGCCTCGAAGCGGGCCAGCCAGTTTTTTCCGAGGTAGGCGAAAACTCCACCTGCACCGAGGCCGAGTAAGGCAATCGAAATCGCCAAAAAGGCAAAGTGATAAAAGAGAACAACCGAGAATAGCCGGGTGAGCGCCAGCTCCAGCAACAGCGCGGCGAAGCTGCTCAGCCCGATACCGGCCAGCAGCACTCGATCCCGGACTTTCTCCGAGGGGCTTGCTGGGGTTACAAGGGAAGTCTCACTCATCGACGAAGTATTGTTGAGAATGCGCCAGTCTAACAGAAGCACTCAGACTCAGCCGGCAGCATTCAGCCAATTCAACCCAGCGCAGCGTTAGGATCACCCTTCAATGTGGAAGAGTTGAATGCCGAGTGCTGATTGCTAAGTGCTCAACGCTTTTTAATTCTCTTTTCAACTCTCCAGGATGACCTGCGCGATGGCCTGCTCGGCGGTGTGCGAGAGCGAAAGCGCAACGTGCGCTGCCCCCAGCCTGGCCGCGTGCTCGGCGGCCTTGCCGTGAAAAACAATGGTGGGGCGGCCTCCAGGCTGGCGGCAGACTTCGACGTCGCGCCAGCGTACGCCGTGGTTCCAGCCAGTACCGAGGGCCTTCATGGCCGCTTCTTTGGCAGCGAAGCGCGCCGCATAGCGTTCCACGCGGTTGGCTTTCGACTCGCAGTAGCGGATCTCGCCCTCGGTGTAGATTCGCTGCAGAAAACGGTTGCCGAAGCGCGTGATGGCCGCCGCAACGCGCGGGACCTCGGCGATGTCAATGCCGGTGCCGACGATCATTGGAATATCTTCGCAAATGCTTAGAGGCCCTAACAAAACCCACATCGCTACCGCTAGGAGCAGCACACAAGGAGCAGCACGAACCCGTGGGCTAATAGAGGCGAGGAGGCTGAACCGGCCACACTCCTCAAATTCATTGAAAGTTTCACAATGCAACCTTTTGCGGTCGGGACGCATATAACTGTGTACACGTCCCAATTTTATGGTTCTGTGACCTAAAGCAGAACGGTACACCGTTCGGCTGGAAGTCCGGTAGCGATCCCCAAGACTGGGACTTTCGTCAGTCTGGCCGGGAAAGAAGACTACTCTGTCAGACACCAAGTTTAACAGGGGGATGCCACGCAAGCTTGTATGGGTCGAAGAAGACCGTTTTCGCGGTTTTGCTTGCTCGGAATGCTCCTGGCGGTTTGATTCTTCTGCTGCGCCCACGGGTAAATCTTTCGATGAAGTGATGCAGAACTTCGAGTTGCAGCGTGACAAAGAGTTTACATCCCATGTTTGCGCCGATCACCCGAGAACCATGGGCGCAAAACGCTCAAATTTAATTCAAACTTGAGCTGTCCACCTCACTACGCGTGAGGGATGTGCCACTCTTGATGCACGTTGCGGGGTACTTCGAGGTTTTGTTAGGGACTCTTAGAGTAACCGGTCTCCGCGATAAATCAACTGGCCATCGCTCAGGCGCGCTTCGGCCGTGAGCTTGTGCGGCTTCGCAGGCCCAGTGCCGTCAATGTGCAGCACCTCGTGACCGTGCGCCATCAGCCAGTCTGACACCAACATCCGATGGCAGCGAAAGTACACCCTTTCGGCGCACATATACGCTGTGCGTGATTGCTCGCCGAATCTAACCAGCTCTGCGATGCCGCGCTGGAAATCCTCGGTCAACATGTGATCGGCATAGTTGCGGAAAGCGGGGCTGCGCAGCGCAAAATTGGGCGAGTCATCACGGATTTTCTTGCGGTATCCACCAAGCGCTTTCATCCACACATACTTGATTCCAGCTGTTGGCAAAAGCTTTTCCAGTGACTCGCGGTTGAAGTAGGGCAGCCGGCGCGACATGGGGAAGGAGCGAATATCCACCAGCGTCTGGATGGAGTGTGCCTGCAGAACTTCGATCAATTCATCCAGGGTGCGGGTGGAATGGCCAATGGTGTAGAGGGTCGCCACGCATTGATGATTGTCAATTGTTGATGGTTGATTGGCAAGAAAGTAAGAATGCAAAAGAATGCAAAAACTAAGAAGTCAGAAGTAAGAATCAAGATCGTTCTTACTTCTGCCTGACTTCTGTCTTCTGATCTGTTGCTCAGGTCGCGAGCCGTGATAGTGCCTGGGCCAGAGCTTGATCCTGCTCGGGAAACACCGTGCGCAGATCGAGCAGCACACGGCCATCCTCCACTCGGGCGATTATGGTGGGATCGGAGGCGCGCAAGTGACCGGCAAGTTCATCGACGGTCAGATCTTTGCAAGTTACCGCCAACAAGCGCGTGGGCAACACTGCGGACGGCGCCGCTCCGCCGCCGATCACCGATTCGCCATCAATCACTTCCGCCAATAGCTTCGGTAATCGAACCTTTAGCGTGATTGCCTCTGCCCGTCTGCCGATTTCTTCTTTCGAGAGCCGCATCATGCGTAGAACAGGGATCGCATCGTGGTCACGTTTCACGTAGGCGAGCAGTGTGGCTTCGAGGGCGGCATAAGTCAGTTTGTCGACGCGCAGAGCCCGAAAGAGAGAATTGGCGCGCATGCGGGCGATAAGACCGCTTTGCCCGCTCAGCATACCGGCCTGTGGACCGCCCAGCAGCTTATCTCCGCTGTAAGTGACCACGTCGACACCAGTGCGCAGGCTATCTAGAACACCGGGTTCGTCGTTCACCCCAACCGAGCGCAGGTCGAAGAGCGCGCCGCTGCCCAGGTCTTCCACAAGCGGAAGATTGCGCTTGCGGGCTAGGCCCGCCAATTCCTCAACTCGCGGCTGCTCGGTAAATCCGGTGATCTGGAAGTTCGAGCGGTGTACGCGCAGCAGCAGCCGGGTCTTGTCATTGATCGCGCGCTCGTAGTCCGCGAGGCGAGTGCGGTTGGTGGTGCCGACCTCGCGCAGGACGGCTCCGGACTTCGACATGACCTCCGGGATGCGGAACGAGCCGCCGATCTCGACCAGTTCTCCGCGGGAGACGATGACTTCGCCGCCTTCGGCGAAAGTATTGAGGGCGAGCAGAACGGCAGCGGCATTATTGTTGACCACTATGGTGGAGATCGAAGGCGAACTTTGCTCGCCCGGACGGGCGAGGGCGCCCGTCCCCACACAAGCATCGTGGTTCACGAGCTTGCGAAACAACCGGTCCACGTGGAAGTCGCGCTTGCCGCGCTCCCCAGCGGAAATGTCGAATTCGAGATTCGAGTAAGTACTCGCGGCCTCACGAACGTGATCCAAAGCACAAGAAGCCAGCGGCGCGCGGCCGAGATTGGTATGCAGAATGACGCCGGTAGCGTTGATGACTGGCCGCAGCGAGTAGCTCAGCGCCTCCCGGACCTGACGCTCGACGGCGCCGGCGAGTCCGGAGATTGCGAGGTCCACACCAGCAGCATCGAGTCGGCCTACGGAAATCTCTTCGCGCAGGCGGTCCAGAACGACGCGGGAAGCGTCGGTCACTGCAGCTCGGCCTTCCCCGGAGACCAGTAGCACGAACTCGGGGCTGCGCTGCAACTCATCTACCGAAGGCAGCTTGCGGTAAAGATCGGCTTGGGACGCAGTTTTCACAGGCTATGATTATCCCATTCAGTGCGCCTGAAAACCAAAATCTACCGGGAAGGCGGACGGGATCGCCGATCTCCCAGGTGTCGGCTGAGTGGGGCCGGTGCGAAACAAGGGAGCATTCGGCACCGCTCCCTCGTCTTAAGTCGCGGGGCATCTAACCTGCGTTTACTTGCCTACCATCTTGCTCTTCAGGGGAACGATGGCGTTCACGACCTCCTGCTGTTCGCGGGCTGGTACTTTGAATTTATTCAGCGTATCGCCCAGGGCCTTTACGGTAATAGTCCAGTCCTCTTCCGTGATGCCCAAGCCCGTATGTGCAGTTTCCATGTCACGTCCGGTGTATTTGCACGGGCCACCCGTAGCCACACAGAGGAAATCCACGATGTGCTCCCGGATGCGGGCCTTGGAATCGGTGCTGAAACCGATGAAGAAACGTCCGAGCTTCGGGTCGGTAACCAGGCGGCCGATGAAGTCGTCGGTCACTGCGGCGAGAGCGTCGTAGCCGCCGAGGCGCTTGTAGAGGGAGTCCTGAGCCGCAGGCTGGGCCTGGGCCGAAGCCGGGGCAGCGTCAGATGGCAGAGGAACGGCGAAACTGGTCAGGGCGCCGGCCGGGATGAAGCCCAATAGCAGCGCCAGAAGCAGGGATTGACGAAAGTTTCTTGGCATGGGTGAGTTTCTCCTCGATGAATGTCGTTTTGGGCCCACTTCAAATACGAAGGGGAAGTGGTTTCGGATTTCTGCTTTCCTGGTAAACAAAACGACCGAACTGATCTATGTTACCCCACCTCCACCAGCCCGTAGGTCCGCTGCCAGCGATTGCGCATGTGGCGCAGGGCGCGATTGATTTCCTCCTGCGAGATTTCTGGGGACGGCCCAGCTAGCACCGCCGCAGCTTCGCGCTTGGCCGCTTCCAGCAACTGCCGATCGCGGATGAGGTTGGCGACCTGGAAGTTGGGCATTCCGGCCTGGCGTGTACCGAAAAACTCGCCGGGCCCGCGCAGTTCGAGGTCGAGTTCGGCAATTTGAAAACCGTCAGTAGTGCGGACCAAGGCGTCCAGGCGACGTTCGCCATCTTCGGAGACCTTGCCGCCGGTCATCAGAACGCAGTAGGACTTGGCGGCGCCGCGGCCGATGCGTCCGCGAAGCTGGTGGAGTTGGGCGAGCCCGAACCGCTCCGCGTGCTCGATGACCATAACCGTGGCGTTGGCGACATCCACACCGACTTCGATCACGGTGGTGGAAACCAGAATGTCCAGCTCGCCTTTTTGAAACATGCGCATGACCTGGTCTTTCAGATCGGGTTCGAGGCGGCCGTGCAATAGGCCAACCCGCAGGTCGGGGAAAGTGCGCTTGCTCAGTTCTTTGAACATCTTGATGGCGGCTTTGAGCTCGGTCTCTTCGTTTTCCTCGATGACCGGATAGACGACGTAGGCCTGGTGTCCGGCAGCAACCTGCTTGCGCACGAATTGCCAGACTTCGTCTGAGCGTTCATCGGATACGCGGCGAGTTAGGATTGGTGTGCGGCCGGGAGGCATCTCGTCGAGCACGCTTACGTCGAGGTCGCCGTAGAGGGTGAGAGCCAGAGTGCGCGGAATCGGCGTGGCGGTCATGACGAGGACGTCGGGCTCGGCGGGAGCCGCCAGGCTTCTCCCGACCGGACGGGCGAGGACGCCCGTCCCCACACGGGCATCGCTTTTCTTCATCAGTTTGAAGCGCTGCAGCACTCCGAAGCGGTGCTGCTCGTCCACGATCACCAGGCCCAGTTTCTCGAATCCGACCGTTTGCTCGATCAGGGCGTGAGTTCCGATCACTAACTGGGCATTGCCCTGCGCGATGTGCCGGCGAATTTCGCGTTTGCGGTCGTCTTCGAGCGAGCCGGTGAGCAGCACTACCCGGTAGCCGACTCCCTCAAGAATCCGCCGGGCGGAAAAATAATGCTGCTGGGCGAGGATTTCGGTGGGCGCCATGAGCGCTACCTGGTATCCGTTCTCCATCGCAATGATGGCCGCTTCGAAGGCCACGATGGTTTTGCCCGAGCCGACGTCGCCTTGCAGAAGGCGGCGCATGGGGAAAGGCTTTTCCATGTCGGAGGCAATTTCCTTGAGCACCCGCTTCTGCGCCGCAGTGGGATGAAAAGGCAGGATTTTCTTGATGGCCTCGCGGACACCATCGTCCAGCCGGAACGCAATACCGGTCTGTGCTTTTTGCTGGCGGCGCTTAAGTTCAAGCCCCAGCTCAAGGAAAAAGAGTTCCTCAAAAATGAGGCGGATGTGGGCGGGCGTGCGAGAGGACTGCAGGTTTTCAAAGCTCTCGCCGGGATCAGGCCAGTGAACGTTCCACAGCGCTTCCCGCGGGGGGATGAGGCCCAGGTGCCGGCGCACGGCGGCGGGGATCGGATCGGGCAGTTCGGGCGGGAGATTTTCCAATGCCGTGTGGATTATGCGACGAAACCAGCGCGGCGTCAGGCGGCCCTGGCCGGCAGATTCATAAATAGGGACGATTCGTCCGACTTCCAGCGACGCGGCAACTTTATGTTCAGCGGCATCCGCCGATCCGTCATCACCGGGATCGCCGATGATTTCAAATTGCGGCTGCATCAGTTGCAGCTCGCCGCCGTAGAGGTCCTGCTCCACTTTGCCGTAAAGGGCAACCATCTGGCCGGGCTTGAACCTGTCCCGAAGGTAAGCCGCGTTGAACCAGATGCAACGCAGGCGCGTTCGCCCCTGCCCGGCAGTCATCTGGAAGATCGGCATGCGGCGAGTGCGGAAGAGGCCGGAATTGCGGACTTCAGCAATTACTGTGGCCATTTCTCCCGCCCGTAGTTCAGGGATACTCCGAGGGTTCAGACGGTCCTCATAACGAAAGGGCAGATAATGGAGCAGATCGTCAACGGTATGGATGCCTTTGGCGGCTAATACTTCGGCCAAGCGGGGGCCAATCCCCTTCACGTACTGAACGGAGGTGGAGGGTTCTAGCATCTGAAGGGATGGTAACAAAGGCAGCAGTTAGCTTGGCATGTAGCCATTCCAGGTCGCTGCCGGGATCTTCCGGTGTCTAAACCAGCAGTGGTAAATTTCGTGCATGCTTTGGTTGCGGTCCTGGCAGGGAACGCGGCGTACTTCCTGCTTATGCCTTATTTGCCGCCGGGGGCAAAGCATGTTCCTTTCCACATGGATCTTGGGCTGGTGGTGGATTTCTGGTTCTGCCTGGTGGTCTTCGGCGTTATCAAGATTGCGGCAGGGCGGAGGCGGAAGTCTAAGCTGCAGGAATAGTGGGGTTGGGCAGATACCTCCCTCATATTACTTTCGGAACCTCGGTAACACCCGCGTCACCGGTTACAATCTGGCAGCAACATGCAGAAAATCGCCATCCTTTACGACGCCAGCCAGGCGGTATTGTCCACCTTTGATCTGGACGAAGTCCTGCAGCAAATCCTGATCATAGCGCGCGATTACTTCCACCTGCAGAATGTCGCCATCTTGTTGCTGGATAAGGAAACAAACGAACTGTATGCCCGCTGCCAGATCGGCTGGGATGCCGGGCGCGACAGCGTCCGGCTGCCGATCGGCACCGGGCTTACAGGTACGGCAGCCAAGGAGAAGCGTCCGGTTTATGTGCCGGATGTTAGCAAGGACCCGCGTTACATCTCATCGGCAAGCAAAACCGTCTCGGAACTGGCGATCCCGCTGATGGTGCGGGACGAAGTGGTGGGCGTGCTGGATTGCCAGAGCGAGAATCTTGACCACTTCGATGAGGAGACCATTGATCTGCTGACGCTGTTTTCGACGCAGGCCTCTATGGCGCTGCAGAACGCGCAGCTCTACTCGCTGGAACGGCGCCGCGCTTCGCAACTGGAGGCAATTAACGCCATTGCGCAGCAGACCACGGCTGTGCTGGACCTGAAAGAACTGCTGTCGAAGGTGTGTGTGCTGATTCAGCGTGCATTCCGCGTCTCTCATGTTTCCGTGCTCTTGAAGGAAGAGGAGGATCTGGTGCTGCGGGCCCATCACGGCAACCTCACCCCACGCATCCCGGAAGGCGGGCGTCTGTCGGCCGGATCGGGGTTGTGGGGACGAGCCTTGGAAACCGGGAAAACGCAGATCGAGGATGACGTTAAGGCAACTCCGGATTACATCGGGTTCTACCTGGAAACAGGCTCGCGCATGTGCATTCCGCTGGTATCCTTCGGGCAGACACTCGGGGTGCTGGTGCTGGACAGCGCCCGAACAGGTGCGTTCAATGCCAATGACACGCAGTCGCTCGAATCCGTGGCTGACATCTGCGCCACCGCCATCCAGAACGCCCATTATGTGGACCGGGTCAAGCAACTAGCTTATCTCGACGGCCTGACGGGAATCTTCAACCGCCGCTTTTTCGAATTGCGCATCGCGGAGGAAATCGAACGGGCCCGGCGATTCGGCACCGGCATGGCCGTGATCATGGTGGACATCGACCAGTTCAAGCGCCTGAACGACGAGTTCGGGCACTTGCTGGGAGACGAGGTGTTGCGGCAGGTTTCTTCGATTTTCCACCAGCAACTGCGAAAGATTGACGTAGTGTGCCGTTATGGAGGCGAGGAATTCGCCATCCTGCTGTCGCAAACCAACACGTCGCACGCTGTGGGCGTGGCGGAAAAGTTGCGGAGGTCGGTCGAGACCTGGCAATTCCCGGGCGTACCCCGGCCGGTGACCATCAGTGCAGGAGCCGCGACTTGTCCCGATCACGGTAGCACGCGGGACGAACTGGTAAAGGCGGCCGATGCAGGATTGTATGCGGCCAAGCAAGCGGGAAGGAACCGGGTCTGCCTGGCGCCCGGTGCCGAAAGGTGTGTGGCGCACTTGGTAGGCAAATAGTTCAAGCAAAACGGCACGGACGGGGAGGTCCGTGCCGTCGCAAGCGCCTCAAAACAACCTAAATTTCGGTGCAGCCCTTCTGCAGCTCCCGATTGAGTTCTTCCTGGAGCTCAAGTTGCTGATCACGGAGTTCGCGCTGCATTTCGAGAATTTCCCTTTTCAGCTCCCCTTGATGGCTACGGATTTCTCCGGCCGCGATGCGCGCCGCTTCAGACCGGACCTGGCTTAGGTCGATGCGGGTTTCGGCATCGATTTCGGGAATGTCAAAGCTCTCTTCGAAAAGCTCCGATTCTTTGCGCTCGGGCAGGGTCAGCGTGAGGGTTTGCTCCTTCTTATCACGGATGATGTTGACGTTGACCGTGTTGTCCTTGCGGCCGCGCAGGGCATGAGTGAAGTCTCCAGTGTCATTGATGGGCTCGCCGTTGACCCGGACGATCACGTCACCCGCCCGAAACCCTGCTTTCTCGGCGCGGCTTCCCTTCTCCACCGAGCGCACCAGAACCCCTTGGCCGTTCTTGGCGCCGAAGAAATCTCCCAGCTGGGGAGTGAGGTTTTCCACCATTAGGCCGCTGCGGGTGGCGGAATGCACCATCACGATTGAGACCGGCACGTCGATATCAGGCATGGGAGGCATGGGTGGCATGACAAACTTGAAGTCTTTGACTTTCGGCCCGAAGGCAAGAGTCTTCTTACGATCGGCCAGTTGGGCTTTGATCGTCATGGGCTGGCCATCCCGGCTGATGCCCAGCGTAACAACGCGCCCCGGCGGGGTCTCACGGATCATGCGGCGCAGTTGCTCGACGCTCTCCACCTCGGTTCCGTTGAGGCTGAGGATCACATCGTGTTCTTTGATGCCGGCCTTGCCGGCGGGAGCATCTTGATCCACCATGGTCACTTCCACGCCGTGCTCTTCTTTCAGCTTGAGAGCGGCAAGACGATCGGCGGTAACATCGCGCGTGTCCACCCCCAGGTAAGACCCGCCGTCGAAGAAATCTTCGCTCGAGTATCCGAAGGACTCACCGAAGGGCTGAGCGGCGAGGGATTCCACAGCATAAATTAGGACTGCCAGGAGTGGCAGGATGAGCATCGTCCTGAGGATCAGTTTGCGCATATTTGTACCTCCCTAAACTGAAAAGATCCCTTAACGGTTAGCACGGCGGAACGAGATGTCCCCGGTCGCGTTGCGCACCTTCAGCACCGGGCCGCCGCCGTTCAAATTGCCTTCAGCCGTGACTGTTTTTGGACCGTAGTCGCCGCCTTCCGTGGTAATCCTTATTTCGGGAAAATCCGAGTGGATGCGGTGACCATTGGCGACCTCGATAGAGGCGCGAATCGTGATGTTCATGTTCGACGCCAGGTAAACGGTGATGTCGCCGGCGGAAGTTTCCAGCAAGGAATCAGTACGCTCGCCACCCGAGGCGACAAACTTGGCCACGATAGAGCCGGCTCCTGTCTCCGCGTGGGCGGAGGGCACGCCGTTCAAGTCAATGCTCCCTCCGCCGGTTTCGGCGTGAACCGGCCCCTTGGCGGAACTCAGACGGATGCTCCCCCCGCCGGTTTCTATTTCCACGGGTCCACCGATATCGCCCAAATCAATGCTGCCCCCGCCGGTGCTGGCTTTGACATGGCCCGCGCAACGCTGCACTTCGATGCTTCCACCGCCGGTTTCAAGCACGGCTCCTTGCATACCGGAGACGACGACCACGCTGCCTCCACCGCTTTCGGCATTGATCTTACCTTTAGCGGAAGCCACCTTGATGCTGCCGCCGCCGGTGTGCAGGCTGACATCGGAGCCGACAGTGCCAACGTCGATACTGCCGCCACCGGTTTCAGCATTGATCGCGCCACCGATGTTCTCGAGCCGAATACTGCCGCCTCCGCTCGCACTGTCGGCCCGGCCCGAGATGCCGGTGGTTGTGACACTGCCCCCGTCGGTTTCCACCTTGACCCATTCCATATCGCGGGGAACGTTGATCACAAAATCGCCGGAGAACCGATGTGGCCTGCCACCCTCCCAATCACCGACGATCCAGGCGGTGTCTCCGCGGACGTAAGCGCTGATCTTGTAGGAATCGAATTCATGGCGGGCTTTGTCTTCGATGGAGGTATAAGCACGATTGCGAATGACATAGCTGATGCCCGGCTGCAAACCGCCTTCCACGCGCACGGAGCCCAGTTCCACCTTGACCCGGAGATTTTTCGCGGCGGCCAGAGTTCCGGTGATTTCCTGTGCCCAGTTTCCGCCTTCGCGATAAACGCGGGCCTGCTGCGCGGTGGCCAGCGGCAAAAGCAGCAACAGCGCCACAACGAGTTTAGAGGACTTCTTCAACATGTACACTTCCGTATTCGTTCATTCATTCTGTCGGGCTGCGCCCGACCTGGACGGGCGAGAGCGCCCGTGGCTACAATCCTTGCTCAATCAATCTCCGGCAACTGCGCCAGCACGTTGCGGGCCTGCGAGCGGATGTATGGGTTCTGATCATTCTCCGCGAGCTTCTGCAGAACAACCCGCACGCTGCCGTCGACGCGGCACGGCTCGAGCAGATGCAGGGCCTCGGTGCGAAGGCCGGGATTGGAATCGTTCACGAGAGCCTCGAGCACAGCATCGCGGACGCGCACATCATCCTTCACGTAAGGCCCCAGAGCCCCCAGCGCCTTCAACCGCACGCCTGGATTCGAGTCATAGCGCAAAGCAGAGAGAAGTACCTCACGAACATGGGTATCGTTCGGGTTCTGCGTCAGAAGGTCCACGGAATCCATGCGCACACCCGAGTTGTAGTTGTTACCCGCGGCGAAAAGCAGAAGCTGCTGGATACGCTGATCGTTCAGCGAACCCTGCGCCTCCTGGGTGGAAACCGTGTCGTACTTGATGCTGATCTGGTTGGAGCCGGGTTCTTGGGTGATGGAACTGATACCAGAAACGGAAGATTCGATGGGGTGGGTCAGGGTTCCTGAAGCGATTTGCGTCGAGCTGTTACCCCCAACCATTTTGTACGTGGTTCCGATGCCGCCGGCAAAGCCCACGATGAAGATCACGGCAGCCAGTGCGGGAGAGAAACGGATCTGGTGAAGCCACGCTGCGGGGTCAAAGATCAGGCGCTGCCAGAAGCCGCCCTGCTCAGTGGTTTCGAGCGCCTCTTGCAGCCGCATGCGGGAACCTGCAACCAGGTTGGGCGGGGGCTCCTCCACCGGGAGCTGCGAAAGCGTGGCGCGGAACTCACGACTTGCTTTCAGTTCGGCGGCACAATCGGAACAGCGGGCCACATGTTGCTCAAGCTCATAGCGGGCGTCGTCGGCCAGTTCGTTGTAGACATACAGCAGAATGTTTTCTCGCACCCACTCGCATTTCATAGTCGTACCCCCTTAACCGGGAGGTTTCCTGCCGAGCTTCGCTCGGCTGGACAGCCGAGGGCGGCTGTCCCTGCGCGCTCGCGGCAGTTCATCGCATGTCCACCAGGGCGCCACGCAACTTCTGAGTGGCGCGGAATAGAGTATTTTTCGCCGTTTCTTCGGTGGTATTCAAAATCTCGCCCACGGTCCGCAACTTCAGCCCGTGATAATGCTTCAGTTCGAAAACCATGCGCTCGCGTGGGGACAGCCTCTCCAGTGCGCGATTGATGCGGTTGCCCAACTCGCGGCGCATCAGATCGTGCTCGGGATTGGAGCTAGCGCGACCGTCCGGCACCTGCTCGAGCACATCGTATTGCTCGCCTTCCGCATCCAGCGCGACCGGGGCGTCTTCCTTGCGCACCTGTTTCTTGCGCAGGTGATCAAGACAAAGATTGGTCACGATGCGGTAGATCCAGGTGTAGAAGGAGCAC
>Ga0070699_100001666_pt1 | contig 20281 bp, 14 predicted proteins | sample KBSK1503metaG_FD_65473 | JGI IMG/M metagenome (GOLD analysis project Ga0070699, IMG submission 65473) | Corn, switchgrass and miscanthus rhizosphere microbial communities from Kellogg Biological Station, Michigan, USA - KBS K1-50-3 metaG | ecosystem: Host-associated > Plants > Roots >...
GGCGGAGTAGCTTCGGTAGTAGACCTGTCCGAGACCGTTCGTGCCCGGCCCGAGCCAGACCACCTCGATGCGTCCATCCGGCCCGACCGCGAGTCCCGGATCGGAACGCCCGCCCGAGACCTCCGGGGCGAGCGCGAGCGGCGGATCGTCCGCGAGGAGCGCGTCGCTCAGATGGACGAGCCAGAGGCGCTGATCCGCGGCCGCACCCTCCGTGTAGACGAGCCACCATCCGCCGGCGGGATCGGATTCCAGGTCGAGCGCCGTGACCGGGTCCGCGGGATCGACGGCGAGGATCGCGTGGTTTCCGCCCTGACGCGTCCCGTCCTCGGCGAGTCTTTGTCCGTAGACGCGCGGCTCCCCGTCGCGCGAGTCGATCCACGCCACGGCGAATCCGCCCGAACGCGCGGCGACGACGGGAGAGGCCTGCGCGCTGGGCAGCACGTCTCCCACCCAGAAACCCGCGGCCGGCGCCTCCCCTTCCGCCGTATAGAGGAAGGCGCGGATGTCGCCCGCGTCGGAAAACCGCGCGATGTGCGCGACGACGAGGCCGGCTCCGGAGGGAGCGACGGCCCCGCGCGCCGAGAGCGGACGCTCGAAGGAGTCGTCGTGCCAGAGCTGGTGATTCGGGCCCACGCGCGCGCCCGCGGCGGTTACCCACTGACCGTAGAGGTCGTTCGAGAGGTTCCGCCGGTCGATCCACGTCGCGAGGAAGTAGCCCGGGCCGCGTCCGAGCCGCGGGCGCCGTTGATCGAAGGGCGCGGCGTCGTCATTCAACTGCGTGTCCGAGCCTCGCCGCGTGCCGTTGGGGAAAAAAGAAATCGCGAAGATGTCCGATGAACCGCGCCGGCCATCCTCCCACACGCCGAGGTACGCGTCGCGCCCATCCCAAAGCGCGGAGGGAGTTCCCTGGCGGCCGCCGGGGTCGGAATTGACGCGAAAGTTCGCGCCCGGAGCGCCCGCGCCGTACGGAACGAAGGACGCCTCGGCATTCGAGTCGAGGCCCAAATTCCCGCGAAGGTCCTCCCAGATGAGGACCGCCGTGCCGGGGCCGGCCGCGCCGCGGACGGCGCGTTGCTGGCGCCCCAGGGGATCGTCGTTCACGCGCACGTTCGAGCCGACCGGCGCGCCGGTCGCGTCGAAGCGTTGCGCATAGACGTCGCTGGGGTCGGCGGGTGCGGCGCGTTCGTCGATCCACGCCACGACGAAGCCCTGCGTCGGATCCGCCACCACCACCGGGGAGGCGCATTGCTGTGCCCCGATCGTGTCATTGACCTTGAAATTTCCGCCGATCGGGGCGCCTCCGGCGTCCAGCCATTGCGCATAGACGTCGAACGTGGCGCCGAACGTCGATCCCCCTTCGCGTCCGTCGAGCCAGGCGACGAGCGTTCGGCCGCTCGCGTCGACGGCCACGGAGGGTTCCCCCTGGTAGGAGCCGCCGGACACCGGATCGACCGAGATCTTCTGATTTCCGCCCAGGGGGCCGCCCGACGCGTTTCGGTAGGACGCGAAGATCTCTCCCTGGGTCGCGCGCGCGTCCGACCACACGACCACGTATCCGGCCCCCACCGGCGCGATGCGCGGACCGGTCTGATCGTTCGCGCCGGCGTCATCGTTGATTCGGAGGTTCGGCCCGATCGCCACGCCCAAGGAATCGAGGGCGGCGCCGTAGATGTCCCGGTTCCCGGCGCGGCCGTCCTCCCACGCGCAGAAGAACGTGCCGGATGGACTGGACGCGATGTGCGGGTTTCCCTGGATCGACCCGGGCGCATCGTCGTTCAACCGCCGATTGATCGTCGAACCGAGCCCGAGCGGATCCCGTAGCGTCATGATGTACGTGTCAAAGTCCGTGAAGTTGGGCCCGCCGTTTCGCCCGTCCATCCACGCGACGACGATGGCGCCCGTCGAACCGAGGGCGGCATGCGGATTCCATTGGTTTCGATCGACGCGATCGTCGTTGAGGAGGATCTCGTTTTGGGCGCGGGCGGGCCTGGGTGCCGCCGCGGAGAGGCCGAGCAGTAGGACGGCGGCCGCGAGGACGAAACGCAACACGGCACCTCTTCCGGCGAGTCTGGGGAGACGGCGCGTTATACGGGGAGCGCGGGGACCGTCACCTCCGGGTATCGGGAAAGAACATCATATACCTCCCGGGCGATCGTGGATAGCCTCTCCTGGCTCCGGGCCTCGAATCGCGCGACCAGCACGGGCTGCGTATTGGAGGCGCGGATGAGCCCCCATCCGTCGCCGAATTGCACCCGGACGCCGTCCACGTCGAGCACCTCGTGCGTGGCCCGGAAGTGCTCGAGCACGGCGGCGACGATGGCGAACTTCCGATCGTCGGGGCAATCGAGTCTCAGCTCCGGCGTCGAGACGTACTTTGCCTGGGGCAGCGCCGCCACCATCGCCGAGAGCGGAGTGGTCCCGGCGGCGAGGATCCGGAGCAGCCGGCCCGCCCCGTAGAGCGCGTCGTCGTAGCCCGGGAATTCATCCGCGAAGAACATGTGCCCAGACATCTCTCCTCCGAGCGGCGCCTTGGTTTCGCGCATCTTCGCCTTGATGAGCGAATGCCCCGCCTTCCACATGATCGGCTTGCCGCCGTGCTCTTGGACGTACTCGACGAGCCCCTGCGAGCACTTCACCTCGAACACGATCGGCTCGCCCGGACGTCGTGACAGGACGTCGCCGGCGTAGAGCGCGAGGAGCTGGTCTCCGTAGAGGAGCCCGCCCTTCTCGTCCACGGCGCCGACGCGGTCCGCGTCCCCGTCGAAGCCGATCCCGACGTCCGCGCCCGTCTCCCGCACGCGCGCCATGAGCGACCGCATGAGCTCCGGCACCGTGGGATCGGGCAGATGATTCGGGAACCGGCCGTCGGGCTCGGCGAAGATGGCGTCCACGTCGCAGCCCAAGCGTCGAATCAGCTTCGGCCCCAGGATGCTCGCGGCGCCGTTTCCGGGATCGACCACGACCTTCAGCCGGCGCTTCAACGTGATGCGCCCCACGAGGTCGTCCAGATATTCCTCGTCGATCGACACCGTCTCGACCGTGCCGCGCTTCGGTCCCGCGCCGAGGGCCCGCGCGCGGCCCTCCAACTCCTTGATCTCCGGCCCGTGGAGGGAGGAGACGCCGTCCGAGAGCTTGAGCCCGTTGTATTCGATCGGATTGTGGCTCCCGGTCACCATGACGCCGCCGTCCGCCTTCAGATGGAGCACGGCGAAGTAGAGCGCGGGCGTCGGGACCTCGCCGACGTCGATCACCGACGCGCCCTGGTCGCGCAATCCCTCCACGAGCGCCGTCCGGATCCGCGGCGAGGAGAGGCGAACGTCTCGACCGACGGCAATCCGCGACTTGCCGCGCTCCCGCATCCAATCCGCGAACGCGCGGCCCACGGCGCGGGCCACGTCGTCGGTCAGGTCGCGATCGGCGATTCCTCGGATGTCGTATTCGCGGAAGATCTGCGGGTTCACGCGGGCTCCTTCATTCTGAGGTAAGCGTCGACGAAGGGTTCGATTCCTCCGTCCATGACGGATTGCACGTCGGTGACGACCACGTCCGTTCGGTGGTCCTTCACCTGCGTATACGGTTGAAAGACGTACGAGCGAATCTGGTTTCCCCAGGCGATGTCCTTCTTCCCGCCGCCGAGCGAGTCCCGCTTCTCCTTGTCCTCCTCGAGCCGGAGGGCGAAGAGCCGGGCGGTCAAGACCTTCATGGCCGCGTCCCGGTTTCGAAGCTGGCTCCGCTCGTTCTGGCACTGCACCACGAGCCCCGTCGGCAGGTGGGTGATCCGCACGGCGGATTCGGTCTTGTTCACGTGCTGGCCGCCGGCGCCGCCGGCGCGGAACGTGTCGATCCGAATGTCCCCTTCCCGAATCTCGATCGACACGTCGTCGCCCGCCTGAGGGTAGACGAACACGGACGCGAACGACGTGTGGCGGCGCTTCTGGGCGTCGAAGGGAGAGATCCGCACCAGGCGATGCACGCCGCGCTCCGCCTTCAGGTAGCCGTACGCGTAGGCGCCGTCCACCTGGATCGTGGCGTCCTTGACCCCCGCCTCTTCCCCGGGCTGGAGATCGAGCACCTGGTAGGTCCACCCCATTCGCTCGATGTAGCGCCCGTACATCCGAAAGAGGATCTGGGCCCAATCCTGCGACTCGGTGCCGCCGGCGCCGGGATGGATCGAGAGGATCGCGCCGTGGGCGTCGGTCTCATCGGCGAGGAGGCTCTGGAGTTCCAGCGCTTGGACTCGGGGCAGGAGCCGCTCCGAATTCTGCTCCAGCTCCGTGGCGAGGGACTCGTCGGGATCCTGCTCGAGGAGCGCCACCATCCCCTCGGCTTCCTCCACGTCGCGGGAGAGGTCGCGATAGGGCTCGAAGATTCGCTTGAGCGACTTGAGCTCGGTCAGGAGGCGCTGCGCCGCCTCCTGGTCGTCCCAGAAACCCGGCTCCGCCATGCGCGCCTCGAGCTCGCGGGCGCGGGCCTCGCGGCGATCGACGTCAAAGAAATCTCCCGAGCTGTGCCAGGATCTGGCGTCCCTCGTCGAGCCGTCGCTTCGTCGCGTTCAGATCCATCGATTCGCTCCCGTGTTGGGGTCACGCCGACTTCGGTTTCTCCAATTTCAGTATTTCTTCCCACACGCGGTCGGCCTTCTGCGTCAGCGCGGCCACGTCCGCGTCGTTCTCGATGCGCCAGAACGCGACCGTCCGGGCGAGCGGCGGGAGGTCCTGCCCCGCGATCCGTTCGCGCGCTTCCGCCTCGGAACCCCCGCGCACCCTCCAGAGCCTCCCCACGCGGACGTCCTCCGGCGCCGTCACCTCCACGACGCCGTCCAGCTCCGGCTCGAGCCCCCACGTGCTGAGGAGCGCCGCGTCGAGCGCCAGGACGCCGTCTCCCTCGGCCGCCGCGAGCGCGGCGCGCACCCGGGCGAGGAGCGGCGGCTGTACGATCGCGTTGAGTCGGCTCATGGCGTCGCGGTCCCGAAAGACGACCGCCCCGAGACGCGCCCGATCCACGACTCCGGTGGAACCGATCACGGCCGGGCCGAACGCCGCGGCGATCGCCCGCGTCACCGCCGGATCGCGGAGCGTCTCCCAGCCGAGCGCGTCGCCGTCCACGCGAGTCGCGCCGAGGGCCTCGAATCGACGCGCCACCGTGGACTTGCCGGAGGCCATGCGTCCTGTGACGCCGATCCGGAGCATCGTTCGAAGCTAGCGAGGATCGCGAAGCAGGGTCAAGGCGAATCGGAGCGTCAGGCGTGCGCGTCGGCCCAGGACTTCCCCTGCCCGCGATGGACGACGAGCGGAACGCGGAGCGAGAGGGCGTGCTCCATCGTATCGACGACGAGCGGCGCCAGTTCCTCGATCTCCTCCTCGTCGGTTTCGAAGAGGAGCTCGTCGTGAACCTGGAGGATGAGCCGGGAGCGAAAGCCCCGTTCGGCGAGGAGCGCGTCGATCCGCACCATCGCGACCTTGATGAGATCGGCGGCCGAGCCCTGGATCGGGGCATTGACGGCGGCGCGCTCCGCCTCGGAGCGGCGTCCGTCGTTGCCCTCCCGCAGCCCGGGGAGTGGGCGCCTTCGCTTCAGGATCGTCTCCACGTACCCGCGCTCGCGCGCCTGGGTGAGAACCTGCCCCAGGTACGCGGCCACGCCCGAGTGCGTGCGCTTGTACTCCTCGATGAAGGCCGTGGCCAGCGCGCGCGAGAGGGAAAGCTCGCGCGCGAGACGCGTGGGGCCCATTCCGTAGATGATTCCAAAATTGACGACCTTGGCCTGCGCCCGCTGGCCCGACGTCACCTGATCGGGCGCAACCCCGAAGAGCCGGGCCGCCGTGGTCGCATGCACGTCCCCGCCCGTCCGGAATGCTTCCGTGAGGACGGGATCGTGCGAGAGATGTGCGAGCAGTCGGAGCTCGATCTGGGAGTAATCGAACGAGGCCAGGAGTCCGCGCGGCCCTTCCGCGACGAACGCGCGGCGAATGGCGCGCCCCTCCTCGCTCCGGATCGGGATGTTCTGGAGACTCGGATCGCTCGCGGAAAGCCGCCCGGTGGCGGCGATGGCCTGGTGGAACGTGGCGTGCACGCGCCCGGTGTCCGGATGCACGAGCCGAGGAATCGAATCGACGTACGACGACTTGAGCTTGGCGGCCTGGCGGTAGGCGAGGAGGAGCCTCGGAAGCGGATGGAGAGCCGCGAGTCCCTCCAGCACTTCGATGTCCGTCGAGAATCCTTCCCGCGTCCGCCGGCCGCGCGGCAGCTTCAGCCGGTCGAAGATCACCTCCGCGACCTGGCGCGGCGAGTTCACGTTGAACGGAACGCCGGCCGCTTCCTGGATTTCATGGTCGAGGCGCGCCATCGTGTCGCCCAGTTCCCGCGACATCGTGTCGAGCGCCTCGGTGTCGATCTTCACGCCCGCCCGCTCCATCCTCGCCAGGACCCCCACGAGCGGCATCTCGACGTCGCGGAAGAGCGAAGTCAGATCCGCGGCCTCGAGCTCACGGCCCAAGACGCGGACCAGCCTCAGGCAGGCGTCCGCGTCCTCGCACGCGTAGGCGGACACCCGCTCCACGGGGAGCGCCGCCATCGTGACGAGCACCTTGCCGCGGCCGAGCAGGGATTCGGTCGGGATCTTCGTGAGGCCGAGGCGCGACTTCGCGAGCGCGTCGATTCCCTTCGGCTGATCCGGATCCACCAGGTACGCCGCCACCATCGTGTCGAACGCGATGTCCTGAACCGGGATCCCGAATCGATGGAGCACGTGCCAGTCGTACTTCGCGTTCTGGGCCGCCCGCCGGGCGATCTTGGACGCGAAGAAGGGCCGGAGCGCATCGCGGGCCTGGTCCGGATCCAGGTTCGGCCCGGCGATGTGGCCAATCGGGAGATAGAAGGCGCGACCCTCCGCCGTCGCGATCGAGATTCCGACCAGATCGGACCGGAGCGGATTCAGCCCGGTCGTCTCGGTGTCGAACGCCACGGTCTCCTTCGTGTCCCGGAGCTCGCGCGCGAGGGACTCGAGCGCCGCTCCGTCCGCGACGACGCGATACGCGCCGAACGCCGCCCGTCCGTCGGGCTCGTCGTGCCCGGGGAGCGTCCCGCTCGAGACGGTGGCCGCGGTCGCGGAGACGGAACGCTTCCCTCCCGTCGCGCCGGCGGCGGCCGCGGCGAGGAGCGAGTCCGGGAACAGGTCCGTGGCGGCGGCCGCCTCCTCCCGGAAGCGACGCGCGTGCGCGCGAAGGTCCCGTTCGTCGAGGAATGCGACCAGCGCGTCGTACGCGATCGGCTGGCGCACGAGTTCCTGCCAGTGGTGCTCGAGGGGGAGGTCGTGGCGAATCGTGACGAGGCGTTGCGAGAGGCGCGCCCGGTCCTCGTTCTGACGCAGTTTCTCCCGAAGCGAGGCCCGTTCCACGCGGTCGAGCGACGCATAGAGCGCGTCGAGCGAGTGGAATTTCTGGATGAGCTGTGCCGCCGTCTTCTCGCCGACGCCGGGCACGCCCGGCACGTTGTCCGAGGCGTCCCCCATCAGCGCGAGCAGGTCGACCATCTCGTTCGGCTCCACGCCGAATCGCTCGCGGACCGCGGCGCGGTCGATCGTTTGAACCTCTCCGCCCTTCGCTCGCGGCGAGAGAAGAAGGACTCGATCCGAGACGAGCTGGTAGAAGTCCTTGTCGCTGGTCAGGGCGAGCGTCAGAGCGCCGTCGCGCTCGGCTTCCTTCGCGAGGCTTCCGATCAGGTCGTCCGCCTCGACCCCTTCCTGTTCCACGATCGGAAGTCCCAGGAGCTGGATCAACTCGCGGACGCGCGGAATCTGGGCGGCGAGGTCCGCGGGCATCGGCGGGCGATGCGCCTTGTAGTCGGCGTAGACCCGGTGCCGGAAGGTGGGCGCGCGCGTGTCGAAGACGACCGCGACGCGGTCCGGGTGGCGTTGATCGAGGAGCGGAAGGAGAATCTGAAGGACGCCGAACACGGCGCTCGTCGTCTCTCCCTTCGTGCTCCGGAGCGGATTCCGGATGAAGGCGAAGTGGCTGCGGTAGAGAAGCGCCGAGCCGTCGACGAGAAGGAGCGTCTTACCCGCGCCGGCGCCGGCTTCCGTAGAGTCCATGGTCCATCGCATAGGCGAGCACGGAATCGGGCAGCCAGTAGCGCACGGGCTGGCCCCGCTTCAGGCGCCGGCGAATCTCGGTGGAGGAAATCCCGATGTGCGGCATGCGGAGGAAGACCGTGCGGCGGCGCACCTCGGGCCGCAGCGTCCCGTGATCGCCCTCCCCGCGCGGCACCACGGCCAGACGCGCCATCGAGAGGATTCGATCCGGGTCGCGCCAGGTGTCGAATTCCTCCAGGCTGTCCTGCCCCATCAGGAAAAACCACGTGCCCGGATCGCGCTGGGTGAGGGCGGCCAGCGTGTCCACGGTGTACGTGACGCCCGGGCGGTCGGCTTCCGCGCGGGAGACCGCGAGGCAGGAATTCCCGCGCGCGGCGAGTCGAAGCATCGCGATCCGATCCTCGACCGGGGCGAGCGACCGAGCGCGCTTGTGCGCGGGACGACGCGCCGGAAGGAGGTACAGGCGGTCGAGCTTGAGCCGCGCCACCGCCTCCTCCGCCATGATCAGGTGCCCCGCGTGGACCGGATCGAACGATCCGCCGAGGAGTCCGAACCGGCCGGGCCGCGAGGTCATGGGGTGACGCCCGCGTCCCCGAGCGAGCGCAGGCGTTCCTGCGCCCTCCGGCGAACGTCGGCGGACGCCAGATCTTGCGGGATCCTCCGGAGCGTCGCGATCGCTTCCTGGCGCTTCCCCTGACGAAGGTAGATCTCGGCGAGGACCAGCGCGGCGTCCCCCGCCCAACGCGACTCCCCGTACTCGCCCAGGACGCCTTCGAGGTAGAAGATGGCCGCCGCGTCGTGGTGGAGCTTGGCGTAGAGCCGCCCGTTTCGAAACCGCTTCTCCGCCAGCCGCTCGCGAAGCGCCGTGAGCCGGGCCCGCGCCTCCGCCGCCTTCGCGTGTTCGGGGTAGGTGTCGAGGAATTGCCGGTAGCGTTCGATGGCGCGGAGCGTCTCCGTCTGGTCGAGCGCGGCCCGGTGCGAGGAGAGGTCGTCGCAGCGCGCGAGCTGGAAGAGCGCGTCCGGCTGGAGCGGCGACTGCGGGAAGTCGCGGATCAGCCGATCGAACTGTCCGGAAGCGAGCGCATAGTCCTTGTTTTGGAAGTACGCCTGGCCGAGGTAGTACAGCGCGTCGTCGGTCTTCTCGGTGCCCGGGAATTGCTCGACGTACGCCTTCAGGTCGGCGATCGCGTCGTACCAGTCGCTTCGGTCGAAGGCGGCCCTGCCGCGCTCATAGTCGGCGACGCCCGATTGCTGTTCCTTGAGCGAGCCCCCGCATCCGGCCGCGAGTGCGGCGAGGAGGACGAGCGTCGCCGTCGCGGTGGCCTTCGCCACCGGAAGGACGCGCGGGCATCGGAAGCGAGGGGTCATCGGGTGGGCGATTCCCCCGCGGCCGTCTCCTCGCGGTCGAGCATGTCGAGGTAGGCCCGAGCGCGCACGTCGCCTTCCCGCATCGCGAGGCACCGCTCCCATTCCTCGCGCGCTCGATGGCGGCGTCCCGAACGGTAGTAGACGACGCCGAGCGTCACGCGCGCCTGGGTGTAGTGCGGGTTCTGCGCGAGCGCCGACGAGAGCTCCGCTTCCGCGTCCTCGTGGAGTTCCATGTCGCAGTAGACCGCGCCGAGCTTGTTCTTGATGTCGAGGAACTGCGGCGCCAGCTTGAGTGCCTTCCGGTATTCCTGGACGGCGTCGCCGTGCATCCCCAAATTTCGGTAGGTGTCGCCGAGGACGACGTGCGAGTCCGCCAGATACGTTCGGACGTCGGGCGTGAGGTTCTCCCGGTCCAGGCCGTTTCGGCGCTCGCCCGAGAATTCGTGGAGCGCGTCCTCGTAGCGGCCCATCTCGTTCAATACGATCGCGAGATTCAGCCGCGCCTCCTCGTACGACGGGTTGAGCCGGAGCGCGCGGCGGAACGACTCCGCGGCGCCTTCGCGGTCTCCGCTCATGCCGAGGGCGAGTCCCATCTGGTTGTGCAGGTCCGGAAAATTGGGATAGACCTGGAGCGCTTCCCCGAATTCCCGGATCGCCTCCTCGTAGATCCCGCGATCGAAGAAGTCCCGCCCCAAGACCTGATGCTGCCGGGCCGCCAGACTCATGCCTTCCCTCCCTGGAGAGACGCTCATCGTCGCACCCTCACGTCCGGTTCGAATAGAAAAGCACGATCAATCCCGACACCACGCCGAGCACGATCAAAGGCTCCAGGAGGCGAAACCCGCCGCCGGGTGGAACCGGCGGATTGATTCCACCCGAGCCGGCCACGGCCGCGGCCAGGTCCCGCTTCCGCACGACGTCGACGGCGCTCCCGCTCGACGAACGCGCCCAGACGACTTCGCCTGTCTTCGGATCGATCATGGTGAGGCTCGCACGGAGGGCGGCGAGGCGCTCGTACCCTTTCACCCCGAAGGGGAACGACCGGATCCGTCGCAGATAGGTGACGCCCGAGCCGTCCACGCGAATGCCCATCTCGTACGGACGATCCGGTACGACGATCCCCGATTCTCCGGAGTCCGGCTTGACGGCGCCGCGACCCGCCACGTGGACGGGCACGCCCTGCGCGCGCAGCCGCTCCACGAGGCGCTGGGCCAGGACGCCGAGCGTGTCGCCGCGCACCGGAAGCGTCACCATCACGCCGCGTCCCGACGTGGACGGCACGTCGCGAAGCAGATCGGCGGCGACCATCGTCGCGACCGAGTCGAGCATCATTCCGTGCGTCTTCGTCACCGCCTTCGTGCTGCTCGGCACCGCCGAGAGCGCGGCGAGTCCGAGGGCAAGTCGACACCAAAGCCGCATCACGCGAGTACCTCCCCTTCGAGATCGTAGTGGCGCGCCTTCCGGATCGCGACCCGGGTGAACGACCCCGTCGCGAGCGGACCCCGCCCTTCGGCGACGCGCACGTGCGTCACGCCGTCCACCTCGTACCCTTGCTGTTCCACGCGGCCGACCCACGTTCCCGGCTTTTCGGGGACGGGCCCGTCGATCAACACGTCGGCTTCGCGGCCGACCCATCGGCCCCACACGCGGGCGGCCATCTCGCGCTGCGCCGCCATCAGGCGCCGCCTCCGCTCCAGCTTGGTTCGTTCGGGCACCTGCTCCTTCATGCGGGCGGCCGGGGTCCCGTCCTCCCTCGAGTAGGCGAAGCAGCCGACGTGATCGAAGGACTCGCGCCGAACCGTGTCGAGCAGCGCCTCGAAGTCCTCCTCGGTCTCGCCGGGGAATCCGACGATGAAGTGCGTCCGGATGGCCACGTCCGGAAGGCGGGTGCGAATCTTCTCGAACAGGCGCTCCATGTCGGAACGCGTCACCTCGCGCCGCATGCGACGGAGCATGGGGTCCGTCATATGCTGCAGCGGAATATCGACATAGCGGCAAATCTTCGACTCTTCCTCGAAGGTCGAGATCAGCTCGTCGGTCCACGTCTTCGGATGCGTGTAGTGAACCCGGACCCACTCGATCCCGTCGATCGCGCAGAGCGCTCGGAGAAGCGCCGGCAGGCGCGCCGAGCCGTAGAGATCCTCGCCGTAGGACGTCGAATCCTGCGCGATCAGGAGGAGCTCCTTCGCGCCGGACTCGGCCAGGCGCCGGGCCTCGCTCACGATGGATTCGAGCGGTCGGCTGCGGAGATCCCCGCGAAGGGCCGGGATGATGCAGAACGTGCAGCGGAAGTCGCAGCCGTCGGCGATCCGGAGATAGGCGAGGTGTCGGGGCGTCGAGACGGCGCGGTGCGCCGCGAGGTCGACCGCCGTCCCCGGCGGCCCGACCTCGAGGATCGCCTCGCCCGGCGCCCGGTGAACGCGGTGCGCGACGCGCGCGATCGCCTCGACCTGCCCGGTGCCGACCACCGCGTCGATCTCGGGGATCTCCCGCATGAGATCGGCCTGGTATCGCTGCGCCATGCAGCCGGCCACGATCAACCCCTTGATCGTCCCCTCCCGCTTGAGCGCCGCGAGTTCCAGAATGCGATCGATGGACTCCTTCTGGGAAGGCCCGATGAAGGCGCACGTGTTGACGACCGCCAGATCGGCCGTGGTGGGGTCGGCGGTCATCGCGAAGCCGCCGTGCGCGAGGAGGCCCGCCATGATCTCGGAGTCGACGAGATTCTTCGCGCACCCCAAGGTCACGAGCGCGACGCGCGAGACGGGAGCGGCGCCGTTCGTGCGGCGCGGCGCCGCGAGCGTGATGGGAGTTCCCGGCGCGCTACCGATCACGCGTCCTCGTCCAGGCTCGCGCTCGCGTGGGAACGGCGCTCCGCCAGCTCGTGCTCCGTGACGTGCACCTCACGTCCCTTGGCCCCTTCGGACGGCCCGACGATGCCCTGCTCCTCGAGGAGGTCGAGGAGCCGGGCGGCGCGGGAGTAGCCCACCTTCAAGCGGCGCTGGAGCATCGAGGTCGATGCCTGTTGGTGGAGCACGACGAGCCGCATCGCTTCTTCCAGCAGCTCGTCCTCGGACTCCGACGCCTCGAGCGCGCGCACCTGCTCGAGGGGCGAGTCGTCGACGACGGGCTGTCCGACCGATTGGCTCTTCAGGAATTCGACCACGCGCTCGATCTCCTCGCCGGAGACGTAGGAGCCGTGGATCCGATACGGCTCGGGCTTCCCGGCCGGGAGATAGAGCGAGTCGCCGTTCCCAAGCAGGCTCTCCGCGCCGTTCATGTCCAGGATCACGCGCGAATCGGTGCGGCTCGCCACCTGGAACGCGATCCGCGACGGGAAATTGGCCTTGATGACGCCGGTGATGACGTCCACGGAGGGTCGCTGGGTAGCCAGGATCAAATGGATCCCCACCGCCCGCGCCATCTGCGCGAGCCGGCCGATCGGCTCTTCGATCTCCGCGGGAAGGAGCGCCATCAGATCCGCCAGCTCGTCCACGACCACGACGAGATAGGGGAGCCTGGCGTCCTCGTTCGACGCCGGATCGAGTCCGAGCCGGTTGTACGACTCGATGTTCCGCGCGCCCTGCTTCGCGAGCACCTGGTAGCGCCGCTCCATTTCCTTGACGCAGTAGCGCAGCGCCTGAGCGGCCTTCTTCGGATCGGTGACGACCGGCATCCGAAGGTGCGGGATCCCGTTGTACGGCGTCAGCTCCAGCATCTTCGGATCGATCATGATGAACCGGAGCTCCGCCGGCGTCCGGCGCATGAGGAGGCTCATGATGAGCGTGTTGATGCAGACGCTCTTCCCCGACCCGGTCGCGCCCGCGATCAGGACGTGCGGCATCTTGTCGAGCGAGGTCGCGAACGGCACGCCCGCGACGTCCTTCCCCAGCGCGAACGGGAGTCCCTCCTTCGCGTCCTGGAACGCAGACGACGCGACGATCTCGCGGAACGAGACGAGCATCTTCACGCGGTTCGGAATCTCGATGCCGACCGCGGCCTTGCCGGGAATCGGGGCCACGATCCGGATCCGCTGCGCCTTGAGCGAAAGCGCGAGGTCGTCCTGGCGCTGGAGGATTTGGTTCACCTTCACGCCCGGCGCCGGCTCGTACTCGAAGAGCGTGATGACGGGCCCCGGGTGGACTTCCGAGACCTTTCCGGCCACGCCGAAGTCGGAGAGCGTTCGCTCGAGGACGCGCGAGAGCTCGAAGAGCTCGGCCTCGTTCACGACCTGACGCGCCGCCTCGTGATGATCGAGGAGATCGATCGAGGGAAGCGCCGCGTCCGGGACGGCGGCGGGGCCGAGGCCGAGGCCGGCTTCCGGAGGACCAGACGGAGCGGCGAACCCGGGCACGCCGGCGCCGGCTCCCCCGAGCGGCGACGGTCCGCGGCGCTTCTCGTCGCGGCCGACCGTCGCGGGCGCCGGCGGGAACGGGATCGCCATCGACTCCCCGCGATCGGAGCCGGGCCGCCCCACGATGCGCGGCTTGGAGGGCGCGCGCGGCGCGTCCGTCTCGGGCGGAGCGAACGCGGCGGCGAGGTCCGCCTCCTCCTCGATCGGCGGCTTTCGTCCCCGGCGCGGCGCGACCGCCACGACGGCCGCCGCGTCCTCGTCGGACGGACCGGCGCCGGGACGCTTCTTGGCGGGCGGCTTGTCGGGGAGAAGGCGCGTCAGGAGGCCGCCCAGAAGGCGGCGAAGCGGTGAAGCGGTCCCGAGCTCGAACGCCACGACCGCGAGCACGACGAGGGCCGTGCCGAGCACGAGCTCGCCTCCGATCGTCCCCAGCAGGCGGGCCGCCATCTGTCCGATCCACTCACCGGAATGGCCGACCAGGGATCGATTGCCGCTCGTGACGAGGAAGAGGAGGCCGAGCGCCGTGGCGGCCGCGGCCGCGCCGAGCCCGGTCCGGATCGCGAGTTCTCCCGGAGGATGGAGTCGAAGGCGATTCCACCCCCACGCCCCAAGGAGCAACGGAGCGAGCCACGCGGCCAGGATCCCGAAGGCGCCCACGAGCCCGGACGCCGCGAACGCGCCGATGATTCCACCCTGGTTTCGGACCGCGCCGGTCGAGATCAGGTCCGCCGTGGTGTCACGCGCGTCCCGCGTCGCCAGGGCGAGCGCGAGGAAGAGCGCCACCGACAGCAAGCAGAGCCCCAGGATCTGGAACTTCCGTCGGACGGAAACCCGTCCCAAGAGCCACATGCGCGGGTGGTCCGGCTTACGTCCCCTGCTGCCAGGAAGCGAGGTACGCGACCTGCTCGGGCGTGAGCGTGTCGATATGCACGCCCAACGCCTCCAACTTGAGCCGCGCGATTTCCTCGTCGACCGACGCCGGGATCGGGAAGACGTTCGGCTTCAATTCGGCCGCGTGCGACAGGACCCACTCCGCGCCCAGCGCCTGATTGGCGAAGCTCATGTCCATCACCGACGCGGGGTGTCCCTCCGCAGCCGCGAGATTGATCAGCCGTCCTTCGCCCAGAACGAACACGCGCTTTCCGCGCTCGACCACGTACTCCTGCACGAACGGGCGGATCGTGCGGACGGACTTGGCCTCCTTCGCCAGCGTGTCCAGGTCGAGCTCCGCGTTGAAGTGCCCCGAGTTGGCGACGATGGCGCCGTCCTTCATGGTCCGGAAGTGCTCCATGCGGATCACGTTCAGGTTTCCGGTCACGGTCACGAAGATGTCGCCGACCTTCGCGGCCTGATCGGCCGGCATCACCTCGAACCCGTCCATGACGGCCTCGAGCGCCGGGAGCGGATCGACCTCCGTCACGATCACGTGCGCGCCCATGCCGCGAGCGCGCGTCGCGACGCCGCGCCCGCACCATCCGTAGCCGAGCACGACGAACTTGGAGCCCGCCACGAGCTTGTTCGTCGCGCGGAGGATGCCGTCGAGCGTGCTCTGCCCGGTGCCATATCGATTGTCGAAGAAGTGCTTCGTCTTCGCGTCGTTCACGGCGAGGATCGGATAGCGGAGCGCGCCCTCGCGGGCCATGCTCCGGAGCCGAATCACGCCTGTGGTCGTCTCCTCGGTGCCGCCGATCACGGACTTGGCCTGCTCGGCGCGCTTCGTGTGGAGCACCGTGACGAGGTCCGCGCCGTCGTCCATCGTGAACACGGGCTTCGAGTCGAGCGCCGCGTCGATGTGCTTGTAGTACGTGTCGGGGTCCTCGCCCTTGATGGCGAACGTCGGAATGTTGTAGCGGTGCACGAGCGCCGCGGCCACTTCGTCCTGAGTGGAGAGCGGGTTCGAGGCGCAGAGCGTCACGTCGGCTCCGCCCGCCTGAAGCGTGAGCATGAGGTTCGCCGTCTCGGTCGTCACGTGGAGGCAGGCCGCCATCTTCCGGCCGCGGAACGGCTTCTCCTTCTCGAACCGCGCCTTCACCTGCCGGAGCACCGGCATCTCGCGCTCCGCCCACTCGATGCGATTCACGCCATCGTCGGCGAGCTTGGGATCCTTCACGTGTCCTTGGGCGGTCAGGTTCATCATCTCAGGCGTCACGTTTCAACTCCTCCACGCGGTCGAGGAGTTCCCATCGGAATCCCTCGGTCTCGCGTCCAAAGTGTCCATACGCTGCCGTCCGTTTGTAGATCGGCTTCCGCAAATCGAGCGCCTGGATGATGGCGTCCGGACGAAGGTCGAAGTGCTTGCGCACCAACTCGGAGAGTCGGGCGTCGGGAACGGTGCCGGTGCCGTGGCTGTCCACCATGATCGAGACCGGCTGCTCGACCCCGATGGCGTACGCGAGTTGCACGGTGCAGCGGTCGGCCAGGCCCGCGCCGACGATGTTCTTCGCGACGTGCCGCGCCGCGTACGAGGCCGAACGGTCCACCTTGGTCGGATCCTTGCCGCTGAAGGCGCCGCCGCCGTGACCGCCGAACCCGCCATACGTGTCGACGATGATCTTCCGCCCCGTCAGCCCCGTGTCCGCGCGGGGCCCGCCCAGCACGAAGCGGCCGGTCGGGTTGATGTGGTAGGTGGGCTCGCCGTTCAGCATCTGCTTCGGGAGCACCGGACGGATCACGTCGGTGATGAGCCGCTCGCGGAACCGTTTGAGCTCCGCGTCCCCCATCTCGGCGTGCTGCGTGGAGAGCACGACCGTGTCGATGCGTTGCGGGACGCCGTTCACGTATTCGACGGTCACCTGCGACTTGCCGTCGGGGCGCAACTCCGGAAACTTCCCGGAGCGTCGCGCGTCGGCGAGCCCCTTCGTCAGCTTGTGGGCGAGAAGGATCGGAAGCGGCATCAATTCCGGGCTCTCCCGCACGGCGTATCCGAACATCAGCCCCTGGTCTCCGGCCCCCTTCCGGTCGACGCCGAGCGCGATGTCGCTCGACTGTTCATCGATCGCGACCAGCACGGAGCACGTCTCCCAATCGAAACCGTAGTGCGGATCGTCGTAGCCGATCGAGCGGATCGTCTCCCGGACGATCTTCGCGATGTCGACGTAGCAATCGGTCGTGATCTCGCCCGCGACCAAGGCCAAGCCCGTCGTCACCAGCGTCTCGCACGCGACGCGGCCCTTGGGATCCTTGGCCAAGATGGCGTCCAGCACCGCGTCCGAAATCTGGTCCGCGACCTTGTCGGGGTGCCCCTCGGTCACCGATTCCGAGGTGAAGAGCATGGAGTGGCCGACCACCTTGGAGCTCCGGACTTCGGGTGCCGTCTGCGTTGCCTGAGCATTCATGAAACTTGGACCTCCGATGAGTCGCCCACGTTGAGCCGCTGATAGGCGCCGCGCACGATCGCGCTCTCCCCGACCACGGAGCGGTCGAGGAGCGCGTCTTCCACAACGGCACCTTCGTTCACGATGGAGTTCTTCACGACGGATCGCCGCACCCGCGCCCGGGGGCCGATCGAAGCATGGGGACCGATCACCGAGTGCATCACGTCCGCGCTCGGATCGAGCGCGACGGGCGGCACGATGACGACGCCCGGGCGCGCCGGGACCGGGCCGGCGGGGATCACCGCCGCGTCCAGGAGCGCCCGATTCGTCTCGAGCAGCGCTTCGGTCTTGCCACAATCATACCAGCCCTCGACGGGGAACGGACGCAGCACTTCCCCACGCTCCAGGAGCAGCGCGAGCGCGTCCGTGAGCTGGATTTCGCCGCGCGTCCGCTCTCCGCGACGCGACAGCTCCTCCAGCGCTCCGAAGAGCGCCCTCGAGCGCTCCAAGAAATAGAGACCCACGAGCGCGAGGTTCGACTTCGGGTCGGACGGCTTCTCGACCAGCGACGTGATCCGGCCGCTCGCCACCGTCGCCACGCCGAATCGGCGCGGGTCCTCCACTTCCTTCACGCCCACCCAAGAGCCCCCCGTCAGGAGCCCTTCGAGCGGCGCCTTCAAGATCGTGTCGCCCAGGATGATGAGGAGCGGCGCTTCCCCCACGGCCGCGTCCGCCTGCGCCACCGCATGACCCAGCCCGAGCGGCTCGTCCTGAACCACCGACGTCACGCGGAGGTCGGTTCGCGAGGCGCCGAACGCGCGCAGGCGCTCTCCCTGCTCGCCGGGACCGACGACCAATACGACCCGCTCGGCGCCGACGGCGGCGACCTGATCCAGGATGTGCGCCAGGACCGGCTTCCCCGCGACCGCGAGGAGCGCCTTCGGCGTCGTCAGCGTGTGCGGCTTGAGCCGGGTTCCCGCCCCTGCGACCGGAATGACGACGACCGGCTTCACCGGTTGAGCGCTTTCTTCAGCGACTCGACCCCGGGAAGCGCGCTCGGGTCGGTGCCGTTTCCGAGCGCCAGGTAGTACGAAACCAGATCGCCGATCGCCACGCCGCGGAAGAGCCGCGTCATCGGATCGGCGCCGTCCACCGTCACGGTCTCCACGCGGGCGCCCTTCCTTCCGAAGTGGAGGCGCAGCCAATCGAACCGCTTGGCGACGCGGGGATGGTCCGCCGCATCGCGAAGCAGCACGACGGCGGTCTTCCGCGCGAGCCCCTTCGGAAAGATCTGTCCATCCACTTCGTTATGGGTCATCTCCGGGACCGTAGACGCCCAGGCGAGGTGCTTCGAATTCTCGTTCAGCTGTCCCTTCCATCGGAGCGCCACGGGCGCCTGGGTGCGTTCCGCGCCCAGCACCAGGACGGCGCGTCCCCCCAAGCGTATCGCCAGTTTTTTGGCAGAGTTGCGAGATTGTACCACAGCGCGGCCTTGGGTGGAAATCACCTCCTCGACCCCCTTGGCCGCGTCTTCGAGACGACGATCCGCGGAGGCGACGATGCCGACGTGCCCGGCCAGGTGGATCAGGGTCGAAAACGAATAGCCGAGCGCCGCTCGGGGGGGGTGTCCCGCGGGCAGGGTCGCGAGGGGCACCCCGTCCCCCCGGGCAAAGCCGCCCAGCGATCCGCCGGTCGTGAGGACGACCGACCGGGCCCGGAGGCGGCGAAGCGCCCGGTAAGCGGCGAGCGTTTCCTCGGTGCCCCCGGAGTAGGAGGAGAAGACGAGGAGGTCCTCCGGGGTGATCCACGCGGGAGGCTCGTAGTGGCGAACCACGTGCACGGGGACGCAGCCCTCGCGATCGGCGAGGAGCCGAAGAAGGTCGCCGGCGATCGCCGATCCGCCCATCCCGAAGAGCACCAGGCGCCGGGGCACGTTCGGGGACAGTCCGGCGAGCGCCGGGGCCGCGATCCCTCCGCCGGCCCGCAACTGGGCGGGGAGGCCCTCGATCCGGTCCCCCATCCCGGCGGGATCGAGCCGCGCCCGCCGTTTGGCGTCGTCGAGCAGCGCCGATTTCCGCCGAACGGTCACGACGAGAAATGCTGCGGGAAGCGCCGGCTCATGAATTCGAGCACGACCGTTCGCACCTCCGAGGGGGTCGCGAGTCCCAGGCAACGCTGAGCCAGCGTCACCGCCTCGTCGTACGTCGAAGCGCGAAGGATCGTCTTGATCTCCGGCACGAGATACGGGCTCACGCTCAACTCGGTCAGCCCGAGGCCCAGGAGCAGGACGGCATAGAGGGGCTCCCCCGCCATCTCCCCGCAGATCCCCACGCGGATTCCGAATCGCTGGCCCGCCTCGACCACGGTTCGAATCGCTCGGAGCACGGCCGGGTGGAGCGGCTCGTAGAGTTCGGCGATCGCCTCGTTACCGCGATCCACCGCCAGCGTGTATTGAATGAGGTCGTTGGTTCCGATGCTGACGAAGTCGGCCTCTCGCGCCAGGAGATCGATGGCGAAAACGGAGGCCGGCGTTTCAACCATCACGCCGAGCGACACCCGGTCCGCCATCGGAGTGCCTTCCACCAGCATCTGGCGCCGCACGCGGTTCACGATCGACCGCGCCTTTCGGAAGTCCTCGAGTCCGATCACCATGGGAAACATCACGCGCACGTTGCCGTGGGCGGCGGCGCGGAGAATCGCGCGCAACTGCGTGCGGAAGATCTCCTCGTGACGGAGGGAGAAGCGGAGCCCGCGCATCCCGAGGAAGGGATTTCGCTCGACGGGCGTGCCGAGGTACGACGCGAATTTGTCGCCGCCCACGTCGAGGGTCCGGATCGTGACGGGATGCGGGCGCATCGCCTCGACGATCGAGCGATAGGTCATGTACTGCACCTCTTCCGTCGGAAGAGTCTGGCGCGAGAGGTAGAAGAATTCCGTTCGGTAGAGTCCGATCCCGTTCGCTCCGTTTTCCAGGATGCCGGGGAGTTCCTCGGGCACTTCGAGGTTCGCCCCGAGCTCGACCTCGCGGCCGTCGAGCGTGACGCAGCGCTGATCTTTCAATGCGGCGAGATTCGCCGTCAGCTCGCGGTAGCGTCGCTGCTTCCGCCGATGCTCCTCGAGCGTCTCCGGGTCCGGGTCGAAGACGGCGACGCCCCGCGT
>Ga0070699_100001667_pt1 | contig 20270 bp, 15 predicted proteins | sample KBSK1503metaG_FD_65473 | JGI IMG/M metagenome (GOLD analysis project Ga0070699, IMG submission 65473) | Corn, switchgrass and miscanthus rhizosphere microbial communities from Kellogg Biological Station, Michigan, USA - KBS K1-50-3 metaG | ecosystem: Host-associated > Plants > Roots >...
CGACCATCTGCTCGGCGGCGGACGAGGCGGTCGAGGCGATCGGGGCGGTCAAAACCGAGGGGCTGTCATCCCGAGCGGAGCGAGGGATCTCAAGCTCGCTTCGCACAAGAGCCTTTGGATCTTCTAATGGCTGGTCTTGAGATTCCTCGGGCTGCGCCCTCGGAATGACAGCACTCCCATTCAGTTGTTCTACAAGCCAGCCGACCGCCCCGACCGCCTCGACCGCCTCATCACCCAGCCGGGCTTCAACATCCTGACGAAGGTGAGCGACCGCCGCCGAGAGCTCCACGCTCCGGGTCGGCGCCTCACCCAACCAGAACGGGATGGTCGGCGGCTCGCCCCTGGCGTCTTCCACTCGCACCTTGCCTGAGGAGACCTGGAGAATCCGCCATGACGTGTTCCCCAGCTGGAAGATGTCGCCCGCCGAGCTCTCGATGGCGAAATCCTCGTTGAGGGTGCCGACCACGATGCCTTCCGGCTCCAGCACTACCCGGTAGTCGGCGTTTTCCGGAATCGCGCCGCCGGAGGTGATGGCGGTGAGCCGGGCGCCGCGGCGGCCCCGAATCCGGCCGTTGATGGCATCCAGATGGACCAGCGCGCCGCGCCGCCCCCGCTTGGTAGTGAATCCCTGTGCCGTCATCCGCACCACGTCGTCGAACTCTTCGCGGGTGAGGCCGCGATAGGGATAGGCGCCCCGGAACAGCTCGAAGAGCCGATCCAGCTCCCAATCCTCCGCCGCCGACTCAGCCACAACCTGCTGCGCCAGCACATCGAGCGGCTGGTTCATCACCACCAGGTGGTCAAGCTCCCCGCGGCGCACGGCGAGAATCAGCGCCGCGCACTCGACCAGGTCATCCCGAGTGAGCGGGAAGAGCCGGCCCTTAGGGGTGCCCGACACGGTGTGGCCGGAGCGGCCCACCCGCTGGAGGAATGTGGCGATGCGCCGTGGGCTGGCGATCTGGCACACCAGGTCCACATGCCCGATATCGATCCCCAGCTCGAGCGATGCGGTCGCCACCAGCGCCCGAAGCTTTCCAGCCTTGAGCCGCTCTTCGGCATCCAGCCGCAGCTCTTTGGACATGCTGCCGTGATGCGCGGTGACCGCGGCTTCCCCCAGCCGCTCCGCCAGCTGCATCGCCAATCGCTCGGCAAGGCGCCGGGTGTTGACGAAGACGATCGTGGTCTTGTGCTGGTTGATGAGATCGGTGAGTCGCTGGTAGACCTCTTCCCAGACTTCGCCCGACATCACCGCTTCGAGCGGGGAACCGGGGAGTTCCAGCGCGATATCCAGAGTGCGCTTGTGGCCCTGGTTGATAACGACGGAAGGGCGGAAGGTCGGAAGGACGGAAGATTCATCGGCACTTGCCGTCATTCCGTCGTTCCGTCGTTCCGTCTTCCCCCCATCCAGCCATTCCGCGACGATCTCAATCGGCTTCTGAGTTGCAGACAGCCCGATCCGCTGAATCCGCCGTCCCGCCACGTGATCCAGCCGCTCCAGGCTCAGCGCCAGGTGGGCGCCGCGGCGTGACTCGATCATCGCGTGGATTTCGTCCACAATCACCGTGCGCACCGTCTTCAGCATCTCCCGGCTTCGCTCGGCGGTGAGCAGGAGATAGAGCGATTCCGGCGTGGTCACCAGTATGTGCGGCGGGTGCTTGATCATCGCGGCCCGCTCGGCGGACGGCGTGTCTCCGGTCCGCACCGCGGCGGTGATCCGGGCGGGGCTCAAGCCCATCGCCTCCGCCAGCTGGCGGATTTCACGGCGTGGTTCGGCCAGGTTCTTGTGGATGTCGGCGGAAAGTGCTTTCAGTGGGGAGACGTAGACGATCCGGGTCTCTTCCGGCAGCTCTTGCGCGAGGCCTTCGCGGAGCAGCTCGTCGAGGGCATGCAGAAACGCGGCGAGGGTCTTCCCCGACCCCGTCGGCGCCGCGATCAGGGTATTATCCCCGGCACGAATTGCCGCCCAGCCCTGGATCTGGGCCGGGGTTGGCTCGCCGATGTTCTCGTGGAACCAGCGGGCTACGGCGGGATGGAATAGCTCCAATGCCATGGTTGGAATATAAGTGAGGGCAGTCGGGGCGGTCGGGGCGGCCAAGGCGGTCAACTGCCCTGCGTCCGAAGGATTCGTTGCGCGTGATTTGGATGGGTCTACCTGAGGGTCGCTCATTATTATTGGACGATGATGCCCTACGAGCGGTTTGACGCCTGGAAGCTCTGCCACGAGCTGAACATTGAGCTTTGCAGAATGTCTCAAGGATGGGGAAAGAAGGGGTTTAACAAACTGATGTGGCAGACGCAGTCTGCCGCCTGGTCTGCGCCGGCGAACATAGTTGAAGGGTCCATCAAGAGAGGGCCGAAGGAATTCAGGCGGTTCCTCGATATTTCTCTAGGTTCTCTGGCGGAGATCGCTTATGCTCTACGCGTTGCCAAAGACCTGAGTCTCTTGTCGGGGAAGGATTTGGATCGGATTGAATCGTTGCGAAACCGCCTCAAAGACGACTTGGTTCCTGTATAAGAGCGTTCGAAGAGCCGCCGAGCAGGTGTAGTTCGTTGAAGCGGCTCGACCGCCTCGACCGCCTTGACCGCCTCGACCGCCTTGACCGCTTGCCGCGACCGCCGCGACCAGTGGCGCATCTACCAGAACACCTCGCTACCCGGATTTCCATGCGTTTAACCTGCGTTTCACTTCTGATCGTTTTTGGCCCCCTCCGGCCGGCCTACGGGCAGTCGCCCGGCTCAGTCATTCCGCTCGAGTCACCCCAGGTCCTGAACCACCAGTTCACCCAGGTCGGCGGGGTATTCGAGCTTCGGGACGGCCGGGTCCTGATCAGCGACCGGAAGGACGAGGCGGTGGTGGTGGCCGACATGGCGACCGGCCGGATCCAGCCGGTGGGGCGGAAGGGCTCGGGGCCCGCCGAGTATCGGATGCCCGCGCGGCTTACCCGCTGGCGGGGCGATTCGATCATGTTGAACGACCAGGGCAACGCGCGGGTCGCGATCATCGGTCCCGATCTCAAGATCCACCGGAGCTTTACCCTGTCGGTGCCGGGCCTTCCGACCACGGTGGCGCCGCGGGGGATTGATTCCCGCGGGCGGATGTACGCCCAGGTTCCCCGTTGGGCGGCGTCGAGTCTCTATGGCCAGCACGGCGATTCGGCGCCCATCGTCCGGATTGCCGCGCCGGGCCGGCCCGCCGAAGTGGTCGCGTGGATTCTTCTCCAGGCCGACCCCGGTCCGGTCAAGAAGGGCTTGCCCTATGTCCCGTTCTCGCCGGAAGACGTGTGGAACTTCTCGCCCGACGGCCGCCTGGCCATCGCGCGCAGCAGGGACTATCACGTGGAATGGGTGGACCGCGAGGGGCGGATCACCCGGGGACCGGCCAACGCGTTCTTGAAGATCCCGGTCGCCCAGATCGACAAGATCGCCTACACCAGGCGGTTCATGGAGAACTCCACTATCGGAGGGCGGGGCAGCGGCGCGACGATGCCGAGCGGTGAATCACCGGTGCCGCCGGAGATGCTGGAGGCGCATGCGATCGAAGAGATCGCCCGGGTCAATCCCTTCGCCCCCGTGAAGCCGCCCTTCACCGATGCCATGCCGCTTATCGCGCCCAACGGCGAGCTGTGGGTGGAGCGTTCAGTGTCGGCAACGGTAACGCCGCTATGGGACGTGTTTGATGCCATGGGGGTGCTGCTGCGGCGCTACCAGGCTCCCGGCGGCCGGCGGCTGGTCGCGCTGGGGCGGGGAACCGCGTACGCGGTGGTGCAGGATGCGGATGGGTTGGAGCGGGTCGAGCGGTATCGGCTAAGGTAGACCTTCATTTATCTTCTCTCGAATCCTCCTGCGTTGCCCCTCCGTCAGCATGTCCTGCGCGACCACATCCTTCATGAGGCGCGCGGCGAAGGTGTAACCTCGCGCGTCCGAAACCAGCCAGCGGGACCACTCCAGTTCATCCAGCGCGGGAACCAGGGCCGATGCCGGCTGGTCGAGCAGCCGGCCCATCAGCTCGGCATCGAATCGCCCGTCCAGCACCGAGGCATACCCGGTGACCTGCTGCGCCGGCTGGCTGAGCCGGCGGAACCGCACCCGGATCGCCGCTGTGACGGCGCCGGGAAGATCGGTGGGCAGCGAGTGGTCCAGGGTCCGGAACGGACTGGGCCAGGTCTGAGCCGTTCCCGCCAGGTCGAGCCCCGCGGCGACCGCTCGAAATAACTCGGCGGCCAGCAGTGGAATGCCGGCCGAGTCGGTGGCGATACGACGAGAGACTCGCTCGAGCGCGGTGTCGGTGTAGGTCGGGAACCACCACCGGGCCAGGGTGCGGAGATCGGTCGAGGTGAGCGTATTCAGAGCGACGCTCGCCCCGGGGATGTCTCCCCCGATAGATGAATGCAGCGCGTCCAACTCGGCACGGGCCGGCTCCGCCGTCGCGGCGACGATCACCAGCAGCGGGCAGCGGGCGAGGTCGCGAAGCACCAGGTCGAGCGCCTCGAGCGACTCCGGGTCGGCCCATTGTGCGTCATCGACCACCAGCACAGCGGGTTGTTCCTCCAATCCGACCTGGAGAACCTCGACCAGCGCCCGCGCGATCGGGAGCGGCTTCGCCGTAATGTGCCCATACGTCTCCCGCCACTGGGGGTCCGCCGCGGCGAACGAGGCCAGGGCGTCGGGCCGGGCGGCACGAATTCCCTTGAGTGTGAGCAGGCCTCCTCGCGCCAGGCCCAGGATGACGCTCTCGGCCTGCTGCTGCTCAGAGTCGACGGCGCGCACCGCCAGGACCGCCGCGCCATCCAGTTCGAAGTGCGAGCGCATCTCATCGAGCAGGTGAGTCTTCCCGATACCCGATTCGCCCTGGATCATCACCAGCGCGGCCCGGCGACGGCTGCGGCTGGCCTCCCACTCGCCGAGGATCAGCTGCATCTGGGCGCCACGGCCCACCAGCGGGGGAACCGCTTCCCCTTCGGCCGTAATCGGCCGGGGGCGATGGCTACCCCGGCGAATCCGCTCGACCAGCTCCCGGGTTTCCGGTTCGGGCGCGGCGGACAATTCCTCGGTCATGCTTTTCTGGAAGGCGTCGAAGCGTTGCAGCGCCGCGGCCCGGTTGTCGTCCAGCGCGAGCGCCCGCAGCAGGACTCGTAGCAGCGGCTCGGCGAAGCGATCGAGTCCGAGGCCACGGTCCGCGACATCGATCGCCGCGCCGATGGTGCCCGTCGCCAGGAGTTCCTGGGCCCGCTGGGTGAGTGCCTCGGAGGCGCGCCGGGTCCACGCCAATCGCTCCGCATCCAGCCAGTGCTGGAACTCCTGGGCATCGGGAAGCGCGAATCCTTCCAGGAATTCGCCGGCGATCAGCCCCTCGGCACCCGCCCAGTCCTTCGCCTCCATCCGCTGGTCCAGCAGCTCGGTGTCCAGGGTGACCGCGCCGGCGGTGAGCCGCACCTGCTGGGCGGTGGTGGAGAGCGCGCTATCGCCCAGGCCGCGGCGAAGCACCCGCAATGCTTCGTTCAGCGAATGGCGTGCGGCGCCCTCCGGACTGTCGCTCCAGAGCAGGCCGACCAGATGCTCGCGGTTTCGTGTCAGGGCCGGGGAACGGGCGAGATACACCAGGAGGGCGAACGGTTTGCGCCATAGAAGCTCCGCGGGCGCGGGACTCCCATGAATGCTGAGCTCGACCGGGCCCAGCGTCCGGCAGAGAATCATGGAGGGCAGGGAGGCTTGCCGGCCTCGGCGCGGGCGCTGTCGGCTGCGGCTCGGAACGATTCCTCGCCGTTCGCCCACAACTCGGCCACTCGGCGGAGTTGGGCACAGCGCTGGATAATATGTCCGGTCGCCAGGTTCACTCGGGCCCGCCGCAGGCGCGCGATGTTGCCCACCGCCCAGTCCACCTCGATCGGCTGAACCTCGCCGGTCGGCTCACCCACGAGGTCGCTGTTCTCGTACCAGGACCAGGACTGGTCGGCTAGCAGGAATTGACCGGACTTTTCCTGCCAGTCGCCGCGTTCCAGCCCGAGCACCGCTCGCGCGAACGGGTCACCTACCCGGCCCGCTGAATCGAAATCGAGAAGCGGTTGGCTCCGGCTCAGCGCCGCCGCGTAGTTGTTGTGCCGGCGGGCGAGAGTGTCGGCGTCCAGGAGAGTCCGCAATCTTCCCGCCACGGCGTCATGAGAATGCGAACTCAGGGTAAGATAGTACTCGTGGAAGCGGGGCCAGTCATCCGCCGCCGCGGCATCGAGGGCGAGGGTCCAGGCCGCCCGAACCGCGAAGGAGTCGTTCGCCAGCATGGTGGTGAGCGTCTGGCGGCCCTGCTGGATCTGCTCCGGCGGCAGCGAGTACCATCCCATCGCCGGCGGAATCACCCGCCACTGGGCGCGGTGCAGATCGGCTTCCCTGGAATCGCGCAGGATCTGCGCCGTGTCGAAGTGGGCCAGGGCTGCCACCGGTCGGCCCAGCGCGACCAGTGCGATCCCTTCACCGCTGTGGGCACTAGCCTGCGTGTTCGTAATCGGACCTTGCGAAATCATCTCTCCATACTTGAGCTGAGCCTCGGGGATGTCAAAGGAAATCGCCCAGCGGAAAGCTCTGACGACCTGCCCCAGCATCTCCGGGGGGATTTTTTCGAGACTGACCTTCTGGGGTTCGAAACGCTCTTCAAATGCCAGCTTAAGGAAATACGACATGTCGATGTCGGAACCCGAAGTTCCGATCTGAACCACGCGGAGCTGATTGTCCAGGGCATTCTGTGCGCCTTGCCGGTCGCCCAGGCGAATCTGGATCCAGCCGATGTGAAACCAGGCCGCCGCCATGCTCGAATCGTTGGTCAGAGCCATTTCCAGCTTGGTCAGGGCGTCGCTAAGGGAGTGGCCCGCCAGGGGACCCCGGTGCATCAACTCGTCGCCATAAAACAGCCAGGCGATCCCGTCGGTGGGATACTTGGTTACGGCCTCTTCGTACAGCTGAAAGCGCCGGCTCACATTCGGCTCTACTTCGGCCATCAGCAGCATCCGGTCCAACTCACCCAGGCTCTGGCCATAGTTCTCCAGCAGCGGCTTCAAATCGACGCTGACGACCAGTCGCCGCCACCGCTGAACGTTGGCCAAACGCCAACTCGCGAGGGCAAAGGTCGAGTCCAGAGCGACCGCGTTGGAGTAATGCCTCTCCGCGTCGCCCCAGTGCACATCGCGGAAATTGATCTCCCCGGCCACGAATTCCTGGTTGGCCCTGGGCGCGGTGGACAAAGTGGCGACGTCCCGGTTCCCGATCACCGGCACCAGCTTGACCATGATGAGATTGGCAAGCTGGTTGCTGATCGAGGCAAGGGAATCCCGGTGGCCCCTGATTGGTGTAACCCACTGGTCCTTGATGCCCTGCTGGATACCGAACCGCACCTCAATGCTGTCGCCCACCGCTTCTACCCGGCCATGGATTTTGGTTTGGGCCTGGTTGATGAAGTTGGAACTGAGCCCCAGAAGGTGAAGGCCGCCGGTGCCGCGCAGCTGGGAGTAGAGGAGCACTGCCAGCTTGTCGGGCACCATCGTGTCGACCCCGGCGCCCGACTCGAACCGCATGATGCCGATGGTGCCCAACGGACGGGTGAAGTAGTAGACGGCGGCGGCGGCGATGATGGCCAGGGTGCCCACGGCTGCTGCCCAGAACAGCATGCGAGGCAGAGTCGCGGCCTTGAGCGCGCGGATGAAGGACTGTGCATCGGGCCAGCGGTCGGCCGGTTCCTTGGCCAGGGCCCGGCGGATCACCTGGGCCAGACGGCGGGGGATTTTCGACCAGTCCGGCGCGTCGATTGAGGACTGCGACAGGCGCTTGCCACTCATCGCCTCGTACAGCACGAGGCCGACGGCGTAGATATCCGTCGACTCGGTGACCTCGCTGCCTTCCCACTGTTCCGGTGCCATGTAGGCCGGGGTGCCGATCATCTGGGCCGGCTTGGTGAGCACGGAGCGATCACCCGTGAGCCCCTTGGCGATCCCGAAATCAGCCAGGACGGTGCGCTGGTCCACCAGAAAAACGTTGGCCGGCTTTACATCGCGATGAATCACCTTGTTCTTGTGACTGACCGCGAGCGCTTTCAGGAGATCGATTCCCATGTCCACCGCTTCACGGGGCGACATCGGGCCGCGGGAAAGCCGGGTCTGCACCGTCTCTCCCTCCATCCACTGCATGATGTAATAGTTGAGATCCTGGTCCTGGCTGCTGACCTGGTAGACCGGGACGATGGAGGGATGGCTCAGCTGCGCCAGGATCTGTGCCTCGCGCCGGAATCGCTCGACCTGTTCCGCGCTGGCTTCAAGCGGGAGAATCTTGACGGCGACGGGGCGGCCGAGGGAGAGGTCCTGGGCTCGAAAAACCGTGCCCATGCCACCCTGGGCCACCTCCCCATCGACCCGGAAGGTGGGACCCAGTGCGCGCCGAAGGCGCTCGATCAGGGAAGACGTTTCAGGAGGTACGCCGGGCAGGACCGGTCGCTGGTTGGGGGTGACGAGGTATACTGCCCGGCGCCGCTCAGGTCAAGACGATGACTACCGCCTCTCCCATTGGGGAATGGGGTGAGACGCCGACACCCGGGCCACGCGCTTCCGCAACAGCATGGGGACTACCGCGGCCTGCAGCACGATTGCCCAGAGCGCGCCTGCCGCCGCATCGATCGCGTAGTGGTTTCTGGTATACACGGTCGCCAGGGCGACCAGGACCGCGAGCACCAGGTATCCCCGCGCCACCGGCCTGCTGAACCAGCGGGCGGCCGCGAAGGCGATAGTGACCGCACCGGCAACGTGGCTGCTGGGAAAGGCGGTGCCCAGTGAGTCGCCGGCAGCCTGGGTCGCGTGAACAATAGAGTAGAAGAAGCCGCGCGCGATCTCAGGAAGCGCGGGATCTTCGGGGCCGACCACCGGGAAGACCAGGTAGACCACGAAACATCCAGTGTAGGTTACGAGCAGCCGGAGCAGAATATCGCGCTGGGCCTCTCGGCGGCTCCCGAACGCGAGCACGACCGGCGTGACGAAGACGGCCGGGAAGTACATCAGATAGCTCAGGTGCATCAGCTCGCTCAACCACGGCAGCGGCAACGCCGCCATCCACACCAGGTGCCAGTGCCGGCCGAACAGGGCGACATCGAGCTCGCTTACCACTTGGTCGGCAAGATTTCCCCCCATCGCACCATGCAGTCTCCCCAGCTCAGTCCAGAAGAGCAGGAGGCAGCAGATGGGATACACCGCCCGAAACAGCCGAAGCGCTTTCTGCCCCGGGCCGGAAGACGATCGGTCCCAGCGGGCAAGCAGCCAGGGCAGCATGAGGCCACCCGCGTGCGCCAGCGCGATCCAGCGGGCGGCCGGGACCCGATCGGCCTGAAGCAGCCAGGCCAGACCGAGGGCCGCGTTGCCGGCTGCCGCGACATAGCCGGTGACCCGCTCCACCCGGGTCGCTGCGTTCAGGCGCACAGGTCTTCCCGCAGATGCTCCGGCAACAGCCGGACATTCGGAATCACGCCTGACCTGGTGACCCGGAGGAAGTCGCGGTAGAACTCGGTATAGGAGCGGTACGCCGATGCGCCGGCCCTGGCGTAGAAGGGAGCGAGCAGCCGGTTCAACTCCGGCAGGTTGTACCAGGGCACTCCGGGATAGAGGTGGTGTTCCAGGTGATAGTTGAGATTGCACAACACGTAGCGAACCGCCGCGTTGCTCTGGACCGACCGCGAGGCAGTGAACGGATTCCCGCCGGTGGTGAGCCCATGTTCGGCGATGCTCCGCAGGTTGGTGAGCTGGGCCGCGATCACGATTGGAAGCAGCCACACCCGCCACAGCGTCGCGCCGCCGGCGAGCCACCACACCAGGGCCACGGCGGTGAGGATGCCGAGATATTCAAGCCCGATCAGCGCCCGCTCTCGCCGGCTGGCATAGCCCAAGCCCTTGACCGCCACGTGCGGCAGGTAGGCGTAGGTCCCCACGATCAGCAGGACGTAGTACAAGGCGACCAGCGGGAGCCCGCGGCGGGGTTGGGACTCCACGTCGTCCGGGTCTTCCGCGGTGCGCTCATGCGCGTGGTGGCGCAGGTGCAGCGCCCGGTAAGCCGAGCAGGAGATGAGGACGGGAAGTCCGCAGAAGTAGCCCAACACGCGACTCCAACGGCGGGACTGGAAGACCAGGCCGTGGCTGCCCTCGTGCATCAACACGCTGAGGCCGATCAATCCGAACGCGATCGCCATGGTCGCGGCCAGTCGGATCGGCCAGGCGTCAAAGGCGAGGGCGGCCCACCCGCCGGCTCCCCAGAGCGCGGCGAAAGAAAGGGCGCGGAAGGCGCGGGCGGGCTCGATGCGGTGCAGCTTCCGGATGTCCGCCCTGAGCTCGGCCGGAAGGTCGCTGCGATTCAGCGGCTCGAAAATGGGCGTGTCGCACTCATAGATCGGGGAGGTCATAACGCCCTCCTCGGAGCCGCGGCTTTCGCCACGACACTGTTAGCCATCCCCAGCACGGCGGCGATGACGACGTCGGGCCGTTCTTCCTGGATGTAATGACCGGCGCCCACAACCAGCTCGACGCTGAATGACGGAAGCCCGCTTTGGAGCCGGTCGATTTCCCGCGCCGAAAGTTGTTCGGGGTGTGTCGCCTGGCCGGACAGCAATCGCACCGGGCAGGTGATGTGGCTCAGGCGGTCTTCCAGGGAGAACGGCTCCCGTCCCCGCGCCATTCCGAGGTAGGCATTGAGCGTGGCGTCCAGGTCGCGCGCCGCGCCCTCGGTGTATCGGCTGATCAGCTCGTCAGTGACCCAGGAGGGATTCCCCGAGGCGGCGGTGAGAGTGCGCCGGATGGCCCGGCGCACGGTAGTCATCCCGCCCATCATTTTGACCCAGGGGACCAGCATCATCGCACGGCGAAAGCCGGGCGACCGGCCCACATCCAGGGTGCCACCGTCGATCAGCAGGATGCCGTCGACCAGGCCGGGATGCCGGGCGGCCATGCGGAGCGCGATCGAGCAGCTGAGCGAGTGGGCCGCAACGATCGCGCCCGAGACTCCCAGCGAATCGAGCGCCGCCGCGACCCGTTCGGCCTGCGCGGTCATCGAATAGTCGGCCCGCCCCGGGCGGCTCGAGGATCCCACCGCGAGCGGTTCGACTACGATGACCTGGAATCCCCGGGCGGCGAGCCCGGGAACGACGTTGCGGAACCCGTAGGCGGATCCAAACAGCCCGGGGATGAGCACGACCGGCCGGCCTTCTCCCACGACCGTGACTCGGAGCGACTCTCCGGGCGCTACGGCGACCTGTCGCACCATCGCCGAGTCGGAGAGCACGAGCAACGCGAGCAACCACATTTGGAGCCTCCCTCAAAGGTTCGGAGGGAAGCTGGCGCGGGGGGGTCAAGCGGCCGTCAAGCAAAGGAAAACCCCGCTCTCCTTTCGGAAAGCGGGGCTCGCACACCCGGAGTCTCAGTTTTCAATCAGTCATCTATTGTCGCAGCAGTTCGGCCAAATCAGAGGGCGTCATGACAGCCCTTCTTGTCCGCCTCGACCGCCTGTCCGCTTCGACCGCCTCTATTGTCCGAAGCCCGGCCCGGGGTTGAACCCACCGCCCATGCCCGACTTCGCCATTTGCTCGTAGATCAGCCGCGACAACCAGGCGGTAACAATCAACATCAGCGGAATGGCGATCGTTGCCATTCTCTCAGAGATCTTGTAGATCCGGGTGAGCCCCGCGAAAAGCATGAGGATCGTCAGGGAAATGGAGAGCAGGCTCAGAAAGTAGATCACGTTCAAGTTGAGGCTGCTGCCGAGCAGCGCCATGATGATCGCCACGATGCCGAAAGGCAGCAGTGAAGCGCCCGCGATGTAGCTGTCGGTGCCGATCTCGCCTTCACCCCGGAAGATGGTGCGGACCCCGAGGCTCGACAGCATCAGCGCCACGAACGGCACCACGGCGATCAGCAGGATCTTCAGGAACCCGCCGAAGCCATGGAAGAGGAACTGCCCGACAGTCCGGTACATCGCCAGCGAAATGCAGAGCGCGAACACGATGCCGAAGGTGATTCCCACCGCCATAGCTTTCCCTGAGCCCAGCTTGTCATAGGCCGGACTTAACCCGCCCACCGGGTCGGACGCGAAGGTCTTGAAGGCGCCAAAGGCGTCGGACGAAGCAGCCTTCATCCGGTCAACGCCGGCGCCGGCCACCATGGTGCGCGGGGCAGCCCCGCCGAAGGTGGTTCCGCAACTGGAACAGGCCACGGAGCCGTCAGGCAGCTGGGTGCCACATTTGGGACAGAACATTGGCAGTGGTCCTTTCGAGCGGTGGTGGGGGGTCCGGTGGGGCGGCGGCTATTCTACACTATTTCCGGGTCCCCGCCAGACCCAGCAGGAACACCAGCACCACCCCGGTAATGAACCCGCCGATATGGGCCATATAGGCCACGCCGGAAGACTCGCCCGCCGGCGTCGCCACCTGGCTGAAGACCTGGAGCACGATCCAGAATCCCAGCACGACGAAAGCCGGCAAATCGGTCACTACCCGGACCATGAGCACCCGTATCCGGTTGCGGGGGAACTTGATGGCATACGCCCCCAGCACCCCGGCGATCGCGCCCGACGCGCCCAGGCTCGGGATGTAGCTGTCGGGAGAGAAGAACACCTGGGCCAGGCTGGCCGCGATGCCGCACGCCAGGTAGAAGAACAGGTAGCGGCTGTGGCCCAGCAGATCTTCGATATTGTCGCCGAAGATCCAGAGGTAGAGCATGTTGCCCAGGATGTGGAGCCACGACCCGTGCATGAACATCGCGGTCAGCAGGGTGAGATAGACCGGGTGGGGGCCGGCATACAGGTGGATCGAGAAGGTCTGCCCCCCGGAAACGACGTTGAAGACCCCGGACAGGTCGACGCCATGGGTGATCTCATAGGGTACCGTGCTATACCCGTTGGTGAACGGGTCGCCGCCGGAAAGCTGGAAAAACCAGACGATGGCGTTGACTGCGATGAGGGCGTAGGTGACGTACGGCGTGGTCTTGCGGAGGGAGTCGTCGTCGCCAAGCGGGAGGACCATGGCAACCTCGGGATTAGAGCTTCACCATCCTACATCCCGGAGCCGGTCAGGCGCAAACCCGGCTGGAATGGGGGAATGGGGAATGGGGGAATGGGGGAACACTCGATTCCATGACCCGGCACTAGCGGTTTTGCGGTTTGGGTGCATACTAAAGCCCCCGGTCGGCAGGGCGGCAAGACGGCCGGACGGCAAACTCCAACTGCCGAGTTTTTCTGCCGCCTTGCCGACCTGCCGTCCAGACAAGGAGGGTAGTCATGCATCGGGGCCGCATTGAAGAGTTGAAGCGCGCCGAGAAAGAAGCCGCCGACCGGGTGCACGCCGCGACCAAGGCGGACCCGTACGACCCGGCCCGCTACCACCGCGCCCTGGTAGAATGGAAATCCGCCCGGCTCGCGCTCCGGAGCCTCGGCGTCGCAGTGCCGAAAATGGTCCCCAGCTCGGATCCGACCGAGCGTCCCCGTAAGACCAAAAAGAAAGGCTAAGCTGGAGTGCGTGCGTAGACCTCATGCAGCTGGTTAGCCTCGAAGCGAGAGGGTAATACCAGACAAACGCCCGCACATCGGTCTCGCCGGTCCACCGTCCATCCAAACGTCAAAGGTCATGCGTCGATTTCGACTGCTGTCTTACTTTCTCCTGCTATCCCCTGCGACCGCTTCGGCCCAACAGCCTGCCGCCGACACCGCGAAGATCACCGTCCTGGTTCCCGATGCGGTATGGGACGGAAGCGCCGATCAGGTCGAGCGCGGCTGGGTCGTGGTGGTGCGCGGGGATCGCATCGCATCGGTGGGTCCCGCCGCTTCCACCCGGGCACCGGCCGGGGCCCAGCGGGTCGAGCTCAAGGGTACCACGCTGATTCCCGGTCTCATCGAAGGCCACTCCCACCTGTTTCTCCATCCTTATGACGAGTCCCTGTGGGACGCGCAGGTCCTGACCGAGCCCATCGGGTTCCGCATGGCCGAGGCGGTGTCCCACGCGCGCGCGACGCTCGAGGCCGGCGTCACGACCGAGCGGGACCTGGGCACCGAAGGCGCCTGGGACTACGACGTCCAGCTGAAGCGCGCCATCGACGCCGGCATCGTGCCGGGTCCCCGGCTCATCACCGTCACCCGGGCCATCGTGGCGACCGGCAGCTACGGTCCCAGCCGGCGCGACTATTCGTTCGAGCCGCTGCAGGGCGGCGAGGAAGCGAGCGGCGCGGAAGGCATCGCGCGCGTGGTGCGGAGCCAGGTCAGTCACGGCGCCGACTGGATCAAGGTGTACGCCGACTACCGCTGGGGACCCAACGGAGAGGCGTTGCCGACGTTCAGCCAGGAGGAGTTGAACCTGCTGGTCCAGACCGCAAACGGCGCCGGGCGGCCGGTCGCGGCCCACGCGACGACGGCCGAGGGCATGCGACGGGCGGTGCTGGCCGGGGTAGCGACCGTCGAGCACGGCGACGAAGGAACCCCCGAAGTCTTCCAGCTGATGAAGCAGCACGGCGTGGCGCTGTGTCCCACCATCGCGGCGGCCGAGGCGTACGCGCTCTACTTCGAGAATTGGAAGAAGGGTCGCATGCCACCCACGCCGGGACTGGTTGCCAAGCGGGCCAGCTTCAAGGCCGCGCTCGATGCCGGTGTCACCATCTGTTTCGGCGGCGACGTCGGCGTCTTTCGCCACGGCGACAACGTGCGGGAGCTGGAGGCGATGGTGGAGTACGGGATGACCCCACTGGCGGCGTTGAAATCCGCGACCAGCGTGAACGCCGGGATCTTCCATCTCGCCGATCGGGGCCGGGTCGCGCCGGGGTTGCTGGCGGACTTGGTGGCGGTGGAGGGGGATCCGACCCGGGAGATCGGGGCGCTGCGGAAAGTGCGGATGGTGATGAAAGGTGGGATTCGGCAGCCCTGACCCAGCACCGTGCTTTCAAACTACCTGACACGAAAACACGATATCACGAAAGCACGAAGAAGACTTGTTATCGTGTTTTCCCGACTTCGTGTTTTCGTGGAAATGCAGTTGCCTGAACCGCTACATTCTCAACTGTTTTTGGCTACCTTCTTCCAATGGCATCCATAGATCTAGACCGCCTTCGACGCGACACCCCCGGTACCACAACCGTCAACCACTTGAACAACGCCGGCGCCGGCCTCATGACCAGCGCCGTGCTCGACGCCATCACCGCCCACCTCCAGCTCGAATCCCGGATCGGCGGGTATGAAGCGGCGGCAAAGCAGGCTGACGCGATCGCCGCGACTTACCAGGACCTGGCCCAGCTGCTCGGTGCCCAGCCTCGGAACATCGCGATCGTCGAGAACGCGACGGTCGGATTCTGGCAGGCCCTTGGCGCCTTTGACCTGGCCCCCGGCGACCGCATCGTCACCACGTTCAATGACTACGCCTCGAACCAGATTACCTATATCGCCCTGAAGGAACGGCGCGGCATCGAGGTCGTGCGGGTGCGCGAGTCGGCTTCGGGTGGTGCCGACCTCGATGATTTCCGGCTCCAGGTACGCCATCCCAGGGTCCGGCTCGCCACCATTTGCTGGTCGCCCACCAACTCCGGCCTGATCCAGGACGTGCCAGCGCTGGTCGCGCTCTGTCGCGAGGCCGCAGTGCCCAGCTTCGTGGATGGGTGCCAGGCGGTGGGCCAGTTGCCGGTCGACTGCGCCGAGTTGGGATGTCACTTCCTGGCGGGCACCACCCGGAAGTTCCTCCGAGGTCCCCGCGGCCTGGGGTTTCTCTACGTCTCGGACCAGGCACTTGAGGAGGGCAGGTATCCTCTGAACCTGGACGGCCGCGGCGCCACCTGGGACGAGGCCGATCGCTTCGTGCTGCCGGCTACGGCCCAGCGGTTCGAGAACTGGGAGTTTCCCCATGCCCTGGTGTTAGGCGCGGGTGCGGCGGTGCGCTATGCGCTGGAGGTCGGCATCGCCGAGGGGAGCAAGCGTGCTTTTGAGCTGGCGGCGCTGGCTCGCACCAGCATGGCCGCGATTCCGGGCGTGACCATCCTCGATCGTGGGACCCGGCTCGGCGCCATCGTGAGCGCCGGCATCAAGGGGTGGGACGCGAACGTGATGGTGGAGAAACTCAAGCAGCAGGCCATCAATACCAGCGCCGCGACCCGGGCCTGGGCCCTGCTGGACATGGACGCGAAGGGATTCGAGACCGCGCTCCGGGTCTCGCCGCATTACTACAATACTGAGGGGGAGGTTGAGGCCATCGTGGAGGTGCTGGGAACAATTTGCCGCGGATGATCGCGGATTCCGCGGATCTGACATATCAAGACTTATGGAATCCGTGAGATCCGCGTAAATCCGCGGCCAAGTACGGCTGCTGCTCGCCAAGCTTGCCAATTCCGTCACCCTATTCTATCGTGCCATTTCGCTTCCCACGTTGGTTACACAACCCGCATTACGAAAGACCTGACCTATGCGCACCACTCTCCTCGCACTCCTCTTGGTCGGCACTGCGTCGACCGTCGCGCTGGCCCAGGCGCCCGCCGACATCAAGTGGGGCCCGGCGCCTCCGTTCTTCCCTGCAGGGGCTCGGTTCGCGGTCCTCCAGGGCGACCCGTCCAAAGACGGCGTCTACACGGTTCGGCTCGAAATGCCGGCCGGGTATTACATCGCGCCGCATTCGCATCCCACCGATGAAGATGTCACCGTCATCTCCGGCAGCCTTGAGCTGGGGATGGGCGATGCCCCCAACCCGGCAACGGCGATGACCTTGCCCGCTGGTGGCTTCGCCGTGGCACCGGCCGCGGCGCATCACTACGCGCGGGCCAAGACGGCCACTGTGGTGCAGGTGCACGGCATGGGACCGTTTGCGATTACGTACGTCGATCCGAAGGATGATCCCCGCTCCCATCCCTGACCTCACCTCCCAAACCCCCTCTCCATAAGTGGAGGGGGGGAGTCCCATCGATCACCTCGCTGCCGGGACCAGCACCAGCTGCACCTGGTTCGCTTGCCCTGGCAGCACATGCACCCCGCAGATTACTCCGTCTCCAAGCCGCGATCCAGCTGGCGCTTTCACTACGACGTCATACTCTCCGCTCCGTAGGCCGTTCGCCGTTACCACTCCCTCTCGATTGGTACGGCCGCGAAACAGGACTGGTCCAGTTCGGCCGCAGGTGGGCGGAGGTGGTGGCGGGGGCGGCGGTGTGGTGTCGCCGGGAATGCTGTCGGCGAGCTGGTAGGTCGGGCCGCCCCAGGCAGTCAACGAATCAGTCGGCGGAGTGCTGTCGGGCGGGGGCGGCGGAGGCGGAAGACTGTCGGGTATGCTATCCGGCGGCACATCACCTACCCGGACAAATCGAACGCTGGCGTTCGCGACTGGCTTGAACGAAGAGTCGCGGGTGAGGCCGAGTACGGTGACTGTCAGTGTGGCGACGCTGGTGCTGTCGAGCAGCTGGTTGATCTCGGTGATACGAGGACTGGCGTGGTCTTCACACGCCAGCACCAGGCCCGCAGCGGTGAGGGCGATGAGGTGGATCGGTCGCATGGTGAAACGGTCCTCCAAGAGAGTGAGAGTACGATGCTATCTCACTGACTCGGGGACCGGGTGTCGTGGTCACAGCCCGCATTGCGTAACGGGTACTGGGTGACGGGTACTGGGTACCAGGTGGAAACATCAGACCCAGTACGCAGTACCCAGTACGCAGTACCCAGTACGCAGTACCCAGTACCCAGTACCCAGTACCCAGTACTCAGTACCTTATCGCATCCTCCCCACCGCCTCGCGCGCCTGCCCCAGGTGCTCTTCCACCTCGTTGATCAGGTACTCCCGGCTCGACGTCGGCGCGCCGGTCCCCAGCCCCACCAGCGTTCTCATGTTCCTGATCGCCTCGGCGGCGGCGTTGTAGCCGTCCTGATAGTACAGGTCGATCCCGAACCGGGGCGGCACCGGCCCCAACCGCTCTACATCCAGCGCCAGCTCAGACTCGGCGTCAATCACGAACTGACGATGGGGGTCGGTGTCATAGTCGTTGGCCAGGTCGCGCTTCGCGTAGTTGAGCAGGTAGCCGAGGGAGAAGAGGGCCTGATCCAGTCCGGCCCGCTCATCGGCGTTGGCGGGCCGGAGGGTCGAGGGAGCCGGAGGTCCGGCCACATCCGGCATGATCGGATCGGCTGAGCTCCTGCGGAACCACCAGGCGTCATCAAACAGACTGCCCCGGATCCGAAGCCACTCCCGCCGTAACCGGGAGTTGAGCAGCGGCGTCCCCACCCTGGTGTGCTTCACCATGGCCCCGAGGGTGCGCATGTTCTGCCCCAGCGTCCTGGCGATGGTGTTCGTGGTATCGGCCGCCGCGAACCGGCCCATTACGACGAGGGTGTTGGCCACGTCCTCCCGATCGCCTTCGGCGAGCTGTCCGTCTTCGAACAGGACCGCGTCGACGGCGACGATCTGGGCCCGGTACACCTCGGGGTTGAGCGGGTCGCCCTCGAAGTTGCCGATCCGGGTTTTTCCAGACGCCTGGGAGAGTACCACCAGCCCCGTTACCACGGCGATGGCGGCTCCGGTCATTAGAGTGGACAGTCGCATGACGGCTATTCGAATGCATAGGGTATACCCGGGCTGACGACATTGCGGCGCAACGAGATACGAGGAGCTCGGGGAGGTTGGATTGGGCGAAATGCAGGGATTCCTGGGCCGCAGGCCGGGTTCCTCACCCCCTGTCCCCTCTCCCGTTTCGTTCCCAATTACCTTCTCGCTGTTGTTCTTGACGATCGTCTACATTGCGAAAACGTGAGGCCGCCGGGCATGAACACTCTGGGTCTGTATCTCACTTCCGTGCTCATCTGGGGTTCCACCTGGCTGGCTATCACCTTCCAGTTCGGACCGGTCCCGCCAGCGGTCTCGGTCGTCTATCGCTTCCTGCTGGCGAGTCTCATTCTCTTCGCCTGGTGCAAGCTGCAAGGGCTCCGGCTCCGATTCTCCAGGAAGGACCATCTCTGGATGCTGCTGCAAGGCACCCTGCTCTTCGGCATCAACTACCTGTGTGTCTATCTCGCGGAAACCCGGGTGACCTCGGGACTCGTGGCAGTGGTCTTCTCCCTTCTCGTTTTCCTCAACATCGCCGGAACCCGGATCTTCTTCGGCACGCCGGTGAAACCTGCCACCCTGCTCGGCGCGGTGCTCGGAGTCAGCGGCATCGTCCTGGTGTTTCTGCCCGAGTTCGGCCGCGACAGCGGCAAAGGTGATCCCACGGTCGGACTCGTCCTGGCACTGGTCGGTGCGGTGACCGCCTCCCTCGGCAACATCGTGGCCTCGCGGAATCATCGGCAGGGACTGCCGGTGGTGCAGATGAACGCGTTCGGGATGCTCTATGGTGCCCTGATCGTGGCCGCTTATGCTGTCGTCGCCGGCCAGCCGTTCGTGTTCGACTGGTCCGCTCGCTACCTGCTTTCTCTGGCTTACCTCGCCGTGTTCGGATCCATCCTGGCGTTCGGCGCCTTCCTCACCCTGCTCGGACGCATCGGCGCGGACCGGGCGGGCTACGTCACCGTTGCCATTCCGGTGGTGGCCCTGCTCTTCTCAGCCTTGTTCGAAGGGCTGGGCTGGCATGTTTCGCTGATCGTGGGGATTCTGCTGTGCCTGGTGGGAAACGTCGCGGTGCTGGCGGGACGAAAGAGTCAGCCCTGACCCTCTGTCCCGCTTTCCGTCCTTCGATCCTTCCGTCATTCCGTCCTTCCGTCCTTCCGTCTTTCCGTCTTTCCGTCTTTCCATCCTACCGCCCTACCGTCCAGACATTGTTAGTGGTATCCGCATCCATCCAGATCCCTCCATCCAGGCTAAGCGACTGGATCGTCTTCCGGGTCGGCACGCTCACTCTGGCATCCACCTGGTTTGCCGCCCAGATCGCCGGCGTCTGATGCAGGGTATCGGTGGTGCCGTCGCTGTATTTAATCAGGAAGTTCACCGGCGCCGCCATGCCGCCGATGTTGTGGACCGCCACAGTGTATCCCGAGCTGCTCCTGGTCACCCCGGTGACGGCAAGATCGATGTAGTTGTTGCTGAAGAACCAGTTGCTCCAGAACCAGTTGAGATCCTCGCCCGACGCGTCGTTCATGGTATTGAAGAAATCCCAGGGGATCGGATGCTTGCCGTGCCAGCGGCTGATGAACTCCCGCAGTGATTTCCCGAACACTTCATCGCCCAGCAGGTCCTTTACGGCGAGATACCCCAGCGAGGGCTTGCCGTAGGCATTGTTGCCGTACGCCTGGTTCTTGAGCACGTCTTCCGGCGTGATGATCGGCAGGTC
>Ga0070699_100001668_pt1 | contig 20251 bp, 15 predicted proteins | sample KBSK1503metaG_FD_65473 | JGI IMG/M metagenome (GOLD analysis project Ga0070699, IMG submission 65473) | Corn, switchgrass and miscanthus rhizosphere microbial communities from Kellogg Biological Station, Michigan, USA - KBS K1-50-3 metaG | ecosystem: Host-associated > Plants > Roots >...
CGATGGTGGCGAACGGCAGGATCACGACGCGACCGAGTTGCGACCCCACGCGCGGCGGCATGCAAGTGTCCGTTGCAATCGCGTGGCCCGAAGACAGCTCAACCGGTCGGCGGTTCTGGCGTAACTCTTGAACTCAAGGAGCCCACGTATGGCTGGGACTGTGGTGCGTGTGGCGGCGTTGGCGGATCTGCACTGCACGAAGACCTCGCAAGGGGCATTTCAGATGCTGTTCGCGCGCATCAGTGAATCGGCCGACGTACTGCTGCTCGCGGGCGACCTCACGGACTCCGGGCTGCCAGACGAAGCGCGCGTGCTGGCGAAGGAAGTGGCGTCGCTGCGCGTGCCGATTGCGGCCGTTTTCGGCAACCACGATCTGGAATCGGGGAAGTCCGAGGACATCGGCAAGATTCTGACCGACGCGGGGATCGTGCTTCTCGACGGCGACGCGTGCGAGCTCAAGGGTGTCGCCATCGCCGGCGTGAAAGGATTCGGCGGCGGATTCGGGCAGCGGGCGCTCGGCCCGTGGGGCGAGCCCATCATCAAGCAATTCGTGCGCGAAGCGGTCGACGAAGCCCTCAAGCTCGAGGCGGCGCTCGGCCGGCTGCGCGCGCAGAATCCAGTCGTGCTCCTGCATTACTCGCCGATCACCGCGACGGTCGAGGGCGAGCCGCTGGAGATTTATCCGTTCCTCGGATCGAGCCGACTCGAGGAGCCGATCGGCCGCTACCCGGTGTCGCTCGTCTTCCACGGACACGCGCATCGCGGCCAGCTCGAGGGGAAAACCAAGCTTGGTGTCCCGGTCTACAACGTGTCGATGCCGCTATTGACACGAACCTTCGCCGATCGTCCGCCGTTCCGCGTGTTCGAGCTGCCGGTCGCGCAGCAGACGAGCGGTGAAACCGCGCCGGCCCACTCCACGCCGCAGCGCGAGCTGGTCGCCGCCGGCCCGCGCCGCCGCGCATCTGACGCCATCGCGTCGTGAGGACTTCATGGAAACATCGACTGCGAGAGCCGTACACGACCCCGCGGCCGAGTTTTACATCAACGCGCTGCGACAGCTGCAGGAGACGGGGATTGGGTTCCTCCTCGGCGGCGCGTTTGCCTTCTCGCATTACTCGCACGTGCCGCGGGAGACGAAGGACATCGACGTGTTCGTCAAACCGGACGATTGTCCGCGCGTGCTCGATGCCTTCGAAAAACTCGGCTATCGGACGGAGATACCGTTTCCGCACTGGCTCGGAAAGATCCATTCCGGCGGGTACTTCATGGACGTCATCTTCAATTCGGGCAACGGCGTCGCTCGAGTCGACGATCTCTGGTTCGACCACGCGCCGCGGACGAACGTCCTCGGGTTGATCGTGCGCCTGTGTCCCGTCGAAGAAATGCTCTGGTCGAAGGCGTTCATCCAGGAGCGCGAGCGGTGCGACACGGCCGACCTCCTGCACCTCCTGCGCGAGACGGGACCGGCACTCGACTGGCCGCGCCTGCTGATGCGGTTCGGCGATTACTGGCGCGTGCTGCTGAGCCATCTGATTCTGTTTGGATTCGTCTATCCGGACAAACGCCAGAACGTGCCGGCATGGGTGATGGAGGAGCTCATTCGGCGGCTGAGCGTGAGCCGGCCGAACCTGCAGAACGACGTCTGCTACGGCACCCTGCTGTCGCGCGAACAGTACCTGCACGACATCGATCGCCTGAAATACCGCGACGGACGCGAAGAGCCGTACGGTCCGATGACGAAAGAGCAGATCGTGATCTGGACGGCCGCGATCGGTAAAGGAACGTAGCGAACGCGCCGCCTGTTACACGACTAGACGGGACTGTATTCGACGCTCAGCCTCGACAGAGCAAACGCCCCCAGGGCAAGGCCGAAGTCGCGCAGCGCGATGTCGAAGTACGCCGGGATCGAGAGCAGGTTGACGACGATGCCGATCAACCACAAGCCGACGATCCAGCCCCCGAAGCGCGGCACCACCGCCACCATCAGACCGGCGAGGACCTCGACGACGCCGACGCCGAGCATGAACGAGTGAGCGGAGATCCCCAGCGTGCGCGGCACGATCGGCGAGAGATACGTGTCCCAGTTCACGAGAAAGTGATAGAACTTATCGAGGCCGGCGACGATTGGCGCGATGGAGTAAGCGATGTGCAGGATCTGATACGCCTGATATGACGGGCTGCTGACGCGGGCTTTGATCGCTTCTGCGGTCATGGCTTTCTCCTCCTCACAGCGCGGCTGGCGGGCGGCGCATCCGCAGCCGCCTTTGCCATAACGCCTCTCCGAAAGTCAATCGTGCAAGCCGAGATCCATCATCGTTATTGCTGTCGTTCGAGAATCCACGCGACCGTGCCGATGAGTTTTTCCCACACGGGGTGGCGCCGCCACGCGTCAAGCGTGATTTCGTCGCAGCGTGCGAGTCGCGCTCGAAATCGCAGTGCAGGTGTGAAGAGAAAGACGAGGATCAGCCAGGCGATGAAGGCGCCGCCGATCATCGTCAGGTAGAGCATGGAACGAGCAGGGCGACGGGGAAGCGCTCGAACACGGCCGCGGCGCACAGCGCGCCTGCGCCGTCCGCCTGCTCGATCTCGATCGTCGCACCGGTGAAGACGTCCCGCAGCGCACCGTCGGCCAGCTCTTGCGGCAGCAGGATCCGCGTGTCGGCCCACACAGCACGTCCGAGCGGCGGACCGGCCGCGTCGGGCACGAGCGACGCGATCATCCGCGGCACGCAGGTGATGGCCGCGACGGGATGAGCACCGGATCGGCCGCTGCCGGCGGCGACGCGGGCGAAGGCGAACACCGCATCGCGGCGCCCGCCGGTCGTTTCGAGCGGACGGTAGTCGCCACGCTCGTACACCTCGCGCAGATCCGCGCGCGCCTGCAGCGCGCGGTGCATCACGAACATCTTGATGCGGCCGTCGGCGCGCCTCTCCAGCAGCTCGGACGGGTTCCGCAGGCACGCCAGCGTCTGACGCCGCTTCTCGTAATCGATCGGGCGCCGGTTGTCGGGATCGACGAGCGCGAGATCCCAGAACTCTGTGCCCTGATAAAAATCAGGAACGCCCGGTGCGGTGATCTTGATGACGAGCTGCGCGAGGCTGTTGTAGATCCCCAGCTCCGCGACGCGCGCCTGGAACGGCAGGAAAGTGTGCAGAAACGGATTCGGCCTCTTCTGATCGAGCAGAGCGGCGACGAATTTCACCGCCGCCGCCTCGTACTCTTCGTCCGGGCTCAACCAGCTCGTATGCACCTTCGACTCGCGCAGCGCCTTCGTGACGTAGACGGTCAATCGATCGACGTCGATCGGCCACGCGCCGACGAGGGTCTGGTAGATCAGGTACTCCTCGTTGGGATCGGGCGCGAGCACGCCTCCGATGTCGATCCGGTGCCGCCGGTTCAGCGTCCGCCACTTCGACACCGCCGCCTTCCAGGCGCCGGGGATTTCCGACAGCACGTTCAGGCGCGCGCGCACGTCTTCGCCGCGCTTGGCGTCGTGCGTCGACGTCGCCGACAGCGACGCCGGCCAGCACCGCTGCCGCTCGATCATCCACCGATGCACGTCTGACGGGTCGAGACCGAACACCGTCGGATCGCTGCCGACGTCGTTCAGCGACAGCAGACGGTTGTACACGTACAGCGCGGTATCCTCGATTCCCTTGGCCGCGACCGGGCTCGTGATCTGCTGGAACTTGCCGATGAAGCGCGCCCGCTCCTCGCATTCCTCCGGCGTCGCGCCGTCGGTGCGCTTCAGGAGCAGACGCTTGATGAACTCGAAGACCAGCGACGACATGCCGGCGCTCGCGCCGTGGCGCTTCGCGGTCGAGATCGCTTCGACGATGTACCGGTGGTCGTGATCGCTCACCGGATCGCGATCGGTCACGTACGTCCGGTAGACCGGGAAGCACGCGATCGTTTCCTTGATCGTCGAGATCAGGTTGTACAGCGTGAAGTCGCGGAAGTGGCGGTTCCGCTCCGAGAAGCGGTTCAACTGGTGGCCGAGCGAGTTGATGTCGCCCGACATCGTTTCGTGGAGCACCTGTTTCTTGCTGCGGTAGGCGAGCTCGGTGAACGACAGCTGCACGCGCCGATCGCGGACGAACCGGCGATAGATGTCGTCGAACGCGCGCTCGTTCCGCCGATCCACGAAGAGGTTGTTCACGACCGATGCGAACTCGTACCCGGTCGTCCCCGCGACCGGCCATTCGCGCGGCAGCTGCTCGCCGCTGCCGAGAATCTTCTCCACGACGATGAAGAACGGCTTCGAGCGGCTCGCGAGGGTCTGCTGCAGTCGCTGCAGGTAGTCGCCTGGCGCAAACAGACCGTCCACGTGATCGATGCGAAGCCCGGTCGCGGCGCCGCGGCGCACGAGCTCGAACACGAAGCTGTGGACTTCGTCGAACACCGCCGGGTCTTCCATCCGCAGCGCGGCGAGCTGGTTCACGTCGAAGAAGCGGCGGTAATTGATCTCTTCCGATGCGACGCGCCAGTGCGCGAGCCGGTACGACTGCGCGCTCAGCAACGCGTCGAGCTCGTCGAACGAGCGCGGCTCGCCCGCCCTCCCGTTTAGGCGCGCCATGGCGCGATCGATCAGCGCGCGGATGTCGTCGCTGCGTTCCGTCAGGAGCGCCAGCCTCCGCTTCACCACTTCTTTCTCACGCGCGCGGACGGCGATGTCGGCTGATTCCTGCGAGCTGCGCGGCGGCAGGTGCTCGCTGGCGCTCAGGATGCTCTGGAGCTCGTCGGCGTCCGGGCCCGGGTGCGCAGTCAACCACTCGGGCAGCTCCGCGGCGACGATGCTCGGATACGTATCAGGCGCGACCGGCAGCGCGTCGTCGCAATACCTGACCGTGAACGCTCCGTCGCCGTACGAGAGCTTCAGCTCCTGGCGCTCGAGCACCGCGCCGTACTGATCGCCGAGGATCGGGATCAGGACTTTGTTGGCGAGCTCGGCCTTGACCGGATGCCACTCGATGTCGAAGAAGCGCGCGTACCGTGAGCACGGTCCGTTCTCGAGCACGTCGAGCCACCACGGGTTCGCCGACTTCGCGATGCCCATGTGGTTCGGCACGACATCGAGCACGTGACCCATGCCGCGCGACCGCATGGCGTCGATCCACTCCCAGTACTCGCCCTCCGTTCCGATGTCGGGATTGAGACGCGTCGGATCGGCCACGTCGTATCCGTGCAGGCTTCCCGGCACGGCGGCGAGATACGACGAGGCGTAGCAGTCGCCGATGCCGAGCGTATGCAGGTAATCGACGATGCCGCGCGCGTTGGCAAATGAGAACCGGCTGTTGAACTGCAGGCGGTACGTCGAGAGTGGAAAACGCGGGGCGGCCACCAGAACAACAATGTGCAAGCCGTCCGCCAGCGTCGATCGCGGCCGAGCTGTGCGGCCAGATGCGCATTCGTTCCCGAAAGAACGGCAGTATCCTTGTTGAGCACCTCAGTGGGGCCTGCATGCTCATCGGCCGGGCGTCAGCGGCAACTGCTTGCGTCCGTGAGCCGAAACGCACCGGCCCACCGTGGGCCTCCGAGATGGCCGAGCTGTCGATCGATCTCCATTCCGTGGCGCGCATCTCGTCCGACGGCGCGCGCGAAGGGCTCCGTGAAGCGCTGCGTCCGCTGGCTGACACGCGACACGACCTCGTCAATCGCGATACGCGTGGGTTCAGCATCACCTGCCGCGTCCACGTCGCGCGGTGCATTGCGCCGGTGCGTCGGAAGATTGACGTGGGACCGCTTCGGCAATGAGGGGCGCGCGAACGGCGTTTCTCGCGGCGGCAGTGCTTCTCGGCGCCGCAGTCGCGGTATCCGCTGCGCAGCCGGCGCGCGGCGACACGCTCTCCGATACGCCTGACCAGGACACGCAGATCGAAGAGGTGATGCACGCGTTCGCGCGTCTGCCGCTCGCCGCCGGACTCGCGACAATCCTCGCCGTGCGCCCGCGGCGGCGCGGCACGCCTCACCGCCGCGCGCCGGTCATCCAGACGCAAATCATCCTCGCCGTCGTCGGTGCGGTCGTGATGCTCGTCGTCGGCTCGAGCCTGGCGCGCGCGTTCGGCATCGTCGGCGCCGCGGGGCTCGTCCGCTATCGCTCGAAAATCGAAGATCCGAAGGATGCCGGCGTCATGCTGTGCACGCTCGCCGTCGGTCTGGCGGCGGGCGTCGGGCTCTGGCTCCTCGCGGCGTTCGGCACGGCCTTCATGCTCGTGCTGTTATGGGTGATCGAGTCGTTCGAGCCGAAGGCGACGCAGTTGTTCGGGTTGACGGTGAAAGCCAAGGATCCCGCGAAGATCAAAGTCGGCATCGAGCGCCTGCTGTCGCGCTATCGCCTCGAGCACGCGCTGCGCTCGACGTCGAAGGAGGAAGTGTCGTACGACGTCCACCTGCCGTTCGATCGCCAGACCGACAAGCTGTCAGAGCACATCGTTCAACTCGATCCGGAAGCGGCGGTGCAGTGGGAGGAGAAGAAGGAAAAGAAATGATCCCTCCTGCCCGACTCTATCGATAGTTCCCGAACTGGAGCGCGACGCCGAAGTCGTGCTCGCGCAGGGCGCCGATGGCTTCCTGCAGCTCGTCTTTCGACGGCGACGTGATGCGCACCTGGTCGGCCTGGATCGCCGCCTGCACCTTCTTCAGCTTCTTGTCCTTGATGAACTTCACGATCTCGCGCGCCGCCTCGATCGGGATGCCCTGCTGAATCGTGATGAGGCGGCGGACCTTGCTGCCCGCGGCCGGCTCGCTCGCCGGCGCCTTGAAGTTCTTGATGGCCACGCCGCGCCGCACGAGCCGCGTCTGCACGATCTCCCACAACGCGTTCATCTTGAACTCGTCGTCGGCGACGAGCGTCAGCGTCTTGTCTTTTTCGCTCAGCGTGATCTCGGCGGTCGCGCCCTTGAAATCGTACCGTTGACCGACTTCCTTGCGCGCCTGGTTCAGCGCGTTGTCGACTTCCTGGAAGTCGATCGTCGACGTGATGTCGAACGAGACGTTGGTGGGCATTCAGTCATTCTACTAACTGACACGCCGCTTCCCCTGGCCGTGCTTGCTGGTATGCCGCTCGCGCGCTTCTTCGACGGAGTGCGACTCGGTGACGTCCTCTTGAGACCGCGCGAGCTCCGCCAGTTTCCCGTAGTGCTTCTGCAGCGTCTCGAGATCCTTCTCCGAGAATCGTTCCGCTTCGATCAGCCGGTTGCTCGCTCCCTGCAGCGCGGCGACGATCTCGTTGAGCTTCAAATGAATCGCCAGCGACTCCTTGTTCTGGCTGCGCTGGATGAGGAACACCATCAGGAACGTCACGATCGTCGTGCCGGTGTTGATGGTGAGCTGCCACGTATCGGAAAAGTGGAAGACCGGACCGAGCACCGCCCAGACGATCACGAGGCCCAACGCGGACCCGAACGCCGCATCGGTTCCCGTCCAGCGCATGGCCGCCTCGGAAGAACGCTCGAGCTTGCCCACGGTCCGCCGATGCGCACGGCTCTGTGCCATAGTTGTCGACCTCAGCGATGCAACGTGAATACCAGAAGCCACGCGTCGGGATCTCCGCATGCCTGCTCGGCGAGCGTGTGCGCTACGACGGCGGTCACAAACGCGACGCGTGGCTGGTCGAGGTGCTCGGCCGCGATGTCGAGTGGGTGCCGGTCTGTCCCGAAGTCGAAGCGGGGTTCGGCACACCGCGCGAGCCGATCGATCTGGTGCGCGGCGCCGACAACACGATACGGCTCGTGGCGGTCGATACGCAGCACGATGTCACCAAACCGATGCAGCGGTTCATCGATCGGCGCCTCGAGGAGCTCGCCGCGGAGCGACTGAGCGGCTATGTGCTCAAAGCGGGTTCGCCGAGCTGCGGCTTGGATGATGTGCCGATCCACGACGACGGGCGAAACGCACGGAGCGCGGAGACCGCAGACCCTGCGGACGCGAGCTCCGTGAACCCTGCGAACTCTGAGAGCTCCGCGTTTCTTGATTCAGGACTCTTCGCGAAAGCGCTGCGGTCGAGATTTCCGAACCTGCCGATCGAGGACGAGCGGCGGCTCGCGGACCCCGAGCGGCGCCGACGGTTCGTCGAACGCGTTTTCGCATATCATCGCCACATCTCCGCCACACGCTCGTTCGAAAACGCCGGCGGCCCTGCCAGCGAATCACGAGAAGGTACGAAATGATGACTGCGACACGCTCGTTCGAGATCGTGCGCGTGCGCGGCAGCGCCCGCGAGAAGACCACGGATCGCGCCGTCGCCGAGGAGCCGCTCGAGATTCGCCTGCACGGCCGCCCGTTCGCGACCATCATGCGGACGCCCGGCGCGGATCGCGAGCTCGCGGCCGGATTCCTGCTGTCCGAGCGCATCGTGCGCAGCCTCGACGACATCGGCACGATCGAACACTGCACCGATCGGAGGGCGCCACCAGAAAGCGCGCTGCAGAACGTCGTCAACGTCACCCTGACAGACGAGTCTCGGCTTGCCTGCGCGCTCAGCGAGCGTCGTCAGACGACGGCCAGCGCGTCGTGCGGCGTCTGCGGCCGCGAGACGATCGAGTCGCTCACGGCCGACATCGCTCCGATTCGGTCGACGCTCTCGATGAGCGGCGCGGATGTGGCGATGCTGCCGCAGCGTTTGCGCAAGGCGCAGCGCGTGTTCGACGAGACGGGCGGCTTGCACGCCGCCGGCCTGTTCGCGCCCGACGGCCGCCTCGTCGATGTGGCCGAAGACGTAGGCCGCCACAACGCGGTCGACAAGGTCATCGGCGGCCGCCTCCTGCGCGACGAGCTGCCGCTGGCCGATCGACTGCTATGCGTCAGCGGACGGACGTCGTTCGAGATCGTCCAGAAGGCGGCCGTCGCCGGCGTGCCGCTCGTCGCCGCCGTGTCGGCGCCGTCGAGCCTCGCGATCGATCTGGCGAATGCGTCCGGCGTGACGCTCGTCGGATTCGTCCGCGGCGACAGCTTCAACATCTACACCTACCCTGAAAGAATTCACGAGCGGTGATCGCGTTCTCGCGTATCAGCAAGCAATACGGAAAGCAGGTCCTCTTCGTCGATGCCTCGTTTCAGCTCAATCCGGGCGAGAGGGTCGGGCTCGTCGGCCCGAACGGATCCGGCAAGACGACGCTCTTCCGCATGATCGTCGGCGAAGAAGCGCCGGACGAAGGCGACGTCTCGGTGCCGAAGAGGCTGACGATCGGCTACTTCCGTCAGGACGTCGAGGAGATGGCCGGGCGATCGGTGCTCGACGAGGCGATTCTCGGCAGCGGCCGCGCCGGCGATCTTCATCACGAGCTGGAGGCGCTGCAGCACGCGATGTCGGACCCGGCATGCGCCGGCGATCTCGATCGGATCCTCGCGCGGTTCGGCGAGGTGCAGGAGGAGTACGAGCACCTCGGCGGCTACGCGCTCGAAGCGCAGGCGCGCGAGGTGCTGCACGGCCTGGGCTTCGACGACGAACGGATTGACGGCGATGTCGGCGAGCTCTCGGGCGGATGGAAGATGCGCGTCGCGATGGCGCGCGTCCTCCTCGGCCGTCCCGACGTCCTGCTGATGGACGAGCCGACCAACCACCTCGACATCGAGTCGATCATCTGGCTCGAGAGCTTTCTGAAATCGCAGCCGGGCGCGTTGCTGATGACGTCGCACGATCGCGACTTCATGAACCGCGTCGTGACGCGGATTGCCGAGATCGACGGCGGCGAGATCACCGCGTACTCGGGCAACTACGATTTCTACGAACGCGAGCGCGCCGTCCGCGAGGCGAACCGGGAGGCCGCCTACGCGCGTCAGCAGGCGATGCTCGCCAAGGAGCAGCGCTTCATCGAGCGCTTCGCGGCGCACGCGGCGAAGGCCGCGCAGGTGCAGAGCCGCGTGAAGGCGCTCGAGAAGATCGAAAAGATCGAGCTGCCGAAGAAGCGCCGCGTCGTGAAGTTCGATTTCCGGACGCCGCCGCGATCGGGCGAGCAGGTCGTCGTGCTCGAAGACGTCACGAAGCGCTACGGACCCCGCGTCGTGCACGACGGCCTGGATCTCGTCGTGCGTCGCGGCGAGCGCTGGTCGGTGATGGGCAAGAACGGCGCGGGCAAGTCGACGCTGCTCAAGATGATCGCGGGACACGTCAATCCGGACGAGGGACGCGTGAAGCTCGGCGCGAGCCTGCAGATGGGCTACTTCGCGCAGCAATCGCTCGACCTGCTCGATCCCGACCTGACGATCGAAGAACAGCTGCGGAAGGATTTCCCGGACGAATCGATCGGCGCGCTGCGGAACCTCGCCGGCGCGTTCCAGTTCTCAGGCGACGACATCGACAAGAAGGTTCGGTCGCTGTCGGGCGGCGAGAAGACGCGCCTCGTCCTCGCGCGCATGCTCCTCAACCCGCCGAACTTTCTCGTCCTCGACGAGCCGACCAATCACCTCGACCTCGCGACGAAGGAGATGCTGCTCGACGCGCTGAAGGACTTCGACGGCACGATGCTGTTCGTGTCGCACGACCGCGCGTTCCTCCGCGGTCTGAGCAACCGCGTCCTCGAGCTCGGAGGCGAGAGCGGCACCGATCCCAGGCCGCACGCCTACCAGGGTTCATACGTCGAGTACGTGCAGCGCACGGGGCACGAGGCGCCAGGTGTGCACTCGTAAAAGTACGAAGTTCGAAGTACTTCCTACTTCGTACTTCCTACTTCGTACTCCTACTTTGACACCGCGGACACCAATACGTGAGCCGCGCGTCGAGTCCGGTCTTCTTCGACTGAATCGGCGTGCCACAGCGGCGACACGGTTGGCCTCCGCGTCCATACACCCACAGTCGCGCGCCCGGGTCGAGGCTGCCGCGCGTGGTTCGTTGGCCCGCGCGGACGCTGACCGCGAGCACCTTCCGCCCGATGTCGATCAGCGTCTCGAGATCGTCGTCGGTCAGCTGCGTCACGGCGGTGAACGGATCGATGCCGCCGAGAAACAGAACCTCCGACTTGAATACGTTGCCGATGCCGGCGGCGACGCGCTGATTGAGGAGCACGTCGGCGATCGCGTCGCCGCCGTGCGCGCGTATTCGGCGCAGCGCCTCGGCGCGATCGAATGCCGGATCGAGCAGGTCGGGGCCGAGTGCGCGCAGGTCGTCGTGCCTCGCGAGATCGCGCGGCGTCAGCAGCTCGGCGACCGGCACGTTGAAGCCGACCGCGACGATGTCCGCCGTCGCGACGATCAGCCGCATGTCGCGGCGCGGACGCTTCCACCGCTCGCCCGGCCGATACAGGTGCCAGCTTCCGTTCATCCGCATGTGCGTGTGCAGGACGAGGCCGCCCGAGAACGTCATCAGCAGATGTTTGCCGCGCGCGGCGACCGACTCGATGTCGCGGCCGACGAGCCGATGCGAGTCGGCGATGCGCGTGACAGAAGGGAACATCGATTCGAACGCCGTCACCGCACGCCCTGCCAGGGCGCGGTGCAACGTGTTGGCGGCGCGGAAGATGGTGTCCCCTTCTGGCATCAGGGTGCGCGTCGTCCAGCGGCGGTCGATCCCGGCCAGACAGTGAGTATCAACGGCAGCAGCCTTGGCAAAGGCGGTGAGGGCCGGCCAGATCATCGCTGGCCTCCCTCACCGCCCTCCTCATCTGCGAAGTACCTGCGAGCGAACGGGCTGGACACGGTCGCCTTCGACGGCCGACCGACGACTCCCGACTGACGACTGGCGAGTGACGACTGACGACTGTCGAGGCTTCTCGGCGCCGGCTGCATGCCGAGCGCTCCGGCGACGAAGCCGGCTTCCGCGAGAAACGGCGCGAGCGGATGCGTCGACGGCGGCGCGCTGTCAATCTCCTCGATCAGCATTCCACGCGGCGAATCGGCCGCATCGCCGCCGCGCGCGCGCACGATGAGCGCCTGTGCAATGGCTCGCGCGGCCTTCGATCGATCCGGCTCGCCGTCGGGCAGAAACGTGATCAGTTGGCGATCACCGCGCGCGAGGTAGGCGGCGAGCGCTCCGTTGACGAGGATGACCGTCGCGCCGACGCTGCGCGTCGGTCCACGGACCACGTCTGAAGCAACCGCGGCGCGCGCAGCGTCCGTCAGGTTCGCCGTGCGCTGCGAACCCTGCGAACCCTGCGGTTGCTTCTTCGGCCACTTCAGCGTCGCGCCGTACGGATTGGCGGGATCGGTCGCGCCGAGCACGACGACTTCGGGTTCGTCGGGCGCGTCGCGCAGCGATCGCAGCAGGTCGAGCGCACCGGGCATCGCGAACTGCGTCGCGCCGAGGCCTGCGACGAAATATCCGCGGCGGATGCGTCCGGTCTCTTCCATCCCCTTCAGCACCGGATAGATCACACCGAAGCCACCGGAGACGTCTTCGGCGCCGACGGCCTCGCGCGTAAGGACACCATGACGTGCGAGCAGCTGCTGTGTCATCGCCGCCGCCCATTTCGTTGTCGCGCTCGCGTGTGAAGCTCGCGCGACAGGCGAGGGAAGCAGCGACCATCGTCCTTCGGCCGACGGCGGCGCGAGACGGCGCGATCGGAACGCGCTCACCTCCGGCCGCCGAGCCTTTCGCCGCGACGGATGCGCGCGCGTGAACGCACGCAGCGCATGAAATGTGTCGTTGGTGACCAGACCACGCCACACGAGCGTCCACAGCGCGTTGACCGTCTCTGCCGGAAAACCGCCGCCGACCGCTTCGTGCAGCGGGCCGAAGAACGATGCGCCGTGCTCGCGGAGATATTCGAGGATGGCCGGCTCGCGACCGTCGCTCTCGTCTTCCGCGGGGCGAACGCCGATTGCAGGCGCCATCAGTCCCGGCAGATGATCGGCGAGATACATCGCGACGCGCCCGTCGCGCTCGCCGAGCGGTTCGACGCCGACCCAGACCACTTCGCCCGCTGCCGTGACCGCGTCGAGATCGGCCGAATCGTACACGTCGATTCGAGCAGGGAGAATCTCGGTTTCGAGCATCGACGCCGGAATCGGCGCCCCCTGCAACTGCTCGATCGCGTCGAGCAGCGCGTCGGCGCCATGCCTGCGCTTGACGATCCCCTGCCACGTCGTCGTAAACCGCCCGAGGACCGGCGGCTCGACCGGTTCCACTTCCTGCCGCAGCCTCGCCAGCGAACGACGGCGGATCATCCGCAGCACGCCGGCGTCGGTCCACTCGCGGCGCGTGCCGCCCGGCCGGAACTCGCCTTCGACGAGCCGCCCTTCGGCGGTCAGACGCACGAGGAGCGCCTCCGCGCCCGGAGCGCCGAGCCCGTACCGCATCGCGAACTCGGCGGCCGTGAACGGCGCGTGCGTGCGGGCGTAGCGCAGCGCGAGATCGCCGGGCGGATCGCGCACCGGCTGCAGCAGCGATTCCGGGATGCCGAGCGGCAGCGGGACGCCGAGCGCGTCGCGGAAGCGCGCGGCGTCTTCGACGGCGATGAAGCGCGGATCGCCGGCCACGCGCACTTCGAGGGCCCGTCGCGTTTTCACGAGCTCGTCGATGGTCGATGCGGTGTCGACGCTCAGGCAGCGGGCGAGCAGCTCGTCGCGCGTCAGATCGCCGAGGCCGAGCAGCATGTCGTGGACGCCGTCGGCGCTCTTCGCCTGGTATCGAGGATCGAGCCGCTGGAGCTGCCGCTCGATCGCCTCCATCGCATCGGCGTCGAGTAGATCGCGCAGCTCCGCGTCGCCCAGCAGCTCGCGCAGCTGCGACTGATCGACGGCAAGGGCCTGCGCGCGCCGCTCGGCGAGCGGGGCGTCACCGTCGTATATGAAGCTGGCCACATAGGTGAAGAGCAGCGACGCCGCAAACGGCGACGGCACCTCGGAATCGACTGTCGCGATGCGAATCTTGCGGCTTCGGACGTCGGTGAGCGTCGAGACGAGCGCCGGCATGTCGAAGAAATCGCGCAGGCACTCGCGGTACGTTTCGAGGAGCACCGGAAACGATCCGTATCGCGACGCGACGGCGAGCAAGTCGGCCGCGCGCTTGCGCTGCTGCCACAGCGGCGCGCGCATCCCGGGCCGCCGCTTGGGGAGCAGCAGCGATCGCGCGGCGTTCTCGCGGAACTTCGCCGCGAAGAGTGCGGTGGCGCCGAGCTGTCGGACGACGAGCGCCTGCACCTCGTCGGGCTCCGGCAGCAGCAGACGCGGATCCGGCGGCTGATCGACGTCGGGAAACCGGACGACGAACCCGTCGTCGCCCCACAGCGTCTCGACGTCGACGCCGGTTTCCTCGCGAACCTTCGCGGCAGCCGCCATCGCCCACGGCGCATGAATGCGGCCGCCGCGCGGCGACAGCACGCAGACGCGCCAGTCGCCGAGATCGTCGCGCACCCGTTCGATGACGATCGTGGTGGCGTCTGGGACGGCGCGCGCGGCGGCCATCTGGTCGCGCAGGTACTGAAGAAGGTTGTCCGCCGCCCGCGCGTCGAGATCGTGCTCGCGCGTGAGGCGGTCGACGGCCGCGGCCGGCGGCAGGCGGAGCAGATCGCGCGTCAGGCGACCGATCGCGAGGCCGAGCTCGAGCGGGCGGCCGGCGCGGTCTCCCTTCCAGAAGGGCATCTTGCCCGGCTCGCCCGGGGCGGGCGACACCAGCACGCGGTCGTGCGTGATCTCTTCGATGCGCCACGACGAGGCGCCGAGCACGAACGTCTCGCCGACGCGGCTCTCGAAGACCATTTCCTCGTCGAGCTCGCCGACGCGCGCCGCGCCGGGACCCGCACCGAGCAGGAACACGCCGAAGAGCCCCCGATCCGGAATCGTGCCGCCGTTCGCGATCGCGACGCGCTTGGCGCCCTCGCGCGCGCTGACGCGTCCGCCCACGCGATCCCAGGTGATGCGCGGCCGCAGCTCCGCGAACTCGTCGGACGGATAGCGGCCGGACAACATGTCGAGCACGCCCTCGAACACCGTGCGGCTCAACTCGGCGAACGGCGCCGCGCGGCGAATCGTCGCGAACAGCTCGTCGACGTCCCAGTCGTCCATCGACGCCATCGCGACGATCTGCTGTCCGACGATGTCGAGCGGGTTGCGCGGGTAGCGTGTCGCTTCGACGATGCCGTCGTGCATCGCCCTGGTGACGGCGGCGCACGCGACGAGGTCGCCGCGGAACTTCGGGAAGATCACGCCTTCGCTGATCGCGTTGGCCGTATGGCCGCCGCGGCCGATGCGCTGCAGGCCGCTGGCCACCGACGGCGGCGCTTCGATCTGCACGACGAGATCGATGGCGCCCATGTCGATACCGAGCTCGAGCGACGAGGTGGCGACGAGCGCGCGCAGCATGCCGGCCTTGAGGAGATCCTCGATCTCGACGCGCTGCGGCCGCGCGATCGATCCGTGGTGCGAGCGGACCAGCGTTTCGCCCGCGAGCTCGTTGAGCGCGCCGGCGAGGCGCTCGGCGAGGCGGCGGCTGTTGACGAAGATCAGCGTCGAGCGGTGCGCGCGAATCAGCTCGAGGAGGCGTGGATGGATCGCGGACCAGATCGACGGGCGCGTGTCGCCGAGCGCGGCCGGACCGCTGGGAACATCGTCCGCAAGCGCCCGCGGCCCGCGCGAACGAAGCGGGGTCCCCAACGCGGCAGCCGCGTTGGGGTGCGGTAGCGAGTCTTCGAGCGCCGCAGCGCGAGCGAGCGGGGGTGGGGCCCCGCTCGCAGAAGAAGATGTCAGCCTGGCCATGTCCTCGACGGGGACATCGATCGTCAGCCTCAGCTGCTTCTTCTGTCCGGCGTCGACGATGGTCACGGGTCGATAGCGGACGGTTCGAGGCGTCGCAAATTCGTCGGCGACTTCAGCTTCAGCCAAGATTTTCTTATCGCGTGGGGCCCCACCCCCACGCGCTGACGCGCTCGCGCCGTGGCGCGAGCGCGTATCTAGAACAGAACGTCGCCGAGGGTCCTGCTCGCTCTGGCGACCCTTACTCGCCTGTTCCGTTCCGCCCAGGAATCTTGCGACTTCGTCGAGCGGCCGCTGCGTGGCCGAGAGGCCGATGCGCTGCGGCGGCGTCGCGGAGAGTTTCTCGAGCCGCTCGAGCGAGAGCGCGAGGTGGGCGCCGCGCTTGGTCGGAACGAGCGCGTGGATCTCGTCGACGATCACGGTGTCGATCGAGCGCAGCGACTCGCGCGCGTTCGACGTGAGCAGCAGGTAGAGCGATTCGGGCGTCGTGATCAGGATGTCGGCCGGCTCGCGCTGGAAGCGCGCGCGCTCCGACTGCGGCGTGTCGCCGGTGCGGATCGCGATCGCCGGCGCCGTGAACGTCTCGCCGCGGCGATCGGCGACCTGCGCGATGCCGGCGAGCGGCGCGCGCAGGTTGCGCTCGACGTCGACCGCGAGCGCCTTGAGCGGCGACACGTACAGCACGCGGCACCGCGCCGGCTTCTGCGGCGGCGGCGTGAACATGAGCCGGTCGAGGCACCACAGGAACGCCGTCAGCGTCTTGCCGCTGCCGGTCGGCGCGAGGATGAGCGTCGACTCGCCGCGCGCGATCGCCGGCCAGCCGAGCGCCTGCGGCCGCGTCGGCGCGTCGAACGACGCGCTGAACCATTCGCGCACCGAAGCGTGAAACGCCGCAAGCGGATCGGTCACGCGTCCATCTTATAATGCGCGCTTATGGGTGACTCTGGCGAGGGACTGATCGACGCCGATTCGCGGATCCAGGAGCGCATGGAAGAACTGGAGCGGGAGCGGAAGCCGCAGCACGGCAAGACCGTGCGCGATCCGGAGAAGGTGCGCGCGTACGAATCGCTGAAGCTCGCGCGGAAAGAGCTCGAAGGACAGCTCATTGCCACGACCAACGAGCGGCGGCGCGCGCAGCTGAAGCAGGCGATCGCGGAAGTCGACAAGCGGATTGCAGAGGCGAGCGCCGCGCTCGACTCGTGAACGATCTCGACGCCGTCTACCGATACCACGACGGCACGAAGCATCATTTCCACCGGTTCGCCCGGTCGCTTGGCTATCTGGACTGGGCGTCGCAGCCCAATCCGTTTCGAACGTACCGCGACGCGCCGCAGCATCCGCTGTCGCCGCGTCCGGATGCGCCGCCATCACCCATCGGCGGCGTGCTGCGCCACTCGCTCGGCCTCTCCGCCTGGAAGCGCTATCACACGTCGCATTGGTCGCTGCGCGTCAACCCGTCGAGCGGCAACCTGCATCCTACCGAGGCGTATGTCATAAGCGGATCCGGCGTGTTTCACTACGCGCCCGATCGGCACGCGCTCGAACGGCGCTGCGCGTTCGCGAGCGACCTGCCCGGTGAGTGTTTTCTGGCCGCGCTGACGTCGATTCACTGGCGCGAAGCGTGGAAGTACGGTGAGCGGGCGTTCCGCTACTGCCAGCACGATCTCGGTCATGCGATCGCCGCAGTCGTCATCGCTGCAGGCCACGAGGGACTGACGGCCCGCCTGCTGCCGGAATGGCCGCAGCGCGAGATCGGCGCGCTCACCGGCATCGACCGCGACGAGGATTTCGCCGACGCGGAGCGCGAGGAGGCGGGCTGCCTGATGGTCCTTGGTCCTTCGTCGTTGGTTCTTGGTCCTTCGTCACTCCTCGATACCGTTCGCGTGGGCACATGGACGGGCCGCGCGAGCCAGTTGAGCGAGGATCACGTTCAGTGGACCTTCATCGACGAAGTGGCTCGCGCAACGGAAGACCGGGGCCGCGCACGTCCTTCGACCCTTCGGCAGGCTCAGGGTCGTCCCGAGCCGAATAGAGGGACGACAAGCTCAGGACGAACGAGCCCTGACAACGCACTCGCCCTGAGCCCGTCGAAGGGCGAGCACTATCCGAGAGCGGTGATCCTCCAGCGTCGGAGCGCGCTCGCGCTCGACGGCCGCTCGTCGATTTCGGCCGACGCGTTCTTCTCGATGTTGTCGCGCCTGCTGCCGTCGGAGGCGCCGCCGTGGACCGCGTTGTGGTGGACGCCGCGCATTCACCTCGCGCTCTTCGTTCACCGTGTGGACGGCGTCGAACCGGGACTGTATCTCTTGCCGCGAGACGCGCAGACCGTCGATCGCCTTCGCGCCGCGTGCCGCCGCGAATTTTCGTGGACCCGCGTCACGACCGATCTTCCGCTCGTCGCGCTCGCGCACGGCGATTGCCGCCACCTCTCGGCGCGCGTGAGCTGCGATCAGGACGTCGCCGCCGACGGCTTCTTCAGCCTCGGCATGATCGCCGACTTCGACGCGAGCCTTCAGGAGCTCGGTCCGTCCTTCTACCGTCACCTGTTCTGGGAATCAGGCGTCGTCGGCCAGGTGCTGTACCTCGAGGCGGAAGCGGCGGGCGCGCGCGGGACCGGCATCGGATGCTTCTACGACGATCCCGTGCACGACGTCCTCGGTCTGACCGACCACGCGTTTCAGAGCCTGTATCACTTCACGGTCGGCATTCCCGTCGAAGACACGCGGCTGACCACAGAGCCGGGTTACGAATGGGAGCTCACCTGATAACCGGTAGGACGACGTGCGATGGATATCGCGCAGAGCGGTACACCCGATGCGTCGCCGCGCGAAAGTCCGACGGCTGCGCGAGGAAGATGTTTCTCACGAACGTCTGCGGATTGCGATCGATCAATGGAAACCAGGTGCTCTGCGCCTGCGTCATCACACGGTGTCCCCGCCGGAAGCGGTAGTTCTGCGTGTGAAGATCGATCGAGTAGTGCTCGACGGCGCCGGCCGCGATCGGCTCGGGCTCGTCGACACTGTTGCGATAGCGGCCACGGAACACGTCGTTCGCGATCATGAGCTGGTATCCGGGCATCGCCGCGTCGCCGTCCGGGTACACGTCGATCAGCTTCACGATCCAGTCGGCGTCGCTGCCCGTCGTGGACGCGAAGAGATCGGCACGGATGCGCCCTGCGATGACGAGATCCTCGGTCAGCACGTCGGTCTGCCACGAGACGACGTCGGCGCGATCCGAAAGAAAGCGCTGATCGTCGGTCAGCCAGATCGGCCACGTCGAGCCTTCGGCGTACGTTGGCAGGATCGGCCGCTTCCGGTATGGAACGGGGTTGCCAGGGTCCGACACGTACGCGTCGAACGCCGCGCCGCCGTCAGCCGGCGGATCGAATGAGAGCCGCCGATCGGCGCGCAGATACATCGGCGTCGGCTTCGTGCTCGCGGGCGGCCATTCGCTCCAGCGCCGCCACTGGTCGGCGCCGGTCTCGAACGTCAGCGCTTCCGGCAGATCGACGGACGGCGCGTCTTTGAGGTGCTGTCCGAACCAGGGCGCGAGCACCTCGGCGCGGAACAATTTCGAGATGCCGCGGCCGAAATCGAGCGGCCCGAGCCTCCGTCCTTCCTGCTGGTTCCACCCGCCGTGATTCCACGGCCCGACGACCAGGAAATTCTGTCGCGCGCGATCGCTTTTCTCGAGCGCCTCGTAGATCGTGATCGGGCCGTAGAAGTCTTCCTGGTCCCACCATCCGGCGATGTTCATCGTCGGCACCTTGACCGCGCCGAGCTGCGGCACGACGGCCTGCCGCTTCCAGAACGCGTCGTAGTCGGGGTGCGCGACGAAATCGTTCCACGTGGGATACGCCTCGTGCAGGTACCTGCGGTTGATCATCGCCAGCGGACCGACGCGCAAGTACCACTCGAAGGTGTCCGGCAGATCGAACGCGAACCTGGTGTTCTCCTTGCCCGATTCCATCATCGTGGCGTATTCGAAGCCGTAGCTCAGACGGAACGCGCCGTTGTGATGAAAGTCGTCGCCTGCCCACATGTCGGCCGGCGAGGCCATCGGCGCTGCGGCTCTCAGGGCCGGATGCGGTTCGAGCGCCGCCATCACCGTCAGCCATCCGGGATAGGACGTGCCGAGCATGCCGACGCGGCCGTTGTTGCGCGGCACGTTCCTGACGAGCCACTCGATCGCGTCGTACGCGTCGCTGCTCTCGTCGGTGGAGGTCTTCTGCGCGCGGTCGCGCGGCGGCCGCAGCATCACGAACGATCCCTCGGACTGAAACTTTCCGCGGATGTCCTGGCAGACGAGGATGTAGCCGCCGTGTGTGAGCGGGTTGTCTGGCTGGGCATCGGCCGCGTTCGCGAACGGCTCGCAGTTGTACGGCGTGCGCGTGAACAGGAACGGAAGATTGCCGTCCGCGTCCCGAGGACGCATGACGATGGTGTGGAGGCGCACGCCGTCGCGCATCGGAATCATCTCGTCGCGGCGGACGAAGCCGGAATCCGCTGCACGCTGACGCGCTGATGCGGCAACGGCGACGAGCACCACGACCGACATCATCGCGACACGGCCGATTCGCGCTGCGGAACTCGTCAGGAACATGCCGAGATTGTAGTCACGATCGCG
>Ga0070699_100001669_pt1 | contig 20238 bp, 15 predicted proteins | sample KBSK1503metaG_FD_65473 | JGI IMG/M metagenome (GOLD analysis project Ga0070699, IMG submission 65473) | Corn, switchgrass and miscanthus rhizosphere microbial communities from Kellogg Biological Station, Michigan, USA - KBS K1-50-3 metaG | ecosystem: Host-associated > Plants > Roots >...
AAAAAGTGGAATTTCATCCACTCGAACCTGTTCCTCGATTTCCTCGCCGGCAACCAGACCTATCACTGCACGCCGTGGGGCATGCCCACCCGCAACATTTTCGGGTGGCAGAAGCCCTGCTACCTGCTGGGCGAAGGCTACGCCAAAACATTCCGTGAATTGATGGAAACCACGGACTGGGACTCCTACGGGACCGGCAAGTACGAGAAGTGCGCGAACTGCATGGCCCATTGCGGTTACGAGCCGACCGCGGCCGAGGCAACGGCCTCGCACCCGTGGCAGGCGCTCAAGGTCGCGATGTTCGGCCCACGCACCGAAGGACCGATGGCGCCGGAAATTCCGCTCGATAGGCAGCGCCCGGCGGAATTCGTGTTCTCGCGCCATGTCGAGCACGAACTCGCGGCCATTCAACAGGCCGAGAAACGGGCTCCGCTGGAGGCGGCGGAGTAAAACAACCCGTTCTGCTCCCGGGCCGAGCCGAGAGCGCGGCGAGGCGAATTCACATCCCCACCACGCCAGAGCGCATCTACGCGCTCGAGGCGCATGCGCCCAACGCGCTGAGGGGCACGGCGCGTTGCAGATTTCGCTTGCGTGCGTAACGAGAATCTTTCAGAAAAGCGTATTCACCAAATTTGCGCATGGAAACCGAGCTCGTTGCGGGTTGGCGAACGTTTGGTCGCGCGAGCCCGGCTTATGGCGACCGCCACGGGGACGTGCTTGCGCTGCGGATCGCCGGTTTCCCGTATTTCGACTGTTATCTCATTGTTATTTTTCTTGGGGCCCGTCGGCGACGAGAGCCGAAGTCGGCGGCTCTGCACACGACCCCAGGTTGCAGGAGGAGGAGGCTAACGCATTGGAGACACGACGAAAGTCGATTGGGCCTCGACTGCCCAGCTGAGCTGCCGACAAGCGAAGCTCAAGGGTTGGAGCCGGCTGCCATTGTATTCGATTGTTGTTTACAATGCGGATTGTGTCGGATCGCGCTTGCAACTACAGCCCAAAGTTGAGCGCGAAAGGTGACCGGCGGCGAGGCGCACCAGCGCAAGCATATTTGAATCCGTCATTCCGGTTCGCGGATTTCGCCAGCGCTCCGCAATGACGCGTCACATCCCGTACCGCACCGAGCGCGTATTGGCATTTTTGAGGTTGCGGTAACGCGCGAGCGCCCATAGCGGGAAGAATTTGGAGTAGCCGTGATAACGCAGGTAGAACACGCGCGGGAAGCCCGTGGCCGTGTAGCGCGGCTCGTTCCAGAAGCCGTCGTCGCCCTGCGTGCGTGCCAAATAGTCGATCCCGCGCTTGACCGCAGGATGGTCGACCTCCCCTGCCGCCATGAGGCCGAGCAGCGCCCAAGCCGTTTGCGACGCCGTGCTCGGCGCCCGCTCGTAGCCGCGGTAATCGAGCTTGTAGCTCGCGCCATCCTCGCCCCAGCCGCCGTCGGGATTTTGGATCTTGACGAGCCACGCCACAGCCCTGCGGACTTCGCTTGAGGCACGATCGACGCCAGCGGCATTGAGGGCGCACAGGACCGACCAGGTGCCGTAGATGTAATTCATGCCCCAGCGACCGTACCAGGTTCCCTCTGCCGTCTGCGTGCGGCTCAAATAGTCGAGGGCGGGTGCAAGCGCCGCACTCTTCGGCGCCGTCTCGTCGATCTGCGCCAGCATTGAAACGCAGCGCGCTGTCACGTCCTCCGTCGGAGGGTCGAGCAAAGCGCCGTGGTCGGCGAACGGGATGTTGTTGAGGTAATAGTACTCGTTGTCGGCGTCGAACGCGCCCCAGGCGCCGTTATGGCTCTGCATGCCCAAAATCCATTCCCGTCCCGCAGCAATCGATGCGCGGAAGTCATGCTGCGCGCCCACGCCTTGCGCGCGATCCATCGCCATCACCACCACCGCCGTATCGTCCACGTCGGGATAGTGCGGGTTGGCGTATTGGAACGCCCAGCCGCCGGGAGGGATGTCGGGCCGCCGCGCGATCCAATCGCCTTTGACGTCCAGGACCTGCTTGGGCACCAGCCATTCGAGACCTTTGCGGGCTTGCGCGACGGCGCGGTCGCCGCCGACTTCGAGCAATGCGTGACAAGTGAGCGCGGTGTCCCAAATTGGCGAGACGCAGGGCTGGCAATAGGCCTCACGGTCGTGCACGGCCAGAAGCTTCTCGATCGATTTGCGTGCAATCGCCCGCTGGGGATGGTGTTGCGGATAGCCGAGCGCGTCGAACATCATCACGCTGTTCGCCATCGCCGGGAAAATGGCGCCGAGACCGTCCTCGCCGTTGAGGCGCTCCGTGACCCATGCCACTGCGCGCTCGATCGCGCGTTGTCGCGACTGCTTGGGAAACATCGGCGTGACGAAATGGAGTAGGGCATCGACACCGCGGAAAACCCAGAACCACAGCGCCTTCTGTTGCGGCGCCTTCGGCGCGACGCCGATCGTCCGCGGCGGCTCGAGGAAAAGCTCCTCGATGGCGATCCCTTTGGGGTTGCGCGCTTTCGGCTTGAGCGCCTGCAGCACCAACAGGGGCACGATAACGGTGCGGCTCCAGTACGAAACCTTATCGAGATGAAAGGGAAACCAGTTCGGTAGCAGCATGATCTCGACCGGCATCACCGGAACGGCGCGCCAGGGGATGAAACCGAAAAGCGCCAGCATCATTCGCGTGAACACGTTCGAGCGCGACGCGCCGCCGCGCGCGCGAATGGCCGACCGCGCACGGACCATGTGGGGGGCGTCGACGGAGTCGCCGATCACCTTGAGCGCGAAATAGGCTTTCACGCTCGCGCTCATATCGAAGGCGCCATCATGGAATAACGGCCAACCGCCATGGTCGCCCTGGACGCGGCGCAGGTAGACCGCGATCTTGGCTTCGAGCGCGGCATCGACCGGCTCGGCCAGATAGTGCCGCAGCAAGACGTATTCCGCCGGGATGGTCGCGTCCGCCTCGAGTTCGAACACCCAATGTCCGTCGGGCTGCTGCAGCGCGATGAGCGCGCGGGTTGCCGCCGCGATGCCGTGGTCGACAGCGGGCGCCGACGCAGACGATTTCGGCTCGAGGGACACGCGGTTCATGATCTATCCAACCCCGATCGGCCAACGAGATCGGCCGCCCGATTCCCGGAGCGGATTGCCCCTTCGATGGTCGCCGGCAAACCGGTCATGGTCCAATCGCCGGCGAGCCATAGGTTGCTCCACGCCGTGGTCGCAGCCGGCCGTTTGGCATTCTCGCCCGGCGTCGCGGCAAAGGTCGCGCGGCGCTCGCGCACGATCTGCCATGGTGGCAGCGCCTTGGGAAGACCGGCAACAGTCGCGACCTCGTGCCAGAGTTTCTGCGCCAGCATCTCGCGTGGAACGTCGAGCAAGCGGTCGGCCGCGCTGATCGTGATCGACAGCCGATCGGCAAAGGTAAAGAGCCATTCGATGGTTCCGTTCACGACCCCGGTGATGGGCGCAAGCCCAGCCGGAGGATCGAGGCGGAAATGGGCGTTGACGATGGCGCGGAACTCGGAGGGCGTCTTGAGGTCGGGCACGAGGTCGGCCGCCACGATCGGCGGCACTGCGAGGATCACGGCATCCTCGTCCGTCGCCAGCCTGTCGTCGCCGAAGTCGAGCGCGACGACCCTGTCAGCCGCGAAATCGAGTGCGCGCAGCCGGTGCCCGAACGCGACCTTCACGTTGCGCTCGCCGAGAAAGCGCAACGCCGGCTCGATGAAAACCCGGCCGAGCCCGTCGCGGGCGATCAGCGGCCGACAGGCCTGCCCCCCCGCCGCCAATGTTTCGCGGACGATGGCGCCAGCGAGGCCCGCGCTCCCCTCCTTCGGCTCGATGTTGAGCGCCGCCAGCCAGAACGGCCGCGCCAGGCGCTCGTAGAGCGGGCCGGCGCATTTCACGGCCTCGCAGATGGTCTTTTCGTCGGAGGCGTACAGCAGGCGCGCAAATGAAAGGTAATCGCTCGCGGTCGTGCCCGGCACGCGTCGACCGCGATCGAAAATCCACCACGGCAGACGCCCAGGGTTGATACGCAGCGTCCAGCGCTCGCCGCTTGCGAGATCGACGAAGGCGAACTCGGCCGCCGCCGGACCGGCAAGCCTGTCCGCGGAGCCGATCGTCTCGAGATAGGACAGCGCGGCATGATTGCCCGAGAGCAGAAGGTGATTGCCGTTGTCGATCACCATATCGAGCAGCGGGTCATGGTAGGACCGGCAGCGCCCTCCGGCCCCCCCGCCGGCCTCGTGCACGACGACGCTTGCCCCGCGTCCCGCAAGACGCACCGCGGCAGCGAGCCCGGCAAGTCCCGCGCCAACGACGTGGATTGTGCTCGGCATCAGATGACGGCGTGACGCATGATGATCCACAACAGACGCGAGCGCGGCAGGCGGATCGGGCGGCGGGGGTGCGACCACCCGCGGGCGACGAGGCCGTCGAGGATCAGGCGATAGGCTTCGCCCATGATGCGCGGCGCACGCACGCAGCGGCGCGAGCTGCGTGCCATGATCTTGTCCGCTTGCGCGAAATGCCCGCGAGCGCGTTCGACGACGCGCGCACAGACTTTCCCGAGCGCCGGGCTTGCGAGCACCGCCAGCGGATCGGTCGTGGTGATGCCAGCCTCGCGCAACGCCTCGGCCGGCAGATAGAGACGTCCAAACGCTGCGTCTTCGTCGAGGTCGCGCAAGATATTGGTGAGTTGCAAAGCCCGCCCCAAATGGTGAGCCAGCGCAATGCCGTCTTGTTCTTCCATTCCGAAGACGCGCACCGATAGGCGACCGACAGCGCTCGCGACCCGATTGCAATACGTGTCGAGCGTCGCGTCGTCGGGCGCCCGGATATCCTCGATCACGTCCATTTCCATCCCATCGATGATGGCGTGGAAATCCTCACGGCGGAGTCCAAAATCGCGCGCCGGCGCGAGGAGGCCGCGCGTGCGGGCGACGGCCTTGCCCGCATAGAGCGCATCGATATCGTCGCGCCAGCGCTGGAGCTGCTCGCGCCGTTCACGACGGGGGCCGCGCGAATCCGCGATATCGTCGACCTGACGGCAAAAGGAATAGATTTCGAACATGGCCTCCCGCTGCGCGCGCGGCAATATGCGCATCGCGTTGTAGAACGAGCTACCCGACGCCCGCTCGGCCGCAGCCATGCCTGAAGCTTCTGCCAACGCCAATGCTCACGCATCCTGCGGTTTGCGGCCGGGTGCGAAGACGCGGCCGACCCGGCGGGTCGCGCTCCATAATAGGCCGAGAACGCCGAACCCCGCGACTCCCGCCTTACCGAGATGGACGCGCTCGCTCAGCGGATCGCGTCGGGCCAGCAATCGCACCAGGCGCTCCGCAAAGGTCTGGATGATCGCGACCTCCAAAGCGAGCCGCGTGTCCTCGATGCTGGCGGAAAACGATTTGCTGTCGCGCAGGAGAGCGCCGGTGCGCGACGCAAGCTTGTGGATGCATCCGAGCAGGCTCGCGGACGCGTGGCTCGCGCCCAGTTCGTCCACGCTCGCGCCGGTTTCAGCAAAGCCGTCGAGCGGAATGTAGACGCGGTCGAGCTGACGGTAATCCTTTCCGCAATCCTGCAGGTGATTGATGATTTGCAGCGCCGCGCAAAGCGCATCGTTGGCGGGCCAGCTCGCACGGCTCTCGCCGTGGACGTCCAGCACGAAGCGCCCGACCGGCATGGCGGAATACGTGCAATAACCGATCAGGTCGTCCCAGTCGCGATAACGCAGCTTGGTCACGTCCAGTCGGAACGCGGCGAGCAAATCTTGCGCGTGGCGCGACGAGAGCTGGCGTGCCGCGAGCTGTGAGCGCAAAGAGACGCCGACCGGGTCATCGTCGCTTTTGCCAAGCAAGGTCGCTTCGAGCCGATCGATCAGCGCAAGCTTTTCCTGCGGCGCGAGCGCGGAATGATCGGCGATATCGTCGGCGGTACGCACGAATTCGTAGAACGCGAGGATGGGCCCGCGATGGCGCGGGTGAATCAGCCGTGATGCCACCGGAAAATTCTCGTCCCGGTGGCCTTTGCCCGATCGCGCTTCGGCGGGAGTGATCATCGCCGCTCCGACACGTTGGCCTGCATCCGCCCCTTCCAGCTTCCGCCCTGTCCTCGCACATATTGATGGGCCGAATCGAGGGTGAAGAGCATGTACTGCAAGGCAATAACAGGCAGCGCGAAACCCCATAAGGGCGACAACCGGTAGAACCGCAACGTCGGCCGAAAGGCGACGAACATCAGCGCCCAGGTTCCAGCCCCGATCCATCGCGCCGCGCCGCTGCCGAAAATAGCCAGCAGCGGAGGCACGAGATAGGCCAGCGCCATCCCTGCCATCGTTGCCAACAGCACAAGCGGAGAGTAGCGCAGCTGCGCATAGGCCGAACGCGCCACCATGCGGCGGATATCGGCAAGCGCCGGGTAACGACGGACGCTGCGCACGCGCTCGGTCAATCCGAGCCAGATCGGTCCATGGGCTTTGAGCGCTTTCGCCAAGGCGCAGTCGTCGATGAGAGCAGCGCGTACGACTTCGATGCCGCCAGCCTTCCGAAGGGCGTCGGAGCGCACCAGCATGCACCCGCCGGCAGCCGCCACGACCGCGCTCTGCGGTCGGTTCACGCAGGCGAACGGATAGAGCATCTGGAAGAAGAAAATGAATGCCGGAATGGTGGCGCGCTCGGCGAAGCTTTCACAGTTGAGCTTGACCATGAGCGAGGTCAGCACGAGGTGCCGTCCTTCGGCGTGCGCGACCAGCCGGCTGATGGAATCGGGCGCATGCACGATGTCGGCGTCGGTGAGCAGCAGATAATCGGGCGGCTGCGGCAGCGTCGTTGCGGCATCGATGCCCTGCTTTGCCGCCCAGAGCTTGCCTGTCCATCCCACCGGCAAGCCGCGGCCGGTCACCACGCACAGTCGCTCGTCGGCATTCGCAACCCGGCGCGCCATTTCGGCGGTGCCATCGCTGCTGTCGTCGTCGACCAGGATGACCGTCCACCCGCCGCGATAGTCCTGCGCGAGCAGCGATCCGATGCTGTCGCCGACGCAGTCCGCCTCGTTGCGCGCAGGCACCACGGCGGCGACCCGCGGCCATGCTGGGAGCTCTGCTGCCCCCCAATCGTCGCGCTCGGTGCAGCGCCAAAAGCCTCCGCGGCCGAGCAGCAAATAGAGCCAGACCGCAAGCGCAATCGAAGCGACAGCTATCACGCGAGCAAAGCCTCCGCCTACCCCTGGCATGGCCGCCGAGCCCCAAGGCCCAGCCGACCGGGCCGGTAAAAACAATTCAACATATTCAATGAATTGGGCTAGGAAAAGTTGGACGGGCGGGCCGCTCTTGGTAGATTGTCGGGCGGTGCGCCTTCGGGCCGAATGGATACCGGTCAGCCGTGCGGAAAGTGCGCTAACTTAGCGAGTTAGCGCGCGTTCGGACGCAAGATCGGGGTACGTCTTGCTGTACGCGCTCTGGAGACGGAACGCATGGCCCGCGTCGATCCTGCGAAAAAAAAGCCCGTTGACACCGATACCGTCTTCCAGGACCTGCTCGCTCGGGTTGCCTACGACACGGAAGCGCTGCTCGATCGGCTGCTCGCGTCGGCCCCGGTTGATGGCGAACGGGCGCGGCCGGCGCGGCTCCTTGATGTGATGCGCTATGCGAGCCTCGGCGGCGGCAAGCGCTTGCGACCGTTCCTGGTAGTGGAATCCGCCGCGCTGTTCGATGTACCGCGACAAAATTCGCTGATGGCGGGCGCGGCGCTGGAATGCGTGCATTGCTATTCGCTCGCTCACGACGACCTTCCCGCCATGGACAATGACGACTTGCGACGCGGCCGCCCGACCGCGCACAAGGCATTCGACGAGGCGAGCGCCATTCTTGCAGGCGACGGCCTTCTCACCTTGGCCTTCGACATACTTTCGCGTCCCGAGACGCATCCTGACGCCGGCGTCCGGCTCGAACTCGTCGCGGCGCTCGCGCGCGCTGCCGGCCTAGGCGGGATGGTGGGCGGGCAAATGCTCGACCTCGCTGCCGAAGGACGGTTCGATGCTTCTGCGCCCAAGCTCGGCGAGCAAGATGTCAAGGTCTTGCAGGCAATGAAAACCGGAGCGCTCCTGCGCTTCGGATGTGTTGCCGGGTCGATCCTGGGCAAGGCCAACCAAAGTCAGCGGAAAGCGCTTGAGCGTTACGGTTCCGCTCTTGGCGAGGCGTTCCAGATCGCCGACGATCTCCTCGACGTCGAAGGCGATCCGGCAACGGTCGGCAAAGCGACCGGCAAGGACGCGGCCGCCCATAAGGCAACACTGGTCAGCGTGCTCGGACCCGCGGCCGCGCGGCGGCGGCTCGAAAACTTGGTCGGCGAGGCGCAGGCCGCGCTGAGCGCCTTCGGCAGCGATGCAGACGTGCTCAAAGCGGCGGCGCGCTTCGTTGCCACCCGCACGGCTTGAAGATTGGGATGATGTCGCGGCCGGGGACCGCCACGACGCATTTGGTACAGCTGGGTGGACTCGAACCACCGACCTCTTGGTCCACAGTTTCGCTGTCCTGATGTTCTTGAGGTTTCTGCAGATTTCCGACGATTGCAAAAAGCCTTGGATTTCCTGCATTTCTGAATGATTGTGGTTTCCGGTGATCGCCGGGAATTCCCGTTCGGTGGTTCCTCGGTGGTTCCTTGAAGGCTGAAAAATGGGGGGCGGACATGCATGATCGTCGGATCACCAGGCGGTTGGTGGACAGCCTCAAGCCGACCGGCGGGGACCACTTCGTCTGGGATGACACGCTAATCGGCTTTGGCGTGCGTGTGCAGACCACCGGGGCCAAGTCCTACATCGTCAAATACCGGGCCGGCTCGGGCCGCGGGGCGCCTACGCGGCGCGTGACGCTTGGGAAGGTCGGCGCCCTCACCCCAGACGAAGCCCGCACCCTGGCCCGCAAGACGCTCGGCGCGGTGGCCCACGGCAGCGATCCGGCGGCGCTGAAGGCCGCAGAGCGCCGGGCATCAACGCTCCGGGAGCTCGAGATTTTCCTTGCCGAGCATGTTGAGGCGAAGCGAAAGCAGACGACGGCCACACACTACCGGAGCCTGCTGGAAAAGGTCGTCCTGCCCGAGCTCGGGAGCCGGAAGGCCGAACAGGTGACGCCTTCCGATCTTGCCAAGCTCCACGCCAAGATGCGGAACCGGCCCTATCAGGCGAACCGCATGTTGGAAGTAGTCGGAAGCCTGTATTCGTTCGCGGGCAAGCGCAAGATTTTGCCGGTCGGGTTCAATCCGGCCCGCGGCATCGACCAATATCCCGAGAAAGCGCGCGAGCGTTTCCTGACCGGCGATGAATTGGCCCGTCTTGGCGACGCGGTTCGCGAGGCCGAAACTGTGGGGCTGCATTACGAAATCGACGAAGCCAAACCAACCGCCAAGCACGCTCCCAAGGAAGCCAAGCGGCGCACGAAAATAGGCCCGCATGCTGCTGCCGCAGTCCGGCTCCTAATTCTCACCGGCGCCCGTCTGAGAGAAATCTTGCACTTGAAATGGGAACACGTGGACCTTGAACGCGGGCTTTTGCTCTTGCGTGACAGCAAGACCGGCAAGAAAGCGATCGTACTCAACGCCCCTGCCCTCGACGTTCTCGCCAACCTGCCGCGCGTCGGCGCATTCGTGATTGCCGGCCAAGCCGCCGGTTCCGATGACGACAAGCCGCGGGCCGATCTCAATCGGCCGTGGCGAGCAATCGTGAAGCGAGCGGGCCTGAACGGGCTGCGCATCCATGATCTTCGCCACACGCATGCGAGCGTTGGAGCGGGCTTGGGCCTGGGCTTGCCGATCATCGGCAAGCTGCTTGGGCACACACAGCCGTCAACCACCGCGCGCTATGCGCATTTGGACACTGACCCGCTTCGCCGGGCCTCCGAGCACATTGGCGGTCGGCTTGCGGCGGCGATGGGTGATCTCAAACCGCGTCCCGACGGCGAAGTGATCCCAATGTGGCAGGCAATTCCCCGGCCGCGCTAACGCGCGACAGCGGCACGTCGTAGACTTGAAATCGGCGGGATAGGACGACGGTCCGAAAAGCGCGGTATTCCGCACCGCGCTTCCCGCTGACCAATCGCGCGGAGCACAGCGGAAGTGCCAATGCCGTACCAATCCGACTGGATACCGCTAATTGCAATGATCGAGCATATTCAGGCTAGGGATCATTGTGATGTACGGCAAGCGGCGGGCGAAGCGAGGGAGCTCCTATACGATGGAAAGGTGGAAAGCAGATTGCGCGGCAGCGACGAATGGGACCGCATAAAATCAAACAAGTGGGCATCAGCAACAATCTTCAAAGATGGATTAGTTTCATTCAATTGGCCATCCGCCGGCGTACCAGCACCGGGTCGGGAGCCGCCTCGCCACTTGGTAGAGGTTTTGCGAAAGGACGTCTTGCAACTTCGGCCCGAGCACGCCACCGATAATGCCATTTACAGAACTGGTGCCCCCGGTCGGCCGACGTCCTGGCACCTTGTTAAGGTGGAAGCCACGCGTCGGACGAAGGAACGACAAGTTCCTAAAACCCTCGGAGAGTTCTCCCGTTCGTTGGCCGACTGGCTACAAAATGCGCATCCCCAAGCGGCGCCCATGACTGCCAAGACCATCGAAAACAAGTTGCGCGAAGCCTGGCGCAAGCGACCCCAAAATTAAAATTCAGTCCTGGAATTTTGGGGCGCTATTTCAGGGCTTCTCCGCCCTTCATTGTTCCGCACATCGCCGGGATTTCCCCGGCTGTGATGATGTGAGGATGACGATGGAACAGACTTCTTTGCCACCCCGCCGGATGCTTCGTCGATCAGAGGCGGCAAAGCATGTGACCGAAACTTCGGGAATGCCGCTCAGCCCGAAGACGTTGGCAAAATATGCGGTGGTCGGCGGTGGTCCCCCATTCCGAAAGGTCGGTCGCATTCCCCTTTATGATCCACCGGACCTCGATGCTTGGGTTTGTTCAAAACTTACCCACCTCGTTTCATCGACTTCCGAGCTTGCAGACGTGGATCGCACCTCACCGCAAGGGAAAGAGATCGCGGGCGGGCTATGCGTCCGGCAAGAGCCAATCAACGAATGGCGACGCCATCGAAATCAGCGCAGACGAGCCGGGAAGGCGTGGCGACGTGCGCAGAAAGCTAGTTCCCGCCGGCTCGCCGCTGCCGGTGCAAGCACTGACGCCCCGCAACAGGTCGCGCCGCGGCCCCGCCGCCAGGGCCGGCCACGCAAGGGGGCCGCTAACGCTTTGGAGGTCGCGTGAATGCCCGTCCCAAATAGCGCGGGCCTCGGCCCGGTGGCAGCCGGTAACGAGGCCCGGAGAATTGTCGGCACTGGCGAGCGCGACAGACAATTTTCTAGGCTCTCCGAAACCCAAACGCAAGCGATCGGCGCCGAGCTGTATGGCAGCACTGAGGCGACAGGCCACAACCGACGAGCATCACCCGCCCGCGACCGCGCGTGGTGGCGCGGGGAGGCCCGCCGCGGCGGCAGCGATTGGCCCGGCGTTCTGGCGCTGCACGTAGAGGTCGTCAACACGTGGCGCCGCCGCCACGACCCCGACTTCAATGGGAGTGCCGTCGCATGAGCCCGTTCAACGAAGAGGGCATGCGCGCGGCCGCGCGCGAATACCATGCGGATCGGCTGCGGCGCAGCCCCGTCGCCGCCGCTCAATCCATTCTGGACATCGAGACAATGCCGAAGCCGCACGACACGTGGCCCGAGCCCGATATGCGACTGGTGGACGACGATCGCGCGCCTGAGCCGAAATTCGATTGGGACGCAGTGCCGCCGACGTGGCGCGCCTGGCTTGAGGGCACAGCGGAGGAATGTTCAGCTCCGCCGGACTATGTAGTGGCGAACCTCTTCGGCATAGCATCCGCTGTTGTTGGAAATTCGCGCCGCGTTTCGCCTTGGCCCGGCTGGGTCGAACAGCCGCACATTTGGATTGCCAACGTCGGGCGTCCAAGCTCAAACAAGACGCCTGCTCTCGCGCCGTTCAAGCGCGTCTGTGCGGTTCTCGAAAAGGACGCCCAGCCTGGACATTGCGCGGAGATGAGACGCTGGAAGTCGGAATGCGAACATGCCCGTGCGGTCGCGGATGAATGGAAGCAAAGCGTGAAAATTGCGCTCAAGGAAGGAACGCCGTCACCGGAAATGCCTGCCAATGCGGAGGAGCCGCCTGAGCCACCACTCCCGCGCCTGATGATCGCCGACGCAACGACCGAGGAGGCTGTCAACATTCTCACCCACAATCCGCGCGGGCTCGCATTGGTCCGCTCAGAGTTGGCCGGCTGGCTTGGGCAGTTTGATCGCTACAGCGGCACCGGCAGCGATCGTGCTTTTTACCTCGAATGTTGGGACGGCGGTTCGCATATGGTCGATAGGGTGAAGCACAAGAGAGTGCCAATGCGGGTCCCCTATGCATCGCTCGCCATCGTGGGGACGATGCAGCCCGATCGGCTCCGCGATATTTTCTCGGGCCCGGATGACGGACTTGCTGCTCGGTTCATCTACATTTGGCCCGACCCTGTTCCGCCCCGCCGCCCTATTGGCGCCGGAGCGGAGGGCCGAGCCGCTTTCTTGCTCGACGCATTCCGTCGTCTTCGCGCGCTCGATTGGGACCGCGACAGCAATGGCGAGCCGGCGCCGAAGGTGCTGCGGCTCGACGCTGAAGCGCTCGACGTGCTCGACCAAATTCGCGAAGAGGTGGCAACGGCCAATCGAACGGACACCGGTATCATCGCCGGGTGGCGTGGCAAGAACCCCGGTCGCCTGCTCAGGCTCGCCCTCGTCATTGAGATGCTCGAAATGGCTGCGCGCGGAGGTGTAGAGCCGGAGATTATCACCGGCGAGACGACAAGACGTGCCGCCGATTTTCTGGACTACGCAACTGCGATGATGATGCGAGCCGTCGGCGAGCTTGCGCACACCGAAGCACAGCGGCATGCCGCGAGGATTGCCCGTCTGATCCTCGCCGAGAAGCCATCTATTTTCAATGAGCGCGCACTGTACCAGCGGGAGGGCTTTTCCGACTCGCGTGACAAGGACAGACGGACAGCGGCGTTTGGCGAATTGCAGACGGCCGGTTGGATCAGACGAGCCAATCACGCCCGCACGGGCCGTCCACGCGGTGATTGGGAAGCAAATCCGTGCCTGTTCCAGGGGCACTGATATGGGCCGCTGGATGTCATCCCGAACGGTGACCCCGGACGAACATCGGAGTGCCGGCAAAGCTCCACATCGTCGTTTTGAACGCTTTGAACAAATTGCACAAGCGGCGGAGAATTCCGATGGCCATCCGAAGCTGCTCATCCGGGACCATGTTCCGTTCTCTCAATCCGGCGCCCCCGTTCAAAATGTTCAAAACGCACAAAATCCCGGCCCGATGCTTGGCGCGGCAGCAAGTGACGGCGATCTGGAAGCTGGCAGGGAAGAGCGGGCAGCGATCATCGAGTACGACGGCGGCGCCCCTCGCCGCTGGGCCGAGGCATTTGCGCGGCTCGACCCTTGCCAACCGCCGGCGAATGTACCGTCCGATCGGTGGGAGCAGTTCATTGACGACGCCGGCCGATTTCTGGACGAGGGGTGGGCAGCGCGTGCCAAGGGGCTCGGGTGGGGGCCGCTTGATCTGTTCGGTTGCGATCGTGAGCGCCCGCTTGCCGACAGCGATCGCGCCGGACTTTTGTGGCACGTCCAAGGCGGGAAGCTCGTTACCATTTCGGTCTGCATGGCGATCATCAAAACTTCCGGTGGCCGACGACAGGTGTTTCAACGTCGAAACAATTGTCCCGGCGAGTTAGCTCTGGCATGGGAGCTTGTGGGAAAAGCGCAGTGACCAACGGCACGATGCGCGTCGAGCAAATCTTACGCGATCACCGCGGCCGATGGCTCGTAAGCGGTAACCCGGGGGGCCGCCCTCGCGGCGCGAAAAACAAGCAGCATCGGAGAGCCGACGATCCCGAGCGCGCGGCACGTTGGAGCCGCCGCGACTGGGGCGTGTTTTACCGACGCATGTTTCGTGAAGCCGAGGGCGATGCGGGGCAGAAGCACGCCGCTGCGGTCAGCGAGGCCGTCGCACTATGGCTGTTGCTCAATCCGCCGCCTCAGCGGCCGGGCGTGTGCGCCCAATGCGCCAAGCCGCTCGATGTGCCTCGAAGCTCGATCGGCGACGCGCCCGTACGCGCGGACGGCGCATGGGTACACTGGGGTTGTCTGCCGTGGTTTCTCAGAGATCGGTGGGGTGCCACCAAGGCCGCGTTGCAGCGGCTCGGCATCGCGGTCGGCGAGATTTGATCTGGTAGAACATAGAGTGGGGAGTGGGGTAGTCCCTTTTACGTTCGGCCACGAATTCCACGATGCACGAGCGACCTGCACTCGATCGGCAAGGGCGTGTTGCTGTCCTGTTACCTGTGCTCGGGAAGCTCCGCGCGCGCTTTGCGCCCCCCAGTACATGGACGGCACGGGCGACTGAGCTGCTGCGGAGCTGAACTTTCGACCGTACGGCGGGGATCAGGAGTGCTATCGCCCAAATATTTCCCTCAGCCCGGGACTTGGCATGAGACGCCGCGAGTTCATCACCACGCTTATCGGCGGCGCGGCGGCAGCCTCGCTAAGCGGCGCTCACACAAGCCGAAGTCTCGCGACTGTCTTCGATTACTCGTGTGCCTTAGCGCAAGGTGATTTGGACTAAATCCCCAAAAAGTCTCAAAGGTCCCTCACGCGCTGTGGCTTGGTGCGTCCGCGTAATCACCTCGACTATCATCGCGCGATCGGACACGAAGGAAATCTGGCAATGTCACATCGGCTGGAACCCAGCCAGCTTCTCCAGCAGGCAATCTCCAACAGGCCATTAAGGATACACGTATGGTTGCGAGCGAGAAAGCTCGTGGCAATTTCAAGGAACGTCGGCGTTATCGCGGATCGAGCTTCCTCGCTGGCTCATACATCAGCGCTCGTGCTTTATCGATCCTGTCCTGGCTGACCTTCCGTGCTACCGGCATTCCGTCAACCAAAGTCCAAGTGCTTGACCGCTCTTCCATGCAACCTGCCAAGTCCGCGTGCGGCACAGTAACGACTGTGACCGCCTCAGCCTTCACGTCTATCACCATCGACACAGTACCGCATGGATGCTCTCTGATGGCCGTGACGCGACTTAGCGTCCATGTTTTGATCTCGTAGGGGGTATCGCCAAGAGTTAGCGAAGGCATTTTCGGATCAAAGCCCGCGTCTATCATGTCGCACGTGCTATCGGCTTTGACACAAACAATCCGTATGCTGTTGAGCGGATAGGCTAGCCCGTCCATTGCTCCCGTTCCGACTGCCAGCAACACCTCGTCCTTCGTCATGAAAACATACTTCTTTAGCGGCAACATCACCGGACGGTCGTCAATATCGTGAGAGGCTTCGGCCAGTCGATCGAACTGAGCCGACGTCAAAACGCCGGTGGCTGGAGCGCCCATTTGCTTTTGCAACACCATTATGAGGTTACGAAACTTTCCGTCCTGGTCTGGTGTAGCGAACGATGACATATCGACCGGGTAAAGCAGGTTCGCCATATAGCGTTTAATGCGAGCGGTCACTTGCTCTTCTACTGTAACGCCAGCGGACGACTTCATCCATTCGCGAAAAACGTCATAGACGTTTTTCTGATCCTGCTTATCGTCCGCCAATGCGGTGATTGAAAGAGCGATCAGAAACGTGAGAATAACTGTCTTCATCCCCGCCTCCAGTCCTTCTCAGAAGGCTCAGCATAAGGCGATCGATGCCATGCCGAGCACAAGACCCCATTATCGGAGGCTTCCGCAACCTCGTGATAGCCCAAAGCCATTAACCGACAGATCGCGAGGACGCTAGGTGTCGGCAAGGACAGTATCCGCAGGGATACTGGCGCAAATGCACCACGAGCGGCGAAAAACGCTAGCAAAAACAATAGTGCCGGTGGCGCAAATGCGCCATTCAGCGGTGAGCGGGCCGCGAAACTTGTCGAGCGGCGCGAGACCGGTGCAGCCGAGCGTCAAGCCAAGGTCACGGGCCTCGTTGGTAATCTTCCTGTATCGCGCAACCCGCTTCAGTGCATCGCCTAATGTTTGCGAAGACGCCATCACGTAGTAAAGCAACCCAATACAGCCTCGTCATCAACCTCAAGACTGCCAAGACACTCGGCCTCACAATTCCAGATAAGCTGCTCGCGCTCGCGGACGAGGTGATTGAATAATCTGGCCGATGTCCGAGTTTTCAAGGGTTGGACGCGGTAGGATGGCATTCCAAAGTCGTCAAAGACAACGAACAGGCATTAAGGCTCATTCGACAGAGGAGGAGACTATGACCATTGATCGTCGCTCGCTTTTGCAGATAGCACTTGCCAGCGCCGCTGCAGGCTCCGTTTCCCTGGCCGCTGCCGAAATCGCCGCAGCACAGTCGTCAAGCAAGACCTATGTGCTCGTACATGGCGCGTGGCATGGCGGATGGTGCTGGAAGGACGTCGCCGACGGGTTGCGTAGCATGGGGCACCGCGTCAGACATCACGCTGGATACATTCACGTCGGATGTGCTCAATCACATTGAGGCGGAGGAACTCAACGACGTCATCCTGGTCGGACACAGCTTCGGCGGCATCAGCATCACGGGCGCAGCAGACAAGATCCCCAACCGCATCCGGCACCTCGTCTATCTCGACAGCGTCATCCTCGAGAGTGGCCAAAGCGTATTCGGTGTATTGCCTCCAGATGTCGTGGCAGCCCGGCGCAAGACCGTTGCCGAGCAGGGGCAGGGCATCTTCATTCCCCCGCCAGCTCCGACCGCGTTCGGCATTCCCGAGAACCACGCCTCGGCAGATTGGGTGAAACGTCGTCTTACGCCGCATCCGGTCAGCACGTATGACAGCCCGATGCGGATCGACAATCCCGTGGCGAACGGTAGACCCCGGACGTACATTGCGTGCACCAATCCCATCTATGGTCCTCTCGAGGGAGCGCGGCAGTGGGTGAAGAAGCAGGAAAACTGGAAGTGGCAGGAAATAGCTACCGGTCATGATGCCATGGTGACGGCTCCAGCAGAGCTTGCACGCATGTTGGCGACCATCGGCTAGTCGCGCCGACGAGGTGATTGAATGAACCGCCGCGAGTTCATCACGCTCGTCGGCGGCGCGGCGGCGTGGCCGGCTGCGGTGTGCGCGTCATTCCTCGGGACGGAGGGCTTCGGCCAGGTATCCTAGACACAATTGGCTTACAACGGACCTGACAAACGGTGGAACAACGAGCTGAGCCGTCCTGCATTTTCGCGGTTCTACGTCACCAGCGGTGGACTGATCGCCTAGACACCTTGATCCTAGGCGCTTCCATGGACCTAAGGCCCCGGTGAGAAGCCGGGGCCTTTTCTTTTCACTCTGTGCGATCAGCAGCAGGTAGGGGAAAGCAAGCGAGCCGCCGGGGGTGGCATCCCCAACGGCTCGTAGTTACTCCTCGCGGGTTGACTGGCTGCTCAACCCTCTCTCAATCTGGCACGAAATTATTTCAGTGGTATTTCATGGATCGTTTCAATTGTACTTTATCCCATCACAGGGCTGCTCTGATGCGCGTTAACATTTAGTCCTCGCTTTCCTGCTCGCGCAATCACTCGATTCGCGATCTTGCGATCCCAGCGGGGACACAGACCTCGTGACCGATGAATAGGCACGTCAACTGTCATAGTCCTGCCCCGCTACGAAGAATGGGGGAATGAGCATGGGCAACGCGTTGCGTTCGATCCAAACTCGACTTCGCCTACGTTGCTGTCGCGATCGCTGCTGGGGCTTTTGTTTCTGGCTGGGGCAACGGTCTATGAGTTGATGTGGCCGAGGCCCGTGGTCCCCCTCTCGCAAATGAGTAACAGTCCGTAGAAATATTTTTTGAATTCATCCGTTGGCCGGTATGCCGAGCTGAAGTCGATTTGCGCTACCCGAGATCGCTTGTACTTGTCAGCAGGAGTGAAACGGCTCATTATTCGATTGGCGTATGCGCTCGCCCGCCAGAAAATCCCATGGAGTTCGAGGATGCCAGTCAAAAACGGTAAACCTGTGATCGCGCGCCGTACGTTGCTCGTCGCTGGAGCAGCGCTCAGCGTGCTGCCATCGCGGCGGGCATTTTCGCAGCCGTCGGAGCCGCTCAAGGTTGGATTTCTCACCGTCCTTACCGGCCCGCTTGCCGCCGGCGGCAAGCAACAGATCGAGGGCGCGGCCTTTTATCTCAAAGAGCGCGGCGGCATGATCGCCGGTCGCAAGGTCGAGCTGATCACGCAGGACACGACCGGCAATCCTGCCGTGGCGAGAAACAAGACCCAGGAGCTGGTCGAACTACACAAGGTGCCGGTGATCATTGGTCCGTTGGCGACCAACGAGGCCTTGGCGATCGACAGCTATATTCGCGACACGAAAGTGCCGCTCATCACCACCACTTCGGCGGCAACCGTCGACCTCAAGAGTCACGCGGTTAACCCGTGGGTGCTGCACGCCTTCGGTACAGCGCCTCAGGTGACCTATCCGCTGGGCGACTACGCAGCCAAGACCCTTGGCTACAAGCGAATGGCGATAGTCGCGGAGGATTTCACGTACGGCCACGAGGGCGCCGGCGGATTCCATCTTGCCTTCGAAGCGGCTGGCGGCAAGATCGTGCAAAAACTCTGGCCACCGCTCAACGCGCCGGACTATGCGCCGTACCTGGCACAGATCAAGCCTGACCTGGACGGGATCTATATGGGCTTTGCCGGTAGCAATCCGCTGCGCTTCCTCAAACAATTGGATGATTACGCGCTGAAAGGAAAAATCGGCGTGCTCGGAAATACCACGAGCACCGATGAGGGCATTCTCAAGCTGATGGGCGAGGAGGCAGTCGGTACTTTCAGCGCCGGTTGGTACGCTGCCAGCATCGATACGGCGGACAACAAGAAATTCGTCGCCGGCATCAACGCGGACTATCAACACGATCCCGGGTTCTACACCGCCGGTCCTTACACGGCGCTTCTCATCATAGAAGAAGCGCTCAAAGCTACCCGCAGCAACACCGACGACGCAGCGGCTTTCCTCAAGGCAATGCAGGATGTCCGTTTGACCCACGGACCGATCGGACCGGTACGGCTTGACGAATACGGAACGCCGGTCCTCGATATCTACATCCGAAAAGTGGCGCGCGTGAATGGAAAGCTCGTCAACACCATCCTCGAGACGTATCCGCAGGTAAGCCAGTTTTGGACCTACGATCCAGCCCAATTTGTCAGGCAGCCTACGTTCTCGCGTGACTATCCTCCCAGCAAAAATCTGGAATAGCGCCGAGGGCCGCTGCTACCACATGCGCCCCCGCCTTAAAGCGTCACTTTGGTCGGTTCTGGACGACAGTACCCGCTCTCGCATGACCTGACAGTCGGCGTCCCTTGGCCGATGGCCACGCTGGCATAGACTATATTGCGCGTCTCCCGCGTGACGCTCGCGATTGGATCGCCGGCTACAAAGTAAACGATCGGAATGGTCGTAGTCGCCGCTTTTGCAGCGATCGTCCCAGGAAAACTCCCCGGCAAAGCGATAACGTCCACCCGACAGCGCACAAGATCGGCGCAAATTCCGGCAGCCGATCGTTATGACCGCGCGCAAAGCGGTATTCGCGCAGCGAATGGCCACGCGGCAGCCGCGCCGCCGATGAGCGCGATGAACTCGCGCTGTTTTGTATGACGCAAAAGGAGCATAGTGAGCGATGACGGGGGTCGGTTCACGATACCGCCCCCGTCGCGACCGGAAGCCCGCTGCCGCTTCGGATCCCAATCCGCGAATGAGCTTGGAGCTCCGGTCGCTTCTTCCATACCCGAACAGTTGCCTGGGCACGAGCCCGCATCGGCAAGGAAGGGTTACGGAGATGTTCTCGTTTTGCGTAATCGACGACGTTGTTTGGGCCGACGGTCACAGCGGTCGGGACAGCGTGACGACCGCACGGTAGCCGTTGCGCATTCGATCACCTCGTCGGCGCGCGAAAGTATCGAACCGTTCCTGGGTACGGTCCGTGCGTGCCGCAATGTCAGCTCAAGGCCGCTTACGGAGGATCAGCGGAAGGCCGGTGTCGTGAGACACGCCGAGATTGCCGCGATCGGTTGATTGAGGTGACTTGACCTCAGTGGACGCTAGCCCCTTCCGCCGTGAGCGGGTGCTGGGCGGTGAGCAACGGCGGCGGGTGGGGCCGGAGCAGGACGCACCGCGGGCGCCGGCGGATGGAATACCGGGGGTGGAGCGGCGT
>Ga0070699_100001670_pt1 | contig 20231 bp, 18 predicted proteins | sample KBSK1503metaG_FD_65473 | JGI IMG/M metagenome (GOLD analysis project Ga0070699, IMG submission 65473) | Corn, switchgrass and miscanthus rhizosphere microbial communities from Kellogg Biological Station, Michigan, USA - KBS K1-50-3 metaG | ecosystem: Host-associated > Plants > Roots >...
TTCCGGAAGACGAATGCGATTTCAGGATGCGCGAACGATGGGGCTTTTGGCTAAAGCGATTGCCAACAGCTGATAGTAAAAGCTTACCGACTGTTTTGGTTGCGGCTATGCCGCGCTATGAATGAATCCGATTATTTGCAGTCGAGAAGCGCAGATTCGCGGAGCAAGCAAGCAAGCATCGACCGGAACGGTTTTTTGAGTTGGAGAAACGTGGTGTGCTAGGTGAATGGGAAAGACGCTCCGGGACAGCGAGGACGCTTTTTTGAAGAAAATAACAGTGGCCAATTACCGGCAGGATCCATACTACGCTCGGATTGTGAAAGCGGTTGAGGGTCTTCTTCGAGAAAAGGGATTCGTTGCTCCGTTGGAACTCTTTATTCGTATGGATCTGCTTTCCCCGGAATCGGTGGAGGACTGGAGGCGCGGCCGGATTCCGTATCTCGAGAGGGTCATACGCTGCAATTTAAGCAAGGCCAGCCGAATCTTGCGTATTTTGCGGATGCACGCGCACGATCTGGATCTCAAGCCCTCGCTCACCGTGTACAAACGATGGACCAAGGGCTCTCGCCCCCTCTTACGGTTTTCAAAGACAGGCGACCACAATATTGAAGACGCTTACGCCCGTCACTTCGTTTCTCCACGTAAAGGTTCTTTTGGAGCAGGGATGAAGGAGGTTCTCGTCGACTCTACGGGGACCCACACGACGGGGGGACCAGCACGCGACGAGAAATTAAGGAACCCAGGTCCAAAGGTCATGGCAACGTCCTGAACGGTTCCGGCCCGTTCCGGCCGGACAGAGATTGAAGAAGTCGTTCGGTTGATGTACAACATTGCCTTGGAAGATAAATACTGGGAATGAAACTGCCTTACACTTGTCGACAAGGCCAGTTTCTCGCCTTCATCCACCATTACACGACCCTGCACGGACGCCCGCCCGCAGAGGCGGAGATGGCGAGTTTCTTCCAAGTTACCCCTCCGAGCGTGCATTCGACAATCCTGACTCTGGAACGGCGCGAGTTAATCACGCGCGCGCCGGGCCAGGCGCGGAGCATCGCGCTGCGTCTTCCGCCCCAAGAACTGCCGCCCCTACACGGCAGGTCCGCGACCACGAACATTCAGCCACCGGGGCGCCGGGCTGAAGGCCAACAACCCACAAACACGGAAGCAGCTCTGCTGCGTCTCGGCAAAATACAGCTTGAAGACTGGTTTGCACATAACGACCGGAATCCGCTCGACGACTCGGAGTTCATTCCCATTCTGGATATGCTGATCGAGTCCTTCACTCACGCCGGGCTGGGTGCGCCGTTGGTCCAACATCTGCGCCGCCACGCCTGTGAGTTGTACCACCGGTGCTGCCAGGAAGCGGCACCCGAAACGACATTCGAAGCGAACATGCAACTTATGTTCAGCTACCTGCCCGCTTCGGGCCGGACGCGCTGGCAGCCCTTAATCTCATGAGGTGGGTATCTGCTTCACTCACCAAGCCCCCTACAGATTGTGGTTTCGGGTTGACCTTGTCCACTTCCGGAGTGAGGAGACCTGCCGAGAGTATCTGTTGCATCTGCGCTGGTTGGATGGCTTTCGCTGTCCGCGCACGTCCAGGCCGTCTCATAGCTCTTCAGACCAAGCACTCGTTGCGGGGCCCAACGCGCTGACACCGTTCTTCTGACTGATCACCCGCCACATGGCTTGAAACCGCAATCGCAGAGATCCCGCATACTAGGTATTGCGGCCTGCTGAGTCAAGCAGATACCCACCTCTCATGATTTGCTCTTCTAGCCTGGCGAGGTGCCAGGTAAACAGAATAGATGTATGGAATTGAGGCTCTCATCGTCGGGAGATACCACTGGCCGCCTGCTCCTCGAACGAGGCGACCTGGCTGGCCGGTGTTATCGCTTTGAAACCAGCATTTGTGAGAACCCCGTTTGCCAGTGCGAGCATGTTACGCTCCGGTGCTTCCCAGAGACAACGGAGCCGCCGTGTCAAGCTTCCATCTTCGTATGCCTGGAGATGGATTTGGCCCAACAGGACATCGTCAACCTGGAGAGACTGAAGGCCGATTCCCACGGCAATCACTCTGGCGAAGACCGTTGCGGAGGAGATTAGCGAAGCAGACTGGAACAGGCTCAGGTACTCCTACCTCCAGACCAAACAGTATTGGACCGATCACACCGATCCGGACCAGATCGATGCCCATCTTTCCTCCGGAAGTCGTGGCTGGCAACGGGAGCATGGTCGGGTATTACGAAATCTTCCCCTATGCGAAGCCGGTTGAGTTCACAGTCGGGGCTCAAACTTGGCCGCTTGACGACCAATACTGCGTCAACCCGAATTGCTCGTGCCAGGAAGCTGTCCTCTCGTTCTCTCCACTCCGCCTCTTCGCCGAACCCAGTCGTATTCCCACCGAGCCGAGCCTGTCCATTCGTTACGCCTACAATATTGGGCGAATCGAACCGCTTCCGGCAGCGGAGGATGGGCGATTGTCGGGGCAGGAGTTTGTCGAAGCGCTAAGAAAAGTCCTACCGGACTTAAACTCCCTCTTAGCCAAGCGCCAGGCTCTGCTGCAGCGATTGTATCGCCGCGCCTCAAGGGGAAAGACAATACAATTGCATGCACCCAAACTTGGTCGAGTTGGGAACACGTGTTTGAGGCTAGAATGCGCGCACGAATGGCTCTCAGCGCTGGAATGAAACCCAATACCTACGAAATGCACTCGCGGCTCGGGGCGGGCGGACACAGGACTGATGTTTACTTACTCTATTTAGGGGTTATTCGGGAATCGATGTAGCGCGCGACTTGCTCTTCTAAAATGTCGAGCGGGAGGGCGCCCTGATCCAGCACGGCATCATGAAAAGCGCGAATGTCGAAATTGTTCCCCAGCTGTTGCTGGGCCCGATCACGTAGCTCCAGGATCTTCATTTGACCCAGTTTATACGCCAGAGCTTGGCCGGGCCACGCAATGTATCTGTCAACTTCTGTCTGGATATTCGGTTCGTCCATTGCGGTGTGTCGCCGAAAGAAATCCACCATTTGCTGCCGTGACCAATGCTTATAGTGAACGCCCGTATCCACCACCAGCCTGACCGAGCGCCACATCTCGTTGCCCAGGCGTCCGTAATCACTGTACGGATCCTGGTAGAAGCCGACCTCTTTACCTAAACGCTCCGAGTAGAATGCCCAGCCCTCGGAAAATGCATGATAATGCAACCCGAATTGTCGGAAGGGTGGAAGATCCGGCAACTCCTGGGCGATGGAGAATTGAAGATGGTGTCCTGGAACACCTTCGTGATAGGCGATCGCCTCCACATTGAGCAGGAGCCGGTGCTCGGGATCGTACTCATTCACGTTAATCCGTCCCGGGCGCAAATTCGTGGCCGATCCAATAGTGTAGTCTGCAGGGACTGCCTGTGGGGCGCGATAAGACTCCATGGGAACTACAATCAATTTGTTATTCGGTAGTTTTCCGAAAAGTTCCGAAAGTTTGGCCGCCATTTGATCTGCGTAATGCTGGTAGAGCGTGAGCAACTGCTGGCCGGAGGCCGCATAAAGCTTGCGGTCCCTGCGTATGTGCTCATTAAAGCTCTTCAGATCGCTGAAGCCCTGCTTCTTCGCAATGGAAAGCATTTCGTTTTCAATTTCGGCAACCTGTTTTAGCCCGAGCTGGTGAATTTCCTCCGGGTTTAAATTCGTAGTCGTCATGTATCGAACGGCAAAGCGGTAACGTGCATCTCCGTACGGTAAAGCCCAGACACCGTCTTCGGTGCCGCCCTTCGGCGCATATTCGGTGTGTACAAAATTTGCGAACTTGACGTAAGCAGGGACAACCTCCCCTTTTACCGCCGACCCGATCGCATCGTGCAGCCGCCTTTGATCCACTTGAGAAATTCCTTTTGGAAGTTTGAGAGCCGGCTGGTTGAAAGGGCTGGCTTGCTCCGAATCGTCCGCAATGCTCTGCGCCTGCGTGACCACTTTTTCCAGCAGGTGCCTGGGAGGCATCAACCGGTCGCGAATTCCCAGGCGCATGTTCGTTGTAATCTGCTCAAAAACTCGCGGCAGTTGATGCAACCGCGCAATGTAATTTTCGTAATCTTTGACCGAGCGGAAGGGAGTCTCGGAAACAAGCGAGGGATACTCGAGGTGTACGCCACCGAACTGACTGACCGGCATTTCCCAGTTCCTGAACTTCGACTCCTCGATCAAGTCCCGTACGCTGCGGACTGCCAGAATTTTGTTCAGCTTTTCCTGCTCGGGAAACCCGCTACTGTCGATGGCATCGAGTTGGCTGAGGAATTGGGTTGCATGCTGGACCTCGGCAAGATAGAAATCCGCCGAGTAGTCGCTCAATCGGTCATTGAAGCGGTCGTCCCCGACTCTGGTCGCCAACTCCGGGTGGGCTTTTAATTGATGATCCCATTCCTCTTGTAGGGCGGCTTTCAGTTTCTCCCTGCGCGCTTCCACATCCGATGGTTGGGCAGCAGGCCTTGGCAAAATCACCACAGCCAGTGCCGCCAACAGCAGTATTTGTCCTGCTCGCATTATTTGCGAGACTCCTTCGCGCTCGATCTTCAGGCCTCAGCCGCAGAAAAGTGTTTGACCTTCTCTCCCGCTCGCATGGGCTCTCGCCTTTGCTGCAACAGTTCTTTCAAAGATCGGCCAGCGTCCAATATATGGTGACGCAACAGCTCACAGGCAGCCGGTACATCCCGCTGGCGCGAGAGATCTAACAGTTTGCGATGTTCTTTATTGGCCCGATCCATGCCGCGCGTGAGGAATAGTTGTAGCCGGGTGTAGCGCTCGCCATTATTGTTGATGATGCGGAGAACCGACATGAAGTACGGCCGGTTGGACCGCGAGTACAAAACAGAATGGAACTCCCAATTGAGCTGTCCCCATGCGCCGACGTGGTCCGCGTGTTTAAGCTCACTCACGTAAGTGCGCAAGATCTTATCCGCATCAGCGAAATCTTTTTCCGTGAGGTGGGGGATCGAAAGCTTCAGCAGCTCCGGCTCCAGCAGAGCACGTATGGTGAAAAGCTCCTCGACATCGTCCGGTGACAACGCCCTCACCACCGCTCCCCGATGTTGAACGATTGAAATCAAGCCCTCGGCTTCCAATTGCCGAAGTGCTTCGCGAACTGGAATCCGACTCACCCGATATTCCTTCGCAATCGCGTCTTGACGGAGCTGGGCCCCCTCGGGAATTATTCCGCGGATGATTTGATCGCGCAGCCGATCGGCTACAGCCGAAGTGAGTGACTGCCTGGGAATAGCGGAATTAGATACAGAATCTGATTCCATGGAGCTGGTATGCAATGAACACACTTCTTGCTCTTCCTCCCTCTACCGGCCCCGATTGTCCAATCACACTCGGACTGCTGGCCTGGGCAAAAGCGTCACTTCGCGAACCGCACCCCGAGGACGCGCAACAGTTCGCGCGTTCAATCCGGGCAACACAAAATCGATTAGCGCATTCAACTCTTTTGTCTTGACAAGCGCCGCATATTGTATACATTATGCGCTCCATCAAGCAATTCACTTCCGGCCTTGGTTGGATCGGAACTTTCCTGATCAAGGGGGGCAGCCCATGTCTCACCGTTTTCTGTCACGCAAAATCGCTTATCGGTCGCGGTCGCTGGCTGTGCTGATCTTGATCTCCGCCTGCTCCTCGATCATCTCTGCGGCCCAAGTTTCCATTACCGGCAAAATCGCGGGGACAATTACAGATCAATCCGCCGCCGCCGTCCCCAACGCCTCGGTTACGGTGAATGGTCCGGCATTGATGGTTCCCCGCACCACCCATAGTCAATCCGATGGAGGCTACCTCTTTGACCTGTTACCGCCCGGCAGGTATGCGGTAACCGCGTCAGCCCCCGGATTTCGAACCGTCGAGCAAACCGACGTCGTCATCACAGCCGGCTTCACCGCCACGGTAAACTCCCGGCTTCCAGTCGGTCAGGTGAAAGAGGCAGTTAATGTCGAAGCCGGCGCTTCCACCGTCGATCTCCAGAACGTGCAAGCTGAGACCACGTTCGATCAAAACCTCCTCCAGGATATCCCGTCTGGGCGTGATCCCTGGTCCACGGTGGCGCAGATGCCGGGGGTTACATTGACCACCTTCGATGTGGGCGGCAATCAGAGCATGCAGCAGTCCACCATGCAGGTGCATGGCAGCACGCCGGGAGAACAAATTTTCAGCTTCAATGGACTGGACCTGAACTGGCCTGGTGCCAACGGTGGTTATACCCAGTTTTACCCCGACCACGACTCATTCGATGAGTTCCAGGTAGTTGCCGACAACGCTCCCGCTTCGGTATCGGTTAGCGGCGTGTACATGAACATGGTCACAAAATCGGGCTCGAACACGCTGCACGGACAGGCGGCGGCATATTACGAAACTGCCGGCACTCAGGCCGAGCCAAGTTTTCCCACGTTCAACGGTAAGCCGCAGAAATCGGGCTCTCCGATTGTGATGGCTCGCGACACGACCTTCGGCCTCGGCGGCCCAGTCATAAAGAACAAATGGTGGCTGTTCGGTTCTTACCGCCGCTATGACATTCGCGAAAGCATTCTCACGGTCACCGACCAGGCGGGCAACCCGGTGCAGGACATCAACCACCAGACAAACACCGCGCTGCGCAGCGATTGGCAGCTCAACCAGAAAAACAAGTTAAGTTTAATCTGGCTGTACAACGAGCAAAACCGTTTCTTCCGCCGTGACACGTCATACCAGTTTGTTACCGCTGAAGCGAGTTGGTTGCAGATCGAGCCCGCCTACGTCCTACAGGCGTTGTGGACCAGTCAGATCAGCAACAATTTCCTGCTGGATGTGCGAACTGGTTACAACAAAGAAGTCTTTCCTCTTGGGTATCAGCCTGGGGTAAAGCCCACCGACTTTACCCGCCAGGACCTGACGCTCTCGACCGAGACAGGCGCTGCTCCGTTCTCCTTTGCCAATCCTTCCTGGGTGTTCAAGATTGCCGCGGGGGCGTCCTGGTATAAGAGCGCGCTCGCCGGATCACACAACTTCAAATTCGGCTTTGAATGGGGCGACAGCTATAACCCATACATTTACAAGATCAATGGCGGAATCAACGCGCAGTACAACAACGGCGTGCCGACTGATGTAGTCGCTTTCGATACTCCGTTCACCGAAAAAACTTATTTCCACGATACCAGCGCCTATGTCCAGGATGCCTGGACTTTAAAGAAGCGGTTAACTCTTAACCTCGGACTGCGCTACGACCGCTATACGAGCTTTTACCCGAAGCAATCGAGCAGCCCCAACCTCACATTCCCCGATTTGTTTCCGCCGCAGACTTTCGCCGCTTCAAGGAATCTGGTGGACTGGAATAACGTCTCACCGCGAGTGGGATTGGCGATTGACGTGACGGGGAAGGGCACTTCGGTGCTGCGCTTCAGCTACGGGCGCTTCTACAAGATGGAAGGCACACAACTGGTAGAGCAGGTAAACCCAGTTGGTTTTGCCGGTCAGACTTACAAGTGGGTCGACGCCAACGGCGACGGCATACCTCAAGTAAATGAATGGAAGAGTCCGGCAAACTTCCTTGGAGGGTTCGGCGGTACCAGCACGCACATCGATCCGCATATGACCCGTCCCTACTCAGACGAGGTTAGCGCCAGCTACGAAAAACAGCTGTGGCGCGATCTGCGTGTGAGCGCAGCATACTACTACCGCACCAAGAAGAACCTGGTCGGTCTCAAAAACTTGGCCCAGCCGACCTCGGCCTACGTTGCCCAGACAACATTTACCAACGGCCTGACAGGGCAGCCGCTAACGCTGTTTAACCTTGCCACTGCGGCGCCCGCTCCTAACATCTTGCTGACCAACATTCCCGAGCTAAACGACAACGCCTATCACGGAGTGGAGTTCGATGCGGTCAAGCGTTTGTCAAACAAATGGCAGTTACTGACGGGATTCACCATCCAGCGCCAGAAGGGCGTGTTCTGCTGTCCCGGATTTACCGATGACGCGCTGCTCGACGACTTCAATGATCCCAATAAGGACATCAACCGCCGAAACAATTTCCTCAACCAGGATGCCACCTATGTATTCAAGATAGACAGCACCTATGAGCTGCCCTGGAAAATCGGAACCAGCATCAATTTCCAGCACTACACCGGTTTTCCATTTCAACCGACAGAAGTATTCACCGGCTTCAATCAGGGGCCGGAAACAGTCATTCTGCAACCGGCTGGTATTCAGCGCCTGCCCAGTGTCAATCTCTTGAACCTGCGCCTCACCCGCGAGTTCGTGATGAATGAACGTTGGCACATTCAGCCGATCGTTGACTTCTTCAACTTGACGAACGCGCAAACCGTTGTTTCCCAGGTGCAGACTTTCGGCCCCAGTTACAAGTTTCCGACCAACACGATTAATCCTTTCTTGGCTCGTTTTGGTGTGAAGTTCAATTTCTGAGGCAATCGTTTTTCACGGGGCAGGAACATCGGTCCGTTTGTGGCGGGTAAGGATGCGGACATCCTACCCGCCTTTTCTTCGATCCCGGAGGCGACATGTCTAAGCGGAAGCTATTCTTGAGAATAATTGCATTCATGATAGCTGGGCTGCCGTTTATCGCGAAGTCTGCAGCCCAGCAAACCGCGCCGGCCAATCGGCTCAGCATCGAACAGTTGATCGACATCAAACATCCGTCCAATCCGGTTTGGTCGCCGGACGGGAAACATGTTGCGTTCATCTGGGACCGCGCCAACGTAAACAATCTGTACCTCACGAACTCCGATGGCCGTGGCAAACCGGTTGCGCTGACTTCCTATTCCGGTGAGGGAGTTGCGGACCCGTTCTGGAGTCATGACGGACGCAGCATTTATTACTCCCATGGCGGCAGCCTTTGGCAAGTGGCCCCGGGAGACCAGCCGCGCGCCGCTTGGAGTTCTTCGGCGGTTGAGTCGGACTTCGCCCTTTCGCATGATGGAACGCGAATCGCTTTCGTCCGCCGCGCAGGCAAAATCGAGTCGCAGCACGGTGGAGACCTTGTCGTGCGCAGTGTTGCTGACAGCACCGAATCAAGTCTCGCTCACGACGATCGCAGCATCGAAGAACCGTTATGGTCTCCCGACGATGCGCACCTCGCCTACATCGCAGGCGCTAAGGTCATCCACCATGACGAATCGCCTTCGTACGCGGGTGAAAAACTGATTTTCGTCAATCTGGAGTACGCTCCAGGCCAGCTTTACAGTGTAGCCACGAACGGAGGCAAGCCCACCAGCATCGATACTCCCGGCGAATACAATGGCGTTGCATGGACGGGTGCCACCCACCTGACATACGACCGGCAGTCGAACAGTTACAAGATCCGGACCATCTACGTTTCTGATATCAACGGCGGGACACCGAAAGTGGTGCACGAAGATAAGGAAGACAAATTTTGGAGTCTTCCTGACTGGGAAGCGGACGCGAAACCCAACCCCTCTCCCGACGGCAAATGGATCGCATTTCTTACCGATCTGGATGGTTGGGACCATCTCTATGTCGTGCCAGCAGCTGGCGGGAAAGCGATTCAGATCACGAAAGGACAGTTCGAGGCCTGGCGGCCCGCCTGGTCACACGACAGCACTCGCATTGCCTTCGACGCCAATGAACCCGGCAAGCCCGGTGACCGCAGGGTTGGAATTGCAACCATCGGCAGCGATCCCACAAAAGCCAGCGTCGTTTACGTCACGTCTGACCGCGGAACCAACATCGAGCCGCATTGGTCTGCCGATGACAAGCGCCTTGTCTACGAGCACACGGACACGCACAACTCGGCCGATTTTTTCGTGATTGACGCCGCCAGCAGTTCCAAGCCAGTACGCCTTTCTGACTCCATGCCCCCTGCCATTGACCGATCGGCATTTGTCGAGCCCGAGGCCGTCCACTATCCAGGTCCGGACGGTCAGTCTGTGCCGGCATGGTTATTTGTTCCCAAAAATCTCGATCGCACGAAGAAGCATCCCGCGATTGTTTGGATCCATGGCGATGGAATCAACCAGAATTACGATGGCTGGCACGTGCAGCGGAATTACGCAGTTTATTACAGCTTCCATCAATACCTCTTGCAGCAAGGCTACGTCGTAATCGCGCCTGACTACCGCGGCAGCATCGGTTATGGCAGAGACTGGCGTAATGGCGTCTATATGGATGTCGGAGGCAAAGATGCCAAAGACGCGTGGATGGCAGCGAACTACCTCAAGACGCTCCCCTTCGTGGACAGCGAGAGAATAGGTGTTTGGGGCCTCAGTTACGGTGGTTTTTTCACCCTGATTGCCATGACAGATCAGCCGACACTGTTTCGCGCCGGGGTAGATGTGGCGGGAGTTGTGGATTACGTCATGTATTACAACGATCCCTACCACGGAGATTGGACCGAAGGCCGTATCGGCACGCCGGAACAAAACCCGCAGGTGTATGCAAATGCTTCACCCTTCTCCCACATTGATCGATTGGCAAGACCCTTATTAGTTCTCCACGGCACATCGGACATCAACGTCCCATTCCTTGAATCAGTGCGCCTGATCGACGAAGCACTGAAAACAAACAAAGGTCCTCTGACTTCTCTCATGATCTATCCAGGCGAATTCCATTACTTCAGCCGTGAGCACGTGCTGCGGGACGCATGGCGTCGGGTGGATGAATTTTTCGCTCTGCACCTGCGCGGTAACGATCGAGAACACGAGGCGGAACAGAGAGGGGATTCTGGAAATCACTAGTGACTTGGCTTGGCGAATTTCTGGACACGGGGTGGGATTAAGTACCGCTTATTCCCGCCAGTCGGTTCTCTTAGACTCTCCAATTCTGAGCAGAGCCAAACGCTAGAACTCAATGATCATGTCCTCGAGCCGGGTTGGATACGTGTTTAATACTTCTCCTTTATCTTTGCGCACGACCACAGTGTCAGAGTGGCGCACGCCGCCCCAATCGGGGTCATAGACACCGGGCTCGCAACTGAATGTCATTCTCGCTTTGAGGATGGTCTTGTCGCCTTCGGCGATCCATGGAGATTCGTGGCCTTGAAGGCCGATGCCATGCCCTGTGCGGTGTTTCAGGAACTTCTCGAAGCCCGCTCTCCGGATCTGGTCGAGACTCTTTTTATCAACTTCCTCGGCGATAGATCCTTCTTTAAGGTTCTCAACACCAGTGTCGTGCGCAGCCAGCATGGCCTCGAATAGGCGCTTGACGTAGTCATTGGGCTTCCCAATAATGAATGACCGTTCGCATTCAACCGCGTAGCCCCCGACCTGACAGGTGTAGCTGAGAATAAGTGCGTCGCCCCTCTTCAGACGGTCCTTGCTCGGCACCGCATGCGGGAATGCAGAGCGCTTTCCAAACGGCACTAGGCCGCCGAACGGCGGGTCAATGCTGATACCTACGACATCCTTTAGCTCGACGGCCATTTTGTCAGCGAGCGCATCAGCGGCAGCTTTTAAGATCTGATCTTCGGTTACGGCACCGTGGGCTTGCACGAAATCGCGGCCCGCCTGGATGGAAAAGTCATTGAAAAACATGCCACGTCGCATGATGTTGACTTCATCTTCGTCCTTCACCCAGCGCATCTGTTCCACCAGGTCTCCCGCTTCGACGATCTCAGCGCCAGGTGCTCCGAGCTTGATCTGCTGCATCCGACTTGGGGCCGCCTCTTCGATCCCGATGCGCGATTCGGCAAAACCGCGTTTGGCGACGCGCTCGAAGATCCACCTTACTCTGTTCACCGGACCCGGATAGTCGAAGTAGGACTCGAAGTCTTTTACCCACCAAAGCTTGACCTGGTCCGACTCCAGCGCAGGAATGAACAGAGCAGGGTCACCGGATTTCGGGAGGAGCGCGGCGAGCGGGCGCTCGGTGGATAGGTGGAAGTAGCCGGTTGAATAAATTATGTTCGAAGCATTAAGCAAGACCAGCGCGTCGAGATTGCGTTGCGCCATCACCTGCTGGATCTGTCCGATCTTGCGGCGGTACCAGTCGGGTGGCAGACGGTCGGGAAAATTCGGCGCAGCGTGCTTCAAGGCGGCAGAAACGCTCAAATTGTGAGTCCGGCCGAACATGGAAGTTTGCGAGGTAAAGGTCAGGGCAGCAGCTCCGAGGGCATTACAGAGGAATCCGCGTCGACCGCGATTGTCCATGGCACGCTCCGGGATGGCAGTTGAGTCGGATCATATTAGCGCATCGCGCCAGAGTTAGCGCGATGCAAAAAATAGGAGACGTATTCAAAGAGGAGTCGCTTCAGATGGCGCTCGTTCAGAGCAATGACGTGGTCGAGCAGGTCCCGTCGGCAGCTGCCGACCCAGCGCTCAGCAATACCGTTTTGCCACGGGCTCCGGATGGCAGTTTGCGTGGGGACGATCTTCATGGATCGAATCGCGGCTGGAACTTCCCATCCATACTTTGCATCGTGATCAAAGATGAGGAACTTGGGGGCAGACTGATAGGGGAAGGCCTCTCGCAATTGCTGGGCAATAACCATTACCAACAACCAGAGCGTGCAGACCAACCTCCTGAACGTTGTGGCCAGTGGAAACTCCTCTATCGAGCCAGGAAATACCACGCCCTGTGGGTCCAATCTCGCCGCCAAGGCGAAATGTACCTTCTCGGTGACCTTCACACCCACGAACAAGGGCACCATCAAGGGTGCCATCACCATTACCGACGATGCGCCCACCAGCCCGCAGACCGTTGGCTTGACTGGCACGGGTCAGTAATCGTGTTTGCCGCAAAGGGCGCCGGAGCAAGATCCGGCGGGCAGCACAACTCAGCGCTACCCAACCGAGATTGCCCTTCGAGACGTGAAGTTTCAACTTCCTGGAGAAGTCGGCTTTCGGAAGTTTGCGCTCGAAATCTCACAACGACTCCTCGGGACTTCGGACTGCTGTGATAAAAACGTGATAGTTGCATGTTCAGAACGGGTCAGAGTTGAACAAAACGGATCAGAACGCATTTCGGGTAAGCGGTTAAAGAATCATGTAGAGTAGAGAATTTTCACAACCGATCAAAATACTCCTGGTGATCTTCAAAACCGGCGGGCGGCAGGTGGGTTGAAGAAACCTGAGCATCTGTCTCAGACTGAGATCGTCAACTCCGCTTTTTCATCGCACGCCTTTTTTGTCCGTGGGATTGTGCCGAAAAGTAACTCTTTCCGCATCCCCCGTCTCTTGGAGGCGACGCTCTTTGCGCACCTCCCTACGCCAGTAGCCGGGCCTCTGAACTCACCAGGTCCAGTACTTTCCGCCGCCAGCCAATGTCATTAAACCGGAGGCCTGGTCGATATCCGGTGTAATCCCGTCAAAGGGCACGCCTGCCCATGCCTTGCGTTCGTTCACGTTCGGATCATTGATTACCTCGCTCGTCAAACCAAATTCCATAGTGGCTCTACTATTGAGATCGTATTTCGGCCAAAAAGGAAGACCAGAATGGTTCGGGTCTCCCTCTCGTGCGAAATTGATCCAGGCTAGCTGCATTTGACTTGTGAGTTTTGCCAGTTGTTGCTCTGTGCCGGTGATATTGGCCTCGTCCGAGACGCCGAAAACAAAGGGCAGCTCCGCTGCGTGTTCGGCACCGTATTTCGCATGATACGTAAACAGATACATCCAAGTTGGTTGGCGAATACTATTAGACTCCGCGATCCGGATCGAAGGCATGCGGAATGTGAGGTCACCCAGCAAAGTCACTATGCCCTCCCCTTGCGTCCGATCCGGGTGACCTTTCGTGTACAAATTTATAGCCGCACATGCCTTGGTTCCGAGAAGAGGTTGGAGCTGCTTTTCGAGCACACTGGGCGGGATCTTGTCCAAGGGGAGACCTTCTTCGTATTCCCAGAAGTTAAGCTCCTCGAGGTTTGTTCCGATTATCAGTGGAACATTGGCTCCGTGCCCCTGGATGATCTTTCGCTGCGTAGGCTCTGGGATGACTACGCCATCTAGCACTGGAGAGAAGGAGGTGTCTTCAAAGCGCGCATAGAACAGCTTATTCTGTGCCGCCATAATCTGATCGGTGCTCAGCGCTTTCAGCTCGCTAAACGTAGAGACACCCGCAAGTTTCATCAGCTGCCGTGCAATCTGCGTAGCCCTGGCCTGGGTATGACCGTAGGGCGCCCGAGGGCTCTCCATAATCGCCTTGTGGAACAGTCCTCTGGCCTCGCGCGCCGCCAACAGGGTTCCCACACTCACGGCGCCCGCTGACTCCCCCAAAATGGTCACATTTTTGGGATTCCCGCCGAAAGCTACTATGTTCTGCTGCACCCACCGCAGCGCTGCAATCTGATCGAGAACACCGAGGTCGCCACTTTGGGTGAACTCTTTGCCTGCAATGTCAGAGAGCTCGAGGAATCCGAAAGCTCCTACGCGGTACTGAGGCGTCACTACGACGATCCCCCCGCGCGCGGCGAGGAGCGTTCCGTCGTAGGGTTTCTCGCGAGTGCTCCCTTCCATGAAGGCCCCGCCGTGAATGAACACCATTACGGGCCGCAAGCCTGAGTCGGCGTGTGGTGTCCATACATTAATCGTGAGGCAATCCTCCGACATTGACGGAAGGGGCTCAGTCGAACCCGGCTCAGCAACTTGGGGACATGCGGGTCCGAATTCGTGCGCAGAACGAATCTCCGACCACGGTGTTGGAGGAACCGGCGGCCGCCATCTGCGCGCACTAACAGGCGGTGCTGCGTATGGAATACCACGAAAAACCTGGAGTTTGTCAATCTGACTGCCTTCGACGGGGCCGGACGTGGTCTTGAGCACAATTCTAGCTGGCTGGTTTTGACCAAGCTCTCCAGCATAAAGCATCATCGACCCAAGTAGGCACATGATCAGGGGGCGCAAAATCCGCCGCCCGGTGTTTAACTGCCCGAAACCTTTAAACATCCAGTAGCTCCACAGACGACGCGATAGTTCATGGTTTCACGGAGAGGAACGGAGGAGGCGAAAGGCAGCTCGCTCCCTCTTCTTCGCCTTCAGCCCCAGTCTAAAAGAGGAACTTTAATCCCAACTGGATCTCGCGCGGACCGCCAGTTCCGATTACAGGATTTGCAGCGGCTACGTCAGGTGTCACGCTGGTAAAACCAAACGAACTGGGTACGGAGGGATCTACGTTTCCCAGTGCTCCCTCAAGCCCGAAAGGATTGCTGAAGTTGGGGTGGTTCAGGATGTTGAAGAACTCTCCCCGGAGTTGCACGTTCACGTGTTCGGTCAGTTTCCAGGTCTTGACCACCGAAAGGTCCCAATTGTGGTATCCGGGGCCACGGAATGTGTTGCGGCCCATGGTGCCGAAATGTCCCGGAGCGGGAGGGACCAGCACACCCGAACCCTGTACGTAGCAGCCGAAGCTACTCAGCGCGCTTACTGAGGCGTGGGCCAAACATGCCGAGTTGCCGAACGCTTGATTGGTTACTGGATCGATGCCGAAAGTGCTGGGAGCGAAGAACGGAATCGGTCCGTTAGGAGAAACACTGAAGTCAGAAGGGTTGCCGAAGAAGTTCCAGCGGTCAACGAATTCTCCCGTCAGGCTGATGTCGTTGCCGCTTTGGAAACCGTCGATAACCCCCCACGGCTGCCCGGTCTGCAGGATCAAAATGGAATTGATCTGCCAGCCTTCTAGCATCTGCGCCCAGGATTTCCTCCCCGGCAGCTCATACGTCACCGAGAGGGTGAAACGGTGCCGTAGGTCCAAGTCGCCGTTCCCGTACTCCTTCTCCGGATGAGTGCTGTCCTGTGGCTGCACGTCCCGATTCAACGTACCCTGGTCCAGAGCGTGGGCCCAGCTATAGCCGGCGACAAACGCGAGCCCGTGGGAGACACGCTGAGTCAGTGTGGCCTGCAGGGCGTTGTAGTTGGACTCGTACCCGTTGGTTAGGAAGTTGATGAACTCGAGGAAGGGGAACTTGGTGTTAAACGGGCGGCCAGCCTGTTCGCAGTGACTGCAGGCTTTCTCCGCCAGCGAATTCGGATCCACCTGGTTGATGTCGTAAACGCTGTACAGTTTTGTGCCCTTGCTGCCGACGTATCCCACCTGCAACGCCGTATTGCTGGTGAGGGCCTGCTGAACGTTCAGGTTCCAGTTGGCGACATAGGGAGTGCGGAGATTGTGGTTCACCCCCAGGATGTCACAAGGCACGGCGGAACAGTCGAGCGCAGAGGTATTGAAGACCGGCCCGGCAGTGGTCCAGTTGAGCGCACTGGTGTTTGTGGCCGCAGCCACGATCTTCCCGCCGCCAGGGACAACACCCTGAGCACCCGTAGGGACCACGTTCAGACCTGTAGTGGAAGCGTTATCCACTCCGTTCTGGCCGAGAAAGAGCGACATGTGCGGGATCTCATACATGATGCCGGCACCGGCTCGAACCACGGTCTTGGATTTGCTGGTGGGATCCCAGATAATACCCACGCGTGGAGCAAAGTTGTTGTGGTCACCGTTGTAGGGTGAACTAACGTCGCGCCCGACCTGGACCAATCCGACGTTCGGATCGAAGTTGCCCAACAGGTTATTCTGCTCCTTAATGACGGTACTCAAGTCGTAGCGCAATCCGAGATTGAGAGCGAAACGCGGGGACAGACGCCAGTCATCCTGAATGAATGCGCCAAAAGCCTTGATGTTGGCGTGCCGCTCGGAGTTCCCCACGAAGATACGACCCTTACTGGGAAAACCGGCGATGAAGTCTTCAAGCGGGCTGCTACTAGAAAACGCATTACCTCCGGTGAAGCGAATGCGCCCCTTGCCAAAACGATCGCGAATATTGTGCGTACTTCCACGGCGAAACTCGCCACCGAACTTGATGGCATGCGCGCCCCGCGTGTAGGACACGTTATCGATGAACTGGTAAGTTTGGTTGGGAGTGGTTAGCAGCGGCCAGCCGTGGTTGCCGCCCAGCGAAGTAAAACCGGAGACGGCGATTTCGGGCATGCCGAAGTTCACCGACTGGGTCACGCCCGTATTGATGCCGTAACTCTGGGGACTGCGGTTGTGGTCCACCGTGAGGATGGGCTGCGAGAAGCGGTTGTAGCCGAACTTGGCCTCATTCACCCAGCGGGAACTCGCCGTCCATGTCCAGTTGATGCCCACCAGCTGGGCCCGCGTGACGGCCTGCGACTGCCATTCCGGGCGCAGGACGGGTATGTCTTCCTCGGTCTGGACGCTGTCGCCAATGAAGTAGCGGCCAGTCAGGACATGGCGTTCGCTGACGTGGTAATCCATCTTGGCCAATCCGTTGTCCTCGCGGTTCGTGTTGGGAAAACCGAGAGTTACATTCCCGGGGCCGGCTGGGTTGGTTCCGTCGTTGTCGGGAAACAGCGCGGCCAAGGTTGTGCTTAGTGGGCTCGGCGTAAGTCCATGCGTCTGCACACTGGCAATTGCGTCCGGAATGCTGAACGAGGGGTCGCCAATGGAGATCGTAGCCGGGCTGGGGATGACCTCGGAGTTGCTTACCAGGTCGCGTGTTCCCTCGTAGGCAAGGAAGTAAAACAGGCGGTTGCGAACTACAGGCCCGCCGACGGTGGCGCCGAACTGGTGTAAGCGTACGGCCTTCTGTGGGGCGGGCGCCTTGTTGAACCAGTTGCGCGCGTCGAAGGCATTATTGCGGTCGAAATAATAGGCCGTCCCATGGATGTCATTGGTCCCCGATTTCAACCCGACATTGACGATGGCGCCGGGCTTCCAACCGTACTCGGCTGGGGGATTTTCTTCCGCGTTAAATTCCTGGATGGCATCGATCGGAAGGTGCGTAGCCGGGGTACCCTGGACTCCTTCGGCATTGATCACCGTGGTCGAGTAATAGGGATCATTGCCGTCGGTTCCATCCACGATGAAGTTGTTGTCTTCGGGGCGGTTTCCGTTGGAGCTGATGGAAAGAAAGCCTCCCCCCGGAAAGCGCTGCACACCTGGACGGAGGACAACCAGGTTCTGAAAGTCGCGGCCGTTCAGGGGAAGATCATTGATGGCCTTATTGGTGAAGGTGCCACCCAAAACGTCATTGGTGGTTTCAACTAACGGAGCCATATCCGTCACCTCTACGACTTCCGACGCCGCGCCCGGTTGAAGTTGAAAATCGACTCGTACGTCCCTGGCTACCTGTACCTCGATCGTGGGTCGCTCGGTCTTCTTAAAGCTGGGCGACTCGGCCGTGACCTTGTACACGCTAGGCACCAGGCTGGGTGCTACATACTCTCCCGATGTGTCGGTTGTCAGCGTCCGTGAGGTGCCGCGCTGGGTGTCGCTGATCACAACTCTTGCGCCGCTCACGACGGCTCCGGTCTGGTCCAATACGGTCCCCAGGATTCGACCTGTGTTGGTCTGTGAGAAAAGGGGACAATAGACCAGAAACAGCACGAGGCTAATACCTAGAACGCGAAAGGCTTTTCTTTGAACCCTAGCTACCCGAAGAAAGGCGGAGAACACACAGAGATACGGTTTGAGACCATTGTCCGTGGAGCGCATGGCTGCGACCTTGGCAAACGCCAAATGGCGCCGAGTCAGTCGTTAGCATCGTTTAGACCAAAAAGTGTAACGTACGTAAAAGTTGCATTAGTGTCAAGCAAAAATGTTGTGTGAGCTGCGTGGTAGCGGACGTGCGTGGGAACAGAACCGCGCGGCTCAACAGTCTGCCATTTTTCTTTAGCTCGTCTTCGATGCTCGCGTCCAAACCATGTAGTTCTTGCACACCCCCTGTCCCCTTGCCGTACCTTACTCGGACAGTGGTTTAGCAGCTCGCATTACGCAACATTTTTGGCACACTCACATCTACAATCGATTCAGAGGAGCGCCGCTTTCCTTAACATGACAAATGGTATTTGCAAGCTGTGCCTAGAACCGAAGCCGCTTATTCGGAGCCATCTTATGCCTCGCGCGCTGTACGATCTCTGCCGAGCACCTGATTCGGAGCCGGTATTTGTGAGCTCTGAACTGATGGTGCAGACCTCGCGGCAAACGCAGGATCACCTTCTCTGTGAAGGTTGCGACACGTCACTAGCACAAATGGCGAGGACTGGCTGTTTGCTGAAACTGGCGACACTCAACGATGGATTCCTTTTATACGAGATCCTTCGGAAAACGCCGCCTGATGCGGTCGAAGGGGACGTTGCCATCCATGGCGCAGCGCGCAATCCAGAAATCAATGTTGCAAGAATCGTGCATTTTGCCATGGGTATCTTTTGGAAAGCCTCAGTGCACCCTTGGAAAAAAGGACGAACCGAACCGCGGATTGAACTTGGCCCTTACAGCGAGAAATTAAGGATGTTCTTACGGGGATAATAGCCATTTCCTGAAGAGACAGTTTTGACCGTCGGCGTACAGAGGGCTGACGTCAAGTTTATAACTTTCATTGACCCTTACCGAGGCAGTGCGGCCGGGCATCGCAACTTTGTATTCCATGTTCCGGGAATGCAGTTTGTGCTCGCTGTGGGGAAGACGATTGATGCCGGGCTTAGACAATGCTGTATCCTGGGGAACCTGCTCCATCCGATAACGGTCCTCGATGTTTCGGAACGCATGATGGAGATATACCGTTCACAAACTTCGAAAGCTCACAGGGCGCAGAAGCTCGTCGAGTATTTAGAAGCTAGAAAACGTCTATGACGTCGCTCTCGCTGTGGGAGAGAGATGTGCGAAAAAGGGGTGGCGCTCTGTAGTCGTACGTCTTTGTCTCGCTTACCCGTAAAACGGGCCACTCTGGTGAGCCAAAATCACAAGGTTTCCACGTGTTGTAGACCTGTGATAAGAGCTTGCACCGGCCACGGCAGTTTCGCCGCGACCGGTGCGCGCATCGCCCTAATTGAACGGTTGGCAAGGTGTAAACCCGGGGTTCTGGATCGCGTCTGAGGTGCAGATGCCCTTAGTCGGGAGCTGTTCGGCTCCCGGCCCCGTGTACTTCAGGACGAAGAGTCCACCGTTGACGTCGACCACATAGATCAGACCATCTTTGAGGGTCGGGTAGCTCCACATGAGAATTTCCGGGATCGTTTTCGGGCGTTGCTGGATGAACGGGTGGGTTTGGAGCTTGAAACAGCCGTTAGCAGTGTCATCGAAGCAAAACCTCTCATCCCGGGGAGGAGAAGAAGCCCGCCTCCAGGGGCAGCGACGGATTGTCGGTGCTGACGACGCGCAAGCCACCTGACCAAAACGACTCGATCACGAGATTTGGAAAAACTAGCGGGTTGTGCGCAGAGAAAGTAACCAGCGGAGCTGCGAAGGTACCCACTCCGCCCTGGCTGAACTTCGCTACGTTCGCGCTGCAGTTCTCG
>Ga0070699_100001672_pt1 | contig 20214 bp, 19 predicted proteins | sample KBSK1503metaG_FD_65473 | JGI IMG/M metagenome (GOLD analysis project Ga0070699, IMG submission 65473) | Corn, switchgrass and miscanthus rhizosphere microbial communities from Kellogg Biological Station, Michigan, USA - KBS K1-50-3 metaG | ecosystem: Host-associated > Plants > Roots >...
AAGGACATGGACTGGACCTGCTCGTCGAGAAAGCCGCGATTGTCGTCGTCCACGCTCACGCGCCGCTCCGAAGAGACCACCCCGCGCTCGCTCTCCACGACCGTCGAGTCGATGGCGAGGCAGCACAGGCGGTCGCCCTCCATCCGGAAGATGGTCTCGAGCGCCGACCGCGGGAACCAGTCCTGATAGCACGTGACGTCGTTGGTCGTGAACGCGTTGTTCGAGCCGCCGTGCTCGGACATGATCCGGTCGAACTCGCCCGGCTTGGTGTCCTTGGATCCGTTGAACATCATGTGCTCGAAGAAGTGGGAGAGCCCCGTCAGCCCGGGCTGCTCGTTCCGGCTTCCCACCCGGAACCAGTCGTAGAGCGCCACGCTCGGGATGTCGTGGTCGGGCCACACGATCACCATGAGGCCGTTTCCGAGCGTCTTGACGGCGATGTCTTTGGGAACGGCGCGGGTCGAGGCGGGCGCGGCGTGCGCGGTGGGCGCGGCGACCGCCCAGAGAAGGGTCGGAACGACGAGAAGCCATCGGAGGGGCGAACGGAGACGCAGTCGGGGCATCGGGATCTCCTGGACCGTGAAACTGGGCCGGCGAGCGGAGCGTATCGGAGCAGCATAGAGCGCCGCGGCGGAGCGCGCAATTCGAGCCCGCGCGCCGGCGGCCGGTGCCGTATCATTCATCGGCGTTCGAGACAGGGCGCGCGCGGCGCGCGACCACGATGGAGGAGGATCCTGCGATGCCCACGATGCACGAGATCGAATACGAGATCAAAGGCGACGACATGCAGTACGTGCGGATCCATCTCGATCCGGGCGAGGCCGTCGTGGCCGAGGCCGGCGCGATGATGTACCTGGAGCAGGGCATCGAGATGGACACGGTCTTCGGCGACGGATCCCAGCAGAACAAGGGCTTCATGGGCTCGCTCCTTGGAGCGGGGAAGCGCCTCCTGACGGGCGAATCGCTCTTCATGACGGTCTTCCACAACGAGTCGGGCGCGAAGAAGTGGTGCGCGTTCGCCGCGCCTTACCCCGGCAAGATCCAGGCGCTCCACCTGGCCGAGATGGGCGGCGAGATGATCGCGCAGAAGGATTCCTTCCTCGCGGCCGCGAAGGGCGTCGCGATCGGGATCGCCTTCCAGCGACGCTTCGGTGTCGGCCTCTTCGGCGGCGAAGGGTTCATCATGCAGCGGCTGACCGGCGACGGCTGGGCGTTCGTGCACGCGGGCGGCACGCTCGAAGAGCGGACGCTGGGCGCGGGCGAAGTGCTTCGCGTCGACACGGGCTGCCTCGTCGCGCTCCAGCCGAGCGTCCAGTACGACATCCAGTTCGTCGGCAAGATCAAGACGGCCCTCTTCGGGGGCGAAGGCCTCTTCTTCGCGACGCTTCAGGGTCCCGGCAAGGTGTGGCTCCAGTCGCTTCCGTTCAGCCGTCTCGCGAGCCGCATCTACGCGGCGGCGCCCCAGACGGGCGGCGCGCGCCGTGAAGAAGGCTCGCTCCTCGGCGGGCTCGGAAATCTCCTGGACGGCGACGGGCGGTAACCCGGCGGCCGCCTACCGGCCGCGCCGAAGGGAAATGTTGCCCGACCCGGTCTCGAGGGCGATTCGGCCCCTCCCGTCGCCGATCGTTCCCGCCAGGTAGCCGCTCGAGCGCTTCGACAGCTCGAGCGGCAGTTCGGTGGCGATCTGCCCGCTTCCGGTTTCGGCCGAGAATGCGGCCCCGACGCCGCCCGGCAGCTCGATCGCGACGTTGCCGCTCCCGGTGTCGACCGCCAGCGCCTCGACGTCCGAGTCGATCGCGATCTGTACGTTCCCGGAGCCGGTGTCGACGTGGACGCGCGGCGCGCGGATCCCCTCCGCCCGGATGTCGCCGGAGCCGGTGTCGAGCGACACCGTATGACCCTGGATGCCGCGCGCGTCGATCTCACCGGACCCGGTGTCGATCACGAGCCGCTCGCCCCGAATGTTCGTCAGGGTGACGTCGCCCGACCCGGTGTCCACGGACAGGTCGGCCGCCGAGTCGCTGATCCGCACCGCGCCCGACCCGACGTCCACGCCGAGCACGCCCTTGATGTCGCGCGCGCTCACCTCGACCCCGGCGCCGTCGATGGCCACGTTCGCGTCCACGCCGCTCACGTCGCCCGAGCCGTGGCCCCAGTAGATCGCCACGGTTCGGCCCCGAGGGACGAGGATTCGCACGTCCGCCGCGGCCGAGAGCCCGCGTCCCCGGTCCGAAATCGTGACGCGGTGGCCCTCCCCGGACTTGCCGTCGAGCGTCCCGTCGTCCCGAACCCAGAAGTTCGACTGCCAGCGATTCCCCCAGCCGTTCCAGCCGTGCTCCTTGCCCGCGGCCCCCGGAAGGATCACCCGGTCGCCGGGATAGACGATCCGGAGCGTGTTGGCGCCGCGGAGGGTCCCCTCGCGGATCTGGAGCCGGCCGGCGTCGGCGCCGCGGAGCGTGATTTCGGCCACCACGGAGGCACCGCCGGTCGGAACGACCGTGAATTCGCCTACCAGGTTGTGGATCGCCACGCGATCGCCCGAGAGCGTGTGGCGCACGGTCTCCGCGGAGGCCGGCGCGGACGCGACCATCGCCGCGACCGAAAGGGCCAGGATGGGGCCCAGGACGCCGAGCCGAAGCCAGATCCGGCGGGGGAGGAACATGAGACGCTCCTTTCAATTAGGGCGGAAGAACGGGATCATGTCTCGAGGAAGGCGCGAGGGGCCCCGAACAGGGGCCCCCCGGCTGCACGAGCGCGACCGGGGTGGGGCCGCGGTACGGCATCCCCTGAGACAGCCGTTCCGAACCCAGGGTTGGCGATCCCACACCCGCACCGTAAACTACGTTCCTCAAGCGGGTTGCGTTTCAACCATTCTGCCGGAGGGACCATCCAATCGGTCGCACGCAGCGCTGGTGGGGACAGGGGTGACCGCGTCGACCACGTATCCGAATCACGTGCCGCCGACCGCTGAAGGGGTCGACGTTGCACGCGCACAGAGCGGCGACACGCGCGCCTTCGAGCGCCTTTACCGGGCGCACGTCGGACGCGTGATCGGACTCGTGCGCCGGATGTTGGGGAACGATTTCGCGCACGAGGTGACGCAGGACGTCTTCGTGCGGGTCTGGGAAAAGATCGGAACCTTTCGAGGCGAGGCGGCGTTCGGCACATGGCTGCATCGCGTCGCGGTGAGCGTCATCCTGCACCGGCGAAACGCGCTCCGGATCGAGCGCGGAAGGATCAAAGACGACGAGGACGCGCTCGAGGCGGTCCCAACCCGGCCCTCGACGTCGGATCTGGGAATGGATTTCGAGCGTGCCATCGAAAAATTGCCGAACGGGGCGCGAATGGTCTTCGTCCTCCACGACGTGGAGGGCTTCAAGCACGAGGAGATCGCGGAACTCCTCGGCGTGACGTCGGGGACGACGAAGGCCCAGCTTCACCGGGCCCGCATGATCTTGCGCCAGCACCTGCACCGCTAACGGAGCGACCCCATGAGCGATCGCTGGACTGAAATTCTATCGGATTACCTGGACGGCGGCCTGGACGCCGCCTCTCGAATGGAGTTGGAGTCCCACCTTCGTGCGTGCACGGATTGCTCGGAGGCGCTGGACGACCTTCGTGTCGTCGTGGCGCGGGCGCGTTCGCTCCCCGCGCGCGCCGTTTCCCCCGAGGTGGACCTCTGGCCGGGAATCGAAGCGCGCATTCGAGGCGCAGCGGCGCCACGCCCGATCGTGGCTCCCGTACCCCGAAGCGCCGCATGGACGACGCGGCGCGTTTCCTTCTCGTTGCCGCAGCTCGCGGCGGCGTGCCTCGCCCTCGCGATCGTCTCCGGCAGCGCGGTCTGGTTCGCGCGCCGGAGCGGGCTCGAGCAGACCACGCGCTCCGGCGGCTTGATCGTCGGAACCGCCGATACGGGGACCGTGTTCGGCGGCGCCGTCCCGGCTGGAGCCGAGAATCGGAAAGGCCTGGCGAGCAAAGCGGGCCTCGAGGAACTTCGCCGCATCCTGGCCGACGGACGCGACAAGCTGGACCCCGCCACCGTCCGGACGCTCGAGGAGAGCCTCGCGATCATCGAGATCGCGATCGGACAGGCGCGCCGGGCGCTCGAAGCCGATCCCGCGAATCCCTACGTCCGCGCCCATCTCGACAAGACGATGAAGCAAAAGGTCGACCTTCTTCGCCGCGCGACGATGCTCGCGAGCGCAACAGAATAGAGGACCGAACCCATGCTCGCTGCCGCCGCCGCCGTCGCCGCCACCATCGCCGCCTTCAGCCTGCCGCCGGGCTCGGACACGACGCTGGTCGTGCCGAAGGGCCTGAATCTGGACGTGGCGAACTATTCCGGCGAGGTGCTGATCGACGCGTGGTCGCGAAACTCCCTCCGCATTCGCACGGATCACTACGAGCAGGACAAGGTCCTGGTTCGACCGGTCGGCAACGGACTCCTGATCAAGGCCTACTCGAAGCACGAGGAGGAGCGGGGCGCGGTGATCCGGCTGACGGTTCCGGAATGGATGAACCTCGACATCTCGGGCATCCACACCGACGTCGTGATCGCGGGCACCGAGGGTCAGGTCCAGGTCGAAACCGTGCACGGCGACGTGCTCGTCAAAGGCGGCCGGCGGAAGATCAACCTCGCGACCGTGAACCAGGACATCTGCCTCTCCGATGCCATCGGCACGATCGCGGCGGAGACCGTGAACGGCGATGCCTACCTCTGGCGAATCGACTCGGACAGCGTCAGCGTGTCGACGGTGAACGGACTGATCGCCTACGAAGGCACGGTGCGTGACAAGGGCGTCTACCACCTGACGAGCCACAACGGCGACATCTCGATGGGGATGCCCGCCAACGCCTCCGCCTCCGTGGCCATCTCGACCTTCTCGGGCGACTTCGAGTCGAGCTTCCCCGTCACGCTGACCGAGAAACGGGCGGGAACGCGATTCCAGTTCTGCGTCAAGACGTGCTCCGCGCGGGTCGAACTGGAATCGTTCCAGGGGACGATCCAGATCTACAAGTCCGGACCCACGCCCTCGCCGCGGATCCAGAAGATCGACAAGCTCTCGACCAAGATCTACGCGAAGTACCTGGGCAAGCCGGTGGGCCGAATCGAGCGCGCGCGGCGCTCCGAGGAAGCAATGGAGAAGTCGGCCAAGTTCGAGAAGCACGAGAAGTACGGGAAGCACTGGAGCGACGACGAGAAGGATCCCGACGAAGACCTTCCGGACGCGGGCGAGGACGACGACCTTCCCTAGCCGCCGCCCTCGCCCGATACGGGAGTCCTCTAGGGCGAGTTGAGAATGATCGGCAGTCCGTTCTTGCCCCCGACCACGACGACCTTCGAGTTGGGCGAGTTGGCGATCTTCTCCGTCGCCTCGATCCCCTTCCACGTCAAGAGCCCCGGCGTGATGCCCGCCGTCACGATGCGCTGGAAGTCCGAGATCCCCTGCGCTTCGATCCGCTTCCGCTCCGCCTCGCTCTTCTCCTTCCGGAGCACGAACTCCATCTGCTGCGCCTGCTGGTCCGCGGCCAGCTTCGCCTCGACCGCTTTCGCGACCTGATCGGGCAGCCGGATGTTCCGGAGCAGCATGGCCTCGACGACGACCCCGCGCCCCTCCAGCCGATGCTGCATGTCCGCCAGCATCCGGCGCCCGATCTCCTCGCGCCGCGACGAATAGAGGTCGACCGCGTTGAATCCCGCGGTGACGTCGCGGATCACCGAGCGGAATTCGGGGATCAGGATGTTCCCGATGATCCCGTCCAGACCGCCGTACCGGCTGAAGATCTCCTTCGCCATCGTCGGCTCGGCGTGATAGACGATGCTCACGTCCAGCCCGACGACCAGCCCCTCGCTCGTGGGCGTGGCGGTCTGCTCTTCGATCTGGAGCGTCCGGCAATTGATCCGATGGACGCCGAACCACGGCATCCAGGGATGCAGCCCCGGCTGCCACATCTCGTCGTGCACCTTGCCGAAGGACTCGAGGACGCCGACGTGCTGCGCGGGAACCGCCGCGCAACCGGTGGCGAGAATGCCCGCGAGAAGCGTCGCGAGGACGCGCGTTCCAATCATGATGACCCCCTCCGTGGATGGCGAACCTCGTACAACCGTCAATATCCGTGGGACTCGGGCTCGGTGGATACCTTTCCGGCGAAGTGCCGGTAGACGAACGTGAAATAGACCGCGACGAGCGCCATGCCGATGCTCCACCAGACGACCCCGATGCGGAGCCCGTACTCGGCGGCGGCCGCGTTTTCGACGGTGAGACCAAGCGCCCGGTCGGTGGTGGCCGGGAGCACGTAGGGATAGACCCCAAAGGCCGCGCTCGCGAGCATGCCCGCGAGGTATCCCGCCGAAGCCAGGAACGCCCGCCCGTCCGAACCCCGCGCACCGAAGACGCGGACGCCCAGGAGACCCGCCACCGCCGTGGCCGGGAAGAGGTAGCCCCAGGGCCACCGGGTCAGGTTTTCCGCGACCTGGGGCTGAAGGCGGAGCGTGAAGAACGTGATGAGGGCGGTCAGGACGAGCGTCGCCCCCCACGCACGCGCCGCGAGGCCCCGCGCGCGCGTCGAGACCGGATCGTGCGTCTTGAGCGCCACCCAGAGGGCGCCGTGCATCGCCAGAGCGGCGAGCGCCGCGAGTCCGACCAGGACGGTGTACCAATCCAGGACCCCCGTCCGGCCCACCGGCTGGAACGTGGTCCAGAGCGGCTCGAAGAACCGCCCTTCTGGATCGAGCGGCACGCCCCGGACGACGTTCCCGAGCGCCGCACCGAAGAAGACGGCGAGGAGCGTGCTCGACGCCGCGAAGACGAAGTCCCAGAGCGGCCGCCACGCGGGGCTGTCGATGTGGTTTCGGAATTCGATGGAGATGCCGCGCAGGATGAGGAGCCAGAGCACCATCATGAGCGGGAGGTAGAAGCCGCTGAAGGACGTGGCGTAGAGGGCCGGGAACGCGAAGTAGAGGGTGCCGCCCGCGGCGATGAGCCACACCTCGTTTCCGTCCCAGACCGGGCCGATGGACCGGAGCACGTCCCGGCGTTCGTCCCCGGTCCGTGCCACGAAGAGATGCGCGATGCCGGCTCCGATGTCGAACCCGTCGAAGACCACGTACATCGCGAGCATCGCGGCGACGAGGCAGAACCAGAGCGTTTCCACGTCAGCTCGACGCCTTCCCCGGTGAAGGGCTCGCGACCGGACCGTGATCGATTTCGCGACGGACCAGGAAGAGGAAGAGCATCGCGAGCACGGTGTAGAGGCCCATGAAGCCGATCAAGGTGAAGAGGCTGTTCCCCGCCGAGACGTTCTTCGAGTACCCGTCGGCGGTCCGCATCAGGCCGTAGATGAGCCACGGCTGTCGCCCCACTTCCGCCGTGATCCAGCCCGCGGTGTTCGCGATGTAGGGAAACGGGATCGCGAGCATCAGGAGGTAGAGCGCCCATCGGGCGGTGAACAGTGTCCCGCGCCAGAGGAGGAGTGCCGCGCCGCAGAAGATCGCGATGAAGAAGGTCCCGAGCCCGACCATGATGTGGTACGCGTAGTAGAGGAGCGGGATGTTGTCGGGCCAATCCTCCTTGGGAAAGTCGTTCAGCCCCTTGATCTCATGCGTCCAGCGCTGGTAGGTCAGGAACGAGAGCATCCTCGGGATGACGATCGGGTTGTCGAGGACCTGCCGTTCCATGTCCGGCTGGCCGATGATCGCGAGCGGCGCTCCGGCTTCCGTGTGGAAGAGCGCCTCCATGGCCGCCAGCGTGATCGGCTGGTGGCGCGCCACCATCTTCCCCTGCATGTCGCCGGTCGGGTAGAGCTGCACGATCGAGGAGATCGCCCCGACCGTCACGGCGACCCGGAGGAAGAGCCGTCCCGATTCCTCGTGCTTCCGCGCCAACACGTAGTAGGCCCCGGTTCCCGCCATCACAAAGCACGCGGTCAGCACCGCGCCGTTCATGTTGTGCGCGTACTGCCAGAAGGCCCACGGGTTCAGGAGCAGCGCCCAGAACGACCGGAGGACGATCTCGCCGGAGGGGAGCACCTCGTGGCCGACGGGATGCTGCATCCAGGCGTCGGTGGCGATGATGAAGTAGCCCGAAAGCCAGGAGCCGACAAAGACCATGAGCGCCGCGAACCAATGACCGACCGGGCCGAGACGCTTTTCGCCGAAGAGGAAGAGCCCGAGGAAGGACGACTCGAGGAAGAAAGAGAAGACGCCCTCCATCGCGAGCGTCTGGCCGATCACGCCCCCGGCCGCCTTCGAGAAGTCGGCCCAGTTGGTCCCGAACTGGAACTCCATCGGGATCCCGGTCACCACGCCCATGGCGAAGTTGATCGCGAAAATGCGGGCCCAGAATCGCGCGGCGTCGTTGTAGCGCCGATCCCGCCGCGTGAACGCGATCGACTTCAAGATCACGATGAGGAGCGCGAGCCCCATCGTGAGCTGCGGGAACAAATAGTGGAACGTGATCGTGAAGGCGAAATGGAGGCGATGGACGGTCAACGCCTCATCCATGATCGGCACTCCCCGTGAATCCGTTCACGGCCGCAGTATACGCTACTTGTTGCGCTACTTGATCGCGCCCTCGTGTCCTACGATCCGGCGCAGCAGGGCGACCTGTCCGATGTGGTAGGCCTCGTGAAACTGGAGGAAGTGGAGCCAGCCCCCCACGGTGTCGCCGTCTCCGAACGGCTTCGCCAGGTCGGCGTCGGTGACGCGCCCCAGCGCCGCCTGGATCCGCTCCTGCGCCCGATCGAAATCGCCGAGCATCTGGTCGAGGGGCTTTCCCATCCCCGGAGCGGTGATCGGGGCGCTGTGACGGGCGTAGGTCTTCGCCTCTTCCTTCGGCCAGATCGGCTCCTCGCCGAGCGCGGCCAGGACGCCGTTTCGCGAGGCGACGATGTGCCCCACGACCCAATTCATGCAATTGCCGGAGGGGCTGGGCTGGACCCAGGCCTCTTCGTTGGTGACGCCCTTTACGTTCACGTGCAGCGCGTGCTGGTTGATGCCGTACATGCGGGACAACGTCGTGGCGCTCATCGATTCTTCTCCTTCCCGGCTGGAATGGCGGTGGCCCGAGCGATCGCGTCCATCACCGATTGGAACCCTTCGATCTCGTTTGCGTTGACTCCCCCGCGGATGGCCGCCTCCAGGGCGGCGATCTGCGCCTGGAGCCTCGCCCCGATCGCGCGTCCCTTCCGCGTCAGGCGGATGACGACGGTCCGCCGATCCTCGGCCGGAACCCGCCGCTCGATCAGCCCCGCCGCCGCGAGCCGGTTCAGCATGCTGGTCGCCGTGGACGCCTTCATGCCGAAGACCCGGAGCAGGTCTCCCACGGTGGCGGGCTCGTACGTCCGGAGATAGGAGATCAGGTGCCCCTCCGGATTGCTGAGTCCGAACGCCGCACAGAATCCCTCAAGGTAATCGCCGATCCGGCGTGAGGCCTTGTGGATCGGGGAGAGGAACTGAAACCGCACGCGGAGGGCCTCCGGGGTCGGGATCGCCATTACTACGACGTCGAATATTACGATAGCGTAATAATACGCCCGGACGGACGGCGGCGCAAGCGAGAAAAACGGCCCGGGAGGGAGCGTATCTGGTATTCTCTTTCGCCCAATGATCGCTCTCGAACGCCGCGCGGACCGCCGCGCCATCGCCATCGTGGCGCACGTCGACCACGGGAAGACCACGCTCGTGGACCAGCTCCTCAAGCAGTCGGGGACGTTCCGCGCGGGCCAGCACGTGGACGAGTGCGTGATGGACTCGGGCGACCTGGAACGGGAGCGCGGGATCACGATCCTCGCGAAGAACACGGCGATTCACTATCGCGATACCATCATCAACATCGTCGACACCCCCGGGCACCGCGACTTCGGGTCCGAGGTGGAGCGAATTCTCACCATGGTCGAGGGGGTGCTCCTCCTCGTGGACGCGGCCGAGGGCCCGCTCCCCCAGACGCGGTTCGTGCTGAAGAAGGCGCTGGAGACCGGAAAGCGGCCGATCGTCCTCATCAACAAGATCGATCGATCGGATGCGCGCCCCATGGAGGTCGAGGAGGAGATCCACGACCTTTTCCTCTCCTTGGCCACGCACGACGACCACCTCGACTTCCCCGTCTTCTACGGTTCGGGCCGGATCGGCTTCGCCGCCAAGGATCCGTCCGCCACTTCGGGCGACCTGAGCCCGCTCTTGGACGCGATCCTCCACCACGTCCCCGCTCCGGAGATCGGCAACACGCCCTTCAAGCTCATCGTTGCCAATATCGATTACTCGGACTATTTCGGGCGCCTCGCCGTGGGCCGCGTGCATTCGGGATCCTTGACGCACGCCACGGAGCTGGCCGCGGTCAAGCCGGACGGCGGGCTGGTGCAGAAGGGACGCGCGGGGAAGATCTACCTCTTCGAGGGCATCAAGCGGGTGGAAGTCTCGGAGGCCTCCGCGGGCGACATCGTGGTCCTCTCCGGGTTCCCCCGGATCGAGATCGGCCAGACGATTCTCGATCTCGCGGACCCCGCGCCGCTCGCCGGGATCCGCGTGGACGAGCCGACGCTCTCCATGGAGTTCCGGGTCAACGACTCGCCGGTGTCCGGGCTCTCGGGGAAGTTCGTGACGAGCCGCCACATCCTCGAGCGCCTCGAGCGTGAGCTGGAGCGGAACGTCGGACTTCGGATGGAGCGGACCGGCGACGCCGATTCGTTCCTGGTGCTGGGCCGGGGCGAGCTGTCGCTCGCGATCCTGGCCGAGACGATGCGCCGCGAGGGCTTCGAGTTCTCCCTGGGCCGGCCGCAGGTGATCTTCCACACGGACGAATCGGGCGCGACGCTGGAGCCTTACGAGGAGCTGGTCATCGACTGCGCGGAGGAGTTCACGGGCGCGGTCATCGCCGCCTTGGGCGAGCGACGGGGCGAGCTCCAGCACCTGGGCCGGCACGGCGACCGGACCCGCATGGAGTTCTCGATCCCCTCCCGCGGCCTGCTCGGCTTCCGGACCGAATTCCTGACCCTCACGAAGGGGACCGGGCTCCTGAACCACCTCTTCGACCGCTACGGAGAGCACCGGGGCGCGCTACCCAACCGCAAACGCGGCGCGATGGTCGTCAAGGAATCGGGCGACGTGACCGCCTACGCGCTCGATCAACTGAGCGATCGGGGGCTCTTCTTCGTCCGGCCGAGCGAGAAGGTCTACGCGGGGCAGATCGTCGGAGAGCAGGTGAAGGACGGCGATCTGGTCGTCCAGGTCTGCCGCCGGAAGCACCTCACGAACATGCGCGCCTCGACGTCGGACATGGGGATCAAGCTGACGCCGCCGCGCGATCTCACGATCGAGAGCGCGATCGAGTGGATCAACGACGACGAGTTGGTCGAGGTGACCCCCGCCTCGATCCGCGTGCGGAAGCGGGTCCTGGATCACACGCGGCGGAAGCCGGCGGTCGTCTAGCCGAACACGCGGCGCTTCATCCCCCGAAGAAGGCGAACGAAGAGCACGATCACCCACACGGCCGCGACCGTCAGGGCGATCGCCAGCCCCAGCGCGAGCATCGGATGCGTCGCCGCGAGCCACGTGAGCGAGATCGCGAGCGCGTCCTCCCCCAAGCTGACCGCCCAGTTGCTGAACGGCTCCGGGCTCGCGTTCACCGCGACCCGCCCGGTCGCCTTGCCTCCGTGCGACGCGAGCGCCACCGTGCCCGCGAGGAGCGCCGCCGCGAGCCGCCATGGCTCCGGCACGCCGGCGACCGCCGCGTACGCGAGCACCGCGGCGGCCGGTGGCCGCACGAACGTGTGGATCGCGTCCCAGGCATGGTCGACCACCGGGATCTTGTCGGCGAAGAACTCCACGACGTAGAGCACGAGCGCGATCGTCAGGACGAGGGGATGCGCCAGGACGGCAAGGGACGGCGGGAGGGTCACGACCTCGAAGCGGTGAAGGAGCCCGAGCGTCGCCACCGCCGCGTAGACGTTGAGTCCCGAGGCGAACGCCGCGCCGAGGACGAAGCCGAGCGACGTGGCGGGCATGTGGTCTCGGCGCGCCGGTGCGGCTTAGCGGCCGGTCCCGGCGTGCTTTGCTTCCCCGCGGCGGATGATCGCGAACGCCACGAGGGCCACGACGAAGAAGACGAGCAACGCCCACGCGATGCCCTGGAGCACCTGGATGATCGTCCGATAGACCTCGAGGCCCATGGAGGCCGAGTCGAGCGTCAGCGGGAGACGATCCGCGCCCTCGGGCCCGCGCACTTCGGGCGGGTGCAGGTACTGCTCGAGCTTCCAGATCTGGACGCCCGAGGAGATGCCGACCACGTAGATCGCGAAGAGGAGGAAGCGCTGCCAGCCTCCGGCGATTTCCTCGCCGATGATGCGGTCCAGGATCTGGCGAATGGGCTTCTTGAAGAAATGGACGACGATCGTGGAGGTCAGAACGGCGACGCCGAGCGTGACGATCAAGAGGACGAAGAACATGGTCGCGGGGCCTCCGTGGGGTCGATGGGAACGGCCTGAGACTACCGCGCGGCGCCCGCGAGCGCCATCCGAAGAACCGGCGCCACGCGACCGCCGACGCGAACGTTCGACCACAAGAATCGGGGTGCCCGGCCGTGCATCCTAGGTAAGACTCCGTCCCGCATGCCCGGATCGCCCCAAAGCGCCGCCCTACGGCCCACGGCCCTCCGGACCGCGCTCGCCTTCGCGGCCGTCTACCTGATCTGGGGCTCGACGTACCTGGCGATCCGGTTCGCGATCGAGACCATCCCACCGCTCCTCATGGCCGGCACTCGCTTCCTCCTCGCCGGCGCCGGGCTCTATGCCTGGGTGGTGGTGCGCGGCCAAGCGACGCGGCCGACGCGGGTCGAGTGGGGGTCCGCGACGCTCCTCGGCGCCCTCTTCTTCCTGGGTGGGAACGGCGGCGTCACCTGGGCCGAGCAACTCGTTCCATCCGGATTGACGTCCCTCGTGATCGCGACGGTACCCCTCTGGCTCACCCTGATCGAGTGGCGTCGCACGCGCGGCGCGCGACCCGACGCCGCGACGTCCGCGGGCCTTCTGATCGGATTCGCGGGCGTCGCCCTGCTTCTCGGCGCTCGCGGGGGCCCGGCCGGCACCGAGATCCCTCTGCTCGGCGGCGCGGTCCTCCTCGGTGCGGACCTGTGCTGGGCCGTGGGCACGATCTACGCGAAGCATCTCCCGCGCCCGCCGTCGCTCCTCCAGACCGGAGCCATGCAGATGCTGGCCGGGGGCGCGCTCCTCTGCATCGCGGGCGCCGCGACCGGCGAGATCCCGCGACTGAGGAACGCGGAGTTCACCGCGCGCTCGCTCTGGGCGCTCGCGTATCTGACGGTCGCGGGGTCGGCCATCGCCTTCAACGCGTACGCGTGGCTGGTTCAAACGACCACGCCGTCGCGCGTCGGCACGTACGCCTACGTGAACCCGATCGTGGCGGTGATCCTCGGGGCGACCCTCGGCGGAGAAACGATCGGCCCCCGCACGCTCGTCGCGGGCGCGATCGTCGTGGCCGGGGTCGCGCTCATCATCACCGCCCAAGGGCGAAAGAGGGTCGAGACGCGGCCGTCGCCCTAGTTCGCGGGAAGTGAGCAAAAGGAAGGGCGGGCCCCCTCAGGAGGCCCGCCCAGGACGCGACCGCACCGGCGAGCGATCGCGGCGGGGATGCCGCAAGCGCGGCGCCCGCTATTTGTCTACTTTTCCGCCGCCGACTCCAACTCCGGCTCCGGTGCCGACTCCGGCCCCGGCTCCAACCTTGGCCTGCGTCCCGGCAGCGTTCGCCTTGATGCTGGCCTTCGCCGCGGCCTTCGCGGCCGCATCGGCGCCCGCACGTGATCCGGGTCCCTGGATCGAGGACACCTTGCCGTCCGCCTTCTCGAGCCCGCGCGCCACGCGCGCTTCGGTCTTGACCGCGCTCACGGCCGGGCCAAGCTTGAGTCCCATTCCGTGCGCGATCTGGCCCCAGCCCATTCCCTCCGTCCGGAGGTCGAAGACCTGCCGCGCCGTGAGTTCCGCGGTCGAATTGGCCATCAGCGTGTGCGCGATCATCAGCTGTCCCCACGAGGTGCCGAGTTCGTTCCGCTCGGCGACGAGCGCGTCGGGCGTCATCCCAAATTCCGTTCCCAACCGTTCCGCGATCTTGACGTCGCCTGCCGCGACGGCATCCGCTTCCACCTGCTTCGCGGCGACCGTCACGTCGGCATCGAACTTGTCGCGTGCCTTCGCGTCGGCGGTTGCCCCTGTCTTCCTCACGTTCGCAAGAACCTCGGCGTTCGCCTGTGCATTGGCGTTCGCCTGGGTCTCGACCGCCACCTTCGCCTGCGCGGCCGGGTCCGCCGGCGGTGCCGTTGTGGTCGCGGGCGGCGGTGCCGTGGTGGTCGCCGGCGGCGGGGTCGTCCCCGCATCCTGCGCCCGGCCCGCCGGGGCGAGCAGGAACGTTGCCGCGACCGAGATCGCGATCGCTCCGATCGTGAGATTTGCCTTCGTGCGCTCCATGGTGCTCTCCTTTCGTTGCATGCGCTTCCCCCTTACGGAAACAACACCCTAACTCCCACATTGATCGTTCCGGAAACCTGCTCGACCTCGGCGGTTTCTGGTTCCGCCGCGCGTTCCTGACCGCCGCCAAGGAGCGGGAGGCCGCTCAGTGGACCACCGCCGCCGCCCGTCGAAGAGGCCGTCGTGCCGAGCGTGCCGTTTCGGGCGACGCCCGCCTCGGCTTGAATCTCCAACCGCGAGGCCGCTTGCCACGCCACGCCGGCCGACCCGCTCACGGTCTCGCCTCCGCCTTTGAGCGACGCGGCCGATCCGGACACGAGCGCGCGCCATCGCGCCGCGACCGGAACGGACGCCTCGGCGATTCCGCCGGTGGCCCTCGTGCCGTCGTCCTGCTGGTGTCGCACGAAGGAGAGCCCGACGGAGGTGCCGCCGCCCCACTGAAAGAACGGGCCTGCCTTCACTCGCCAGGCGCGAAATTCGTTCGCGCCGATCCACCGCGTTCCGAAGACGCGCGCGAGGATTCCGGATCGGATCGGCGCGCCGACGCCCGCGGTCACGCTGGTGCCGTCGCCGATCAGATTGTCGTCGTATCGAGTCCCGGCAGCGGAGACGAACGCGCCGTTCTGAAATGCGAGAACGGCGGCCCCTACGACGCCTTTCGTGACTTGCCCCTTCACGGTGGAATAATCGGCGCCGACCAGACCCACCGTGTCAGCAGATGCCGGGGGAGACGCCGAGAGGATTGCGGCCGCGAGGACAAATCCGATGGTTTGGGTGGTCACATCCTGGATGTACTAACAACCGACGTGCCACCGCCCGGGGTGGGTCGCGAGAACCGACTCAACCCATTGGGGGAACGGTCGATTCAGGGGGCCGGAGGCTCCCCCGCAAAACGAGCCCGGGTTGCTCGAACCGTCCCTTTTCGGACAGCGCGCTGCACCCCGGGAACGCTTGCCCCGGAAAGGGGCGCGCGGGCTATTTGCTGACAGCGACGCGCTTCGTAACCGAACCGTCGGGACCGACGAGGCGCAAAAAGTAGATTCCGGACGCCAGTTGTTCGCCGTGATCGCTTCGGGCCTCGAGGATCATCTCGTGCGTGCCGGCGGGCAGCGGCTGATCGCGGTACACCGTGCGCACCATGCGACCGCGGACGTCGAAGAGGTGCGCGGTCACGGACCCCGATTTCGTCAGATTGAACGTCAAGAGGGTCTGAGGATTGAACGGATTCGGCGCAACGGCGACCGTGCGCGAGGCGGCTCCCTGCCGGACGTTCAACGCGATCTGCGCCAGGAACTCCCCGCCCGCGTAGAGCCCGCCCGCGATCGTCACCGTCTCGTGAATGGGATGCGGGAGCGGGCCGAAGAGCCGCGCCAGGTTCTCGCCGGAGAAGGTGACCGTGAATTCCTCGACGCCGTTTCCGTCCGAATCGCCATCGGTTTGGAAAGGGCCGTCGGCGTAGACCTCGGCCACTGCGTGCTCGCCGGAACGCCGCATGGCGACCCCCCAGAGGTCGGCTTCGGAGAGGCGGAACGAACCGTTGACCGGCTCGACGCGCAGGACGAGCGGCGCCTCCGAGGGTCCGACGAGGACCGTGGGAACCGGTTGTTCCCCGAACGCGCGCGCCGGCAGGCCCGAACGAATCGTCACGCTCGTGATCGCGGAATTCCGAAGTTGCCCGTCGGAAACCGTGAGCGAGACCATGTAGAGTCCCACCTGTTGGTAGATGTGTCCGGGGGTCGGCCCCGACCCGAACGAAGTCGGGCCGTCGCCGAAGTTCCACGTGAACGTGAGCGGGTCGCCGTCCGGGTCGGCGGAGCGCGTTCCATCGAACCGGACCGGCCGTCCGACGATCGATTCGTACGGGCCGCCCGCGTGAGCCGCCGGCGGCGAGTACGTGCGCGAGTCCTGGATGGATGCGATCGCCTGGTCCGTGTCCGAGAAGGTGCCGTCGCTCACGGTGAGGCGAATCACGTACGTTCCCGGCGCGGCGTAGACGTGTGTCGGGCTCACGAAGGACCCGGTTCCGCCATCCCCGAAATTCCAGGCGAACAAGAGCAGATCGCCGTCCGGGTCATAGGATGCGGCGGCGCTGAATCGCACCGCCTGACCTGCGTAGCCCGAATAGGGGCCGCCCGCGCGCGCGACCGGCTGCTGCGGGTCCGTGGCGATCGCCTCGGTCTCATCGATCGACGCCTCGGTCCCGTTCGACACCGTGAGCGTCACCGTATAGTGGCCCGCGGCGGCGTACGCGTGGGTCGGCGTGGCGCCGAACCCCGTGCTTCCGTCGCCGAAGTCCCACGAGAACGTGAGCGGGTCGCCCGACGGCTCGAGGGAGGACGCGCCGTTGAACTGGATCGGCCGGCCCACCTGCGCCTCGTACCCGTCGCCTGCGTCGGCGTACGGCGACCCCAGGCCCTGCGCGTCGGTCCACTCGACGCCGAGTTCGTGCGTGTTGTTGAAGTCCAGCCCGTCGCACTTCGTCCCGAAGGAAGTTCGATCGCTCGGTTGAAGCCTTCGTCTCGACGCGACGAAGAGGGATGGCCAACCCGACGTCACCTCGAGCGTCAGCGTGGCGAGGCGGTACTTGCCGGGCGGCAGGATGTCGTTCCAACCCCAGCCGTTGTGGTACGAGGTCGCGTTGGTCGTGTCCTCGTACGTTCCGAAGCAAACCGGTAGGTTCGAGAACTGTAGGCGGTTTTGCATCGGCCCGAAGTGAACGGTGCCGCCCAGGACGTCGAACGCGACGGTGTAGGAGTTGATCGTCAGGCCCACGCCGGGATCGGAAGCGCAGATCGCGACCGAGCCGTCGCGGTTTCGGTCGGTCTGGAGCCAGATGTCGATCGTGGTCGTTTCGGTCGGATCGATCCGGTCGCCCTCGTCTCGAACACCGTTTCCGTTCGTGTCGAGGAACAGATATTGGGCCGACGCGTGGGGAATGAATCCGGTCAGGAGGAAGAACAGGGGGACGAAGCCGAGAACGAAGGGGCGCGCGTGCCACTGCATGTCGCCACCTGCCTCTCTCGCGCGGCACTTCCGGCTGCCTGGCCGCGCGGGACTATCCGATTACGGTATCCACCCTCCCGCGGCCTGTCAATCCCTCTCGGCGGTCCTGGGAATGCGCGCCGGAACCTGATATACCCGTTGGACCCGTGAACTTCCTGACCCAAGCGCGCTTGCAGGTCCTCGCCGCGGCCCTGCTCTTTTCGGTGGGGGGCGCCGGAATCAAGGCCTGCGCGCTCACTTCCTGGCAGGTCGCCTCGTTCCGCTCCGGCATCGCCGCCATCGTGGTCTGGCTCCTCATGCCCGCCGCCCGACGGTTCTGGACACCCCGGATCGCGCTGGTGGCGCTCGCGTATGCCGCGACCGTCATCCTCTTCGTGCTCGCGAACAAGCTGACGACGTCGGCGAACACCATCTTTCTGCAGTCCGCGGCGCCCCTCTACATCCTGGTCCTGGGACCCTGGCTGTTGCGCGAGCGAAGCCGCCCGTTCGACCTCGTGGTGATCGCGCTGATCGCGGGTGGGCTCTCGCTCTTTTTCGTCGGCGTCGAGCCACCCGTTCGCACCGCGCCCAATCCATTCCTCGGCAACATCCTCGCCGCGACCGCGGGCATTACGTGGGCCTGCACGGTCATGGGACTTCGCTGGACGGGCCGCACCGGAGCCGCGGGGGGTAGTTCGGCCCCGGCGGTCGTCGTGCTGGGAAACCTGATCGCCTTCGCGGTGGGGCTTCCGTTCGCGCTTCCCGTCGTCGAGGCGCGCATCGTGGACTGGGTGATCGTCGTGGGGCTCGGCGTGGTGCAGATCGGGCTCGCCTACGTCTTCTTGACGCTCGCGATGCGGCACATTCCCGCGCTCGAGGCCTCGGTGCTCCTCCTCCTCGAGCCGGCCCTGAATCCGCTCTGGTCGTGGATGGTGCACGGCGAGCGCCCCGGACCCTGGTCGATCCTCGGCGGGATCACGATCATGGCCGCCACGGTCCTCAAGACGTGGATCGATTCGCGCCCGGCGACGGAGCGCCCTCCGCGAAGCGAACCACGAGCAACGTGACGTCGTCCGCGGGCGGCTCGCCGTCGGCGAAGACGCGGATTTCTTGGAGAAGCCGCGCGACGAGATCGTCGGGCGTCTCGCGATGCGCGGTCGCGAGCGCCGCGAGGAAGCGCTCCTCGCCGAACTGCTCGCCGGTCGGCGACGTCGCGTCGGTCGCGCCGTCGCTGTAGAGCACGAGCGTGTCTCCGGGCCGAAGCGCCGCGCGCTCTTCCTCGTACACCGCGAAGTCGAAGGCGCCCACCATGAGGCCCCCCTTGTCGAGCCGCTCGAGCCGTCCGTCCGCCCGAAAGAGGAACGTCGGATTGTGTCCGGCGTTCGACGCGACGAGCGTGCCGTCGGGCGAGAGGAGACCGTAGACGAGCGTCGCGAAGCGGCTCTCGATGGCGCGCCGGAGCACGGCCTTGTTCACGCGATCGAGCGTCTCGGCCGGACCCGCGCCGGCACCGACGTGCGACGCGAAGATCCCCTGCACCATGGCCGCGAGGATGGCCGCGGGCGGCCCCTTCCCCGCCACGTCGCCGAGCGCGAATCCAAGCCGCCCGTCCGGCAGCTCGAAGGTGTCGTAGAAGTCCCCGCCGATCGTCCGGCAGGGAATGGACGCGCCGGCTACCGTGAACGTCGCTCCGGCGATCGAGCGAGGCGGGAGGAGCGCCTGCTGGATCTCGGCGGCAGTCTTCAGCTCCTGCTCCTCGCGACCCTTCCGCTCCGCCTCCGTCCGGATGCGATCCACGTACCGTCGTTGGAATCGGACCGCGTAGATGATCCCCATCACGGATACGACAAAGAGGCAGGAAAACGTGACGAGTTTCAGGACGTCCTTGGGGGAACCGAGCATGCCGGGCACGATCGTGAGGTGCAGGGTGAGCGCCGCGACCATGCTCGCCGCCAGGCTCGCGACGGCAAACGATGCGATCTCGAGGATGAGCGGCTTCCCCTCCGCAGCCCTGCTCGTTGAAGAGAGGCGCGGCACGACCCATCGGGCATTCGCCAGGTTTGCGACGTTGATGAATGTGGAGAAGATGAGCGCCGCCAGGTAGAACCACGGGAGTTCGGAGAGGCCCTCGCCGTACATGATGAAGAAGAAGAGCGCGAAGGGAACGGCGAAGAAGATCGGGCGCCCGAAAAGCCGGAACAGAATGTGGGACGTTATGGCCCGAACGTTCATGACGGGCGATCTTACGCCACAGGCACGGAAGATGCTGCTTCTAGGCGTTTGCCGAAGCACGAAGGTTTTCGGACGCCTGGGCCAAGTGAATGGCGCCACTTGCCCCAGCATGAGGCAAGAGCGCCGGCGAGGCGAATGGCCATGAGAAGCCTTCCGCCAATCAACGGACTTACGCCGCAGCGCCGGGAGATGGAAGGCATGTTCGGCCTATTTTGGGAGGACGGTCGGGCTGCAATCGCGGGCGAGTGGAGCCCCGCCATCGACGTTTCCAACCTTGGGGACGTGATCATTGTCCGGGCCGAGGTGCCGGGAATCGACCCGAAAGAGATCCAGGTGACCCTGGACGGACAGGTGCTGACGCTGACGGGCGAGAAGAAGCACCGGAGGAAAGACAAGGACGAGAAGCATGAACGCGTGGAGCGCTCGATGGGCTTCTTCAGCCGGCACGTTCGACTGGCCGCGCCGGTCGATGAGAGCAACGTCTCGGCGACGTTCAAGGACGGCGTCCTGACCGTGCGTCTCCCAAAA
>Ga0070699_100001678_pt1 | contig 20178 bp, 18 predicted proteins | sample KBSK1503metaG_FD_65473 | JGI IMG/M metagenome (GOLD analysis project Ga0070699, IMG submission 65473) | Corn, switchgrass and miscanthus rhizosphere microbial communities from Kellogg Biological Station, Michigan, USA - KBS K1-50-3 metaG | ecosystem: Host-associated > Plants > Roots >...
TGGCGGAATTCGACATTGCTGATTCCAGCCTCCTGAGCAGCGCCTTTTGCTTTTGCGATCATCGTCGGGGTCATATCTATGCCCACTACCTGCCCATCGGGTGAGACCATGTGAGCGGCGATCAAACTGTCGAACCCTGCACCACTGCCGATATCGACCACCTTATCTCCTGGATGCAATACGCCAAGGCTGAAGGGGTTTCCTGTCCCGGCGAAGGAAGCGAGGGAAGACTCCGGTAGTCCAATAAGCCATTCCTCAGCGTAACCAAGTAAGTGAGCGAGCCGCCGCCCGGTGTGGAAATGGAAGCCGCGTTTAGGCTCCAGGGCAACCAGGCTGTACTCTTCCTGAATCGCAGCGCGCAATGATTCCAGTTCGGGTGTTTGGGTAGAAGTTGCTGTGGTTGTCATGACTTTTTCTCCTGACCATCGACGAAGCATTGTCAAGCATGGAGCGCACTGAGACAGCCTCCCGCTCCATGCTCTTAATTCAAGACCTGATCACTACTCTAGTTCTTCAGAGAAATGCTCACGGGGACCGGGTTGCGGATAATGTCGAGCACTGGCGATGTCTTCTGGACATATTCGCAAAGTGCCACGATCTTCTCCTGTGGCACATCGCTTTTGACTCGATACGACAGACGGATATTTTCGTAGCCGGGTCGAACCTGATCAGACAGTCCCAGGAACGCGTGCAGATCAAGGTCGCCTTCCAGTTCAAACTCGAGGCTATCGATCTTGATCCCCTGAGCAGCCGCATTGTAGACGAATCCAACTGCCAGGCAGGAAGCCAAGGCGTGAAGTACAGCCTCGACCGCGTTCGCACCTGCATTCTCTCCCAGCAGGACGGGTGGCTCGTCGCCTTCCAGTACGAACGGTTTTGTGCGGGAGGCATCTTCCTGACCGGCGCCATAAAATCCCTGGATAAAAGTGCGGGAATGACCGCCTTCAAGCCATTCATTGCGGGCTCGAAATTGGAAACGAGCAAGGTCGGGATTCTGTTTGATGGCGTTGACCGTAGCCACGAGCTGGTCTACATTCACGCCATTGATGAGGGTTGGAGCTTGGGTATTCATCGCTAGATTTCCTTTCTTTATAGATAACAGATTTTAGATGTGCTCCAAGCATAGGCAAAAACAGGCTGAATGTCTCCACTCGAAAGAATGGAAACAAGAATGGAAAAAGCCAACCAGCTATGGTAGGATGGTTTCAGTCGACACTGTGTTTATAGGTCTCATCGTCTGAGAAAGCTGTTATGGAAGATAAAGGGCCATTACTGACTCCAATGAACAAACGCGAGCGGGAGATCTTAGAGCGATTGGCAACCGGCTTATCGGATCAACAGATCGCAGATGAACTGTTCCTGAGCCTTCACACAGTCAAATGGTACAACCGCCAGATTTTTAACAAGCTGGGCGTCAGCAGTCGGACACAAGCCATCACCAAGGCCAGAACACTGGGACTCTTCAGCGCGAACGATCCACTTGTTCCTGCGTCTTTTCAGGCAGGTGATCAACCACAACGCGTAAAGCGCCTGAAAGTGGAGCATCGCGTCTCTTTTACCACCAGCTTCGATGGGACGCGCATCGCTTTTGCGAGTGCCGGGAACGGCCCACCATTGGTCAAGGTCGGCAATTACATGGGTCATGTCGAATATGATTGGGATAGCCCAGTGTGGGCACACTGGCTGGAGGAATTAACCCGCAGTCATACCCTGATCTACTACGATGAACGCGGCTCAGGATTATCGGATTGGAATGCAGAGGATGTATCGTTCGAAGCCTGGGTGCGCGATCTCGAAGCAGTAGTGGATGCCACTGGCCTTCGACGGTTTCCGCTCTTTGCGATGTCGCAGGCGGGTGCCGTCGCCGTTGCATATGCTGCCCGACATCCTGACAAGGTTACCCGTTTGATTGTGCATGGCGCTTATTCACGAGGTTGGTTGAAGCGAGACTTAACCGAGGAGCAGATGGAAGAAGAGAAATTGATGATCAGCTTGATGCGAGTCGGATGGGGGCGCGAGAATCCTGCCTTTCGACAGGTCTTTGCGATGCAGCTGTTTCCCGATGCATCCTCAGAACATATACGAGCTTTGGAAGAGCAGATGCGGCTTTCGGTCTCTCCGAAAAATGCGGTGCGACTGGAGAGCGAGATGCATCGTATCGATGTTCGCAATCTCGCACAACAGATTACGGTCCCGACATTGGTCTTGCATTCACGTGAAGATCAAGCAGTTCCCTTTGAAGAAGGCCGCCTCCTGGCCTCCCTGATTCCCAAAGCGCAGTTCGTCGCGTTAGAAAGTAAGAATCACGTGCTGACGGAGCACGAAGCCGCCTGGCCGAAATTCGTGGAAGCCGTACGCAGTTTTCTTGGCGAAGATGATGAGTAACAGCAACAAGTATTATCGCGAAGAAACGGCACTTCTGGTCCCGTCAATGATGAGAGCCTCATAAATTTTTCCCATTTGCGGAGGAGGGGGATTCAACTTGTTTTCCAGCCACCATTCGATCAGTGCAAGCAGCGAAATAGCCATATGATTTGATGCCATGTTGGCTGGAATGATGCTGCTAGGTCGTTGGAGGAAACCGCAGGAATTTTGAAATATCGTAGCAATGTTTTGCACGACGGCTTTGCGAATGCGCTGCACGCTCTGACTCTTGAGCAAGATTCGGAAGAGATCAGACTTTTGCTTAATGTATTCAAAAATGAGTTTGCCCTCTACCTCATTTGCAGAACCATCGGCCTGGCCAGCCAGTGTCGCAATGTGACGCATCAACTCGGCCAATCCCTCATCCAGAACTTCCATCAGCAACTCATCAATTCCATTGTAGTGCCTGAAAAAGGTGATGTAAGCAACCTCTGCGCGGTCTGTAAGGTCCTTGATTGAAATTGCGGAGTACTCCTTTTCCAGGATCAATGAAACCAGCGCCTCCTGCAGAATTCGGCGCGTCCGGCGGACTCTTGGATCTATTTTTGTTTTCGTTTTCATCTTCCTGTCCCATATGAGTAAAGTTAGCTTTTTGTTACAAAACGACGACTTTAATCACTTATATTACATCTAGCCACGATTGATGATTGACATTGAGGCGACGATAGTTATACTGCAACACATATGTTATAGAGTATAACATAAGGAGAAATACCATGAAGTCGATTACAAGTAAGACCAAAACAGGAAAAACCTGCCCGCCGCCTTATATCCCAAACAGCGCAAAGCTGAAGGTCAATGAACTGCAAAGTGCTTACGATGAGATGGCTGTGCAGTATGAACAGAAAACTTGGTTCGACCAGCACATTCTTGGTGTGGCGCGTCAGCGAAATCGATTAATGTCCAAGGCGCAAGGAAAAATTTTGGATGTGGCTTGTGGAACAGGGATGAACTTTCCCATGTTTCCGATGAACAGTGAAATTACTGCGATTGATCTCAGCCCGCGGATGTCAGAGATCGCCAAGCAGAAAGCCCAGGCGTTGCATTTGAACCTTCAGGGGCTGGTGATGGATGCCCAAAAACTTGAATTCCCGGATGAGAGTTTCGATACCGTAACTTCAACACTATCTACCTGCACGTTTCCTGACCCGATTCAGGCGCTCCAGGAAATGAAACGCGTTTGCCGCAAGGATGGCTTAATCTTCCTGCTTGAGCATGGTCATAGCAGTATGCCGTGGCTTGCAGACTATCAGGATCGTCACGTACTCAAACACTATCAGCAGAACGCGGCTTGCCGCTGGAATCAAGATCCATTGGATTTGGTCAGCGCCGCAGGCTTGAAAGTGCTGAACAGCAAACGTTTCGGCTTAGGCATGTTCTATTCCATCGAAGCAATACCGAATTCATGACAAAGAGGTACGATGACAACATTATCCGAACGTCGCTATGACCTTGATTGGCTGCGTGTGCTAGGCGTGCTTTTGCTTGTCCCCTTTCACGTTGCCTTGATCTTTGTGCTTGATCCATACACCGTTATGTACATCAAGGATGTGGTCAACAGCCGGTTGCTGGCCGAAGCCACAGGATTTGTCCACCTATGGCACATGCCCATGCTGTTCATTGTTTCAGGGAGTGCAACGTACTTTGCGCTTGGTTTTCGCTCGGCGGAGCAATACCTCCGTGAACGTTTCCGGCGTTTGTTCATTCCACTGATCTTTGGTATTCTGACCTTTATCCCGTTCACCCTATATCTTCAGCATAGTAACATGCTTTCACTACAAGAAGGCTACACTGGATTCTTCCATATTGATCTGGCTCAACTGGATGGAATGAATGGAGCGTTTAGTCCGGCGCATCTATGGTTTATCTTGTATTTGTTTGTTTTTTCGCTGGTTGGTTTGCCCATTTTTCTATGGTTACGCTCTGAAAAAGGCAAACGAACGATCAAAGCTCTTGCAAAAATCTCACAGGCGCCACTGAATCTGATCGGATGGGGAATCCCGCTCACACTTGCGGCCGCGACGAATATCCTTGGAAGTTTTAATCCACTCTATTATTTTTTGCTCTTCTTCTATGGGTACATTTTCGCGAGCGACACACGCTTTCAGGAAAATATTGACAAGCTGACGTGGGTTGCATTGACATATGGCTTGTTTGAAGGAGCACTCAATGTGATCATGCCACTGTCGCAATACGCCGAATGGACGCCGCAATGGATGTTCTTGGGCTTAATGTATCAAATGGGACGCTGGGTGTTGACGCTAGCCGCGCTTGGGTTGGGACGTCGTTTCTTGAACCGCACCAGCAACTTATTGCAATACGCAAGCGAGGCGGCCATGCCGTTCTATCTGTTGCACATGACGTTCAGTGTGGTGACGGGATATTTTGTAATACAACTTACAACACCCATCGGGGTCAAATATCCCTTGATCGTTCTGGTCGCGACCGGATTGACAATCGTTGCATACGAAATAGTACGGCGCTGGAATGTGACACGTTTGTTATTCGGAATGAAACCCACTAAGATCGGTCTACCCGTCACATCGAATGCGAAACTGGACAGGCAACCGCTATAGAGTCTAATGGGGACGAGAAAACGATATGGTGCCGCTCCTGGAAGAGGGGTAGTGCTTTTTCATTGCACGGTGTGTTTTGGGCATGGCTAACAGGTGCAGTCTTGCTGGGCATCGGCACGGCAATGGTGTATCCAACTTTGTTAGTCGCGGTCTCCGATGTTGCCCATCCCAGTTGGCGCGCATCAGCAGTTGGTGTCTACAGGCTATGGCGCGATACCGGATATGCGGTGGGGGCACTTTGCTGTTCAACAGAAGGCCAGTGAAGCCGCGCTGATGAATGTGCTTGCTATCCAGCGCGATCTTTTTGGCGGAAGGAACTGGGTTGCCTGAAAGGAGCTGTGAGTATGTCATGCTCTTTAATATCCTCCATGCCGACGAACCGTTGAAATTACTACTGGAAGCAAAGAGAATGCTTACAGCAGAAGGAAAAGTGGGCATCATTCATTGGAATTATGATTCGACAACTCCTAGAGGTCCGTCGATAGAAATCCGGCCTCGTCCCAAGCAATGCCAACAATGGATTAAGACAGTAGGGTTCGAACTGATCAAACCTTTCATTGATTTTCCGCCCTATCATTATGGTATTCTCGGCCAAAAAGCGTGACCGAGTTTCAACATAGCAACATCAAAGATAAGGGATCCGCTTTTTGTTCTTTTATGGCAAATTTCACTCTAAAACAGACAGGGCTACTAGTTACGCGTCACGGCTTCCATGATTGGTTGCTTTTCATGGGAACCGCGATTCAAGGCACCATTGTAGTTCAGCCACACGCTTTCAGAAAAATACATGAAAGTCATCCTAAAGAAGTTCAGCGGGATAACTCCAACGCAGTTCCGGGAGCAGTTTAAGAGGCGAAGCCTTTTCACACATATTGGCATTGCACACGATATCGGATACTTCGATTTTCGAGACACGTGAGAGTTGAATATCGCGCAGCTTGGACTCGTGTGCACATTGATTCACTCGACTCCTCTACTCGATCACTACTCAATTTTTCGTAATCTACTATTGGAACTTCGATATGAATATCAATATGGTCCAAAATAGGACCCGAGATTCGTTTCTGGTATTTGGTAACGACAGCAGACTCACACCCCCAGGCTTTTTGTAGGTCATTGAGCCATCCACATGGGCAGGGCTGTACACAAAAGAATTTGATCAGTGTCAAGCAGCGTTTTTCAAACATAAAACAATGTATTTGGCATGTGACCATAACAAGGGTGATGCAATGTCACCCCAGCGCTCCACCCAAGTTGGATAATAAGATGGAACATTTATGTTCTCAGCAACTTGCTCTGGTAAATTCAAATTACCGTCTGCATGCGACTCGATCCACCTCTGACAAACTTGAATTTTTTTTTGCAGGTCACCTGCCAGATCCGGGCATTTAGTTGCCAACTCAACGTAATACCAACACAGCCAGGCAGTCAGCAAAATCCATGCGCCGCCGCCGTAATAAGAATCCTTTGCATACCGATGAACACCGCCCTTATGCAAAATGGTGGCTTCGATATGCTCCACTGTTTTGAGCATAATCGGATCATCAACAGCTACAACGCCATAAGGGATAGCCAACCCCAACAAACTCGCATCCACGGCAGGAGCCTCGGGGAATTTCACAAAGCGACCAAATGACTCTGCGCCGGATAACAATTGTTTTCGGATCGCATCTGTTACTTCTCGATGATTCTTGCCCATCAATTCAGTGTGAGCGTGAAGTCCGCCATAGATTGCGGCGAGCGTATGCGGGTGGACATGATCGGGAAATTCCTCCCAACAATCGTAACAAGACAGAGACCAGAGCTCACTCAAATAATCAGCGACCAGTGCAGCAGCATCCAACAATTCTTGCGAGAGTTGCGTTTCAGGGTTTTGCTTATGATGTTCATTGAGTGCCCAAAGCCAGGTACCAAAGCCATCCAGTTGGAAGTTCGGCCAGTTGCCCGGTTCACCGTCTGTTCCGTCCAGGCGATAGCGTGTGTGCAGAATTTCAGCCTCGGTCAGTCTTTCGCCAGCGCGCGCCTTGGCAAGACCTGTACTCACCAACTCTTTGCGTTCGTTGACCCGCTCCGCCACCCATTGATGGAAACGCTGAGCGCTCTCATGCTGACCTGCCAAATCCATAGCATAGGCAATAAATGAGCCATCGCGAAACCAGCAATAATGATACGTGGGGAAATTCGGGCTGGCGATATAACCTCCGCTGGCTGATTGATTTTCAAGAATAATTTCGATGCTGCGTTGATATAAGTCATTCATAAATGGCTACCAACCCTATGTAATTGATTTGCGGAATCTGAAAGGTCAAAGTTCCATCTGTGTATTCAAAATCTAATATTTGCGGTCCGTCAGTCTGCTCCGGGCAATCCCAGAATATTTGTGCCGGTCGTTCAGCCATTTTAATTTTTATGGAAACATTACAGCATGGCGTCGGCGCCGCATGAGCTTCGTCCCAACGCTGATGAAGGTCAAGCCCATTAAAATTAACCAGTTGAACAGAGAGCGAATTTGGATAACACCGTGGCACAGTCATTATGGAATTGTCCGTAGAGATAAACTCAGGATTTAGTTCACTCTCTGCCCAGCTATTTTTCTCAACACCAGACAATGTATAGGAACTCAACCATTCCCCATTGCGAACAGCGAAATCCGAAAGTTGTCGCAATGCTGAATATAGTTCGGGCGAAATCTTTTCGTGCTTGGGGAAATAAGGATCAGAAAGCAAACGTGCATCCTCGCCCAATTCAATGCGTGTCCCGCCGCAGGCTACGATAACCGCATCTGCCAAAAGATTATTCGCCGGGCGACTGGCCTGTAGATAGTGTGCAATCACGACAGGTTTACCATGCGAACGGTGGGCTGCATTCAAAACGATCTCTGCCAGATGACGATATTCCACATCAGGGGGCCAGACTTCGATATACATAAAATCAACCGCAGACTCAGCCAACGCTTCAATGGGCCAGCTACCCACAGCGTTGAATAAAACCGTTTGATCAGGATGTTGATCAGACGCAGCTTGGATAAAATCAACAAAGGCTTTCGGCAGATCGACAGGGTTATGTTTCGAATCCCAGGCGAGTTTTGGATCGCCGTATTGGTCAATATGCAAGCCATCGAAGGGAATGTTTTGTAATGTCCGTGTTCCTTCAGCAAGCAAATGTTCACTCCACGGGCTGCCTGTCGTTGGATTCATCAGTCCGAGGAAATTCTCACCAAAAGCAATTGGCTTTCCGGCTTCATCATACAGTGCCCAGTCAGGATGGGCGCACCAAAAATCTGCAGAGGCTGCATAGATAGCGAGGTAAGGCATAGACGCCATGCCATATCGATGTGCAACATCTACTAACCTGCGAATGGAAGCTAGCGACATCGCGCGCCCAAGCGGATCAATATATTCCTCGGTAGGAGCCAATAATTGATCATGGCGAAATTGCCAATCGTAGAACTGCAAGCCGTTGATGTGAAAATGCGTCAGTTTTTTAAAAACAGTTTCCGGGTCCGCGCGTGAGGCGCTAAAGTCAGTGAGGAATCCGTAGCGGGGAAAATCAGTCCACTTTGAAAGAACGTCGAAAGCAGTCGCCGCATATAAAGAGTCGTGCACAGAAATAATTTCGAGTCGTGCAGAATATCCGGCTGGCTCGACAGGTGGTGTCCATTGCATTTGAACAGTTTGTTCAGCGGAAGTGAGTTGTACTTGTTCTTCAATGATGATGGGTTGTTCGGCAAGATGCCGAATAAAAATTCGAAGTGTGATGTTTTGCAAAACTGAAGTTTCAAGTTCAACGAGAAATATGATAGTTTCGCCAGGAGCAAAAGTTCCTTGCTTTGGATAAAAATCAACGATACGCATATCAACCCTTCAGGCCAGTCGTGGAAATGCCTTGCACAAAATGACGCTGGAAAATAACAAAGATGATCAAAACCGGCACGAGCGCAACCAGTGAGGCAGCAAAGACCTGGCCCCATTCGGTGAGGTGTTCGCTTTGAAAGAGTGCGATGCCAATCGGCAACGTGCGCTGGCTGGCGTTTTTGATCGCCACATTCGCCCACGCAAATTCTTCCCAGCTATAAAGAAATGTATTGATGATAACCACAGAAATTCCGGGCCATGAAAGCGGGAGAATGATTTTCAAAAAAATCGTTAATGGTCCACCGCCATCGATGAGCGCGGCTTCTTCTAGATCACGCGGCACATTTTCAAACACACCGCGCAGCAAAAACGTTTGCATCGAAATATTCATGGTGGTGTACACCAGGATCAAGCCCCAATGATTGAACAGGTTCAACCATTTCGCAACCAGAAATTGCGGGATGATTAGCATGACCGGCGGTACCATCATGCCCAGCAAAAACATTGTAAACAAAGCTTCCTTGCCAGGGAAACGCAAACGGGCAAACATGAACGCCAGCATCGATGAGACCAAAACCGTTAGGAGCGTGCTAACGATTGCCACCTTGCCGCTGTTTAGAAAATAAAGACCAAAGTTATCTTTGCCAAGGGCGACGATGTAATTCTTAAGCGTCCAGGTTTGGGGCCACAAGCGCGGCGGGAGTTCGAAGATCATCGTCTGCGGCTTGAACGAAGTGATAACCATATACCAAATCGGAAGCAAAACAAAGCCCAATCCTAATATCACGATGATAAGTCGGAGCAGCATTCCCAAACGTTGTTGTGACGTTCGCTTCATGCTACGCCGCCTGCTGTTTCATCAACCGCAGCTCGATCAAGCTGACGAAGAATACAAAGACTGTCAACAAGTAACTGATCGCCGCGCCATAGCCAAAATCAATGCGACCAAAGGTGGCTTCGTACATCAGGGTCAACACAGAGTGAGTCAAATCCATGGGGTCGCCGCCGTGCGTGATCAACTGAAATGGGACGTAGGCATTCAAACCACCAATGACCAGCACTACAACAAGAAAAAGGATCGTGGGACCAAGCAGGGGCCAGGTGATGTAACGTAATTGTGCGGCAGAGTTGGCGCCGTCCACACGAGCCGCTTCATACAATTCGGCAGGGATGGCTTGTAAGCCAGCGAGAAAAATAATCGCAGCCCAACCAATACCTTTCCAGATATCGAGGAGAATGATCGGGATGAGAGTCAGGATCGGGTCAGCGAACCAAAGTACATCTTTTGGAATGACGCGCAGGATATCCTTGAGGAAATAGTTCACGAGTCCAGCTTGTCCATTAAACATGTATTCAAACAATAAACTTACGATAACCCACGAGGTAATCACGGGCAGATAATATGCCACACGGAAGAAGGTCCGCCCGCGAAAGTTTTGATTGAGCAAGAGCGCCACGCCAAGACCCAGGACCATTTTCACAAATACGGTAATGATCGTATATGCAAGTGTGTTCAGAATAGCGCGTTGGAAAATCGGGTTAGACAAGGCACGTTGATAGTTACCAAAGCCAACAAAGACCGATTGGTCGGGATGAACGATCTTCCATTCAAAGAAGCTGATCCGCAATGAATACAACATCGGTCCCAGGAAAAATAGAACGAACAATATCAATCCGGGAAGCAGAAAGATCAGGGCGGGTAACAGGTCTGAGTAACGACGTTTGGCTGGCATGATTTGATGGTGGGAGAGCTGTGGGCGGTATAAAACCGCCCACAGCTGAAAGTTCCATCCCAACCCATCTTATTCCAGAAGATGGGTTGGTGACAATGGTTTATTTTAGCAGGGCGTCAATTTCCGTGGCAGCCTGATCGAGGGCTTCCTGTGGTGTTTGTTCACCCTTCAACATGCGTTGATAAGCATTGTTGATGGCGTTGTCCATGTCGCCCCATTTGGGATGCGGGACGCGCGCCTGGGCGGTCTTGAGTTGTTCCTGAAATACCGCAAAGTACGGCGGCATGGCGGGGTCACCAGCCAAGGAGGCAAGTGTCGGCATTTGACCTACAGAAGCCATCATCTTCTGAGCTTCAGGGCTGAGCAGGTAAGCCGCCCACTTCATGGCTGCTTCTTGATTCTTGGAGCCTTCCAGTATTACAACATCTTCACCACCAACCACGGAACTGGTTGTGCCTTGCGGACCGGTCGGGATGGGTGCAAAGTTAACTTTGAAATCAGGATAGTTGCTCTTGTAAATATCGACCATCCATGGACCGTCAATGATCATGCCATACGTGCCTTCTGCATGGCCAGCGTCGGTTGCAATACCGCCGCCCAACAGGTTCGGGGACAAACAGCCCTTATCATATAGATCCTTGAGCATGGTGAATGCAGCCACACTTTCAGGTCCGTTGACATAACCCGTAGCTGTAGTGATGTTCTCATCAGTAACCTTGCCACCCATCGCGTAGAAGACAGGTGCAGGCGCCCAGAAGTATGTGCCACCTTCAGCATAGCCGTATTGTTTCTTGGCGACATCGGTCAGCTTGCAAGCGTCCGCAGCAAATTCTTCCATAGTAGCGGGCGGAGTGGTAAGACCAGCGGCATCGAAATCAGCCTTGTTCCAGAGCAAGACCTGAGTGTTAGTATCGAGCGGCAAACCGTAATAGTGGTCCTTCCATTTATTGGTGGAAAGCGGACCAGGGAAAGTATCCTTGATGATGTTATCGAAATCGGGCAGCTTGCCGTCCAATTGAACGAGCGCGCCTTGATCAGCAAATTCCGATACCCAGGCAATATCTAAACGCGCTACATCGGGGACGCTGCCGCTGGAAATCGCAGTCAATAAAGCAGTCTTGTAATCATTGTAGGCATAGCGCGTTGTTTCAACTTTGATGCCGGGGTTGGAAGCTTCGAATGCAGCGATCACTTGATCCAATTGAGCAGTTTCAGGATCACTATGTGTGTGCCAATATTGAATAGTTACTGGTGCAGGCGCCTCGGTCGGTGCTACCGTAGGAGCCTCCGTGGCAACGGCAGATGCTTCGGTTACAACGGGTGCAGCAGTGGGTGTTGCGGCAGGAGAGCCACAGGCAGCCAGCAAAGCGGCTGAGACGATCAATAAACTAACTAACATCCATACAAAACGATTGGTTTTCATTTCTCTTTATCTCCATAGTTGATATTTGGACAATGGGTGAAATTCATTATTCCATCAATATGTTTTGGGCAGAAGCACCTCTACTTTCTTTAGTGAGTAAAATAACCCAGGCAAAAAAATTTACACGACGGGATTGGCTACTTTTTTATGGATGGGAGACTCGAACACTTCACGCAACACAAGCCCGGCTGCGCCACGCGCCCAGGCATCATCGCCCCAAGGTGCAATTTCAACGGCGTTCGGATCGAACAATCCAGGCATAGTGTTTTGCTGAATAGACTCCTTCATGGGAGTAAAAAGAAAATCACCTTCTCGCGTCCCCTCACCACTGATAATGATCTTCTTTGGATTAAACAAATTGATGAGATTGGCAATTCCAATCCCAAGGATACGACCAGCCTGATTAAAGATCCGAATCGCACCCGTGTCCCCCTTTTGGGCGAGAGCTAACAACTCATCCAGATTTTGAACCGATGTGGAAAGTTCTCCACGCATCGCTGCCTCTTGCGCCGAGCGGACCAAGCCCGGGTCGCCGACATAAGCTTCCAAACAACCATGTTTGCCGCAAGCACATAACGGACCATCTGGATTAATCGTAGTATGACCAAACTCACCAGCGCCGCCAGTTTGTCCGCGATAGAACTGGCCATTGGCAACAATCCCCAACCCCACTCCACGTCCGACCGTCACCGTCAGGAAATTATCCACGCCTTGCCCGTGACCAAACCATCTTTCCGTGAGCGTCAACGTATTAACATCGTTCTCAATGTAGACGGGAATATGAAGCTTGCTTTGAAGCATGGAACGCAGCGGGACATTATCCCAACCATAAATCGGTGACTGGCGCAGGATACCATCCTCTGCATCGACAATACCAGCCAGACCAACGCCAACACCAAGCAATTGTTTTTTCGTTATTTTTTGCTCGCGGATAAACGAGGTAACCATCTGTGCCAAATCTTCCACAACCTGTGTGGGTTCGTGTCCAGAGAGCGGCATGGATGCTTTGGCAATGACCAGCGCTTCCAGATCGGTCAATGCACAGACAGCATGGGTTTCGGTAAGTTTGATACCAACAACATATCCACCCTTTGGATTAATGACCAACAAAATTGGCGGGCGTCCGCCACTGGAATCTCCAGCAGCTTTCTCCAAAACCAAATCCTGCGAAATTAACTTGGCTGAGATGGACGTGACAGTCGCCGGGCTCAAGCCAGTCCGACGGGCAATATCGGCCCTGCCAATCGGACCGTGCGTCTTGATAGCATTCAAAACGTGTGAACGATTGATAGCTCTGATCAGTTCGCGATTGCCGGTAGGGTGCTGCATAATAGATACTTTATTCACTAAATAAAGTTAGTCGGATTATATTCCTGACTCACGTTTTGTCAAGAGTATATAAACCACATCCGGGAAAGGCCTATCCCATCATCAACTTCGGACGACTGCGAAGCGTACAACGTCTCCGCCAAGTGGGCAGATTGGATTTCCTCACTCCCAGCCAAGTCTGTGCTCGTGCGCGATAATTTCAGGATACGATGATAGGCACGCGTCGACAAATTGAATTGACTCATCATCGCCCCCATCAAACTCTGACCTTCATCCTCCAACTTGAAAATTGTCTGATCTCCCCAACACTCATATCAGCATTGCTGATGATGTTGTATGAAATATAGTTCGTCGACAACAGTTAACGCGTGCGCGCTCAAAATCTCGCCATATTTTCATCTATCAAAATCTTCACCAAGCCCACATAATCGCCAGATCCCAGTACCTTGCCGTTCGCCTGGAACTGGTTTGATCGTATCGGTTCGAACAGGTAAAAGACGAGTAACTACCATCAGCTCAGTGATAATTAGACCGTTAGCAGAGTCGACGCAAGTTTTTTCATGATGATCTCTTTTGGCAAAGATAATGAAATAGCACTCACTGCCGATGCTATTAAAAAACAAACACGTGACTCAAAGCAGAGTCACGTGTTTATTACTCTCACTTACCGGATTGATTAAATTTAGTGAGGTCCCTCTGAAAAACTAATTTGCCAAGATTCTCAAAACTTCCTTCGGGTAATTTGCCATTTCCATAAATTGGGAAGGTATGCCCTGAATTGCGTAGTTGTTTGAGTGTTTGACCCAGCCCAATATCCCATATAAACGACTCATGAATGACTCCTCAATCAACGCACGGACAAGCAACTTGTCTCATGCTGAGGGTAGATGAAGTGCCAATTATCCGGTTCCGCGCAAGCGCGGATCAAGTGCGTCGCGCAGTCCATCCCCAATGAGGTTAAAAGCGGCAACGGTGAGCAGGATTGCCAGCCCCGGAAATAGCGACAACCAGGAATGAGTGGCGATATAGTTGCGGCCCTCACTGATCATTACCCCCCATTCGGCAGTGGGAGGCTGGGTGCCAAAACCGATGAAGCTCAACCCAGCTGCAGACAGGATCGCGCCGCCCATATCGAAGCTGGCTTGCACGAGCAGAGGTGCCAGCGTGTTGGGCAAGATATGCCCCCACACAATGCGTGCTGCTGGAGCGCCGAGGCTACGCGCCGCCTCCACATACTCGCGCTCGCGCAGCGATAGCACCTGTGCCCGCACCAGCCGGGCATAAACGGGCCAGCTTACCACCGCGATTGCGATCATGGCATTGGTCAAGCTAGGACCGAGCGCGCCCGAGATGGCCATGGCCAAAATGAGAGCCGGGAAAGCGAAGAAAACATCCGTCAGGCGCATCAGGACCTCATCCAGCCAGCCACCGGCATAACCCGCGACCAGCCCAACGAATGTGCCGACACTGGCAGCCAGGCCCACAACCACTATCCCGATCAACAGCGAAATGCGCGCGCCATAGATCATCCGGCTAAGAACATCGCGGCCGAGTTGATCCGTGCCCAGCCAGTTTGCCGCTGAGGGCGGTTTCAGTCGGGTGGATAGAACCTGCTTGAGGGGATCGGCCGGCGCAATGAGCGGAGCAGACACCGCAATCAGGGCCAAGATGGCAATCAACACTAAACCGGCCACGGTCAGTGGGCTGCGCCGCCAGGCTGGCCGACGGGACCGGACAGGCGTGGTCAGTGTCTCAACCATGGTGGATACGAGGGTCAAGCCACTGGTAACCCACATCCACAATCAGGTTCGCAAGCGTATAGACGAGCGCCGCGAGTAAGGTCACACCCATCACTGCCGGGAAGTCGAGGTTGATCGCCGAGCTAGTGGCATAACGGCCTAAGCCTGGCCAGCTAAAAATGGTCTCTGTTAACACGGCACCTGAAAGCAAACTACCAAAGGTCACACCAATCGTTGTCACAGTGGGAATCAGTGCATTACGAGCCGCATGGCGCCATATCACCTTCCCCTGGCGCAGGCCCTTGGCTCGCGCTGCCAGCACATATTGATGATTGAGCACCTCCAGCATGCTTGAGCGCATCATGCGAGCGATAATTGCAGTAGAGAAATAACCCAACGCCAGCGCCGGTAAAAATAAATGATGTACACTGCTCCAAAATGCCTTGTAATCCCCAGCCAGCAGGCTGTCCACAGTGAATAAGCCTGTGATCAGCGGTGGAGGGGGGATGAACTTGTCGATGCGGGCGCCGCCTGGCAGCCAGCCCAGGCGGCCATAGAAGAAACCGATCAGAATCAGGCCCAGCCAGAAAATAGGAACCGACCCACCAATCAGTGAGACGATGCGTACAACATGGTCGGGCAGGCGGTTGCGCGCCGTGGCTGAAATCACCCCAGCAGGTATGCCAATGAGGATGGAAAGGATCAACGCGGTCAACGAAAGCTCAAATGTCGCCGGAAAGAAGTTGCGTAGATCCGCGGCCACCGGCCGCCGGGTGTGAAGGCTGATCCCCAGGTCGCCATGGATTAAGTTAGTGACGTAGATCCAATATTGCTCAGGCACGGGCTTATTCAGCCCATATCTCTCGCGGAAGGCCTCGATTTGCGCATCGGTGGCGTGGTCACCAAGCGCCACGATGGCCGGGTCGGCGGGGACAACATGTGATAGGGCGAATGTGATCATCGAAATCCCGACCATCACAGCCACAAAGCCTACTAACCGCCGGAGCAAATAAGAAGGCAGGGTCATGGCAGATAAAAGGCGGCAAGACTACGCCGGCCAACTTCTAGCTGGCCAGCGTATGGATTCTTCTAGCCAGGGATTAACTAGGCTATCTTAACGATCAACCAGAAGTCGGTAAAGCCCATCGGGTTCCACTCGAAGCCCTGAACCGTGTTGCGGACGCCGAACAGCGCGGCTGGCTGGTAGAGGACAGCATAGGGGCCATTGTGCAGCACGTATTCAGTGATCTCCTTGTATGCGGCCTCGCGTTCGGCAGCATCTGTCATCAGCGCCGCACCTTTCGCCTTGGCGCCAATGTCGGGATCATTCCATGAGTTACGCCAGGCGATGGAATGTGCATCGAAGTTTGTAAAGGGTGTCACGTTCGTGTCGGGATCAGCGAAATCGGGACCCCAGTAAAGCAGTGCCAACTGCGCTCCCTGGGCACGGTATGCATCCAGCAGTTCGGCAAAAGTTACCTGCTTGATCGTGACCGTTATCCCAGCCTGGTCCCAGTCCGACTGGAGCTTGGCAGCCAGGTCAGACCATTGTACGCCGCCCGGCGCAGCACCATCCGGAATCAACATCTCGAGGCTCACGTCGCTGACTCCAGCCTGTTCGAGCTGAGCCTTGGCACCCTCTATATCCTGCTGGAAGGGTGTGTCACTGTTATATCCAAACATTGGGGAGGGGATTACGGTCTGCACCTTCTGGGCATTGCCCGAGAGCAAGTCATTGACGATGCCATCGTAGTCAATTGCCATGCGCAACGCCTCGCGCACTTCTGGCTTGTCGAGGGGTTCGACAGCCACATTCATCCCCAGGTAGAACAGACGCAGATCCGCGCCTGTAACGCTGGTCGTGTCTCCGCCGAGGGTAGCTAACTGTTCGGCGGTTAGATTCAAGGCGATATCGGCGTCGCCATTTTGCAGCGCTGTGAGTTGGTTGGCCGATTCAGGCACATGGCTGAGCAGCACCGAAGTGAGTGCTGGTTTGTCCCCATTAAAGTTTGGGTTGGCGGTCAGCAGCACTTCCACTTCCTGGGTCCAGTGATCAACCACGTACGCACCGCTTCCAGCGGAATGATCGAGTAGCCAGGTCGAGCCATGATCGTCGCCCTCATTCTCCTGCACGACCTTGGAGTCCACCACGCTGGCGATGTTGTTGGTCAGTATCGCAAGGAATGCGCCAGGGCTGGCAGTCTTGGGCAGGTTGATCTGCACGGTCTCGGGGTCTACCGCCGTGACACTGTCCGCCGTGATGCCAGCCACATCAGTAAAAAGGAACGCCGGAGGCCCGTTGAGTGCGAACACGCGGCTGAAGGAGTACACCACATCATCGGCAGTGATGGGGTTGCCGCTGGCGAAGGTATTGCCAGGGTGGAGCTTAAAGATCAGCTCCCAGTGATCACCGGCATCATTGGTTTCCCAGCTATCGGCAAGGCTGGGCTTGATAGTTTGCAAGTCAGCACCCTCGAACGTCACGAGAGTCTGATACACATTGTGGGTCACCAGAATACCGCTATACTCGTACACCACGGCCGGGTCCAAGGTGATCAGGTCAGAGATGTTGCTGGAGATCGACAGCGTATTCTCTACGCTGATGGGAGCCTCGGTCGCGGCCGGAGCCTCCGTGGCGGCGGGTGCCTCTGTTGCAGGAGCCTCAGTGGCCTGTGGGGCCCCGGGGGCTTCGGTGGGTTCCGCCCCGCCACAGGCTGTGAGAACCACTACGGCGAGAGAAACTAGAACCGCAAGGATATTTCGTTTTGACGGATACATCTTATCCTCCTCAGGAAAAGTATTTGGGGACTGGTACATTCGTTGAACGGTTACATGGAAAAGGCATGGAAGCGATTTGAAAAGCGGCGTTTCGCTTCCGCCGAACCAATATAGCGGATGTGCTTAGTAGGTCTAAACATACGTGTCAACGTCTTATGGATATGCAAGTGAGTTTGGAGTGTGGACCGATTCAGCGTGAACTTCCGCTTCGTCATTATAAGATTGCCAGATAAGCATGTCAACGGTAGAGAACTAGGCTGAAGCCTAGAGACTTCTGAATCCCCATCATATAGTAGTGCCCATGCAACGGTTGAGTTCAGCAGCACGGCAATGATAGCCCCGTAAGGTTTCGAACTCAAATGCTAGTAACAGCGCGGCGTAGCCGTATCCACTTCAGCGGAAGGTTTGCTGGCGTATTACCTTCAATGGACTAACTGCTGGTGGAGCTGTGATCCGAAACAATCAGCCATTCACCATCAAACTTTTTCATGTGTACTGTGAATACGCCCTGATGCCTGGCCGTAAGCGTAGTTTGTGTCCAGGCACCGAATACCAATGCGTCGCTCTCGCTAAGAAGCTGAATCTCAAGATCGGCAACTTCCAATCTACCCATGTTGTCTGGTGAATCGAAACGAGCCTTGAACGCAGCAGCAATCGCTTCAAAGCCGTAGCAGACTGTGCCTTCGGAAACCCAGTGCACTTTGTCAGAATGCCAATAATCGGCCAGATAGCCATCGATGTCACCGCGATTCCAAGCTGAGCAGCTCCATTCGAACAGGGCCAAGATGCGTTGATGATCATCAGTCATATCAATTGATCCTCTTGCTTTCTAACATAGCTCATGTCACCTTGAGTATTGCTGGTGAGGCATAAGTTACGAGCTGGGCAGTTTGGATGTCGCATCCAACGGTTTACAGCATCGTCCCCGATCAATTGGGAGATGAATTTATCCACAAAGCCAGGATCAGTTTTTTTCGCAGTCGGTCCTTACTCGCAGGCTTTTGAACCTGAGGTTGAGATATTTTATCTCATATTCACAGGTCCTCATATGAAATTTTCGAACAACAAGCCATATTTTTGACTATCATTCGCCGCTGTACTTACATCATGATCTTTGGACGATATTGCAACGCCTCTACCAGATGCGCGGATTCGACGTCTTCGCATCCCGCTCAATCCGCGATCGTGCGCGCCAGTTTCAAGGTGCAATGATAAGCACGCGCCGATAAGTTGAGTTGACTCATCGCCGCCTGCATCAAGCTTTAGCCCTCGTCCTGCAATTTACAAGATTGCCGTATCTCCCCAACACGCATATCAGCATTCGCAACCATATTCGATGATTGGATATTCGTAAACCGTGCCAGTTGAATATTGCGTGCCGCTTGCACACGCTTGCGAATCGCCTCGCTGGTCTCCCCCATTCGATCACCACTTAACTTTTCATAATCCACACGTTGCACTTCAATGTAAATGTCAATGCGATCCAAGAGTGGATCTGAGATTCGCTTTTGATATTTGGTAACGACAGCAGGAGCACACCCGCAGGCTTTTTGTGGGTCGTTGAGCCATCCACATGGGCGGGGACTCATTGCAGCGATCACCTGAAATTTTGCGAAAAAGGTTAATTTTAGAAAACAATCTATTGGCAAGAATCAACTGGCTCGTCGGACTGAGTACGTTTAGGTCGTAAGCCCAATCCTATTGCCGCTAAGATTAAAAGGAAACAGGAACCTGTTAGTGCCTCTTTTTATAGCGGGGGCAGGATTTGAACCTGCGACTTCTTCAAGCTGAGTTCCTTGGTCCTTAGGCGGTTTCGCTCGGCTCGCAACATATCTCCCAACTGTTTCCGCCGTCCCACCAAGGACAAGCAAGTGGGACTCGGCGCGTTTTTGAGGCTTTTCGTGGCTTCGGGCTCATACTGCTGCCAAGCCGCGTCCACGCTCCGCCCATTTACGGGTGAAGTACACTGATGTGTAGTTCCTTAGTTAATCAAAATCTATTGGAAATATGAAAAAGCTGATTCTCGGAAGTGAAAAGTCCTAACATAAATAGTTACGGTAACGGCAAGTGCCCAATGTAACCCGTCAGTTCAATGTATCCATTCCCTCGCACGGACGCACTATTACAAGTTCCCTCGAAATGCACAGCGCCTTCCCAATATGTTATGGGCGGGAAGTTTATTTCCTGATCAGCCATCCACGGTTGGGCTGCTAATACACAGTCTGGCTGACGAATCCGAATCTGCCAGGAAGACGGATATATACCCTGGGTATGTGGACTCTGCCATGTGTCAAGAACAGTAATCTCGAAATCGGATTTATG
>Ga0070699_100001681_pt1 | contig 20169 bp, 12 predicted proteins | sample KBSK1503metaG_FD_65473 | JGI IMG/M metagenome (GOLD analysis project Ga0070699, IMG submission 65473) | Corn, switchgrass and miscanthus rhizosphere microbial communities from Kellogg Biological Station, Michigan, USA - KBS K1-50-3 metaG | ecosystem: Host-associated > Plants > Roots >...
CCGGCATGATAGGTCCCGCCGTGCAGCCGCGACCCATCGATCCTTGCCTTCAGCACGGTCGTCTGACCGGGTTGGGTCGTGCCGAAGGCCGGCGTGACGGAAAGCCACCCGGCGGCGCCGAGCCACTCGAACGCCTGCGCGGCGATCCGCCGGTTGTCCGCGTAGATCGCCGCGAAATCGGCGAGCAGGCGTCCCGTCATGGCCAGCACGCGGCCACGGCCCGCGAACGCGCTCACGACGGCCGGCGCGCCCGCCGCATCCTCGATCACGACCGCCGCTCCGGGACCGCCGACGCGGAGCCGCGCCGCGGCGCCGGCCAGGTGAGCGGCCGTCGCGTCGCGCGTGATCTCGTGCGGGTAGAGCCGCGTGGAAGAACCGGTCGCCCCGGTCGCGGGCTCGAACAGGATCGGCGCGCCCGTCGCCGCGAGGAGCCCGTTGAAGAAGGGCAGGGACCGCGCGTCCTCGCCGTCCACGAGAAGGCTCCCGCCCCGCGCGATCCACTCCGCGACCGCGTCGCGCTCCTCCTGCGTCCATTCCTTCGTTCCCTCGGCGACCCAAAGAACGTCGGCCGCATCGAGCGTCGCCGGCGCGACCGTCAGGCTGTTCACGGAGAGCACCGCGCCGCGCCCGGTGAGGCTGCCGATGAAGGCTCCCCACGCGCCGGGCCCCGTACCGCCGTGCGAGGCGTCGAAGAGGATCCGAACGTCCGAGAGGTCGGCGGTTTCCGCGGCGACCGCGCCGGTCGCCCGGGCGCGAACGCCCCAGGAGAGCATGCTCCCGCCCGCGTTCGTGAGCGTGATGTCCCGGGTCACGACGGCACCGGTCTTGAGGGCGGCGTCGAGACGGACCGGGGCGACGGAGAGGAGCCCGGGAACGATCCCGTTGGCGCCCACGGTGAAGCGGAGGGTCGATTCGTCCGGGTCGTCGCTCTGGATCGTGATCGTGCCGCCCACGGGGCCGGGCGCGCCGGGGGTGACGCTGACGCCGACCTCCCAATACCCGCCGGGCGGAAGATCGAAGCCCGCGGAATCCACCGTGAAGCGTGGATCGTTCACGGAGACCTCGGTCACGTGGAGATCGACGAATCCCACGTTCGTGACGGCGATCGTCTGGGAGTGCGTCGTGCCGACGACGACGGGGCCGAAGGTGACGGAAGTCGGGAAGATCGAGATGTCGGGGGCCGAGACGACTTGCAGGCGGGCGGGCACCTCGATCGTCCGGTGCGACGGGTCGTTGGTTCGGATGACCACCTTCGCGTCGTAGTTCCCGCCGGCGAGCCCCGCGGCGTTCAAGGAGACGCTCAACTCGGACGTGACCCCGGTGAGCGCGCTTCCCGACCGCGGCGTCACGTTGAGCCACGAGCCCCCCGAGACCTGCACGGTGAAGTCGAGCGAGCCGGCCCCCCCGTTCGAGATGAAGAGCGATTGTATCTCGGAAAGTCCGGTCAACCGCGTGGCGTCGAAACGGACCGGAGATACGACCGCGAGCGGAGGTGCGGTCGTGCTCCCCTGGGCCACGTTCGAGATCGGCGAGGCGTTTCCGAATTCGTCGAGCACCTTCACGACGATGTAGTACGTGGTGAGCGGGGTCAGCCCTCGAATCGTCGCCTGCTCCGCCGCGCCCGCGGCCCTCGGAATGGGCGCGGTCGTCACGCGGGCCGCCGACGCGAAGGACGCGTCGTCGATCGGGAAGGCGGCGATGCGGAGGTCGTAGCGGGTCGCGGTGCCCTGGGCCCCGTCGTCGCCGGTCGCAACCCACGTGACCGTGAGTTGATCCGAAGACGCGGTCGTCACGGCGAGCGTTCCGATCGGCGCGGGAGGGACCGAATCGGGACCGGCCAACATCCGGAGGACGTTCAGGCGCCCTCCGGTCGCGATCAAGCCCTCGAGCGCGGGAATTCGATCCGTCGAGGAGAGAATGACCGCCTTCATGGTGGCCGCGGGCATGGTCGGATACCGCGACTTCAAGAGGGCAAGCGCCCCGGAGACGTGGGGCGCGGCCATCGACGTCCCCGATTCCACGGCGGTCTGCCCATCCGGAAGCGTGCTCAGGATCAGGGACCCCGGCGCCGCGAGATCGACCGAGACCGGGCCGTAGTTCGAGAACTCGGAGCGCGCGTCCGTGCGGCCCGAACTCGCGACCGAGATCATGTTCGGGACGTGGAACGACGAAGGGTAGTGCGGGTATTCGTCGTTGTTGGCGCCGTCATTGCCAGCGGCCGCCACGAAGAGGGCCCCCGCGTCGTTCGCCGCCAGGATTGCCGCGCGCAGCGCTTCCGAAGGTGGCCCTCCGCCCCAGGAGTTGTTCAGGACGACGGCCCCCATGTCGACCGCGTACTCGATCGCCGCGATGGCGGAGCTGGTCGCGCCCGAGCCGTCGGCCCCCAGGAACTTGGCCGGAAGGATCTGGACGCGCCACGCGACGCCCGTGATTCCGAGGCCGTTGTTGCCGACGGCGCCGATGATCCCGGCGACGTGCGTGCCGTGGCCGTTCTCGTCCATGGGGTCGCCGTCATAGTTGTAGAAGTCGAAGCCGTGGACGTCGTCGATGTATCCGTTCCCGTCGTCGTCGATCTCGTTGGCGGGAATCTCGCCTGGATTCGTGAAGATGTTCGCGGCCAGGTCCGGGTGGTGCCAGTCCACGCCCGAGTCGATGATCGCGACGATCACCTGCGAGGAGCCGGTGACTTGGTCCCAGGCGCCGACCGCGTCGATGTCCGCTCCGACGATGCCTCCCTGCTGTCCGGTGTTCCGCAGGGACCACTGGAGCGGGAAGAGCGGATCGTTGGGGACCGCGTCCGCCCGAACCACATAGTCGGGCTCGATGAACTCGACCGCCGCGTGGTTCTTGAACCGCGCGACCGCCGCTTCCACCGTTCCGCGGATCTTGTGGTGCTCGACGCGGCTACGGTGGAAGCGCTTGCCGCGCGTCGCGCCGAGGTCGCGGAGGACGGCCTTCATCTGCCCGGGCGAGGCGTCCGGGCGGAATCGCAGCAATACCTCGCCGGGGGTAAACGGGCGTCGCGCGGAGGTCGCGCCGGGGCTGAGGGGAGCGGGGCCCGGAGCAGGGGCCGCACCGAGCATGGCCAGGGACGCCGCGAGGAGCAGCGCAAGCGTTCGGAGACGGAGGTGCGTGGCCAAGGTCAACGGACGGTACCCCCCGAAACGGCGCGCTTCGGAGCCAGCAAACCGCATCCATGCATTCTGCGGCCGGGCCATGGGGGGACATGGCGGACGGAGATGGGACGACCAGATGACTATTTGGACGACTAGATGACTCTATTATATCAGGTAACGCTGGATTTGGGTTGGATGTGACGGCCGCGCTCCAGAATACCTACGTCCTTTTCCTCCAAGGCGCCTCGAGGCCGAGCGTTCCCAGCTTGGCGTCGAGATCGTCCAGCTCGCGGCTCCGTGCGGGCGGGTTTCCGTCCGGCGGCAGGAGGCCGACCGCGACCGCCGCCGCGCGCGCCTCCTCGGGCGATTTCGCGAATGCCCGGAGCACCGCGACTTCCTTCGATGACAAGGTGAGGGAGTTCAGGTTGTAGTCCACGAACGCCTCCCACGCGATGGGGCACCACTTCGAGACGATCTCGCGCCCGATCGCGGTCGCGTACGTCCGGATTTCATGCTGGGCGTGCGCGTCCATCCGGAGCGCGAGGAAATGGAAGAGATTGTGGAGATCGATCTTCCAGTACGCCTCCGTGTAGGTGGAGAGCGGAAGATCCTTCCTGGCCTGCTCGCGGGCCACGCCCGCGGCGATTCGCTCTTCGTAGACCGATCGGGCGAGACGCTGGAGCTCGAGCTCGCGGGCGCTCAGCCGCTCACCGTCCGCCAACGGCAGGAATCCGCTGCTTCCCTGCCGATTGGTGCTGGCCTGCAGGCGCCACCCGGATGGTGCGGTCTGCTCCGCGGCGTCGATGGCGACCGAGTACCGGGTGGAGTATTCGTTCACGTTGGCGGTTCGATGCCGAATCCACTGGCGCCAGCAGTCCATCGGCACCCGAACGTGGAGCTTGATCTCGCACATTTCGAAGGGCGTCGAGTGCGCGTGCCGCATGAGGTACCGGATCAGGCCCCGGTCGTCCTGCACGCGCTTCGTTCCGGCGCCGTAGGACACGCGCGCCGCCTGCACGATCGATTCGTCCGAGCCCATGTAGTCCATGACGCGGACGAAGCCGTCGTCGAGCACCTTGAAGGGCTGGCCGAGGATCGCGTCGAGGCTTGGGACCGCGTAGCGCGGAACGCGCTCCGGCTCCGGCGGCTCGACGCTCGTGGAGGGCTCTCGCTTGCTCATCGGGGGTACCTTAGCAAGGACGCGGGCGAAGGGCGAGTCCCGCGGGTGCTACTGCGCGGCGGCGCGCAGCGAATCGACGTAGTCCTGGACCTTGCCCTTTTCGTACCAGCGGGTACTCACGTACTTGGCGTACATCATGAAGTCGGGCGACTTGATATAACCGGCGACGCCCCCGAGCAATTCCGCGTCCGGCTTCATGAAGTAGGTCGCTGGGTACCCGGTCACGCCGACTTCCTTCGCGAACTGCCGTTCGGTCAGCTCCCGACCCTTCCAGTGGATCTTGGCCGTGGACTCGCCGTTCACCTTGGCGAGCACGAAGTTGTCGATCAGGTAGGCGGACACCTGGGGATCGCCGTAGGTTTGGCGGTCCATCACCTTGCACCAGCCGCACCACGTCGTGTAGATGTCCACGACCATGTGTTTCTTCTGCTTGGCGGCCAATTCGGTCGCCACGTCGAAGGCGAGCCAGGAGAGCTTGCTGTCCTTCTCCCCGACCTCGGCAGCCGGCGCCTTCTTCGGCTCCTTGGTGACCCCAGGGCGCGCGACGGCGAGCAGGGCGATCGCGAGGGCGACTCCGAGGGCAAGGCTGGACGGCCGTGGTCGAATCGACAATGGTGTAGGTCCTTACCTTGTGGCGGTTTAGGCGCTCAAGGACTCCGGGGTTCGGTGCGCGCGCCCAAGGAACAAGCGTAGCATCTAGCCATACCCCGCATCAACCCGCATTTCTTCCGCGATGTGCCGCGAGCGCCCAGCCGATCGGGATCGCCAGGGCCAGAAAACCGAAGGAGGCCCAGGGCACCGCGCCGAGACCGGCGCGATCGGCGAGGAGCCCGCCGGTGATGGGCCCCGCGACCGACGCCAGCGCGTACGTCCCGTTCAAGACGCCGAGCCCACCCCCGCGCTGGGCCGCGCTCGAATACTCCGCCGCCAGCGCGTTCGCGCTGACGTTGACCAGCGAATAGAGCGGGAGCGCGTACAGGAGCGAGACCAGGCGCACGTCCAGGGTCGTCGCGAAGCCGACGTACATGACGGCGTACAGGGTGACCCCGACCGCGAGGACGGTTCTTGCCCCGAAGCGCCGGACGAGCGGCCCCACCCAGAGGAACGAGGCGATGCCGAGCACGCTCGACGCCGCGAGGGCGTAGCGCACGGTCCGCATGGGAGCGCCCAGATGCTCGACCAGGTAGACCGTGAAGAAGCCCCACATCAGATAGTTTCCGGCAACGAAGAAGAACGCGAGCGCGCAGAGGCGAAGGAGCCTCGGATTCTCGTAGATGGCCACGAGATCCGCGAGCACCCCCTCGAGCCAGCCGCGCGAGCGTCGCGCGACGGCGGGCGGCGCGCCTTCCACCGGCCCGCGCTTCAGGTCGCGGAGGACGACCGCCACGAGCAGGGTCAGGGCGACGAGGAGTCCCGAGGTCGCCCACAGTGCGGTGTGCATCCCCGAGACCAGCCCGCCCTCGAGCAGGCCGCCGGCGCCGTAGGAGCCGGCCAACCAGCCGACGCTCTGCGCCATCAAGATGGCCGCGATCGCGTTCTCGGGGCGCTTCGGCCGGGCGAGCGTCATGTAGGCCTTGAGCGTGGGCGCGAGCGTTCCGTAGAAGAGGGACGCCAGGCCCACGCAGGCGAGAACCGCGAGCCCCTGTCCCAGGAGCGCGACCCCGGCCAGCGCGGCCGCGTAGCCCGCCAAACCGACGAGGATCATCGGCTTGAGGCGCCCGCTCACGTCGGAGAGCCCGCCCCAGAAGTTGCTCGCGACCACGGTGCCCAAGGCCGGTACCGCCACAACGAGGCCCACCGTCACGAATTGGGGCTCCCCCAGCGCACGGCGGATATAGAGGGGCAAGAATCCCTGGATGAGGGTCAGGGCAAGCCCCTCCAGGAATGCCGAAAGCAGGATCAGAATGGACATGAGCGGGGTAGGCTACCATAGCAATGGTTTGCTAGTATCCGATGCGGGTCCGTCCAGGGCCCTTCCCAGCTTTCATCGTCGTTCGGCCGGAACCAGGAATCCCCGCGTGAAGCGGGTGGAGGCTTCCCACCATGCGTCAATCGCCCACCAGACTCCCCGTGCACGCCCTTCTGGCGCTGGCCGCGCCGCTTCTCGCGATCCTCGCCACTGCCGGATGCGGCAAGCAGGATCCGGCGAAGATTTCCGCGCAGACGGCCGCAGCCGCGCCCACGGCGCCCACTCGGAAGATCGACTTCACGATCGGGATCATGACCGGGACGGTTTCGCAGGGCGAGGACGAGTTCCGCGCCGGCCAGATGGTGATCGCGAAGTACGGCGCCGATCACGTGAAGCAGGTCACCTATCCCGACAATTTCATGCAGGAGCAGGAGACCGTGATCGGCCAGCTGGTCGGCCTCGCCTCCGATCCAAAGGTCAAGATCATCGTGATCGGCCAGGCGGTGCCGGGCTCCATTCCCGCGGTCCGGAAAATCCGGGAAAAGCGCCCCGACATCAAGATCGCCTTCATCGAGCCGCACGAGGATCCGGCCCTGGTGAACGCGGCGGTGGACGTCTCGGTGCAGCCGGACCAGTTGGCGCGCGGCCGGACGATCATCGAGGTCGCCAAGGGGATGGGCGTCACCGATTTCGTGCACTACTCCTTCCCGCGACACATGTCCCAGGAACTCCTGGCCCGCCGCCGCGACGTCATGAAGCAAACGGCCGCGGCGAACGGCATCAAGTTCCACTTCGTCACCGCGCCCGATCCGATGGGCGAGGGCGGCCTGAACGCGACCCAGCAGTTCGTCCTCGAGGACGTGCCGCGCGAGTTGAAGCAGTACGGGCCGAAGACGGCCTTCTTCTCCACGAACTGCGGCATGATGGACCCGATGATCAAGTCCGTGCTCACGAACGGCGGCTACATCCCCGAGCAGTGCTGCCCCAGCCCGACGCACGGCTACCCGACGGCGCTCGGGATCGCGATCCCGCCCGACAAGGCCGGCGACATGGAATACATCAGCACCGAGAACCGGCGCGTGATCGCCGAGCACGGGATGACGGGCCACTTCGGCACGTGGCCGGTTCCCGAGGCGATGCTCTCGATTCGGGCGATGACCGACCTGCTCGTGGACTCGGTCGAGGGCAAGGCCGATTACAAGGACCCGGCGACGGTGAAGCGGTACATGGAGAGCCTCGCGGCGGGACACTCGATCACCCTGGCCAAATACGACGAGAAGAAGGGCAACTCCTACCTCTTCCTTGTCAGCGACATCTACTACTAGCGGAGCGCCGGTCCTCGAACTCCGCGACATCGTCAAGGAGTACGAGGGCAACCGGGTTCTGAAGGGGGTCTCCCTCTCCGTCAAGGGAGGCGAGATCCACGCGCTCGTCGGCGAGAACGGCGCCGGCAAGTCGACGTTGATGAACATCCTGTTCGGGATGCCGGTGATTCAGGATACCGGCGGATATGGGGGCGACGTCCTGTTGGGCGGCGCCCCCGTTCGTTTTACGAACCCGGCTCAGGCCATGGAAGCCGGCCTCGGCATGGTGCACCAGGAGTTCATGCTGCTCCCCGGGTTTCGCGTCGCGGAGAACATCAAGCTGAACCGCGAGCCGTCGAAGCCGAATCCGCTCTCCCGCCTCCTCGGCCGCGGGCTCGAGCGCGTCGACGTCGCGACGATGCGGCGGGACGCGCGACGCGCGCTGGACCGCGTCGGCCTGGATATCGACGAGTGGCTCCCCGTCGCGGGCCTCCCGGTCGGCCACATGCAGTTCATCGAGATCGCGCGGGAGGTGGACAAGGAACGGCTTCGGCTGATCATCTTCGACGAGCCGACCGCCGTGCTCGCCGAGAGCGAGGCCGAGCGATTGCTGGAGTCCATGCGCGCCTTCGCGGCGAGCGGCGTGGCCGTTCTCTTCATCACGCACCGGCTCGACGAAGTGAAGGCGATCGCCGACTCCATGACGATCCTCCGGGACGGCGAGGTCGCGGGCCGGCCCGATCCGAAAGCGACCTCCGTGGTGCGGGTGGCGGAGCTGATGGTGGGTCGCCCCGCGGGCGCGGCCATGGGCCGCCGCGGCGCCGAGCTGGGATCGGAGCCCGCGCTCTCGATCGAGCGATTGAACGTCCGAATGCCGGGCGAGCCGGTCCAGGACGTCTCGCTCACCGTGCGACGCGGCGAGATCCTCGGAATCGGCGGCCTGGCGGGCCACGGAAAACTGGGCATCGCGAACGGCATCATGGGCCTCTTTCCCGCGACCGGCGCGGTGTCGCTCTTCGGCGAGGCCTTCCCCCTCAACGACGCGCGAGAGGCGCTCACGCGAGGCTTGGCCTTCGTCTCCGAGGATCGCCGCGGCGTGGGGCTTCTCGGCGAGGAATCGATCGAGCTGAACATCGCCCTTTCCGCGCTCGAGGCCCACGGGCGGTTTCTCCATCCCTTTCCGATCCCCGCCTTCCGCACGCTCGACGCGAAGGGCATGCGCGCGCACGCGCGGGAAATGATCGAGCGCCTGGACATCCGGACCACCGGCCCGGTGCAGCAAGTGCGTCGACTCTCCGGAGGAAACCAGCAGAAGGTCTGCCTCGCCCGCGCGATGGCGCTTCGCCCGCGCATCCTCTTCGTGAACGAGCCGACGCGCGGGATCGACATCGGCGCGAAGGAGCGCGTGCTGGAAATCCTCGTGAAGTTGAATCGCGAGGACGGCGTGACCTTGATCGTCACCTCGTCGGAATTGGCGGAGCTGCGCTCGCTCTGCGACCGGATCCTCCTCGTCTATCGCGGGCGTGTCGCGGCCGTGCTGCCGCCCGACGCGCCGGACGCCGCGTTCGGCCTCGCGATGGCGGGTGAAGAGGTGGCCGCGGCCGCCGCGGCGGGACCGGGGTCGTCCGCGTGATCGCGCGGGTTCGCTCGATCGCTCGCGAGGCCGGAATTCCGCGCCTCTTGATCGCGGCCTTCGTGGTGGTTCTGTTCTCGGTCGCGGCCGCGACGCACATGAATCTGGGCAGCCTGATCACGGACTCGATCGTGCGCGTCGCGCGAAACGGCGTCCTCGTGCTGGCGCTCTTGCCGGCGATCCAGGGCGGGCTTGGCCTGAACTTCGGCCTTCCGATCGGCATCATCTGCGGCTTGATCGGCTGTGTCTTCTCGCTCAATGCGAACGTCGGCGGCGTCTCGGGGGTCCTTCTGGCGTCGGCCATCGGCACCGGCCTCGCGGTGCCCGCGGGAATCGCGTACGGCTGGCTCCTGAACCGGACGCGCGGCCAGGAGATGATGGTCGGCACGTACCTGGGATTCGCGATCGTGTCGGGCATGTCGATCTTCTGGCTCCTGGCGCCGTTCACGAATCCGACGCTCGTCTGGGCCATCGGCGGGAAGGGGCTTCGGACGACGCTCAGCCTGGGCGGGATCTACGACAAGGTCCTCGACCGTTGGCTCTCGTTCACGGTCGCGGGCGTCACGGTGCCGACGGGCGCCCTGCTCGCCTTCTTTGCGATCTGCTTTTTGGTCTGGTGGTTCTTCCGCACCCGGATGGGGATCTCGATCGCGGCCGCGCGCGGAAACTCACGCTTCGCCCGCGCCGCGGGGATCTCGGACGAGCGAACCCGGATCCAGGCGTCCGTTCTCACGACGGTCTTGGCGGCGATCGGGATCGTGATCTACAGCCAGTCGTACGGCTTCGTGCAGCTCTACACGGCGCCCCTCCTCATGGCCTTTCCCGCGATCGCGTGCATCCTGATCGGCGGCGCCACGGTCACGCGGGCCACGATCACGAACGTCCTCGTCGGCACGTTCCTCTTCCAGGCGATCCTGACCGTGGCGCTTCCCGTCACGTCGCAGGTCATCGAGGGAGACATCTCGGAGACGGCGCGGCTCATCATCCAGAATGGGATGATCCTCTATGCCCTGACGCGGACGGGCGGGCGGCGCGGATGAAGCACCTCTCCCGACACGCCGTGCCGATCCTCTTCGCGGCGCTCTGCCTCTTTGGAATCATCGCGGCCAAGATCACGCCCGCGTTCCTCCTGAGCGAGATGCTCGTGCGCGTGGGCAGGAACTCGGTCCTCGTCCTGTCGCTCCTGATCCCGATCCTCGCGGGGCTCGGCCTCAACTTTGGAATCGTGATCGGGGCGATGGCGGGCCAGGTCGCGGCGATCCTGATCGTGCACTGGGGCGGTCACGGAATTCTCGGGTTCGCCGAGGCGTGGCTCATCGCGACGCCGGTCGCGATCGTCTTCGGGTTGGCGACGGGGTGGCTCTTCAACCGCGCCAAGGGGCGGGAAATGGTGACCGGGCTGATCGCGGGCTTCTTCGCGAACGGCGCCTACCAGCTCGTCTTCCTCTTCGCGATCGGCTCGATCATCCCGTTCCACAATCCGGGAATGGTGCTGCCGCAGGGCTACGGCCTTCGAAACACGGTCGACCTGACCACGATCCAGTACGCGGTGGACGACCTGATCCCGGCGCATATCCGGATGGAGGGTTCGGAACTCCGCGTGCCGATCGCCTCGTTCGTGGTGGTGGTGATTTTCTGCCTGGCGACGCTCGCCTTCTTCCGGACGCGACTCGGCCAGCAGCTTCGCGCCATGGGCCAGGATCCGCACGTGGCGGCGATCGCGGGGATTCCCGTGGAGCGGAATCGGGTGATCGCGACGGTGCTCTCCACGGTGCTCGCGGCGTGGGGGCAGCTCCTGTTCCTGCAGAACATCGGAACGCTGAACACCTACAACTCCCACGAGCAGGTCGGCATGTTCGCGATCGCGGCGCTTTTGGTGTCGGGGGCCACGGTTTCGAAGGCGACCGTCGGGCAAGCGATCCTGGGCACGGTGCTCTTCCACACGCTGTTCGTGGTGTCGCCTTTGGCCGGAAAGGCGCTGGCAGGCGACGCGCAGATCGGGGAATTCTTCCGGGTGTTCGTTGCCTATGCGGTGATCACGGTCGCGCTCGTACTCCACGCGTGGCAGGCGGCGCGCGTGGAGCGGGAAGCCGCGAAGCTCTAGGTTCGTCCGAGATTCTGGGAGCGCCTCAGCGTCGGTACAGGTCAGATCGCGAAGGCGTCGACTGGGGCGATGGGATTTGCGGCCAGAATTCGCTCGTGGAGCACTAACTCGTCCGCGGCCACGCTTTTCTCATTTGGCTCCCCAAACGTTACACATCGCGAACTTGGGGTCCATGGGGCAAGACCTCTATCGGTTAGATCAATGAAGCCATGTGATCCGCGCGAATCGAAGTGTTGTTGGGGTTTTCACCCTAACAAAGTAGACACCCGCGGCGACCTCTTTGCCGGCGGTATCACGCCCGTCCCATGAAGTTGAAGCGTTACCCGCAGCGGTCGTCTTGTTCAGCACTCGTTTCACTAGCCGCCCTTGAGTGTCAAACACATCGACGGTTGCGACCCCGCTCACAGGGACCGCGAACTGAATCCCGACTGGTTCCTTGGCGGGGTTTGGCTTGATCCGAAGATCGGACTGTCCAAAGACGCTCGATGCGGGTACAGAGGTCACTCCACTCGGTTGCAACCACCCTGTGTAGAGCGGTTCTTCCGTTGTGTTCAGGTACACAGTCCAGTGTCCATGCTCGTAAGCCTGGTCCACTTCATCCAGCGTCACCTCAAAGCCGCCGAGCGTTCCGCCCCCCAAAATCTCTTCACCGGTGCGGGAAATGTCCCATTGGATGTGGCCCAGTGTGTCCTCTTCGCTTGTCACAACCCGGAAGTCCCAGCCTGGGGGTGATTTGTAGACGGTCGCGGAATCCCAGCCGATCGGCGCATACGTCAGCTCGTGGGCTCCCCCGTCATAGTCCGTACCAATTAGGACGTTGGTTATCGGAAAGGCGCTTCCGTTCACTATTGTGTATCGGAATACATATCGGCCCGCTTGCGGAGTCAGCTTTGTGACCATCACCTGGACTGGGGGGACATCCACTTGGACTGAACGCTTGCCAGCTGTTCGCCCATTCCCGATCGCGCCGCGCAGCACTACCCCTAGCGCTACGACTACCAGGATTATGCCGATCGCGATGCCGCTCATGACTCGTATGCTTGGCATTACGTACGCCTCCTCGACTTGGGCTCAGGGACGGCCGCTATGGCGGGCAAGGGATCCCGTTGAGCAGCTGGAAATGTATTGGATCATAGGTCCGGATCTTCTTGGTCTTATTCTTGAGGGGGCGATATAGACCGCACGAACAGGCTAGCGAATCCTGATTAACGCCGGTGATCGTCGCATCGAAGGCGAGCCCTCGACTGTGCTTGCTATCCTTAGCTGGCTCCCTCACGAGAGAGTGCCCGTGCTTCCCGACTTCAAGCGCCACGTAATCCTTCAATTGCTGACAATCGGGATCTGTAAACGACTTCCTATTGAGACGTTCCCACTTGTTCCAGACCTCGTACAAGTGAGCCTGGTAACCCGGAGTGCGGTACGCCGATCCTTGGGTAACATCAAACTGTCCGCCTGCCTGCGCTACCTTGGTTCGCAGGCAATTGAGGCCATCATGCATGGCGGGAGTGAGCCTGGTCTCATCCCAGTGATTCTCCTCGTTTTCGAACAACTGATCGTCTGCGTTCATAGGGCTAAGTGGCGGCTCGCCACACTTGTCGATCGCGATTGAGTAGAAACGGCCCTGAGTCTCGGTGCCGTCGTCATATCCAGCAACAATGAACTCCAGGAATACATGCTGATTCGCATACTCGTTCAAGGAGATCTTCTTGAACAATCGACGACTCTTCCAAACCAAGCCCCAGCACGGCGCGGGATTTCCGAACCCTGAGATGGGCTCAATAACCCCCGCTCCGTAGGTCAAACGAACATACAGAGCGCCGTTCAGGAAGGGTGTCCCCGTTTGCTCGATCTCGTACGTGAAGCTAACAGCGCCTCCGGTGCCAACGTCAATTTCGACGATGAGACGATTGTCAAGTCCTGCCCCAGTGCCGAATAGCTGTCCACAGGGCCCATTCGGGAACAGGGGACCACCCCAAGGCCCGAGGATTGCGTCTATCCCCCGTGAACTCTGCGAAATTGTTCTCGGTCCGGGTCCACTTTCGGTGTACCCGACAATCGTCGCACCAGTCGTCGCGGTCTGACTGGACACGTCCATAACAGTGGTCCCGGTGCTTGAGAGCCCTCCTCCGTCCGTCGCAGTCCAGACAATGTTGTGGGTGCCCGCATCAGTCGTGCCAAGACGGCCGCTGAGCACCCCTCGGGAAGCGTTAGTGCCGATTTGCGATACGCTGAGAGATAAGCTTAGGGGATACCCCTGCGCTGTGATCGTTGGTGCAAACTGCGAGAGGGAGTCGACCGCATCCACTTGAATTGTGACCTCGCTTCCAACCTGGCTAGCCAACGAAGACGGCGCGGTGAGCGTAGGCGGCAGATCGGGCGGCAGGAGGCCGTCGGCGTCTTGCCAGTCGGTGCCGAGCTTGTAGGTGTTGTCCTGGTCTTGCCCAGCGCACTGTGTGCCAAAAGATGTGCGGTATCCATTTCCGAGTTCTGTCGATTGGACGATGGTCAGGCTAGGTGCCTCGGACATCACAGTTACGGTGATACTCCCGAGTTCATAGACCCCTGGTTCGAGAATCGTTCCCCCGCCGCGACCAGTGTAGTAATCCGTGTCTGAGGAGCGGGTGCCGAGTGATGTGCTCATTGAGGGCTGAAGATTTGAAAAGCTCCCGAAGGCGACAGTGCCACCTTCGGCGCGGAGAATGAACGTGTAGGAATTGAGTGTCAGGGGCTCAGGGCCGGTTGAACAGACTGTATCGAACCAATCTCCGTTATAGGAAGTAGCCAGATAGACAGTCACCTGGGTCGGGACTCCTGGCGGATTCAGCCTGTCTTCTTCGGAGTTGTAGCCGTCCCCGTTGCTATCGAGAAACATGTACTGCGCCTGGGCGCGACCTGCAATCGTTGCGAGAGCGAGGATCAATACTGCTGAGACGAGAACGGCCATGACTGCACGTGGGGTGGAGCGCTGCTTTCGAATCCATTGTCTGTGTAGTTCCTGCATGACCCCCTCCGCGATTCAGGAACCCGGTTCAACGTGAACCGACGAGCCCATGCGACCGGCGCGCTGGGACCATACTCGATGAGCGAATGTCGCCGAGCTGCCGAGCGGCATCTTCGCAATTCCGTCTGACAGTCTCACGAGCAGGCGCCGGCGTACATTAACCGCGCCTTCTCGACTGGCTTCGGGGGCGTGGAGCGTTGCATTCGCTAAGGTGGGGGGAAGGAGTGCCGCGACCCCCTGCGGCACTGACGCGACCCTGCTACTCCCTTCTGCGTGAGTCAATGGATATTGTGGACGCACTTACCCCACACCGGCCCCGAACCAGCTCGGCCACATCTAATGGCGATATCTCATCCCCCCATCGTTCAGGCTCATGGGTCTCCCGTTCCGACGTATCGTGCGCGATTCGCCTGCCGACGGTCACTGCTTCACCGCAGTAAACGCCCAACGCCCGAGTACGGTTACCGTGATCGTCGTCGGTCCCGGGGTGATCGACGGCGGCGAGGACGATGACTGAACGACCCCAGAGCGAAGCTCGGCGTAGCCCGAGTAGGTTCGAGGAGGAGTCGCAGTCCCTTGCGTGGTCAACTCGATGGGGCGCCCCAGCTCGCCACCGGCAGCCTTCGCGATGGCGGCTGCGTCGGATCGTGCCTGGCCGACTGCCTGCATAAGCGCTTCTTCGCGGGATCTGTCCAGATTGGACACCGAGAACATGACCGATTCGATCCGATCGGCCCCGTTGTCCAGGACGCACTCGGCGATCGCACCGGCGAGGTCCACCTCTCGGACCCGCATGCGGATGCGATGCATGGCACTCGATTCCTTGGTGCTCTCGGTTCGCATGCCGCGGCGGTAGTCCCATTTCGGCTGGACCGCGAAACCGGCCGACGTGATGGCACTGTCGGGAACACCCGCAGCCTGGGCTAGTCCAGCTTCCAGACCGCCGAGGAGTTGGCCGGAAGCAGCACCGTAACCCCCTTCGATGTCATCTTCGGGGCGCCGACCCCCAGATCCTGAATCACCGGCGTGAACGCCTTGGCATCGATCCGATACGGACCTGCCGTCGCGCCGTTGCCGCCTAGATTGTGGACGACCAGCATCCGCTCGGGGCCGAGCGTGCGGGTGAACGCCAGGATCGGCGTGGGGCGATCTCCGGACGTCAGGAGTTGGAGGGCGCCGCTTCGAAGCGCGGCGTAGCCACGGCGGACGCGAAGCAACCCTCGATACCGGCCCAAGAGCGAGATCGGGCTCTTCAGCTGCGTCGCGACGTTCGTCTCCTCCTGGCCGGGTGCGAACGACCGCCACGGCTTCCCCCGCGTGAAACCTCCCCCAGGCGACGCGTCCCATGCCATCGGCGTCCGGTTTCCGCGTTCGTCGTCTCCCGTGCCGTTCCGAAGCCCGACTTCCTCGCCGTAGTAGAGGCACACCATGCCCGGAAGCGTGAGAAGTGTCGCGACCGAGCTGCGCAACCTCTCTCGCCTGCCGCTCATTTCCGTCGCCACGCGCCGCATGTCGTGATTGGTGAGGAAGGGCGCGTCGATCACACCCTTGGGGTAACGCTTCTCCATTTCCCGGAGCACCGCCGCCGCCGGACGCGCATCCCCCGTCCGGATGCCCTCCACGATCGCGGCCGCCAGCGGAAAGTTCATGTTGCAGGGAAGCTCGTCGCCTCGTGGTATTGAATCGGTGCTGCCGAAATACTCGGCGATCCCCTTCGTGTCTGTCCGATTCTCGCCGACGAGGAGCGCCTCCGGCTTCACGCGTCGGACGCGCGCCGCGAAGGCGCGCAGTGCTGCGTGCGTCTCCTTCGCGCCCGGCTTCCCGCCGTGCTTGCCGTCGCGGCCCTTCTCGACGGGCCAGCCGGATGCGTCGATCCGGAATCCATCGACGCCCCGCTTCAACCACCGGCTTGCGATCCGCCCCAGTTCGTCGCTCGGATGCACCGCACGCACGTCCTCCGGGGCGGGGGCGAGGTCGAGGAGCACCTTGATCCCACGCCGATGGGCTTCGGCGAGCAGCCGGTCGAAGTCGGCCTCGGTGCCGTTGTGGGAGTTCAGCGCGATCGCGTCGACGCCCAGATCGTAGCCGCCGCCGGGATTTCCGTCGTTCAGGTAGTCGAGCCGTTCGGTCAGGCCGCGAAGGTCGCCCACGCCGTCGCCGTCCGAATCGGCGAACGAGCGGACATCGATCTCGTAGCAGACGGCGCCGTCCGCCCAATCGAGGGGGCCGGGGGGAGGCGTTGAGGGGCGATCCGGCGTCGCCCCCGCCGCTGCAAGGACGAGCGTGACAAAAAGAAGAAACCGAGGGGCGCGAAACGTCATGGACTTATTCTACGCCGTCCGAGCACGCCGCCCGTTCGTCTGAGCGAGCGCCCGAAGCCGTGCGGCCCGCTCGCTCGTGAGGGCGCCCGGCGCCACTCGAAATTCCCAATTCCCGCCGGTCTTCGAAGGCGTGTTCATTCGCGCCGCGCTTCCCAGTCCGAGCACGTCCTGCACGGGGACGATGGCGCGTGCCGCCGGCGAGTCCAAAGCGACGCGGATCATGTCCCACTCGATCTCGCGCCCGTCGCTTCCGAGCGAGCGGAGCACGGCCGCGCGCGCTTCTCCGGGGAGCGCCGCAAACCAGCCGCGCGCCGTGTCGTTGTCGTGCGTTCCGGTGTACGCGACGGCGTTCTCGACGTGGTTCGACGGATGGTGTGTGCTCGTCGGGTCGTCGAGCCCGAATTGGAGCACGCGCATTCCGGGGAGCCCGGTCTTGGCGAGGAGCGTGCGTACCCCGTCGTCGATGTCGCCGAGGTCCTCGGCGATCAGGGGAAGCGTGCCGAGCGCGGCATCGAGCGCGCGGAAGAGGCGGATCCCGGGCCCGGGCTCCCACCGGCCGCGCACGGCCGTCTTCTCCGCCGCGGGAATCGCCCAGTAGGCCTCGAAGGCGCGGAAGTGATCGATCCGGAGCACGTCGCATTTTCGAAGCTCCGCGCGAATTCTCCGAATCCACCAGCGGAAGCCGTCGGCTTCCATGCGGTCCCATCGGTAGAGCGGGCTGCCCCACCGCTGGCCGCTCTCGGAGAAGTAGTCGGGCGGAACGCCGGCAACGTCGATCGGGCGGAGCGCATCGTCCAGTTGGAAGAGTTCCGGGTTGGCCCAGACGTCCGCGCTGTCCATCGTCACATAGATCGGCGCATCGCCGACCAGCGAGATTCCCCGCGCGTGTGCGACGCGACGTGCCTCTTCCCAGTAGCGGAAGAAGAGGCACTGGAGGTACGCTTGATAGTCGGTTTCGTCGCGGTGCGAGTCGGCGGCTTCCGCGAGCGCCTTCGGATCGCGGCGGCGGAGCGGAGGCTCCCACGCGGTCCAGTCGGAGCCGCCGCGGGCGCCCTTGATCGCGCTGTAGAGCGTCCAATCCGGGAGCCAGTCGGCCTGCTCGGGCGCGGAGCGGAATCGTTCGAGTTCGCTCTTCACCCACGATGGACCGCGTTCGCGCACGTGCGCCCACGAGGCTCGGAGCAGCGCGTCCTTCCACGGAATCACGCGATCGTAGGCGACGCGCTCGGCTGGAAACGAAGGAACGTCCCGGATCGCGTCGGGCGGCAAGAGCCCCTCCTCGCGGAGTCGGTCGGGAGGAATGAAGAGCGGGCTCCCGGCATACGCGGAGACGGACGCGTACGGCGAATTCGCGAACGCGATCGGGCCGAGCGGGAGCACTTGCCAGAGCGACTGGCCCGCGTCCCGGGCCCAGTCGAGGAAGCGCGTCGTGTCCGGGCCGAAGTCGCCGATGCCGTACGGTCCCGGAAGCGACGTGGGGTGGAGCAGGAGGCCCGCTTCGCGGCGCATGCCGCGAGTGTACCGTCGGGCGGGCCATTGTGACGAGGAGACTTCCCTGGAGAAACGCGTGAGTGAGACGAACGAACCTTTGACTCCGTCCGCATCCGTCCCCCCGACGCTCGCGCGTCTTCCCGAACTGGCACGAAATCTCTGGTGGTCCTGGAACGCCGAAGCGCGCGAGCTATTTCGCCGCCTCGACGCCCCGGTCTGGAGGGTGACGCGGCACAATCCGGTCCGCCTCCTGCAAGAGATCGCCCCCGAGCGGCTCCAGGATGCCGCCGCCGATCCCGAAATCAAGCGCCTCTACGACGACGTCGTGGCCGCGTTCGATCGCGCGCTCACCGGGCGGAGCATCTGGTGCTCGGACGCGCACCCCGACTTCGCGCGCGGCCTCGTCGGCTTCTTCTCCGCCGAGTACGGCCTCCACTCCACGCTCCCGCTCTATGCGGGCGGCCTCGGCGTCTTGGCCGGCGACATCGCGAAGGAGGCGAGCGATCTCGGCGTGCCGATGGTCGGCGTCGGCTTCATGTATCCGCAGGGCTACTTTCGCCAGCGGATCAACGTCGAGGGACGGCAGGAAGAGATCTACGAGATGATCGATCGTGAGCAGGTCCCGGTCGAGCGGGTGCTGACCGAGGACGGCGGCCTCCTCACGATCGTGCTCACGCTTCCCGATCGCGCGCTCAAGGTCGCCGCGTGGCGGGTTCGACTGGGCCGCACCACGCTCTATCTCCTCGACACCGACCTGGACGGCAACGCCCCGTGGGACCGCGAGCTGACGGGCCGCCTCTACGGCGGCGACCAGACCGTCCGCGTGCTCCAGGAGATCGTGCTCGGGGTCGCGGGCGTGCGCCTGCTCCGCACGATGGGACTCACGCCGACCGTGTGGCACGGGAACGAGGGCCACACGTCGTTCATGATGCTCGAGCGCGCGCGGGAGCGGCTGGAGGCGGGAGCCGATTTCGACGCGGCGCTGGCCGACGTCCGGGCCACCACGGTCTTCACGACGCACACGCCGGTGCCCGCCGGCCACGACGCGTTTCCATTTCAGCTCGTCGAGTCCTACCTCTCGACGATCGAAGGCTTCGGCTCCTGGCTCGACGTGCTCCGATCGCAGCTTCTCGGCCTCGCGTCCTACGATGGCGCGTTCAACATGACGGTCCTCGCCATGCGACTCGCCGGGCGCGTGAACGGCGTGAGCCGCCGGCATGGCGAGGTCTCGCGGCGGATGTGGCGATCCCTCTGGCCGGAGGCGCCGGAAGACGAGGTCCCGATCCGCTCGATCACGAACGGCGTCCACGTCCCGACGTGGATCGCTCCCGAGATGGACCGCCTCTTCCGACGCCGACTGGCGGAGGACTGGCTGGCGCGACACGACGATCCCGAGATCTGGTCGCGCGCCGCCGTGCTCACCGACGACGCGCTCTGGGAAGCCCGGCGGGCGCTCAAGACGAACCTCCACACCTTCCTCCGCGAGCGGATCCGCTACCGGTGGGCCGAGGAACGCGTCGAGCCGGGCCAGACCGTGGCGTTCGGCTCGCTCCTCGATCCCGACGCGTTCACGATCGGCTTTGCGCGCCGCTTCGCCACGTACAAGCGCGCCGACCTGATTCTTCGCGATCCGGCGCGACTGAAACGTCTTCTGCGAAACGGGCGCCGCCCGGTGCAGATCATCTTCGCCGGGAAGGCGCATCCCGCCGACGAGTACGGCAAGTCGCTCCTCCAGTCGGTCTACCGCGCGGCGCGCGATCCTGAACTCGCGGGAAGAATCGCGTTCCTCGAGGACTACGACATGCATTCGGCGCACTGGCTGGTTTCGGGCGTCGACCTCTGGCTCAATAGCCCGCGCGCCCCGCTCGAGGCGAGCGGGACGAGCGGCATGAAAGCGGGATTGAACGGCGTTCCCAGCCTGAGCATCCTCGACGGGTGGTGGGAGGAGGGCCACGACGGCGGAAACGGGTGGGCGTTCGGCGCCGACCCATCCGGCGGGAAGCCAGGGGCCGGGGCCGCGCCCGATCTCGACGCGCTCGACGAGGCCGACGCGGAATCCCTCTACCGGATGTTGGAGGCGACGATCGTGCCCCTCTACTTCGAGCGGGGT
>Ga0070699_100001682_pt1 | contig 20166 bp, 18 predicted proteins | sample KBSK1503metaG_FD_65473 | JGI IMG/M metagenome (GOLD analysis project Ga0070699, IMG submission 65473) | Corn, switchgrass and miscanthus rhizosphere microbial communities from Kellogg Biological Station, Michigan, USA - KBS K1-50-3 metaG | ecosystem: Host-associated > Plants > Roots >...
CGGGCTGACCCAATGCCGCGAGCGCGCCGCGCGCCGCCGAGCGGATGTCGGCGGCGTCGGGTCCGCCGGTCCGGCCGAGAAGGGATTTCAACGCGGGGACCGACGCGGTGTCGCCGAGGGCGCCGAGCGCATCGGCCGCCGAACAAACGATGGTGAAGTCCCGTGCGGCGAGCCGCTCTCGGAGCAACGGCAGCGCGACGGCGCGATCGGCCTTCCGGCGGCCGAGCGCCGATGCCGCGCCGGCCGCCTGCGCCGGATCCGAGTCGTCGCGCGCGCGGGCCAGGAGGATCTCGAGCGACGCGGGGCCGCTTCGGTCGCCGAGCGCGTCGATCAACCCGGAGCGGAGGAACGCCGGCAGAAGATCGAGGGCGGGCGCGATCGCCGGAATGGCCGCCTCCCCTCGAATCTGCAAGAGCGCGATCGCGGCCGCCTGAACGACCCCGGTGGCGCTGTCGCCGAGCGCCGTCGTGAGGAGCGCCACGGCGCCGGAATCGCGGAGCGTGCCCAGCGAAAGCGCCGCCTCCCAGCGGACGTGGGCGTGGGGATCCGAGAGAAGCGGCCGAAGGGAGCGTGCCTCCTGCGTCGCGGCCAGCGCGCCCAGGGCGTGGGTGGCGTTCACGCGCACGCGCCACGACGGATCGTGGAGGAGCGCGACGAGCCTCGGAGCCGACGCGGAATCGCCGACGTCGCCCAGGGCGCGTGCGGCGTGGTATCGAACGATCTCGACCGGATCGCGCGCGAGCGCCCGAAGCGGCTCGGCTCCGCGGCGATCGCCGATTCGCCCGAGGGCGTAGGCGACGCGCCACCGCATGTCGGGCCGCGAATCCTTCGCCCCGGCCGAGAGCGCCGGCACGAGCGTCGAGTCGCGGGCGCGCCCGGCCGCGAGCGCCGCGGCCCACCGCTCGGCGGCGCGCGGCGAACGAAGCGCGCGCGCGAGGGCGGGCCCGCTCCGCCGCGCACCCACGTACCCGAGGGCGGTCACGATCGACACGCGAGCCGCCGGATCGGTCTCGGGCCCGAGCCGCGCTTCGAGCGCGGACGCCGCCGTGGAATCGCCGACCAGGCCCAAGGCGAACGCGGCCTCGCGACGAACCGATGGAACCCGGTCCCGAAGAGCGGCGACCAGGGCGGGAACCGACCCGCGATTCTGGATTCGTCCGAGCGCGCGCGCCGCCGCGGCCCGCGCGAGCGGCGACGAGGCGCCGAGCGCGGCCGCGAGGCCCGTCGTGTCCCGCTTCCCTTCCCGCTCTCGGATCGCCGCGACCTCGATCGAGACGGCGGCGCCGGCGATCCCGCGCGCCGCGGCCGGCAGGTCCTGCCCTCGACCGGGAGCGGGCGCGACCTCCGAGCCGACGGCCAGGACGAGGGCGAACGCCGCGACGCGCGAGAGAATCGCGCCACCCCGCGCGACGCGCTTCAATTCTGGGCGCATGAACCCTCCGAGAGGAGCGGGAGCGCGGCATCCAGAACGTCGGAGGCCGCGATCGAATCGAGCGAATGATCGGGCGCGCGCACCGTTCGGACGCACGCGCCGACCGGCTTCCACTGGGCGGGGTCCGACCAGCCGTAGAGGCCGACGGTCGGACACCCGACGGCGCCCGCCAGGTGGAGCGGCCCCGTGTCGTTACCGATGTGAATCGCCGCGCGCGCGAACCGCGCCGCGAGCATCGGGATCGTCTCCCCACGGACGACCGGCAGCGGGCGGCCGAGCTGTTCGAGCACGGCGCCGGTGGTGCCCGAATCCAGCGGCCCCTCGATCAGCCAGACCTCGAGGCCGCGGCGCAACAGCTCCGCGGCGACCGCGGCGAATCCCTCCGCGCGCCATCGGTTCTTGAGCTTCCCCGCGCCCGGGTGAAGATACGCGACGCCAGACGGCGCGCGCGAGAGGAACGTCGGATCCGGCATGTAGTAGGGGGGTGGCGGCACGGGACCCGTTGCTCCCGCGGCTCGAGCGAGGGCGAGCGATACCTCGGACTGGTGCGGCTGGCCGTCCGGAAAGCGAACGACGCGGGTCAAGCCCGCGCGGTCGCGCCGCGTATACCGAACGGGATCGAAGCCGACGCGCTCCCGCGCACGGCCAATGCGCACGAGCAGGGCACCGCTCTTCGAGTAGGAGACGGTCGTGAAGTAGACGGCGAGATCGGGTCGCGGCCGAGGCGGCCAGGCGGCGCCGACGACGCTGAAGAAATTCCGCGTGTCGACGACCCGGATCTCGTCCGCCCAGGGCTGCCCGAGGACCGCCGCGGCGTTCTGGCGGCCGACGATCAGGGTGACGTGCGCGCGGGGCCAGGCCTCGCGGATCGCGCGAATGGCGGGCACGTTGAGAAGCAGGTCTCCGAACTGATTCTGGGGACGACAGAGCTGGATCCGGCGCGGCGGCTCGACCAAACCCGGCATCGGATCGGGAGGGGAGGTCGCTCGGTATTAGATCTTGGTGGGGCCGCCGGGCTTCGTCTTCAGACGCTCCAATTCGAGCACTTTGACGAGGCGATCGTGGCAGGCGGCGGGCATTTCGGGATGGTCCGTGTGGCGGTAGAGCTTGACGGTCATCGTGAGCGTGTCGAATTCGGCGCGGCAGTCGCTGCACATTCCGATGTGCTTCCGCATCTCCCCCGCGACTTCCTGCTTCAGCTCCTCGTCCAGGTAGGAGGAGAGCGACTCGAGCACTTCCTTGCAGGTCATCATTGATTCGCCCCCATTGCGCGACTCGACTTGGCGTCGCTGAAGTACACGGCGAGCCTGTTCCGGACCTTGAGACGCGCGCGGTGAAGCCGGGATTTCACGGCCGCCACGGACAGGTCGAGGATCTCCGCCACCTCGGCGTTCGACAACTCCTCGACGTCGCGCAGGATGAAGACCTGCTTGAACTCGGGAGGGAGCGCCTCGATCGCCTCGTCCATCACTTTCTGCGTCTCCTGCGTGAGCAGCTGCTCGACCGGTCCCGGGGACCAGTCGGCGATGTTGATCGGGGTTTCCCGTTCGTCGGCGTCGTCGATGGACACCGTCGGGAGCTGCTTCTTCCGAAGCCGCATCAACGCGGAGTTCGCGGTGATGCGATAGATCCAAGTCGAGAACGTGGAGTTTCCCTGAAAGGATTTGATGCCGCGATAGGCGCGGAGAAAGGTGTCTTGAAGCACGTCCTCCGCATCCTCCGGATTCCGCAGCATCTTCATGGCCAAGCTGTAGACCTTGGTCTCGTACCGCTCGACCAGCTTGCCGAAGGCGCGTTCGTCGTCCCCTTGGGCCTTCTGGACGAGCTCTTCGTCGGTCTGGGTCGTGGCCACGAACTCCTCATCAGCAGTGGATGCGCTTCCGGGGGTGAAGGGTTCCGAACTTGATGCGCTTCCTGGAGGCTACGGAGGGGGGGTGGTCCTGTCAAGGACCGAGGGACCGGGCCTTAGGCGGGCTGGCGCTCCGGAGAGGCCGCGCGCTCCTCCCTTGGGTTTCCGATCCCATGGCGGCGCATTTTGCAACGAAGGCTGCCCCGGCCGATGTGGAGAAGACGGGCCGCCTCCACGACGTTGCCCCCGCTCTTCGAGAGGGCCCCCTCGATGGCGGCCTTCTCCAAGGCGACGAGCGAGATGCCGGCGCTCGGGATCCGGATGCCCAGCTCGGACAGGTCGACCGCCGCGGCCGGCCGATCCTCGATGGCCGGGATCGCGAGCTCGGCGGGGCCGATTTCCTCGCTACGGGTCAAGAGCACGGCGCGCTCGATCACGTTCATCAGCTCCCGCACGTTTCCGGGCCACGAGTAGCGCGTGAGGCCCCGCGCCCCCTGGGGGGAGAGGGTCGCCGTGCGGCCCAGCTTTCGCGACACGCGCTCGAGGAAGATCCCGGCCAGGAGCACGGCGTCTCCGGCCCGCTCGCGAAGCGGCGGCACTTCGATCGGAACCACGCTCAAGCGGTAGTAGAGGTCTTCGCGGAAGCGGCCTTGGCGCACCTCCTCCACCAGGCTCCGATTGGTGGCCGCGAGGATGCGAACGTCGACCGGGATGTCGCGCGAACCGCCGACGCGGCGGACGATCTTCGAATCGAGAAACTTGAGGAGCTTGGCTTGCAGCGTGAGGGGGAGTTCGCCGACCTCGTCCAGGAAGACGGAGCCCCCTTCGGCGGCTTCGAAGAGCCCGATCCGCTGGGACGTCGCGTCCGTGAAGGCCCCCTTTTCGTGGCCGAAGAGCTCCGATTCCAAAAGCTCCCGTGGGATGGCGGCGCAGTTGATCTCCATGAACGGCCCGTGGCCGCGTGGGCTCTCGCCGTGGATCGCGCGAGCGAAGAGCTCCTTGCCGACGCCGCTCTCGCCCAAGATCAGAACCGACGTGGCGCTGGAGAGCGACACGCTCTGCGCCAGCTCCACGGCCCGGCGGATCGCGGGACTCTCGCCGATGATCCGGTCGAAGCGGAATTCCTGCTCGACGCGAGCGGACTCCCGCTCCTGCCGGACCTGCTGGACGGCACTCCGCGCGGCGGCCTTGAGCAGGCCGTCGAGCGCGTCGTACCGGATCGGTTTCAGGAAGATGTTTCGGATGCCGAGCTCGTTCATCTCCGCCGCGTCGGCGGCCGCCGACCGGTCGAGCCAGAGCACGAGCTGCATCTTCGGCGAGCGCTCCTTGAGGCGGCGCACGGCGTCGCGGTGATCGTCCGCGTACCCGGTGTCGCCGGTCGAGAAGTCGAGCACGCCGAACCGGCAGGCGTCGTCGCCGCGGCCGGCCAGATACGCATCGACCGAGTCCGCCACGCGAACGGAGGCCTTGGCGCCTTCGATATGGGCGACCAGGGCGTCCCGCTCGGCCCCTGGCGGCATGATGACGGCGACGTTTAGATTCAAGGAGTTGCGGTCCCCCCATGGATCGCGAACCGGATGAAATCCGGTGACGGAAGGGATATCGGCGAATCCGGCCGGATGCTTAGCGGGAAGTGACGGCCTGGGGCGGCCGAAAATCGCACCTTATTGGTAGAAATCCCGATAGGAAGGGTGCGGCGCGGAGGGCTACCATTGGGGGGTACTTTTCCCGAAGGGGCTCCCCCCTCTTGGGGGGGCGGCCCCGACCAAACGGACCGGGCGCGCCGCCGGGCGCGACCCTGACACGGGGGACGCGCGATGATCACTCAGCAGAAAGATCCACTTCTGCAGCAGAAAGACGCACTCCTGTCCCCGCCGGTCGAATCGACGGCGGCCCTCCTCACCGAGCTGATCACCCACCTTCGAAAGAGCCGCACCCAGTTGCGGGAAGAATGGGTCCAGCGCATCACCGAGGCCGAGCTTCTGACGGCCATGACCCGGGACGAGATCTTTGCCGAGGCCACGTCCGTCTACGACAGCTACGTCGAGGCGCTCGAGACCGGAACCCTCGAGGCGCTCCAGGCCTACGCCCGAAATCTCTCCGAGCGCATCATTCCACGGGGCGTCGAGACGCACGAGGTCGTCGGGATCGTGCTCCTTCTCCGCGACGTGCTCGCGCGATCCCTGTTCGCGAAGTATCGAACCGACTTCACCGTGTTGAATCGCGTCCTCGACGCGTACGAGCCGGCGGCGAACCGCATCGCGATCACGGTGGCCGTGGGGTTCGTTCAGGAGCGGGAACGCGTGATCCGGGAGCAGCAGGAAGCCATTCGCGAGCTCTCGACCCCGGTCTTGCAGGTGCGGGAGCGGCTCCTGATCCTTCCGATCATCGGCCTCATCGACCCGCATCGCGCGCGACAGCTCACGGAGCAGCTCCTCCGCGGAATCCGGATGAACCGCGCGAAGGTCGTCGTCATCGACATCACGGGCGTGGCCGCCATGGACGCGACGGTCGCCAACCATCTGGTCCTCACCGTGGAGTCGGCGCGCTTGCTCGGCGCCACGGTCATCGTCACCGGGCTGTCCCCCGAAATCGCCCAGACGCTGGTCAATATCGGCGTCGACTTGGGTAAAATGAATACGGTCGGGGATCTCCAAGGCGGGATCGAGGAGGCCGAGCGGCTGTTGGGCTACAAGGTCTACCCGACGCGGGAGAATCCGGCGGCCTGAGGGGCCCCAACTTGTAACGACACCCAGGAGACCGCCGCGTGGAAGTCCCCGTTCTCAAGCAAGGTCCCTACTTGATCGCCACCGTGCAGGCGGCGCTCACGGACGCAGACCTTCTAGCGTTGCGGGACGCGCTCGTTTCGCGCATCGGGCAGTCCCGCTCCCGCGGAGTCATCGTCGACGTGACCGCATTGGACGTCCTAGACTCCTTCGCGACGAGGACGCTTCGCGACCTCGCTCACATGATTCGGCTCCGCGGCGCGCAAACCGTCATCGTCGGCATACAGCCCGAGGTGGCGTTTGCGATGGCCCAGTTCGGGCTCACCCTCGAAGGCATTACGACGACGCTCGACCTGGAAGAGGGGCTGGCCTATCTGGACGAAAGCATCAAAATCAAGCGCGTCGGCTAACGGGAAGGCGCCCGAGCCCGTCGATCGGACGGTCCTACGGACCGAATCCGATATCGTGACCGCGCGCCTGATCGGCCGCGCGATGGCCACGGACCTCGGCTTCTCGCCGGGAGACGCGACGCTGATCGCGACCGCGATTTCGGAGCTTGCCCGAAACGTCGTCCAGTACGCGCGAGAGGGCGAGGTCGTGTTCACGACCCTGTCCTCCGGCGGCCGCATGGGGATCGCCGTGACGGTCGTCGACAAGGGACCGGGCATCGACGACGTCACGGCCGCGCTCCAGGACGGGTATTCCACATCGGGGCGGCTGGGCCTGGGACTGCCGGGTGTGCGGCGCCTGATGGATGAATTGGCGATTGATTCCCTGCCGGGACACGGAACGACCGTGAAGGTGAAGAAGTGGAAGCGTTGACCTCCAACATCGCAGAGTGGGGAATCGAGACCCGATCGGTCGGCGGCGAATTCGGCTGCGGCGACGATGCCCTCATTCATTGGCACTCGACCGGCGGTCTCGTGGCGGTCGTGGACGGGCTTGGCCACGGGCCCGGCGCCTCGGCGGCTGCCCAAGCTGCGCTCGAGGCGATAAAGGCGAATCCCCAAGATCCGCTGGAGCGACTCTTGACCCGCTGTCACGAGGCTACGAGGCAAACCCGAGGACTGACGATGGCCATCGCGTCCATCGACGCGCAGCAGGGGCAGATGGCTTGGCTGGGCGTCGGAAACGTCCACGGCTCACTGGTCCGGTCGGCGCCGGGCAAGGAACCCGTCCTGGAATCCCTGCTCGTCCGGAGCGGGGTCGTCGGCCATCGAATTCCTCCGATCGTGCCCTTGATGATCCCACTCGCGGCCGGCGACATCCTCGCCATTGCCACCGACGGGATCCGGACCGGCTTCGAGCGTATGATTCTTCCCGAGGAACGACCCGAGGCGGCCGCGGCGCGAATCCTGGAGCAGCATGGCAGTCCCTCCGATGACGCTCTCGTCGTCGTTGTCCGCTACAAGGGCCTCCCGACATGAAGAACATGGCCGAGAGTTTCCGGGAACGATGCGCGCGGACCCTGCGCGCGCACCTGGATGACCCGAGCGAGGAGACTCGCACCGCCGCCTACGAGCTGGGGCGTGATGCCCTCGCCGCCGACCTGGGCGTGGTGGAGGTGACTTCCCTGCTTCACGAGGCGGCGTCCGAGGTGGTGCTCGAGCGCCGTCGGTTCTCCGGACGCGCCGGCTCGTTCGACGCGCTCGGATCGTTCCTCCTCGAGGCCCTCTCGCCGTTCGAGATGGCGCACCGAGGGGCCCGGGAGGCGAACAGCGCGCTGCGGCGTGCCGGGGAGCGGCGCGAGGAGGAGTTGCGACGAATCGCCCATTCCATCCACGACGACGTGGGGCAGCACCTCGCGATGGTTCACTGGGCGCTGGCGGAGGCGCTGCGCGCGGTACCCGAATCCGCGCGGGAACGGTTCCAAAAGGTCACCGAGCGGCTCCGGGAGGTGGAAGAGCGCTTGCGCCTCTTGTCGCACGAGCTTCGCCCCACGATCCTCGACGACTTCGGCCTCAACGCGGCGATCGAGATGCTGGCCTCGAACGTGTCGGGGCGTTCGGGAGTTCGCGTGCAGGTGGAGGCCGAGTCCATCGGACGCCTCCCCGGAGCGATCGAGACCGTCGTCTATCGGACCGTTCAGGAAGCGTTGAGCAACGTCGTGCGGCACGCGAACGCCACGCACGCGCTCGTCCGTCTCGAACGTTCGCCCGAAGAGATCCGGTGCACGATCCGGGACGACGGCGTCGGCTTCGCGGGTTCGTCGCGAGAATCGGGCGGCGCCCCGCGGGGCATCGGACTCCTCGGAATTCGCGAGCGCGTCGCGAATGTCGGCGGGACCGTCAACATCCACACCGAGCTCGGCCAAGGCACCGAGATCTTCGTCCCCATTCCCCTGGAGATGTCCCATGCCGGACCGCATCCTCCTCGCTGACGATCACGGCATCGTTCGCGAAGGACTGAAAGCGCTTCTTACCGATAGTGGCTACCAGGTCGTGGGTGAGGCGGAAAACGGTCAGGACGCGGCCCGGCTGGCGCGGAAGCTCCGCCCCGAGATCGCCGTACTGGATGTCGGAATGCCGCTCCTGAACGGCATTGGAGCCGCCCACTCGATCGCGCGGGATACCCCCGCGACCCGGGTGATCGCGCTTACCATGCACACGGAAGACCCCTACGTCTTGGAAGCCCTTCGCGCCGGCGTACGAGGGTACGTCTTGAAGTCTCAGGCCATGTCCGATCTGGTGACCGCCATCCAGCAGGTCGTCCGCGGAACCATCTACCTGAGCCCCGGGGTCTCTCAGTCCGTCCTGGACGCGTTCCTGAGTCGGCGAGAGTTCACGCCGCCGACGCTCACGCCCCGCGAGCGCGAGGTACTGCAGCTCGTCGCCGAGGGGCGAAGGTCGAAGGAGATCGCGGACGTGCTTGGAATCAAGACCAAGACGGCGGAGGCCCACCGCGCCAACATCATGGATAAGCTCGGGATCCACGAAACGGCCGGCCTCGTTCGGTACGCGGTGAAGAACGGGTTCGTCCCGCCCTAGACGGCCGCGGCCCCCAAACCTCGTGAGCCGCGGCCCGGGACGGCTGCCCTACTTCGTCGGAACGTGGCAGGAAGCGGCGCCGCGCTTCTCCAGATAGCGCTGATGGTACTCCTCGGCCCGGTGGAACGGGCCCGCCGCCGTGATCTCCGTCACGATCGGGCGCTTGAAGCGGCCCGATGCTTCCAGCGACGCCTTCTTGTCGCGCGCCTTCCGTTCCTGCTCGGGTGAGTGGAAGAAGACCGCCGAGCGGTATTGCTCGCCGACGTCCGGACCCTGCCGGTTGGGCGTGGTCGGATCGTGATTGTCCCAGAACGCCTCGAGCAATTCGTCGTACGTGACTTGGGTCGGATCGTAAACGACTTCGACGGCCTCCGCGTGCCCTGTGCGGCCGCCGCAAACCTGCTCATAGGTGGGATGTTCCGTCTTGCCGCCGGCGTATCCGACGGACGCGTCGACGACGCCCGGAATGGCGCGGAACGCCGCCTCCACGCCCCAGAAACAACCGGCGCCGAACGTGGCTCTCTCCAACGTCGCCTGTCGCATCGATTTCTCTCCGAACTGGGGTTGGGGGTTGGTGCTGCGGTGGGTTCGTTCACCTTCTATTACGATACTGACTCCGGATTTGCGACCTGGATTCGCCGGAGTGCGAGACGCCCCGGAAGGTCTCCCCTCCGGGGCGTTCGCGTCCTTGGCCGGAAACGAAAGACCGGCGCTTACTTTACGACCTCGTAGTCGGCGTCGACGGCTCCGTCGTCGCCTTCCTTGCCGCCGCCTTGTGCTTCCGGTCCGGCACTGCCCGGCCCTTCCGGTCCACCACCCGGCCCGCCGTGGCCGCCCTTGGACGCCTCGGCGTAGAGCTTGCCGGACACCTCGTTCCAGACCGTGGTCAATGCTTCGCTCGCCGAGCGGATCGCGTCCGTGCCGCCGCCTTCGAGCGCCTTCTTCAGCGCTTCGAGCGCGGACTCCACGCGGGCCTTGTCGGCACCGTCCATCTTCTCGCCCAGCTCCTTCATGCTCTTCTCGGTCTCGTACGCGAGCGCGTCGCCGCGGTTCTTGACCTCGATCTCCTCACGCCGCTGCTTGTCCTCCGCGGCATGACTCTCGGCGTCGGTGACCATCTTCTTGATCTCCTGCTCGGTCAGGCCGCCGCTCGCCTCGATCCGGATCTTCTGCTCCTTGCCGGTCGCCTTGTCGCGCGCCGCCACGTGCAGGATGCCGTTCGCGTCGATATCGAACGAAACCTCGATCTGCGGCACGCCTCGCGGCGCCGGCGGAATCCCGTCGAGATGGAACTTGCCGATCGTCTTGTTGTCGATCGCCATCTGACGCTCGCCCTGCAGCACGTGGATCTCCACCTGCGGCTGGTTGTCCGACGCGGTCGAAAACGTCTCGCTCTTCTTGGTCGGGATCGTCGTGTTCCGCTCGATCAGCTTCGTCATCACGCCGCCCAGGGTCTCGATCCCCAGGGAAAGCGGAGTCACGTCGAGCAGGAGGACGTCCTTGACGTCGCCCGCCAGGACGCCGCCCTGGATGGCCGCGCCGATCGCGACGACCTCGTCCGGGTTGACGCCCTTGTGCGGCTCCTTCCCGCCGAAGAACTTCTTCACGATCTCCTGCACCTTCGGCGTCCGGGTGGCGCCGCCGACCAGGATCACCTCGTCGATCTGGCCCGCCTTGAGACCGGCGTCGGCCAGGGCGCGCTCCATCGGTCCGATCGTGCGCTGGAACAGGTCGTCCACGAGCTGTTCGTACTTCGCGCGCGTCAGCGTGACGTTCAGGTGCTTCGGTCCGTTCGCGTCCGCCGTGATGAACGGCAGGTTCACGTCGGTCTGCATCACGGTGGAGAGTTCGATCTTCGCCTTCTCGGCGGACTCCTTGAGCCGCTGCAGGGCCATGGCGTCCTTCCGGAGATCGATCCCCTCCTGCTTCAGGAACTCCTCGGCGAGCCAGTCGATCACCCGCTTGTCGAAGTCGTCGCCGCCCAGGTGCGTGTCGCCGTTGGTCGATTTCACCTCGAAGACGCCGTCGCCCAGCTCGAGGATGGAAATATCGTAGGTGCCGCCGCCCAGGTCATAGACCGCGATCTTCTCGTCCTTCTTCTTGTCGAGCCCGTACGCGAGGGCCGCGGCGGTCGGCTCGTTGATGATCCGCTTCACCTCGAGGCCCGCGATCCGGCCGGCGTCCTTGGTCGCCTGTCGTTGCGCGTCGTTGAAGTAGGCCGGAACCGTGATGACCGCCTCCGTCACCTTCTCGCCCAGGTAGTCCTCCGCCGTCTGCTTCATCTTTTGCAGCACCATTGCGGAGATCTCAGGGGGCGTGTAGGCCTTGCCGGCGAGCGTCACCTGGACCTGGCCGTTCGGGCCTTCCTTCACCGCATAGGGGACGTTCTTCGCCTCTTCCGCGACTTCCGAGGCGCGCCGCCCCATGAACCGCTTGATCGAGTAGACCGTGTTCGCGGGGTTCGTGACGGATTGGCGCTTGGCCACCTGGCCGACGAGGCGCTCGCCCGTCTTGGTGAACGCGACGACGGAGGGAGTCGTTCGGGCTCCCTCGGCATTCGCGATCACGACCGGCTCACCGCCTTCCATTACGGCGACGCACGAGTTCGTGGTGCCGAGATCGATACCGATGATTTTGCCCATGATTCCCTCCGAATGGCGGGCGGCGGGGCAGGAGCCCCACCGCCGCCGATTTGATTTAGGTTACTTCGCGACCTTGATCTGAATCTCGCGAGCCTTGGCTTCCTCCGCCTTCGGAATGCTCACGTCGAGCACGCCGTCGCGATAGGTCGCCTCGATCTTGTCGGCCGCGACCGCGTGGCTGAGCGAGAACGATCGTTCGAACGAACCGTAGACGCGTTCCACGCGATGGTACGTCGTACCCTTCTTCTCCTCCTCACGCCGCTTCTCGCCGCGAATCGAAAGCGCGTTGTCCGCGACCGTGATCTTGATGTCCTCGAGCCGCATGCCCGGTAGCTCGGCGCGAACCAGGTAGGCCTCGGGGGTCTCCTCGATGTCCACGACCGGCAGCCAGGCGGTGGGTCCGTCGGCGTCGAACCGACGGCCGAGGAAATCGTCCACGAGGCGGCTCAACTCCGTCTGCGGGGTGAAGCTGCTGCGAATCGGACTCCAGCGAACCAGTTTCATGATACTCCCCTCCTCAACTCATTTGGGTTGGATTGACGACGCCGCGACGATGCGCCGCGGTAACGTTCGAAAACCCTTATTGCACCCGGCGTGCCAGGAGGGGCGATGCAGTTAAGTCGCTAGCTTTAATACTGTTACGCTGATGGAGACGGATTCGGTGGTCGTCTCGGCAGCGCTGAATTGATCCAAAATGAAACGCTAATTCGTTCCATAATGGAACGGCTACAGCTCGTATTCTCTCATCTTTCGCCACAATGTCGAGCGGGAAATGCGCAGGGACCGAGCCGCCTTCGTGGTATTGCCGGCGAAGTGAACGAGCACCCGCCGAATGTGCTCGGCCTCGAGCTGCGCGAGGGTCATGGTCTCCGAGTAGGGGAAGGCATCCCCCTTTCCGAGGAGCCGACCGGGTGCCTGACGAAATGGTGCCGGAAGGTCCACGTGCGTGATCTCGCCGTGCTCGGCGAGCGTGACCGCACGCTCGATCGCGTTTTCCAGCTCGCGTACATTGCCCGGGTAGTCATATTCCAAGAGGCTGCGCTGCGCGCGCTCGGTGAAGCGCTCGACCCGCTTCTTGAGCTTTCGGGCATAGCGCTCCCGGAAGAAATTCGCGAGCGGCGGAATGTCCTCGCGTCGGTCCCGGAGCGGCGGCAGCTCGATGTGGAAGACGCTCAGGCGATAGTAGAGGTCCTCGCGCAGGGTGCCCTCGCGGAGGGATCGGGCCACGTCGCGGTTCGTGGCCGCGATCACGCGGACATCGACGTGGGCCTCCTCGGTGTCGCCCACCCGACGTATCTCGCCGCTCTGGAGCGCGCGAAGGAGCTTGGCCTGCACCGACAACGGCATTTCGGCCACTTCGTCGAGGAAGAGGGTTCCGCGGTCGGCCTCCTTCATCAGCCCGACCTTGTCGGCGATCGCGCCGGTGAACGATCCCTTCCGATGGCCGAAGAGCTCGCTCTCGAAGAGCGACTCGGGGATCGCCGCCGCGTTGACGGTCACGAACGTTCGATGCGCGCGGCGGCTCTGCAGGTGGATGGCGTGCGCCACCATTTCCTTACCCGTGCCGCTCTCGCCGGTGATCAGCACGGTGCTCTCGGTGGGAGCCACCTTCGCGATCAGGCGAAAGACCCGCTGCATCTGCGGGCTCACCCCGATCATGCTCTGGATGAACGCGCCGGGCTTCGAGTCCTCGGGAATGGGCGGCGCTGCCTCCCACAATCCCCGGTGTCCCGGATCGGTGGATGCCAGCTCGGCGGGGGCGGGGGCGGGGGCGGGCGCGCGTTGACCGGGCGATGCCTCGTTCCTATGATCGGATGCGCCGGCCGAATCGGATCGGCGCGCCTTGCGGCGGGTCGTCATGCGTTCCGGTTCGTTCGCCAAACCACATGAGCCGACACGGACTCCTCCTCGTACTCGGGGTGCCCGCCGCGGCCGCTCTGGCCGCCACGGTCGCGGTGGGCGGCGGGGGCGGGGCGACGCGCGCGCGGATCGGGCTCTGGCTCCTCGCGCATGCCTTCTATGTCGCAGCGGCGTGGGTCGCGACGCGCCCACGGACGCCGTCGCCGAGTGGGCGCATCCTTCCTTTGATCCTCATCGTGGGCCTCGTCCCACGCCTTCTGCTTCTTCCCACCGAACCCAGGCTGTCCGAGGACCTCTACCGCTACCTCTGGGACGGACGCCTCGGCGCGGCCGGCGTGAATCCGTTTCCCAGGGCCCCCGACGATCCCACCCTCGCTCGATTCCGGGACGGTTTCGAGGGAACGCTGAACCACGCGGAAGTGCCGACGATCTACCCGCCGGCGGCGCAACTCCTCTTCGCGGCGACCGCCCGAATCGAGGCCACGCCACGCGCGTGGAAGGCGACCCTGTTCGTCTTGGAGGCGGTGCTGCTCCTGTCCCTGGCTTTTCTCCTCCGGGCGCGCGGGCTTCCTCCCGAGCGGCTCCTACTCTACTACTGGAACCCGCTGGTCGTGGTGGAGAGCTTCGGGAGCGGGCACCTCGATCTTGCGGTCGCGGCGTTCCTCGTCCTGGCGCTCGCCCTCCACGAGCGAAAGCGCGACATCGGCGCGGGGATCGCGTTCGGGCTGGCGGTCCTCACCAAGTACCTCCCCCTTCTCCTCGTTCCCGCGCTCGTGCGGGCGCGCGCGTGGCGCGCCCTCGCGGTCGCCGCGCTCGTCGGCGCGCTCCTCTTCGTCCCTTTCCTCGGCGCCGGGACCGCGCTCTGGGGCGGCCTCTCGGCCTACGCGCGGCATTGGGAGTTCAACGGGTCCCTCTATCCGCTCCTCCGCGCCTTGGTCCCGCATGGCGACGGGCCGCGCCTGGCACTCGCCGGGCTCCTCGCCGCCGCCGCGGTCGTGATCGGCGTTAGGGCGCGCACGCTCACGGGAGCGGCGCTCGCGACGTGGGTCGCCTTCTTCATCGCGAGCCCGACGCTCTATCCCTGGTACCTGGTTCCCGCGGTCGCCCTCCTCCCGCTCCACCCCGACCGGGGCCTCCTTCTCTTCTCGGGGCTCGTCGCGCTCTCCTACCTGGCACTCGCCGCGTTCCAGGAGACCGGCACGTGGCTCCTCCCAGGCTGGGTCCCGTGGGTCGAGTACGGTGGGCTCGCGGCGGCGTGGATCGCCGCGGCGGCGACTCGGGCCTACGCCCGGCGGGACGCGTGGACCAGGGAGAGCGTGCCGACGTAGAGGAAGCCGAAGAGGTAGAGAAGGAAGAAGGGGAGCGGCGCATAGAGGCGCGCCTCGACCAGCGCCAGCATGGCCCACGCGAAGTAGAGCCCAAGAGCGAGTTCCACGAGCGCCCACAGACTCCCCGGCGCGCGATAGCCCTTTCCGCGCCAACCGTCGCCGGGCCGTTCGATCGAGAACTTGGGCGTGCGATGAAAGACGCCCCTGCCGCCGAACAGGGCGCCCAGGACGGCGCGCGTGTTGTTCACCGCCAGGCCGATCCCCAGGGACATCGCGAACGGAAAGTAGGCGAGCATCCGACGCCAATCGGGCCGTAGCGCCCGCTGCGCGGTGGCGAGGTAGAGCGTCACGGAGACCGTCGCCGTCAGGAAGAGGGCCGCGTCGACGATCGTGAAGAGGAGGCTCTTGCTCGCGTACCGGACGAGCACGACCGGATAGACGATCGCCGAAAGCAGAAGGAGCGCGACGTACGCGGCGTTCGACGTGAGGTGGAACGTCGCCTCCCACTTGACCCTCGCCGGGAGCGAGGAGCGCCAGACGGCGGGGAGCACCTTCCGCGCGACCTGGATCGAGCCCTTCACCCAGCGGTGTTGCTGCGCCTTGAACGCGTTCATCTCGACCGGGAGTTCCGACGGGCAGCCGACCGCGGGCGCGAAGACGAACCGCCACCCCTTGAGCTGGGCCCGATACGAGAGGTCGAGGTCCTCGGTGAGCGTGTCGGACTGCCACCCCCCCGCGTCCTCGACGCACGACTTGCGCAGGATTCCGGCCGTGCCGTTGAAGTTGAAGAAGCATCCGCCGGTCATGCGCGCCGCGTGCTCGACCACGAAGTGACCGTCGAGGGAGATGGCCTGCGCCTGCGCGAGCGCCGAATACTCCTGGTTCAGGTGCGTCCAGCGCGCCTGCACCATGCCCACGCCGGGGTCGGAGAAGTGCGGCACGGTGTCGCGAAGAAAGTTCGGCGGCGGCACGAAATCGGCGTCGAAGATCGCGAGCAGCTCGCCCTTTGCCGACTCCAGCCCGTTCTGGAGGGCGGCGGCCTTGAAGCCCGCGCGCGACGCGCGGCGCACGTGCGCCACGTCGACGCCGGCCGCGCGGAGGGCCGACACCTTCACCGCGGCGATCGACGTGGTCTCGTCCGTCGAATCGTCGAGGAGTTGGATCTCGAGTCGATCTGCGGGGTAGTCCACGGCGGCGGCCGCATCGAGGAGCCGCTCGACGACGTATCGCTCGTTGTAGACGGGAAGCTGGATCGTGACGCGCGGCCACTCGACCGGCGGCTCGGCCGACTCGGCCGGCGGCGCATTCTGATCGGGCCCGCGCTCACGGCCCCGGAAGAGCCGGAGCAGGTGCAACCGATGGAGCCCGTAGAGCGCGAGCACGGTCCAGACGAGAAGGTGCGCGGTCAGGAGTGCGTGGGCCACGGACGGCGGGATCGGATCGAGTGGCGTTTGCATGCGGCCCACGATGCTACGTCGCGCGCCGAAAGAGTCAATCTCTAAGTCCCCGCGGTTGACCGCGATCGACCGACTCGCGTATCTTCGAATGGCCAGCACAGGGACGTGGCGAACGTGGCAAGGAGGGGAACCTGGCGCGCGCATTCTTGATCGGCAACGGCTCCATCCTCGCGACGGGCGACCGGAACGGCGCGCTCTGCGAGTTCTATGCGCCCACGCTTGCTCCCGATCATCAGCTGCTCCGCCGCCCGGCCCGGATCGGGCTCTCGCTCGACGGGGTCCTCCGCTGGTTCGATGCCGGTTTCGACGCGTCCTTCGCTCCCGCGGGAGACGCGCCGATCGCCGACCTATCGCTCGTCGCTCCGGATGCCGGGATCGAAGCCTGGATCGAGACGTTCGCCGACGCGAGCCTTCCCCTGATCCTCCGTCGAATCCAGATCACCAATCGGAGCGAGCGCTATCACGACGCGCGCCTCTATCTTCACCATGACCTTGCCCTCCTTCCCGGGAGCGCCGAGGCGGCGCAGCGGGACCCGACGACCGGCGGCGTCCTTCACTTCGCGGGACGGCGCGCCGTCCTGGTCAATCTCGAGGGGCCCGAGGGACCCGGCGCACCGATCGTGTCGATCGCGTCGCGCGCCGCGGCGGAAGCGCCCGGAGCCGCGGACGAAGCCGCGTCGTCGGGAAGGCCCGGCGCGGGGCTTTCGGCGAGCGGAATCGTCGATTCGCTCCTCGGCGTTCCCATTCCGCTCGCCCCGGGAGCCTCCGCGATGGTCACGGCGTGGATCGCCGCGGCGCGCTCGATCCCGGAGGCGCGCGCCATCGACGCGTCGTTCCGGCGAACCGGGGTCGCCTCCGTCGTGACCCGGACGCGCGCCTACTGGAATCTCTGGACGAGTCAGGGCGCGCGAGACCTGAGCGACCTTCCCGAGGACGTGTCGGCGCTCTTCGCGAAGAGCCTCGTCCTGCTCCGGCTCCACCAGACGCCCGAGGGAGCGATCCTGTCCGGCGCGGAGTCGATGCCGCGGGATCGCGCGCGCCCCGAATACCGGTGGTGCTGGGTCCGGGACGCCGCCTTCGCCGCGGACGTCCTCGGTCGCGCGGGCTACGCGACGGCGGCGCGGAATTACTTCGACTTCGCCGCCCGCGCCGCGCGGGACGCGGGAACGCTCCTTCCGGTGCTCGACGCGACCGGCGCCCCCGCGCCGGCATCCGAGTCGACGCTCCGCGCGCTCGACGGCCCGGCGCTCCACCTCTGGGCCCTCGCGCGCCACTTCGAGCGCGAGCGGGACGCCGAGTTCGTGGCGCCGCACTACGCCGACGTCGTCGTGGCGACGGCGGATCGCCTGGCGTCCGGCCTCGACGCCAAAACCGGGCTCCCACTTTCGCTCGACCTCTGGGACGAACGGTGGGGAGCGCACGCGTCGGTGGCGGCCGCCGTTCGTGGGGGCCTTCGCGGCGCGGCCCGCCTCGCCGCGTGCTTCGGCGACGCGCCGCGCGCGCGGGTGTGGATGCTCGCCGCCGATTCGATCGCGCGCGCGATGGGCCGGGAACTCTACCGCCCCGAAACGGGGCGCTTCGCGCGATCGATCGAGCGCGAGGGAGAGGACCGGCGCCTCGATCCGACCGTAGACGCGTCGCTCCTCTGGCTCGGCCTCTTCGACGACCTCGAGCCCGAGGATCCGCGCGTCAAGGCGACCGTCGATGCGGTGCGGACGCGGCTCTGGGTGCGGACGGGGGTCGGCGGATTGGCGCGGTACGAGCACGACGCGCTCGGATCGGTGGGCACGGACCTCGCCGAGGTTCCCGGGAATCCGTGGATCGCGTGCACGCTCTGGCTGGCGCAGCACGCGATCCGAAACGCGCGTCGCGTGCAGGACCTGGAGCCGGCGCGGATTCTCCTACTCTGGGCTTCGGCGCGCGCCGAGGGGAACGGCGCCCTGCCGGAACAACTCCACCCCTACCGCGGCGAGACGACCTCGCACTCGCCCTCGGCCGTGGCCCACGCGTGGTTCGTCGGAACGGTCCTCGAGTACGCCGAACGGCTCCGGACGCTCAACCGTTGCGACCGGTGCGGCGAGCCGGCGCCGGCGCGCCGCGAGCGACGGCGGCTTCCCGCGCCCCTTCCGTCACTTCCAGGTATCGTCGCTCACCTGTAGGGAAATCGCGAAGCGCACGAATCGCTCGCTGACGCCGAGGTCTTCCTTGCTGCCCCGCGAGCCCGCCTCGAGCGAGAGGTCGATCGCGCCTCCCTTGTCCCGGCTCTGGAGTCCGGTCCCGATCGAGAAGGCGACCTCGTTGATGTCGGCCGTGCCGCCCGCGATGCTCGACGCGCCGGAAACCGGGAGGAGATCCGGCCACCGGAGCAGCGTCGCGCCCACTCGAATCGGAAGCCGGCTCAGGAAGCCGACGTTCGCATCGAGCGCGCGCAGGCGTTCCACCCCGAAGGAGTAGCGCTCTTCGGCGCGGAAGTCGACGAGGTCGCTCGCGAGCGACTCGCGGTCCCAGTTGGCGCGGCGGTACTGCCCGACCAGGCGGAACCGCTCGGTGAGTCCGGCGGAGAAGCCCGCGGTGAACCCCGACGGGATCGTCAGCGACTCCCCTTCGCGCTGAACGAGGGTGCCCGCCGTCCTCTGCGTGATCGTGAGCGGCAGCCGGCGCGCCGTCTCGTAGACGCCGCCCACGCTCACGCTCCCGCGCGAGTACTGCCCGCCGATGCGCCATCGCCCGTATCGCGAATACGACGTCTCGAGCGTGTCGCGCGCGGTGGCGAGCGCCGTGTCCGCGAAGTCGCGGCTCCACTCCTCCCGGAAGGATCCGGCGATGACCTCGTAATCGACGCCCAGTCGAATCCCGGGGGTCGCCTTCCGGGCCAGGCTGACGCGGATCAAGTCGAGTCCGCCCCGCCCCTCGATCCGCACCGTGGACGGCGTGCCGCCGGTCTCCTCGCGCAGGATGTCGAAGTGGGCGTTCGTGCCCACGAGGTAGCTCCCCGCGAGGACGAGGCCGGTGGGCAATCGGATCATCGCCCGAAGCGAAGGGATGGCCGTCTCGTGTCCCGTCTCTTTCCCGAAGTTCACGCTGTCGAGACGGCGGTACGAGGGGAGGATCGTCCCCTCGATCAGGAGATGCTCCGCCTCGGCGATGGAGGCCGGATTCACGAACGAATGGGTCCGCTCGCCGTGCTCGGCGACCCCGGCCCCTCCGAGCGCGCGGAGGCGAGCCCCTTCCGCGAGCGACGGCTCGCCGAGACCGCCGACCGAATAGACCGAATTGGCGCGCGCGTCACCGACCGGACCGATCACGCCGGCCGGGCCGGCCACGAGGCTCGCGAGGAGCGCGATCGCGAACGAAGCGTTGGCGCGGGTCACGTCAGAACCTCCCCGGAGGAGGGCTGGTCGTCGAGATTCGGAACTCGGGCGGCCGGGTGGATTCGCGCGAGTAGAGCCAGATCTCAGGCGCCCGGAAGGACTCGTTGATTCGAAGGACCACGCCGTCGTTCGCGAGCACGCCCGAGGACCAGTCGCGAACCAGAGACGCCGGAAGCGGGACGACGAGCAGCGTGTCCGAGACGTCCCGGACCTGGTAGCCGACGACCCGGTCGAGCGTGACGGTGGAGATGTTGAGCCCCGCCGTGTCGACCGCGCCCTCGCTCCAGGAACTCTGGATGCGCCGCGCTTCAATGGTCACCGTGATGCTGTCGGGAAAGGTCGGGCTGTCCGAGCGGACGCGAAACACCACGCGTGCCTCGTCGAGGGAGAAGCCGGGCGTGAAGGAGTCGACGGGCGCCCGGAACGCGACGACGGGCGCGTAGAGGCCTCCCAGGATCAGGGTCGTGTCGGCCCCCGTCGGCAACGAGACGAGCGGCGTGTGGATGAAGAGGTC
>Ga0070699_100001683_pt1 | contig 20129 bp, 16 predicted proteins | sample KBSK1503metaG_FD_65473 | JGI IMG/M metagenome (GOLD analysis project Ga0070699, IMG submission 65473) | Corn, switchgrass and miscanthus rhizosphere microbial communities from Kellogg Biological Station, Michigan, USA - KBS K1-50-3 metaG | ecosystem: Host-associated > Plants > Roots >...
AGCGGGCCAGGCGTCGGACCGCGACGTCGGCCAGCACGAGCACGAGCGCGAGGGGGACGAGCAGGCCCGCGAGCGGCACGCTCCGCCGGCCGGCCCCGGAACGTACGGCGACGACGTCGGCCGGCTCGGGACCGACGCGGCCGCCACTCAGCGCCGCCGCGCGCGCGAGCAACGCCAGGTTCGGCCCGCGGGCGCGGAACTCGCGCCCGCTCGGCGAGCGGGCGGGGACGAGGAGCCGCAGTGGCTCCTCGCCGGCGGCCGAGACGAGCCGGCAGAGATGTACACCCGGCTCGAGGTGCGGCACGACGGCGGCGAACGCGCGCCGTCCCACCGGATGGAGCGGCACGTCGCCTGAACCGGCGAGGCGGAGCCCAAAGGGACCGGCGGTGTCGGTGCCCGTCTCGAGCCGGATGAGCGCGCCGTCGTCGAGCCGCCGCGCCTCGAGGCGCCGGTCCGAGGGGCGCGCGGGGGGAATGGTCCAGAGCAAGAGCTGCGACCATAGCTTGGCGAAGCCACGCCAGGCCGGCCACGCGCGCGCCCCGGCCTCGAAGTCGACGGGGAGCGCCGCCACCCGGCCGAGCTCGTACTGCCACGTGGCGAGCAGCGGATCGCGGCGCTCGCCCGCGTCGACGTAGAGCCGGAGCTCCGCGCCCGGCTTCGCTCGCGTCGGCGCCCAGCGCGCGACGGGCGGCAGCTCTCGCTCCGTGAGGCCGGCGAGCATCGGGCCCGGGACGCCGATGTGGGCGGCGGCGTCCTCGATCCCCGCCGTCGGGTCGATGAGCCGCCGGGTGTCGCGCAGCATGAGCTGCGGCAGCGCCTCCACGTGCTCGACGTGGTGAAACTCCCCTCCCGTGGCGTGCGAGATGGTCTTCAGGAGCTCCAGGTTGACGGTGTCCGAGCCGATCCGGATGGTCGTGACGGTGATCTCGGCGCGCGCGAGCGCGGCGATCAGCTCCACGTGGTCCTCGGGGTGGCGGTTGGTGTCGCCGTCGGTGAGCAGGATGACGTGGCGCACCCGCCGGCCCGAGTCGACGAGGTTCCCGCGCGCGATGTCGAGCGCGTCCTTGAAATCGGTGCCCCCGCCGTACTGTAGACGCTCGATCGCGGCGCGCAGCGCGCCGCGGCTCTCGGCCACGGGGCGCAGCCGGCCGAGCTCGTACGGCTGGGAGTCGAAGGCGATCGCGCCCACCAGGTCCGACGGTCCGAGCTGCTCCAGGACCGCGATCGCCGCGCGCTTGGCGTACTCCATCTTCTCGCCGAACTGCACCGCCGGGTTGCTGCTCGAGTAGCCCATGCTGTTGGAGCGGTCGATCAGCAGGTAGAGCGCGATCGGCTCGCGCGTCTTCGGCTCGGCGGAGGGCGGCTCGACGGTCACCGGGAGCAGGTGCGCCAGTGGGCTCGCGGCGAAGGCGGGATCGCCGAACAGCCGCTCTCCGCCGGTCGCGATCAGGGCACCGCCGCGGGCGACCCAGGCCCGGAGCCGCTCAAGCGCCGCGTCGCCGAGGCCCGCGCGCGCGACGTCGTCGAGAATCACGGCATGGTAGTCCGCGAGTCCGGCGAGGTGCGGGGCGAGCGCCGCCGGCCGTACGACGTCGACGTCGGCACCCCGGCGGGTGAGCGCCACTCCCACCACGGGCCGCGCGAGCTCGCTCACGAGCAGCACCCGCGCGGGCGGGGTCACGGTGATCGGCACGCCCGCCGGGGCCGGCGCGCGGGGCTGGTCGGGTGGCAGGAGCAGCCTCGCCCGCAGCAGGAACTCTCCCTCGGCGCGGAAGCGGTAGGGCAGCTCGACGAGACTCGTGCCCGGCGCCAGCTCGACGGGGACCGGTGCCGCCCGTTCCTCGTCGGCCCGGACCTCGAGCACCGCCGGGAGCGGTGTCGGCGCGCGGTTCTCGACCGCGATCGAGAGCGGCAGGACGCTCAGCTCGGGCGCGAAGGCCGGGGCGAGCACGCGCCGGATCGCGGCCACGGGCAGCGACGCGGCGGGCGGCACGACGGGGAACACGGGGAGTGGGGGCTCGCCGAGCGCGATCTCGGCGAGCAGGCTCCCCTGGGTCTCGTTGCCGTCGGTGAAGAGCACGAGCGCGGCCTGCTTCCCCGCCGGGCAGAGCGGGCCCGCGGCGAGCAGAGCGGCGCCGAGGTCGGTGTCGTCCGCGTCCGGATCGACGTCGTCGCGCGCCGGCAGGAGGGCCGCGAGCGAGGCACGGGCGGTGGCGGGATGCGCGACGACGCGCGCGTGGGCGGCGAAGGCGACGGAGCCCACCAAATCGTCCGGACCGAGGCTCGGGAGGAGCCGAGCGAGAAAGCGGCGCGCGCTCTCGACGGCGGCATCCTGCACGCTCGCCGAGACGTCGATCGCGGCGACCACGCAGATGCCGTGCTCCGGCCGGGAGGTCTCGAGGCGCGGGCCGGCGAGCAAGAACACGACGGTGAGCGCCGCGGCCGAGCGGCAGATCGCCGCCGGGAAACCTCGCCGGCCTCGCCTCGCGGCGAAGAAGAGGGGGACGAGGAGGAGTGCGAGGAGCGCCGCCGGGCAGGCGAGCCGCAGGGTTCCCGCGCCGAACGGCAACGTCATACGGGCTCCTGGCGGAGCCAGACGAGCCATTCGAGCGCGAGCAGCGCCGCCGCGGCGAGGTACAGCCACCAGTCCACCTCGCGCCGCCCCGAGGTGTCGGACGGCACGGGCGGCCGCGCGCTCGCCGGCCAGACTCGGTCGCCCTCCCGGCCGACGTCGGATTCGCGGTCGTCGAAGAGGTTCGCCAGCACGATGGCGTCAGCCAGCCGATGGAGGCCCGCCCGCTCCGCCACCACGACGGGCGGATCACCGGCGACGCGCAGGCCCGGCGCCGGCGCCACGGCCGCAACGTCGGCGGCGCTCGGCACGCCGGTCTCGACCGCGAGCACGCGGGCGCCGTCGTGCTCGGAGAGCCAGCGAAGCGTCCCGAGCGTCAGGAGGAGCAGCGGCAACCCGTCGGAGGAGGCGAGCGAGGGCCCGAGCGTGGCGCCCAGACACGCGACGCGGCGCCCGTCCACCTCGCCGACGACGAGCAGCGGGAAGTCGCCGTCGCGCGCGGCGGCACGCACCACCGATGCACCCCAGGCGGGCGTCCCGAGCCTGCGGACGCGCGCCAGGCCGAGTCCCTGCAGTCCTTCGAGGCCGCTCACCGCAGGATGTTCGACCTCCCAGTCGACGACGGACGCCTCGTCGGCGACACCGCCGCCCGGGCAGATACGGCTGCCCGACGGCGGCGCGACATAGAGGGCGTTCATCGCGGAGGGTGGGGCGAAGCCGTCGAAGACGGCGGCGCGGCGGCCGGCCAGCGGCTCCTCCTCGTAGCGCGCGCGGTTCACCACCTCGACGTGGCCGCCCGTGACGGCGTGTCCGATCCGCTCGAAGGCGGTGCCGACCTCGCGCGAGTCGGTCACCACGAGCAGGTCGAGGGGGTCGGCCGGGGCGATCCAGGCGAGCGCCCGGTTGTCGACCGCGAGCGCATCGTCCACGACGAGCCGGACCGTGACCACGCCGGCGCGCCGCGGCCCGGTGAGCAGCACCGGCTCGCTGGCGCGCGCTCCCAGCACGAGCGGCCGTCGCATCCACGGCTCCCCCTCGATGCTCGCCTCGAGGACCGCGCTGCGCGCCGCGTGGCCGTAGTTCTTGACCAGGACCGTCACCGTGACGTCGGCGAGCGGACCGAACGGCGGGTGGTCGACGACCACTCCGGCGATCGCGAGGTTGTCGTCCGTCCGCCCGATCTGCACGTAGTCGACGGCGGCGAGCGCGTCGGCGGGCACGCCGCTCGCGTCGCGCGGCAGGTCGGTGAAGGCGGCGATGCGGGTGCCGGGCCGGGCGCGTGCCTCGCCGAGTGCGACCTCGAGCGCGGCGCCGAGCCGGGTCGGCGTGTCGAGCGGTGCCAGAGCCGTGAGCCGATCGAGAACAGCGTCGCGGTCGGCTGTCCACCCGAGGACCACGTGGGCCCGGTCGGCGGCCGTGACCAGCATCGCTTCGTCGCCGGGAGGGAGCGCGTCGACCAGGGCGCGCGCGCGGCGGCGGGCGGCGTCGAACCGCGTCTCGCCCGCCTCGCGCACCTGCATGCTCGCCGAGACGTCGAGCACGAGGACGAGGCGGCCCGCCGGTGCTCGCGCGGCGGCGCGCTCCACGTACGGGCGAAGGCTGCCCGCAACGAGGGCGAGCAGCAGGAGGAGCTGAGCGAGGAAGAGGGCGTCGGGACGGAAGCGGCGGCGGTCGAGCGGCCTTGCAGGAACCTGCTTCCAGAGAAAGAGCGTGGCGACAGGGATGACCCGGCGCCTGCGGTCGTAGAGATAGAGGGCGACGAGGACCGCAACCGCGGCCAGGCCGAGCGCGCCGGCGGGGTTCAGGATGCCGACGGTCATCGTCGCCGGACAACGCCGGCGCGCGCCAGCTCGCCGGTGACGAACCCTCCGACGGTCGAGGCGGTGCTCATGCGCGCGTAGGTCGCCTCCGCGCGCGTGGCGAGTGCTTCGAGCGCCGCCAGATGGCCGGCGAGCAGCGCTGCGTAACGTTCCAGCGCGGCTCGCGTGAGGGCGATCGGGTGGGTCGCCCCCGACTCGACGTCGCGCAGCACGCCGTGCCGGAACTCGCGCGCTGGCTCGAGCTCGCCGGCGCCGATCACGTGGAGCAGGACGACGCCGTAGCCGCGCGCCCGCAGCGCCAGCACGCCGCGCTCGAGCTCGGCCGGGTCGGTCATGAAGTCGGAGATGACGAGCGCCGCGCCCGGGCGCGGGTGCCGTCGGGCGTGGTCCTCCAGCGCCGCGCCGAGCGCGAGCGTGCCGCGCGCCTCGGCGGTGGCGAGGAACTCTGCCAGGCGGACGACGCTCGATCCCGGCTGCCCCTGCCGCCATCCGTGGCGATGGACCGGAGTCTCGCGAGCGGGGACGTCGCCGCCGAGCAGCGTGACTCGCACCGCGTCGCTGCCCGCGAGCGCGACGAAGGCGAGCGCCATCGCCAGCTCTCGCGCCGCCACGAGCTTCCCGTCGCGCGCCGGGACCGCCATCGAGGCGCTGCAGTCGACGAGCAGGTGGACGAGCACCTCGCGCTCGGCGGTGAAGCGGCGGACGAGCAGCGCGTCGAGCCGGCCGACGGCGTTCCAGTCGAGGTGGCGGAGGTCGTCGCCCGGGGCGTAGGCCGCGTAGGCCTCGAGCTCGATGCCCGCGGGCTGGGGGCGGCCGGGAAAACGCCGCTCGCCGAGCCGGTCGCCCATCGCGCCCCGCACGCGCAGGACGAGGCCGCGAAACGAAGCAAGCGTCGTCGCCAGCGACGCCTCGGGCAGCGTCGGCGACGCGGCGCGGGCGCCGGGGAGCCTCATGGCCGCAGGCGGCGCGCCGAGGCCAGCACGCGCGCGACGATCTGCTCCGCGTCGGTGCCGGCCGCGCCGGCGGCGAAGCTGAGCACGAGGCGATGCCTGAGCGCGGCGGGTGCCACCCGCTCGACGTCCTCGGCGGCGACGTGGGGGCGGCCGTCGAGGAGGGCGAGCACCTTGGCGCCGAGGATCAGCGCCTGCCCGCCACGCGGGCTCGAGCCGTAGGTGACGTAGCGGGAGGCGGTCTCCTCGGTCGCCGTGAGGCGCACGAGCGCGGCGACGTACCGCTCGATGTGCGGCGCCACCAGCACCTGTCGCACCAGATGCTTCAGCTGCTCGACCCGCGACGCAGCCGTCTCGGGCGGCAGCACCGGGGTCACGGTGGACAGCTCGGCCCCGGTGGTCGTCGCGAGGATGCGCTCGAGCTCGGGCTCGGTCGGGTAGTCGAGCAGGACCTTGAAGAGGAAGCGGTCGAGCTGGGCCTCGGGCAGCTGGTAGGTGCCCTCCATCTCGATCGGGTTGAGGGTGGCGAGCACGAAGAAGGGCGGCGCGAGCGGATAGGTCTTGCCCGCCACCGTCACCTGCTGCTCGGCCATGGCCTCGAGCAGCGCCGACTGCGTCTTCGGCGTCGCCCGGTTGATCTCGTCGGCGAGGAGCACGTGCGCGAACACGGGCCCGGGGACGAAGACGAACTCGCGGCGTCCGTCGGCTCCCTCGCTGATGATGCGCGTGCCGGTGATGTCGGCCGGCATCAGGTCGACGGTGAACTGGACGCGGCTGAAGCTCAGGTTGAGGGCTTCGGCGAGCGAGCGGACGATCAGGGTCTTGCCGATGCCGGGCACGCCCTCGATGAGGACGTGTCCGCCCGCGAAGAAGGCGGTCAGGATGATCTCGATCGCGCGCTCGTGGCCGACCACGACCTTCGCGATCTCGCGCCGCACGGCCGCGAACGTGTCCTGGAAGTCGCGGATGGCGTCCGCGGCGACGGCAGCGTTCACTCGAGCCCCTCGTGCGCGAAGAGCCTCCGCACGATCGCCTCGTACGCGAGGGGCACCGGCATTCTCGGGACCGCCGCCTCGGCGCGTTGTCCGGGGGCGAGGTCGGTGCGCGCCTCGGCCGCGGGCGGCGACGGCGGCGCCGCTCCCTCGCCGGGGCCCCCCCGACCCGCATGGATGTGCGTGGCGAGCGAGAGTGCGAAGCGCTGGCTCGTCCCCGCGGCTCCGCCACTCGGCGGACCGAAGAGATGCGGGTCCGGCTGGTTTCCCGCACCTGCCGCCGCGCCGCCCGCCGCGGCGGTCTCGTCGTCGCCGTCTCGGGGCTGCTCGAGGAGGCGGCGGGCGTCGTCCTCCACGCTGCGCGTCTCGGTGGCGACGCGCCCGTTGTCGCTCCGGGTGTCGTCGCCGGAGCTCGCACGGCCGGTCGGCGACGGCGCCGGCTCGAGGCCTCCTTCCTCCGCGGCGTCCTCGGCACCGTCGCCGGCCGCCGCGTCCCGCGTTGGCGCGCGCGCGACGCGCGATGGCGATTCGCGCGTCGGCTCGCCCCAGAGCTCGCGTCGGATGCGCTCGCGGAGCCGTGCGACGGCGGACTGCTCGTCTGAGCGCTCATCTGCTCGCTCGTCTGAGTCGGTGCCCGGCGCTGCGGCCGCGTCGTCGTCGGGGTCGAGCGGCGCCACCGCCACCCGATCGCCCGTGACCTCCATGCGCTCGAGCTGCAACCCGGGGACCTCGCCGTCGACCACCTCAGGCGCGGGAGGCCGCAGGCGCGGACCGAGGGCGACGACGAGGCCGAAGAGCGCGGCACCAGCTGCGGCCGTCGCCAGAGCGGCACGCGGTACGCGGCGCGGTACCAGGCGGTCGGCGCGCCAGAGCGCGAGTCGCGCCACATTCTGCTCGACGAGCAGCGGCAGGAGCGGCGGGTTCGCGTCCCCACCGCCGCCGAGCTCCATGAGCGTGGCGAGCCGGCCGGTGAGGCCGCCCCGGCGGTCGATCCAGAACGCTGCGGCGGCGCCGGGTATCCAGCGGCGGCGAGCGTCGCGCACGACCACCAGCGCCACCCCGAGCGTCACCGCCGCCACCACCGCGACCGCGTGCGCGAAGCCGCGAGGCGACGCGGTGAGCGCGAGGAGCACGAGCGCTGCGGCCGCTCCCGTCCCGAGCGCGCTCAATAGGTAGACGACCCGCTGCAGCTCGTGGAGGTTCTGGCGCCGCCGGACCCGGCGGACCTGCCTCTGGATGGCCTCGACCGCGCCGGATGCCGTCGTGCGTGCCATCGTCGCGCCTCGGGACGATAGTGTTTCCGGTGGACGCGGGTCAATTGCGCCGCGAGAGCCATGCGAAGCTCGCGCGCACCGCCTCGCGTCCGTCCCGCTCGAGGATGTCGCCGTGCGCGACCACGACGCGGTCGAAGTCCCACGCGAGCAGGCGCTCGAGGGCGACGCGGGCGGCGTCGCGGTCGCGCACGAGCCAGCGCTCGATCCGGCCCGGCCCGAACTTGCCGTAGGCGTCGTCGGGGGCGAAGAACAGGTAGCTCACCAGCGAAGGCGTCCGGCGGACGTTGAACGCGAGGTCGGTGAGCACGACCGTCTGGCTCGGGGGGTGGAAGAAGACCACCTCGTTGAAGACGGGCAGGCCACGGAACACGAGCTGCTCGAGTCGGCCCGCCCACACCGGCGCCGGGTCGTCGCCGAGCACGGCGTGGAAGGTGAGGTCGCGACGCTTCTCGGCGAGGCCGGGCGCCGCGTAGATCGACGCCTCCGGGTAGGCCGCCGGGTAGTCACCCACGTGGAGGTGGTGGAAGCGGTTCGGCGCGACCACCGCCCGCACCGGGCCGAGCGCGTCGAGCTCCCGACGCGTCTCGTCATCGAGTGCGACGGGCGAGTGCAGGAGAGGCTCCCGTCCGCGAGCCGGACGACGGTCATCCGCGTTCCCATCTCGATGCCGAGAAAGCGCTGCGGCCGTTCGGCGACCCAGAGATCGGGCGCGAGCCGGCGGAGCACGCGCGGAACCTATCGCCGGCTAGTCCCTCGCCACAATCACGCACGCCGGACGATGACGGCCGGGCCTGCCCATCCGTCCGATTCCCCCACCCGAAGGTACGGTGCGGCCTTATCGGGAAAGGGGGTATGCAGGCGGGTGGTCAATGTTGTAGGGAGGCGCCTGATCATGGTCATCCGCGGTCTGGTGGCGCTGACGCTGCTGTTCGTCCTCGCGGAACCGGCACGCGCCTTCCGTGCGTGCGGCGACGACGTCGACGGTCACGGCAAGCGTGTGGCGTGCGCGTGCGGCGACCTCCTCGTCTCCTCGCACCAGCTCGGCCCGGCGGACGAGGTGACGACGAAGCCGTGCGCGGCCGGTGGACTTCTCGTCGCCGCCTCCGGCACGGTGACGCTCGACCTCGGCGGCCGGACGATCTCGGGCAGCGGCCAGGGCGTCGGCGTCCAGGTCGTGCGCGGGAGCCTCGTCCTCATCGGACCGGGCGCGGTCGAGCATTTCTCCGTCGGGGTGCTCGCGCACGGGGTGCAGGCGCTCCGCAGCGCGGTGAACGTCCGCGTCGCCGGCAATCGACTCGACGGCCTCGTCGCCCAGGGCGACGGCATGAGCGTCGTCGGCTCGGTCGCGGACGGCAACGGCCGCTACGGCTTCTCGCTCACCGGCGCCAACTACGCGCTCGACGGAAACCGCGCCTCCGGGAACGGCCGGCACGGCTTCAAGCTCATGGGGATGGGAACGCACGTCGGGGGCGGCTTCGGCAACGAGGCGATCGGCAACGGCGGCGCCGGATTCTGGGTGCAGGGCGCCATGCACCAGATCGTCGGCGCGACGGCGAACGGGAACCGCAAGTACGGCATCATGGCGATGGTCGCCCACACGCTGTTCTCGGACGTGCAGGCCGACGCGAATCTCGGCAACGGACTCTGGGCCATGGGGCCGGGGATCACGGTCGGCAACAGCAGTGCGACGGGGAACCGCGGGCTCGGCATCTGGGTCACGGGGAAGGGGACCGTCGACCGCGGCGGGAACCGCGGTGTGGACAACCTCGGCGTGATGGATGACTACGGGCGGCCGTCGCGGATGATGACCGACATGGCGCCGCTCATTCAGTGCCGCATCGGCATGATGGGGGAGTGCCGGTGAGGCGTGCGGTCGTCGCGGCCCTGTTTGCGTCGCTCGGCGCGCTCGTCGCGCCGGCGCGGGAGGCGGCGGCGGTCTGCACCGCCGCCGAGGTGATGTCCGGCTGCGGCGGCGCCTGCACCGCGTCGTGCACGGCGACCGCCTGCACGATCAGCCGGACCGTGACCGTGACCCCGCCGACGCCCGGCGCCACCTGCACGTTCGACTTCGGCACCCGCGACGTGACGGTGCAGAGCGGAGGCTTCACCGGCGGCTCCAACGCCTACGAGATCCGCGCCCACAAGCTGACCATCACGACCAACGGAAGAGTCATCGCCACCGGTGGGACCGGGGCGCCTGGGGGCATCATCATCCTGACGCTCGGCACCGGCGGGTTCGTCGTCAATTCGGGTGCCGATCCGGTGACGGTGTCCGGTGTGCCGGGCGGGTCGATCAACGTGAACTCCGACGGCGACGTGACGCTGTCGAAGGCGGTCACGGCCGAAGGGACCACCACCACGGCGGCCGGGGGGTCGATCGGGATCACCGCGGGTCGCCGGGCAGCGGACGGGTCCCTCGTGACGGCGGGGAACATCACCCTGCTCGGCGGGACGAGCGGCGGCCTGAGCGCGGCCACCATTACCTCGAGCGGTCAGGGGCTCGGCGGCACCATCTCGCTCACGGCCTTCGGCGTGTCGGGGTCCGGCAAGATCGACCTCGAGAACGGGGTGGACGTCCGGGGTGGCACCAACGGTGGCGGGTCGATCAGCATCGACTCGGACGGAGACACGATTCTCGGCGTGTCGCCGAAGTCGATCTTTCTCATCGCCGACGGCTTCGGCGACGCGGGATCCGGAGGCACCATCGACGTCTTCGCCGGCGGGAAGATCGACGGCTCGGCCGGGAAGACGGGACCGATCAGCGCCCTCGGTCACAGCGCGGCACTGACCGGCAACCCCGGCGGCGCGGGCGGTGCGATCACGATCGAGGCGCTGAACGGGATTCTCAACATCGGCGGTGCCAGTTCGGGCGGCATGATCGTGGCCGACGCCTCGCCCGGGAGCTGCGGCGGCTCGGTGACCATCACGCAGGACGGGCCCGATACTGCCGCAGTCACGATCGGCGTGCCCATCACCGTGACGGGTCTGGGCACATCGGGTGCGACCGGCACGACTTCCGACGGCGCGGGTGGCTCCGTCTGCCTCTGCAGCGCGGGTCCCACGACCTTCACGCAGGTAGTCGACGCGACAGGGGGGGGCGGCGGTGGCGGCACGATGCAGCTCAGCAGCACGTCATCCTTCACCTTCAGCGGGGCGGTTCACGCCGACGGCACGGGCGACGGGGGCTGCATCAGCATTTGCTCGTCCGGGGACGTCACCCTCAACGCCGCAGTCACGTCCACGCGAGGGGTGACGAACCTCACGACCGGTAATGGCGGCGGGATATCGGTGCTCGCGGACCATTCGATCACCGTGAATGCTCTCGTGGACATCTCGACGGCGGGGTCCAATTCCGGTGGGTGCGCCGACATCGAGTCGGGTCTGAACCTCACGATCGCGTCGACGGGAGTCGTCGACGGCAATGGCGGGACCGTCGCCAACAGCTCGGGCGGCACCATCACGCTCATCGCCGGGTCGCCCGACCTGTCGGGCAACCTCACGCTGAACGGCACGGTGCACGCCAACGGTCGGTCGACGGCGGCGAACGTCAACGCCAGCGCCGAGCTCGACGGCTGCACGGTGCACATCGCCTCGACCGGCGTCGTCGACACGAGCGGCGACCAGCTGGCCCACAACAATTTCACGGCGAGAAAGGCGCTGGTCGCGGACAGCGGCGCGCAGATCAAGACGACGGGGGGTAACGCTGCCAGCCGGAACTTCCTCATCCTGCCCACCGGGTCGTCGCCGCCGGCCACCGGCACCTTCTCGCCGCCGCTCGCTCCCAGCGACGAGACGTTCCGGCCGCCGTGCACCGCCGCCGGTCAGACCGGCTGCCTCACGCCGTGTCCAGTGTGCGGCAACAACGTGACCGAGTTCCCGGAGACGTGTGACACCGGTACGCCGAACGCCTGCTGCGACGCCACGTGTCGCGCGCCGAACTGCAACGACGGAAACGCCTGCACCGCGGACAGCTGCTCGTCCTCGACCGGGTGCGTCAACACGCCGATCGCGGGCTGCACGACCACCACCACGTCGACCACGCTGCGCCCGACGACGACCATCCCGCCGACGACCACGACCACGCCGGGCGCGACCACGACGACCGTCGCGACGACCACCACGACGACCACCACCACCACGACCACCTCGACCACGACGACCAGCACGACCACGACCACTTCGACCACGACCACGTCGACCACGTCGACCACCACCACGACCACGACGACGACCACCACGCCGGGCGCCCAGTTCGGTGGCGACGACACGGGATGCGTCCCCGACACGAAGAATCACCTCAAGTGCGGCGATTCGATCGGGAAGACCATCGGCAAGGCGATCCGCGCCGTGATCAAGTGTCACCAGAAGCAGGCCGCGGCGATCTTCGCCACGCGCAACGGCAAGACCACGGTCTTCGACGAGGAGCAGTGCGAGGAGGGGCCGAACGGCGGGAAGTCGGCCAAGGAGAAGTACGAGGCGGCGATCGCCAAGCTCGGACCGGGCGGAACGAACCTGTGTAGCCCGCAGCAGATCACGGCCGCAGCCGCCCAGGAGGGCTTCCTGTTCGGACCCAAGTCGAACGCTGCCTCGCTCGACGCGCTCAACGGGCAGGTCTACTGCGACGGCAGCGTGGTCATCGACTCCGGGGGCGACGACGGCGGGACGCTCGACCCCTCTGGCCTCACCGCGAAGCTGAAGCTCAAGTGCGCCGACACGGTCGGGCGCGAGCTCGGCAAGCTCGCCGCGGCCGCGATCCTCTGCCACCAGAAGCAGGCCGACGCGATGTTCGCGGGGAAACTGTACCAGGAAGAGGTGTGCGAGGAGTCCGATCCCGTCAAGCACAAGTCGGCACTCGAGAAGTACCGTGCCGCGATGGACAAGCTCGACGCGAAGAGCCTCTGTTTGCAGTCGTGCTTGTCACGGCCGAACCGTGACGCGCTCGGAGCGAACGTCCTCGGCCGGATGGAGAACGGGAACCAGGCCGCCTACCCCTGCCCGTAGGCGGGGAGGCCCCCGCTCGGCGACACGGGCACGCAGCGCTCGGGTGAGCTATCCGAGCGCCGCGCCGATGATGCTGGTGGCGCGCTCGGCCTCCTCGTCGGTCAGGACGAGTGGCGGGGCGAGGCGGACCACGGTGTCGCGGTGGAGCGTCCAGTTGAGGATCAGGCCGCGGTCCAGCGCCCGGCGCGCGAAGCGGCCGCAGGTGTCGGGGCTGGCGAACTCGAGGCCCAGGAGAAGGCCGAGCCCGCGCACGGCCGCGAGCCCGCCGCGTCCGACGAGCGCGCTCAGCTCGGAGCGCAGCACGTCCCCGAGTGTGGCGGCGCGCGCCGCGAGACCGTCGCGCAGCAGGACCTCGATCGCCGCCAGGCCGGCGGCGCAGGAGACCGGGTGGCCGCCGAAGGTCGTCACGTGCGCGAGCGGCGGGTCGTGGGACAGGGTCGCCATGACCGCCGCGCTGCCGACGAAGGCCCCGAGCGGCAGACCACCGCCGAGCGCCTTGGCGAGGACGAGGAGGTCGGGGACGATCCCCCAGTGCTCGAACGCGAAGAGCCTCCCGGTCCGCCCGAAGCCCGTCACCACCTCGTCGAGAACGAGAAGGGCGCCGGTCTCCTCGCAGCGGCGGCGGAGCGCGCCGAGGAAGCCCGGGCTCGGAATGCGCACGCCGCCCTCCGCCTGGATCGGCTCGACGACCACCGCGGCGGTTTGCCGGTCGATGGCGCCGAGCGCGCCCTCGTCGTCGAAGGGAAGCCAGGTCACGTCGGCGAGCAGCGGTTCGAACGGGGCGCGATAGCGCCGATTCCCGCCCACGGAGAGCGCGCCCAGCGTGTCGCCGTGGAAGCCTCCCTCGAAGGCGACGAGGCGGGCGCGTCGCGTGTGCTTGCGCGCCGTCTTGAGCGCGCCCTCGACGGCCTCGGCCCCGCTCGACGTGAAGTACACGACGTCGAGCGGCGCCGGCAGGAGGCCAGCGAGACGCGTGGCGAGGCGAACCTGCGCCTCCTCGACGAACTCACCGTACACCATCACGTGCAGGTGGCGCTCGGCCTGCGCCCGTACCGCCGCCACCACCTCGGGGTGGGTGTGGCCGACGTTGGCGACCCCCATGCCCGCGAGGAGGTCGAGGTACCCCCGTCCGCCGGTGTCCCACACCGTCGATCCCGAGGCGCGCGCCACGGTGAGGCCAAGGGGGACGGCCGACGTCTGGCAGACGTGGCGCAGGAACAGCACACGGAGCTCGTCGCGGCTCACGACTCCACTGCGAGCACGTTCGGGCCCGGGCGCCCGAGGAGCGAACCCAGCGGCAGCCGCTGGCCGCGCGGCCAGGCCAGCGCCGGCTGCTGCATGCGGCCGATCGGGCAGAGACGGGCGACGCCGAGCGCACGCAGCGCGGGCACGAGCTCCGCCACCTCGGGACCCGACGCGGCCAGCCCGACACACTCGACCCGGCCGGGCGCGAGGATCAGCGGCAGCGCCGCCAGCGTGTCCACCGGATGGAGCCGGATCGTCCGCGGACCTGCCGTCGGGCGAAACGCCGGACGCGGCTCGTAGACGACGAGCCCTCCTGCGCCGTTGAACACGCGGCTGCCCGGCTCCCAGTCCGCCTCGCCGGCAAGCGCGCGCAGGGTGGCACGCTCCTCCATCGTGGCGGGCCCCGGCGGCAGCTCCCGGGCGAGGGTGCCGAGCGCGGCGGCGAGTCGCTCGGCGAACACCGGCGGGGAAGGGGAGCCGTCCGCCTCGACGTATACCACGCGCGGCGAGAGACAGCCGCGCTGGTCGTGCAGCGCGACGTCCAGCGCGAGGCGCTCGGGCAGCGGCTCGTCGCGCCCGAGGCCCTCGCGGCTCACCGCGGCGACGCTCACCCGGTCGCCGTGCGCGAGCAGCCGCGCGCCGAAACGACCCGCGAGCGCTGCCACCGTCTCGTCCGTGCCGTTCGCGACGACCAGATCGGCGCGTGCGAAGGCCGCCTCCTCCCAGGATCGCCCGCCCCCCGGCCAGTAGGCCGTCACGACCGTCGCCCCGAGTGCGGGATCCACGGCTTCGAGCGCGCGGTGAAAGGCCGGTGCCGAGAAGGGGTCGTCGCGCCCCGACTTGACGACGACGGCCGCGCCGACCAGGCAGCCGAGGGCGATGGCCGGGATGCCGAGCGCGGGGACGTTGCCGGCGAGGACGTGGCCGATCAGCGACGGTCCGGGCGGTGCGGCGCGACTCGCGGCGCCCGCACCGAACTCGTGCTCGACGAGGGCGAGCATGGCAGAGGTGTCGATGGCGGCGGCGGCGATCCGGACCGCCGCCGCGACGAGCGGCGGTGAGAGCCGCGCCACGGCCGGCAGGTCGGCGAGGAGCTGCGCGTCCACCCCCCAGCGCCGGGCGGCCGCGCCCAGCGCCTCGACGCTGTCGCCCAGCGTTCGCGTACCCACCTCGTCGCGGGCACGGACCGCGCCAGCGACGAGCTCCGCGAGCTCGGCGGGCGTTCCGCAAGGGCGACTCACGAGAGGCCGAGCTCCTCGACGAGCAGACCGCAGCCGCGCGGCGCCGCGCCGGCCGCACGTCCCGTGACCTCGATGCCGTCCTCCGCGACGGCCCGCCCGAGGTCCTCGGTGAGGACCACCGACACCGAGCCGACGTTGGCGAGGTCGTGGTGGCAGAGGAGCCCGACCGCACCGGGCCGCGCGGGGGCCAGCGTGTCGGGATCGAGGACGCGCGTCCTGAGCCACGGCGGTGCCAGGAGCCGCCGGGCCTCGAGCCCGCGACCGTCGAACCGGTCACGGAGCACGCTGTCGTAGCGCTGCGAGCACAGCTCGGTCATGCCGTACTCGTTCACGCAGGAGTAGCCGGCGACGCCCAGCCGGGCCCAGCAGGCGCGCAGGAAGCCGGGGCGCGACAGCGGGCGCGCGAGCCCCTTCGCGCCGCCCGTGTCCATCACCCGGCTGCCGGGACCGAGACGAAAAGCGAGCCGGCGCGCGGCGCAGGCGTCGAAGAGCTGCGCGAAGGCCGACGTCACACCGGCGACGAGCAGTGCGTCGCCGCGCCGCTCGGCCTCCGCGAGGCGTTCGAGGAGCCGGTCGACGTCGAGCCCGCCCGCTCCGACGAACCACTCGACGTCGTGGCCGAACGCCTCGCCCACCCACGCACACATGCGCGCCAGCGAGGAGTCGGGCCTCGACTCCGGCGACGGCACCAGGAACAGGCAGGTGAGGCGCGCACCGTCGGGCAGCACGAAGTGCTCGAAGGCGGCGAGTGCGCTCGCGCGGTAGACGGCGAGATGGGGGACGAGGTGGCGGCCGCGCACCGCCGGATCCGTCGTGCCGCTGGTGCGGAAGACGGCCTCCGGCGGCCCGCACGCGAGGTCGGCGTGGCGGAAGGCGGCGGCGGGAACCGGCGGGACGTCCTGCCAGCGGGCTACCGTCTCCGGGCGCACGCCGCGCCGCTCGCAGAAGACGCGGTACGGCGCGTTCCGCTCGAACTGATGGCGAAAGATGCGCTGCGCCCAGGCCTCGAAATCGAAGCGCCCGCGCGTCGCGATCGCCGCCGCGAGCTCGGCTTCCAACGAAACGGCGCTGCTCACGCGCGGCGAGGGTACGGGCGCCTACGCATCGTGTCAACGCGCTTGCCGGGAGGCGCGAGAATGCGCTACCCATCGTTGGATGGCGAGCAAGGAAGAGCTGTACGACCGGGCGATCGACCTTTTCGCCGACGGCAAGCTCGAGGAGGCGATCGACGTCTATCGAGCGGCGCTCGCGGTCGACCCGGGCTACGCCGACGCCTGGCACGGCCTTGCTATGGCGTACAGCGAGCTCAAGCAGCACGACCAGGCGATCGAGGCGGGCAAGCGGCTCATCGAGCTCGTGCCCGAGGACACGCTCGCGCACACCAGCCTGTCGCGGTTCTACCAGGCGGCCGGGATGATCCCCGAGGCAGAGGCCGAGAGTGCCAAGGCGCGCATGCTCGACTGGAAGCGGCAGCTGAAAGAGCAGGAAAAGCCGTCCTAAGCGATGGTCGAGCGGAGTGACGAGTACATCATCGGGCGGTTGATCGAGCGGAGCCGCCTGCTGATCGCGATCTCGGAGGATATCCCCGTCGAGACCAAGCTCCAGACGCAACCGCTTCTGAAGCAGCTCGAGCAGGCGCTCGCGGTCCCGGTCGGCGAGCAGGACACGGCGCGTGTCCGGGCGACCTGGGCGGCGCTCTACGACGACCTCCAGGAGTACGCCGACCTTGAGGCGCTGCTCTCGGCGCTGAAGAACTTCGTCGCCTACCTGTGACCGCGCTCGCCGGTGTCCGGGTCCTCGACCTGACGCGTTTCCTCGCCGGTCCCTTCTGCACCGCGATCCTCGCCGACCTGGGCGCCGAGGTCATCAAGGTGGAAGCCCCGCGAGGCGGCGACGAAGGGCGCTACGGCTATCCGACCGCAGACGGCGTGCCGGTGGCCTTCCTCGCGCTCAATCGCAACAAGAAAGGCATCACGCTCGACGTCCGCCAGGACGAGGGGCGGCAGGTCCTGCGCCGCCTGCTGGCGCACGTCGACGTGCTGGCCGAGAACTTCGCCGGCGGGACGCTCGCGTCGTGGGGGCTCGCTCCTGACGACCTCTGCCGCGAGCATCCACGGCTCATCGTCGCGAGCCTCTCGGGCTTCGGGCAGACCGGACCGTGGTCCGCCCGGCCCTCCTACGACATCGTGGCGCAGGCGACGGGGGGCTTCATGTCGATCACCGGCTTCCCGGAATCCCCACCAACGCGTGGGGGCGGCTCGCTCGGCGACTTCGTCGCCGGCCTCTACGGTGCGATCGGCATCCTCGCCGCGCTGGCGGCGCGCAGCCGGACGGGCACGGGGCAGGCGGTCGACGTGTCGAGCCAGGACGCGATGTTCTCGCTGCTCGACAACTGGCCCACCATCCACGCCGCCACCGGGCGCCGCCCCGCCCGCGTCGGGAACCGCCATCTCGCCACCGCCCCGTACGACGCCTACGGTGCGCGCGACGGCTGGGTCGTGATCGCGGTCGCCACCAATCGCATCTTCCGCCGCCTGGCAACCGCCATCGGACGCCCCGACCTCGGCGAAGACCCGCGCTTCCGCGGCGCCGCCGCCCGCCTCGAGCACAGCGACGAGGTGAACGACCTGGTCGGCCATTGGGTGGCCGCACACTCGGTCGCCGAGGTGATGGAGGCACTCGGCCCCGAGGGAGCCCACGTGCCCTGCGCGCCAGTCTACGGCGTCGAGGATCTGATCGCCCACCCCCACCTCCTCGCCCGCGAGATGGTGGTCCGCCTCCCCCACCCGAAGCTCGGCGAGCTCGCCGTCCCCGGCGTCGTCCCCAAGCTCTCGCAGACACCGGGCGCCGTTCACCGCCTCGGCCCCGACCTAGGCGAGCACAACACCGAGATCTACGAAGGCCTCCTGGGACTAGAGCGGCCGCAAGTCGACCGCCTCCGCACCGCCGGCGTGATCTAAGCGGCCCGGGGCGGGGAGGGAGCGCCGCTGAGGCGACCTCCGCAGGTCCCGCGCGCGCCTGCAGCTTCGGGGGGACGTCGCAAATTACGAGTCGCGCGTGGACCGAGGACCGGGAGCCGAAGCGGCGCTCCCTCCCCGCCCCGCGATTCTACTGCCCCGCCGGCGGCTGCGCCGCGGCCGCCGCCTTCGCGGCCAGCGACCGATTGCACTCGTCGAGCCGACCCTGGATCACGACGAGCTTCCCCTCGACGTCGACCCGCCGGTTCTTGAAGTCGAGGAGCGAAGCCTCGAGCTGCTCCTTCGCGACGCGTAGCGCCGGCGCGCCTCGCTCGCCCACCCCCCACAGCAGCCACGCCGAGAAGAAGCCGAAGCCGAACGCGACCGCGAGCACGATCACCCGCCCGGCCCACGTCCAGACGGCTTCCTGTACCTGCTTTTTCGCTAGCTCGTCCTCGGTACTGGCCATGGCGGGGTCCATAGCCTACCCGCGGCAACCCCGTAAAGACCGGGTGGCGGTCAGAGGAAGGTCGCGGCCCGGTCGGTCTCGAGGTACTCCCGGACGAGCGCGGGGACGCGACGGAGCGCCTCCCCGAAGCTCGGAAACAGGGCCTCGCGGACCCACTCGCCCCGCACCCAGGCGTCGAACGACGACTCGTCCCCCAGCCGCACCTCGACCAGACGCTCGCCCGTTTCCCGGCCGGTGATGATGGCGCGCACCGAGCTGCCGGAGTCGATGAGGACGCCGCGGCCTCCCGGCGGGAGCCTGAGCGACGCCCGGATCTTCTCGAAGCGGGCGGGCGGGAAGTGGTCGCCGGGCAGCATGCGAACCACCGCCCAGCCGTCGGCAGGCGGGTTGGCCTCCTCGAGCCACTTCAGGTTCGAGTCGGTGAGCCGGCGCTGCGCCCGCTCCTGCTCGAAGCCCTCCCCGGTCCGGAAGAACCGTCCGCCGAACTGTGCCGGCGGGCGCTCCAGCGGGCGGCCCTTCGCGTCCTTGCCCTGGTCGACCCACCACCGGTTCTCGACCGTCGGCCGGTCGCCCTTGCCACCCACGCGCCGAACCTAGCCGAGCGTTGCTGCTCCGACAAGCTTCCGATATGGGGCCGCCATGAGCGCGTGGCGGCCCTTCGAGGGCGAGTGGGGCCTGATCCTCGGCGCTTCGAGCGGCTTCGGCGCCGCGACGGCGCGGGAGCTCGGGCGGCTCGGCATGGGCATCCTCGGTGTCCATCTCGATCGCAAGGCGACGCTTCCGCTCGCCGATGCGGTCGCGAGCGACGTCCGCGCCGCCGGGTCACCGGCCCATTTCTTCAACGTCAACGCCGCCGACGACGACAAGCGGGTGCACGTTTGCGATCGCGCCCGGGAGCTGGCCGCCGGCAAGCCGCTGCGCGTCGTCATGCACTCGCTCGCCTTCGGGACCCTCAAGCCGCTCGTCTCCGACGCGCCGGGTCAGCAGACGACCAAGGCGCAGCTCGAGATGACCCTCGACGTCATGGCGCACAGCCTCGTGTACTGGGTGCAGGACCTCTACGCGCGGGCCTTGCTCGGGGAGGGAAGCCGTATCTTCGCCATGACCAGCGCCGGCGGCACCCGGGTGATGCCGTTCTACGGCGCGGTCTCGGCCGCCAAGGCGGCCCTCGAGTCGCACGTGCGGCAGCTGGCCCTCGAGCTCGGCCGGGCCGGTATCTCGGTCAACGCCGTCCGGGCGGGGGTCACGGACACCCCGGCGGCCCGCAAGATCCCGGCGGCGGAATTCATGTTCCAGGAGGCCCTCCGGCGTAACCCCGGCGGGCGCCTGACGGTCCCGGAGGACGTGGCCGGCGCGATCGCGGCCCTCTCCCTGCCGGGGGCCCGCTGGATCAGCGGGAACGTGATCGGCGCGGACGGCGGCGAAGACGTCGCCGGGTGAGCCCCGGGCGCTTGCGGCGGGCCCGGCTGGTCTCCATGGGGGCGTGGGCCGTGCCCTCGGCGTCCCGCCCGTTGGCTGACACCCCCCGCACGAAGCGATAGGCGAAGTTGTCGGCCTTACGCTCTGCGTCGGCCCAGAGCACGTAGTGCCCCATCTCGTGGTACACGG
>Ga0070699_100001684_pt1 | contig 20122 bp, 19 predicted proteins | sample KBSK1503metaG_FD_65473 | JGI IMG/M metagenome (GOLD analysis project Ga0070699, IMG submission 65473) | Corn, switchgrass and miscanthus rhizosphere microbial communities from Kellogg Biological Station, Michigan, USA - KBS K1-50-3 metaG | ecosystem: Host-associated > Plants > Roots >...
AGCCTGCTCGAACTCCTCGGGATCCTTGACTACGATTCGCACGACCGCACAAGGATACCCGCTGAACCTACCCCAGCGCCGGCTCCGGCTCGGCGACGCTCTCGGGGCGCAGGGTGGGGAGAAGCAGGTAGCACCGGGCGCTGAGCAGGATCAGCAGGCCCACCAGCGAGACCAGCACGTCCAGGACCACCTGGCCGACACGTGCGTGGAAGAGGACGATCAGGACCCCTTCGGCGATGCACGCGCCGAACAGGATCGGCACGAAGACCCGATCGTGCGCTGCCATGAAGAACTGGACGAGCAGGTTGTCGAGCGACAGCGCCAGGCCGATCACACCGACGGCGAAGACGAAAGGCGTCGCATCGCTGAAACGGGGCCCGAACAGCACGCCGACGACCAGGCCCGGCACCACGGCGAACACCAGCAGCGCGCCCGCCCCGAGCAGGGCCAGGAGGCCGGCCGAGGAGAGAAGGATGCGGCCTGGGTTCTGCGCCTTGGCCACGGCCTCGACCACCCTCGGGAACAGGACCTGGCTCACGCTCAGAGTGAGGAAAAAGAGGATCGTGCCGATCTTGTTCAGCCCGCCGTAGATCCCGCCGTCGTGGCCGCTGAGGTAGTGCTCGGCGAGGATGACGTCCTGGTTGTAGAGGATCTGCACGCCGATGATCCCGGCGGTCGCCGTCAACGAGAAGCCCGCCATCACGCGCAGCCGCACGCGGGAGCCTGTGCCGCGGAAATGGTCGCGCAGCGAGAACAGCCCGAGGACGAAAGCGAAGGCAAGCCCCGTGAACACGGCCGCCATGGCCCCCGACACCGCGTAGCCGGCGGTGAGCAGGGCGTACACCAGCACGGTTCGAACCACGAGCTCGAGCGAAAGGTTCAGCGACAGCGACGTGAACCGCTGCAGTCCCTGGAGGATGCCGCGGGGGATCGCCACCTGCCAGATGAGGGCGATGGAAAAGCCGAGGATGAGGATCGGGATCGTCGAGCCGAGGTGCTCGAAGGCGGCCACCGGACGCGCCAACAGCGTCGTCACCAGCACCGCCAGCAGGCACGGGATGGCGATCAGCCGCACGGTGCGCGTGAGCAGCGACCGCACGCCCGCATCGCCTCGGGCGACGAGCGTGGCCGTGTACCGGGCGAGGACGACGATGAGGATCAGCGCCGGCGCGGTGCCGACCGCGTACAGAGCTATGAGGAAGGCAACCTGGCCGTACAGCACCGGGCCGAGGATGCGACCGGCGATGGCGTGGTAGACGAACCCGCCGATACCCGCGACCAGCCCGCCGGCGAAGAGGACGGCGTTCTGCCGGACCAACCGGTTCTTGCTGAGTTGGACCAGGCGCTCCCGGAGACGCGATCTGGCGCCGGTCTGCACAGTCCCAGGGATTCTAGCCGAGGCGTCGTGTGGTCCCCGACGTTGATAATCACCAGCGATGCCCGATTCGCCGAAGCCACTCGTCTCCGCATTGATCGTCAGCCATAACGCCAAGGACCACCTCCTCGACTGCATCCGGGCGCTGCACGCGAGCGCCGACGTGCCTCTCGAGACGGTGGTGGTGGACAACGATTCGAGCGACGGTTCCGCCGCGGCCGTCACCGCCGACTATCCGCAGGCCACGGTGCTCATCCAGGAGAAGAACCTCGGCTACGGGCGTGCCGCCAATGTTGGCCTCGAGCGGTGCACGGGCCGGTTCGTCCTGCTCGTCAACCCCGACGTCACGGTCGACCTGCAGTGCGTCGGCCGCCTGGCCGACTTCATGCTGACCCGGCCGGACGCCGGCGCGGTCGGCCCGCGGCTCCTGATGGATGATGGCAGCCTGGATGCGGGCGCTCGGCGTTCGTTCCCTGAGCCCAGCACGCTGTTCTACCGCACAGTCGGCCTCAGCCGGCTGTTTCCCAGGAGCCCGCGGTTCGGACGCTACAACATGGGCCACGTCGACGAAACAGAGGTCCACGAGATCGACTCGGGCACCGCCGACTGCCTGATGCTGCGGAGGGCGGCGCTCGATCGCGTCGGTTTCTTCGACCCGCGCTACTACATGAAGGGGGAGGACGTCGACCTCTGCTACCGCCTGAAGCTCGGGGGCTGGAAAGTCTTCTACCTACCCACGGCGAGCGCGGTTCACCACGCGCACGCGACCCCCGACCACGGAGAGAGGCGGCGGATGCTCTACGAGGAGCACCGGGCGATGTGGATGTTTCACTTCAAGCACCACGCGGAGGACCAGTCCGCGTTCGGCAACGGGCTGGTCTGGGCCCAGATCTGGGGGCGGTGGCTGGCTCAATCAGTGCGCCAATCCGTGACCAGGGAGCGCCGGACCACCTCGTAAGATTTCAAGCGCATGTACCACCAGATCGCCCGCAACAAGCGCAACAGCATCATCGTCGTGACGCTGTTCCTGCTCGTCTGGCTGCTTGCGGGCTTCGTCATCGGCGAGTTCGCGGGCGGGACCGGCTATGCGATCACCGGGGCGATCGTCCTGGGCGTCCTGGGCGTGCTCGCGGCTCTCTACTCGTATTACCTGGGCGCCGCGACGGTCCTGTCCGCCGTCGGCGCGCGGGAGGCGGATCCCCAGCAGTTCCAGCAGCTCTACAACATCGTCCAGACCCTGGCGATCGGCGATGGGCTGCCGGTGCCGAAGGTCTACATCATCGACGACCCGAGCCCGAACGCCTTCGCGACGGGCCGAGACCCGCAGCACGCCGCGGTCACCGTCACGACCGGCCTGCTGCAGATGATGAACCGCGAGGAGCTCGAGGGAGTGCTCGCCCACGAGATGAGCCATGTCAAGAACTTCGACGTGCGTCTGCTGCTGGTGGTGACGACGATGATCGGGCTGGCCGCGATCATCTCGAGCGTCATCTGGAACGGCGCCCTGCGCTTCCGCAGCCGTGACGCACGCGCGCTCCTGATCGTCTTCGCAGTGGGGATCATCTTCACATTGATCGCGTTCATCGTCGGGCCGATCATGCAGCTGGCGCTGTCGCGCCAGCGCGAATCGCTGGCGGACGTGAGCGGTGTGGAGCTCACGCGCAACCCGGTCGGGCTGATCAACGCGTTGAAGAAGATCGCCCAGAACGAAAAGCCGATGCAGAGGTTCAACCACGCCGTGGCCGCGATGTGCATCGACAACCCGACGGAGCACCACGGCAGCTTCTTCAACCACCTGTTCGACACCCACCCGCCGATCGAGGAGCGCATCGCCGCCCTGGAGAAGATCGCGAGCGTCCAGCAGACCTGATTCCCTCGTCGCTTGACGAAATGGTCAGCCAGGGTTTGAATTGAGTCGACTTATCGCTCGTAAAGCCGGCTTGTCAACGGGGGGATTCAATGAAGAGATTGGCAGCAGTCGTCATCTCATTTGCGGCGGTTGGCATCTTCACGGTACCTGCCGTCGCATCGGACGCCAATGGCAATCACGAGTCTTACTTTTGGGCCGTCGCCACTGATACGTCCATGGCCCCTGATGGATCGACGATCACCTTGAGGGGCCACGGCACTCTGACCGCCGGACCTGATAAGGCGGTGACCGGCGGCGGCACCTTCACCGACAGCGCCGGAGCGAGCGGCACCTGGACGGCGACGGCAATCGACGGCTTTGTCAGCTATGGGCTGGCCGGGCCCGAGCCATTTCCTCTTCCGCCAGGCGCGGCTGGCGGCCAGGCAAAGCTGCGCGTGACCCTGAGCGATGGCCGGACCGGGGTCCTGACGATCTTTTGCATTCTCGGTACGCCCCCGCCGAGCGTGATGGAGGGCGTCACGCTAGTCCTCGGTAGCGGCGTGAGCGGCGAATACACCACAGAGGTGAGCGGCAACACCATTTTCATCGCGCTCTAGGCACCCGCAGATCGGCGCCGATTGGGGAGGGCCGAGATGATCGGCCCTTCCCACGACCCCGGCGCGCATCTCGAGACTGCTAAGGACCTGAAAGGGCCGCTCCCGACATACGCAGACCGATAATCGCGTTGCCGTGACCGCCGCCCCGCTTCTGTCCAGGTTCCTGCACGTACGCCGCAGCGAGCTCGACCGCACGCTTCAGGTCGCGGGCTTCGCGATCCTCCTCGGTTGGGCCATGTACACGGCCTTCAACGCCACCCAGGCCATCTTCCTCGTCAAGGCCGGCCCGAACGCGTACCCGCTGTTCTTCATCGTCCTCGCGCTGGCTGTGTGGCCGCTGGTGGCCTTGCAGGGCGCGCTCACGCGCCGGGTCGGAGTGGGCCGCGCGCTGCGCCTCAACCTCGTCCTCAACGCGGTCCTGGCGCCGATCCTCTACGTCGTCTACTTCGTCTCCGAAGCGCCGGCGGTCGCCTTCACGGTGTACGTCATCTACTCCATCGCCTTCGAGCTGGTGATGCTCAACTTCTGGACGTTCGTCAGCCAGCACTTCAACCTTCTCGAGGGCAAGCGGGTCTTCCCGGTCATCGCGGCGGGTTCGAGCATCGGTTACATCCTGGCCGGGTTCACGACGACCCTGGTCGCCATCTACGCCACCGAGCCCCTCCTGTTCGTGTGGGCGATCGGGGCCTCGGCCGCGGCGCTGATGTCCGAATGGGTCGAGCGCCGCCTGTTCAGGCCGAGCTTCGTCGACGACGCCGACGAGCTCATCGCGAACGAGCAGGCAGAGCGCCACCGCCAGGGGATCATGCGGGTCCTCGGTGGCGCGATCCAGTACCTGACCAGCAGCCGGCTGGTCCTGTCGCTGGTGCTGCTTGCTCTCGTGCTGCAGGTGACGAGCCGCGTCGGCGATTACCTGGTCGCGCTCATCTTCGTCGCGGCCACGCACAAGAACCTGCAGTCGCTGACGATTCTCATCGGCAACGCGTGGCTCGTGAGCTATCTAGTCCAGCTGGCCGTCAGCCTTTTCATCACGCCGCTGGTGCTGGACAAGCTCGGCGTCAAGAATGCGATCATGGCGTTGCCGATCTTCACCCTGATCGGCTTCGCGGCCGTGGCCGTGAACCCCGTCCTCGCGACCTCGCTGTTCCTTTTCATCGTCCGCAACGGTCTCCAGACCGGCCTCGACGATCCCGCCCAGAGCGTGCTCGGTAGCGCCCTTCCGGCCCAGGTAGCTCCGAAGCTGAAGCTGCTGCTGGACAACGTTGTGCTGCCGGGCGCGGCGGTCGTCACGGGCGTCGGCCTGCTTCTCGTCCAGAGGTTCGTCACGGCCGGCGTCGAGGTGCTGGCGGTCATCGGCATCGTGCTCGCCGTCCTCTTCATCGGCGCCGCCCTGTGGGTGCGCAGCCTGTACGTCACCGCGATCTACGAGAGGCTGCGCACGCACGCGGTCTCCCTCAGCGATTTCCAGCGCGCCCTCGGGCGTCCGACCCAGGCGCAGATCGACGAGCTGCGCGGCTTCATACGTACTGGCGATGACAGGGCGCGGCCGTTCGCGGCCGCGGCGCTGGCTAGGCTGGCCCCGGAAACATTCGCGTCCATGCTGCCCGAGCTGCTGGCGTCTCCCGATTCCGCCGTACGCAGGCTGGGCTTGCAGATGGCGGCGCCCAGGGCGGTGACCATCGCCCAGCTGCAGGCCGGGGCGGACGACGCGGACGGATGGGTGGTCGCCGCGGCCGCGGTGGCGGGGGCGGGACAGGACCCGCCCTGGGAGCAGGCGGGCCTGCTGCTGCACCGCCTCTGGCACTCGGTGGATCCCAACCGGCGCGTGGCGGCGGTCTGGGCGGCGGCGTTCGTGGCCGACCGCGCAACCATCGTCGCCGCGCTGCAGGACCGCGAAGCTCGCGTGCGGCTGGAAGCCATCCGCAGCTTTGCGAAGCTCAAGGCGGATGTGCCCGAGGCGTCGACCGCGATGGTCGCCTGCCTGCGTGACGATGACATCGAGGTGCGGCGCGAGGCGCTGCGCCAGGCGGTGCGCTGGGCGCCCGGCGGGCCCGAGCGGGAGGCGTTCTCCCAGGCCCTCGTCGCGTCGCTCGCGAGTGGTGACCGCGAGGTCAGGCGCCTCGCGTCCGAAGCCATGGCGGCACAGGCTCCGGAAGCGCTGGCGCTGACGCTGCCCCTCCTGGAGTCTCGCGAGGACACGGCCGCGGCCGCGGTCGAAGCGCTCATGCGCAGCGGCCGGCCCGACCTGTTTCACCGCGTCCGGGCGCACCTGGAGCGCCTGCTCGAAGATGGGGTGAGGTCGGCGCGGATGTCGACCCGCGCGGCGGCCAGCTCGCGCCTGCACGGGACGGGTGATGAGGCGGCCGCCTACGCGTTCCTGCGCATCGCGCTCGATGACTACGCCGGCCATGCCGCCGACTCCGGCCTGGGCGCGATGCGCGCCCTGCACGGCAAGCGGGGCTTCGCGACCGTCGAGCGCGGGGTCCTCTCCTCCGAGCCGCAAGCGCGGGTCGAGGGCCTGGAAACGTTGTTAAACTTCGGCCCCGGATGGCTCGCCGTACCGCTGGCGCAGCTCCTCGACCCCGACGCTTTCGACCCCGCATCGGCGCGGTCCCTGTCGGCTGCGGAGGTGGAGGCGCTTGCGGGCCATCCTGACAGGTGGATCCAGGAGGCCGCCGGCGCGGCGGCCAACGGTCTCGGCGATGGCATGAAGGAGCTGATCGCGCTCAAGCGGGTGCCGCTGTTCAGCACATTGACCCTGGAGCAGCTGTCGACCATCGACCGCCTCATGGTCACGCGGCACTATGCCAAGGGCGAGTCGATATTTCTCAAGGGAGACGTGGGTTCGGAGCTCTTCGTCGTGCTCGACGGCGAGATCCGAATCCACCTCGACCACGATGGCGGAGAGGTCACGCTCGCGCGCCTGGGCCCGAGCTCGGTGGTCGGCGAGATGGCCGTGTTCGACGACCAACCGCGGTCGGCGGGCGCGCAGGCAGCCGCCAACACCACGGTTCGCGTTCTGCGGCGGGACCGGCTGCAGGCCCTCGTCCACGAGCACCCGGAGGTCCTCCTCGAGTTTGTCAAGAACCTCAGCCAGCGGATCCGGGTCATGAACGAGCAGCTGGAGAGCAGCGTGGTCCCGCAGCACGAGGGTCAGAGCGGGAGTGGGGTGAGCCCGGCCCTGGGGCGGTGAGTCAGCGCTTGCGCGAGCCGAGGCCGCTGTCGGCCAGGACCGCGTGGACGACCAGGCGATCCTTGTAAGTCGCGCGCGAGTAGTCCCATCGACCAGAGCAGGTGATCAGCCAGAGCTGAGGAGGGCCGTCCGTGCCGAAGATCTGGGGCACGGTCGCGGTCCGGGTGTAGGTCTGGACGCTGTCCACCTTGAATTGCACCTGCGTTCCGTCAGCCTGCGTGACCACGATCACGTCGCCGGCACGAATTTTCGGCAGGTTCCAGAACACGGCCTGGCCCGGTCGCACACCAAGATGGCCGTCCATGACCGCGCTCCCGGGATCGCCCGGCGTCGCTCCGCCCGCGTACCAGGCCACGTCTTTGAGCGCTGCCGGCGACGCGAGGTTGCCTTGCCTGTCGAGGCGGACCGTCTCCACCGGGGCATTGATGCCAAGCGCCGGCACCGACAATCTCACCGGGGGCGCAGCCGGCGAGGGAGGGTCGAACGGGTGCGGCCTTCCGTAGGCCCAATCGGGATCGACCAGGCCCGTGTCGGGCAGGCCCGGCGGCGCGATTGCGCGGCACGTGTGGAATGCGCTCGGGCCGGCGAAGTCCTTCAGCTCCGAGGTGAAGGACTGCGCGGTTCGGGTGTGGGGCAGGAAGCTGTTGAAGCAGCCGTTGAAGGGAAGCACCTGGAGGTCGATGCCGCCCTCCATGAAGTCATTGGCCGCAATCGTGGTCGCGTTTCCGGTGATGCTGTCCCGGCAGACCCAGCCGCCACAGTCGATGGTTGCGGAGTTGACCAGGAAGGATAGCGAGCCCAGCGGCGCGATCAGCTGGTAGTGGGGGACGGGCGTCGCGCCGGTGGGATCGCAGACCGTTCCCACCGCCGGCTGCGGGCCGGGGTCGGCGTTGCAGTGCCACTGGTACAGGCTGTCGCCGGCGAGGGCGCCGCCGTTTGTGAAATCGACGGCAAGGAGGAGGTCGCCCTCGGTCCGGTGACCCGCAAAGCTGCCGGCGCCGCCAGAGCAGCCGGCGCTGCGAGTGACCGTCGACTGGAGGAACTCGAAATCCATGTGGCTGTCGCCGTTGTTCACCAGCCGCTCGGCGGCGAAGAAGAGCTCGTGGTGGCCGTCCGCGCGGATCCGGCTCACGGCGTAGATGTTCCCGAGGTCATCCTTGGCCGGGACGCTCCCGGTGCCGAAGGTCAAGGCGCTGATAGCCGCGCCGTTCTTGAGGCCGCCGCCCAGCACCGTGGGGTCACCGGCTCCACACGCGGTCGTCGTGTCCGAGGAGAGGGGATCGACCACGAACAGCGAGGAGACGATGGTGGCGTCCGCGGCTGCGGCCGGGGTCAGCGTAGGCGCGTTCGGAGGCGCGGATCCCACGCCAGGGCTGCCGCAGTTGAAAAGGCCGCCCGAGCCACTGACGTTGACCACGCCGAGCACCGCCGGGCAGGTGTTGATAGGGCTCGGTGCCCCCGAGTTGCCCCAATCATGGATCGGGCCGGGCGGCGCGTCGGTGCGGATGTTCCCATCGAGCTCGAGCCACGTCGACGGCGCGGCGAGGACCTGCGCCGACATGGCGGCCAGAGCGACGGCGGCGACGGCGACTGACGCTGCGTACGCCAGCGTCCTTCGGGGGGTCATTCGGGCGCAATCCTACCCAACGGCGCACGGGATGTTCCCGTTTCGGACGCGATTTCAGGTTTCCTGGTCGGGACGGACCTCGATCTTCTTGCGCGCCGCCTCGAGGCGCTCGGTGCAGATCTTCAAATAGACGCGCGCTTCATCGACCGCCGTCAGCGCGTCCTCGAGCGAAAGGTCGCCGTCCTCCAGGACCTTGAGCTTCTCGTCCAGCTTCTCCAGCGCCTGCTCGTACGTCAGCTGATCGCTCATGGCTCGACCTGTTCTACCCGGGCGCCAAGGCGGCCGGTTGCAAGCCGGATGCGCAGCTTGCGATCAAGGGCGGTCTCGGTGGCAGATCGGACCACATGACCGGTTTCGGCGTCGACGGTGATGCTGTAGCCACGAGCCAGCACGGCTTCGGGGCTGAATGCGGCCAGCTGACGTCGGAGGTGATCGAGCCGGCGCTGCTGGGTGGCGAAGCGCTCCGCCAGGCCTCGTTCCAGCCGATCCGCCGCGCGGCGTGACGCCAGCGCATTCCGGGCGCGAATGAGGCGAGCCGTGGCCGCCGACGCCAGCCGGCGTGCCCGATCGCGGAGCGCGTCCTCGCGCCGCGCCACCTGCTGCACCGGGCTCAGACGAGACAGGTTGGCGGCGGCATGGGCGAGGCGCTCGGCGCGTGACCTGACCATGGCGGGCAGGACCTGGACCAACCTGGCCCTCCTGACCTGTAACTTTTCCGCTTCCCGGAGCAGCCGCTGGTCGGTCTCGCGGTCCAGCCGCCGCCCACGCTCGCGGAGCATCGCGATCAGGTCGGCCTTCTTGGGCACGACGCGAGAGCCGGCCTCGGTGGGCGTGCGGGCCTCGACGTCAGCGACCATGTCGGCGATCGTGCGATCCGAGGTGTGCCCCAATGCGGTCACGACCGGCAGCCTCGAGCCGAGAATCGCCCGGGCCACGATCTCGGTGTTGAACGAGTAGAGCTCTTCGAAGCTTCCGCCGCCGCGCGCGATGACGACCACCTGGGCGAGCGCCTCATCGTTGCAGCGGCGCAGCGCGCGGGACACGCTCATCGGCGAGGCCGCCCCCTGCACCTGGACCGGGTACACGACCACGCCCATGTTGGGGTAGCGCTCCCAGATCGTCTCCTGCAGGTCGTGGATGACAGCGCCAGTCGGCGACGTGATCAATGCCACCGCCTGGGGCAGGAAGGGCAGTCTCCGCTTGCGCGCCGGCGCGAACGCGCCCTCGGCCTCGAGGCGCCGCTTCAACTCCTCGAGACGCGCGCGCAGCTTGCCCACGTCGTCGAACTCGACCTGGTCGGTGATGAAGCTCAGCCGCCCGGTCTTGCCGAAGAAGTCGACCCGGCCGCGGAAGATGAAAACCTGGCCGTCCTCGGGCAGGGTGGTGACTCGCCGCGCGTCGTCTGCAAACAGGACCGCGTCGAGCCGGCTCACACCGTCTCGAATCGTGAAGTTGTAGTGCCCGCCGGCGCCCTGCTTCATGCCGCTGACCTCGCCCTTCACGAGCAATGCGGTCAGCGGGCGCAGCTCGCGCCGGATCTCGTTGGCGAGCTCGGTGACGGTGTAGGGCCGCTGCGCTTCTTCGGGCCGGAGCATCGCCAGTTAGCTTAGGGCGGGTTCAGCGCTCCGCGATCAGCCGCCGATTCAGATTGGCAGCTGAGCCCCGCCCGTCCGGACGGCGCCTGGCCGGCCCATGCGGGCCCATCCGGTTGTCGCGTCTGCGCTCCGATGCTCGCGCATCTACGCGATGCGCTCCGCTTCGGTGCTCGCCGCTCCTACGGCTGGGCCCACCTGGATCCGCCCAGTCGCTCGCCCGGCCGATCGAGGCTCATCCGCCAATCTGGGACATGTTCTTGGCGGGCTTGATGAACCCCGGCTGGTTGATGAGGTGGCCCTCCTCCTTGCGCCACACCGCCGTTTCGATCACGCGGCCGAGGTGGTCGTCAGACGCGCCCGACCGGATGAGGTCGCGAAGCGGAGTCTCCTGCAGCGAGAAGAGACAGGTGCGCAGCCCGCCTTCAGCGGTGAGGCGGATGCGGTTGCACGTGGTGCAGAAAGCCTGGCTGACGGAAGAGATGAAGCCGACTCCGCCGGGTGTTCCGTCCGCGAACTTGAAACGCGTCGCCGGCCCGGGCCGCGGGTCTGCGAGCGGCACGAGCGGGAACAGGTCCTCGATCTGCTCCTGGATGCGCCGGCTGGGCACCACCTGCTCGTTCGTCCATATGTTGTCGCCGTCGAGCGGCATGAACTCGATGAAGCGCACCTCGTAGCCCTCGTCGCGGGCGAGCCGGGCGAAGTCGACCACCTCGTCGTCGTTCTTCCCCTTCATCACCACCATGTTCAGCTTGATCGGCCACAAGCCCGCCTCGCGCGAGGCCTGGATGCCGTCCATCACTCGTTTGAATGCATCGGACCTCGCGATCTCGTGGAAGCGGTCCATGTGCAGCGTGTCGAGCGAGATGTTGATGCGCTTCAGACCTGCATCGCGCAGCAGCTGCGCCTTCTCGCGCAGCAGCACGCCGTTGGTGGTCATGGTGATGTCGAGGGTGGGGTCGATCTCGTTGATCATGCCCACGAGCTCCTCGACCTTGACGCGCACCAGCGGCTCGCCCCCTGTGATCCGGATCGTGCGCACGCCATAGCGATCGACGAACAGGCGCGCCAGCCGCGTGATCTCCTCGAAACGCAGCAGGTCGTCGCGCTTCAGCCACTTCAGGCCCTCCGCCGGCATGCAGTAGATGCAGCGGAAGTTGCAGCGGTCGGTGATCGAGATCCGGAGGTCGTCCGCCACTCGTCCGTACGAGTCCCGCAGCCTCGCCGTCCCCATATGGCGGATCATAGACGGCGTGGGCTACGAGCAGATCCTGGTCGATGTCGAGCCGCCGATCGCAACCGTAACCCTGAACCGGCCCAAGGTCCTCAACGCCCTCAGCCCGGAGCTTGTCGGGGAGGTCAACCAGGCCCTCCGCGAGCTCGACGCCGACGACAACGTGCACGCCGTGGTGCTGACCGGCGGCTCGAAGGTGTTCGCCGCGGGGGCGGACATCGGCGACATGGCCGAGCGCACAGCGGTCGAGCAGCTCCACCGCGACCAGACCGGTCGCTGGGCGGGCATCGCCGCTTTCACCAAGCCGCTCATCGCGGCGGTCAACGGCTACGCGCTGGGCGGCGGCTGTGAGCTCGCGCTGATGTGCGACATGATCATCGCGGGCGACTCGGCCCGATTCGGGCAGCCCGAGATCAACCTCGGCATCATCCCGGGAGCCGGCGGCACGCAGCGGTGGCCGCGCACGGCAGGCAAGTACGCGGCGATGGAGACGGTCCTGACGGGTGCGCCGATATCCGCCGCCCGGGCCAAGGAGCTCGGCATCGTCAACAAGGTGGTGCCGGCCGAGATGACGATAGTCATCGCCAGTCGGGTCGCGCGCCAGCTCGCGGACAAGGCCCCGCTCGCGCTGCGCATGGCCAAGGAGGCGGTGCTCAAGGCCTTCGAGGGGCCGCTGGCCGAAGGTCTCGTGGCCGAGCGCAAGAGCTTCTACTTCCTCTTTTCGACCGAGGACCAGAAGGAAGGCATGCGCGCCTTCCTCGATAAGAGAAAAGCAGTCTTCAAAGGCAGGTAATAAATAGATGGCGACACAGGTCGAGGTTCACGTCAACCTGCACGTCCACGACGGGATCGCGCTGATCCAGCTCAACCGCCCCGAGAAGATGAACGCCATCGGCGCGCTCACGCGGCAGCAGCTGAGCGATGCGATCAAGCAGGCCGAGCGCGACGACGCCGCGCGGGTGGTCGTCCTCACAGGATCCCGCCGCGCGTTCTGCTCGGGCGCCGACGTCACGGAGATGGCGCAGGGCGCCGGCATGCGCACGCCGGAGGACGTCGGCAACGTGCTGCGCAACGAGTACATGCCCATGCTCACGCGCCTGCGCACGATGCCCAAGCCGGTCATCGCCGCCATGAACGGGCCGGCGGTCGGCATCGGGGCGAGCTTCGCGCTCGCTTGCGACATTCGCATCGCGACGCCTGAGGCCTACATGCTCGAGGCGTTCGTGAACATCGGCCTCGCGCCCGACGGCGGCGTGAGCTGGCTGCTCCCGCGCATGGCCGGTACGGGTGTCGCGTACGAGATGTTCTTCACGGGCAAGCCGCTGCCGGCCGCCGACGCGCACCGGCTCGGGATCATCAACCGTCTCGTGCCCGCGGACCGGCTGGAGACCGAGGTGCGTGAGCTCGCCGCCCAGCTCGTCACGCAGCCGCGCCAGGCCATGGCCGCAGCCAAGCGCGCGGTCAACCACGCGCTGGAGTCGAGCTACGAGGAGGCCCTGGAATTCGAGTCCTACCTGCAGGAGGCGCAGGCGGCGAGCCCGGAGTTCGCCGAGGGCGTGCAGGCTTTCCTTGCCCGACGAGCCCAGAAGAAGTAATTGCGCGATCTGCGTGAGGCCGTAATCGTCGCGACCGCGCGCACGCCGATGGGCAAGTACGGCGGCCAGCTGAAGGACGTGCGCCCGGACGACCTGGCCGCAATCGTGCTCAAGGAAGCCTGCGCGCGTGCCCACGTGCAGCCCGCGGAGGTCGAGGACGTCATCCTCGGCTGCGCCAACGGCGCCGGCGAGGACAACCGCAATGTCGCGCGCATGGCCGTGCTGCTCGCCGGCTTCCCTGTCGAGGTGCCCGGGCAGACGGTCAACCGCCTGTGCGGGTCGGGCATGCAGGCGACGATCGCCGCCGCCCGTGAGATCCAGGCTGGAGCGGCCGACATCATCGTCGCCGGCGGTGTCGAGAGCATGACCCGCGCGCCGTGGGTGATGCCGAAGCCCAACGGAGCCTTTCCACGCGGGCCGCAAACCGTGTACGACACCGCCCTCGGTTGGCGGCTCGTCAACCCGAAGATGGCCGAGATGTATGGGACGCTTCAGATGGGGGAGACGGCGGAGCGAGTCGCCCAGAAGTGGGAGGTGTCTCGTGAGGACCAGGATGCGTTCGCGCTGCGGAGTCACCAGCGAGCGGTCGCGGCGCAGAGATCAGGCCGGCTGTCGGAGGAGATCGTTCCGGTCGCGGTGCCACAGCGCAAAGGCGAACCAGTCCGGCTGACCGATGACGAAGGCCCGCGCGACGATACGTCCCTGGAGGCGCTCGCGAGGCTGAAGCCGGCGTTCGCCGCCAACGGCTCCGTTACCGCGGGCAACTCGTCGCCACTGAATGACGGCGCCACCGCGCTGGTGCTGATGTCAGCGGGCAAGGCCCGCGAGCGCAACCTGCAGCCGCTGGCGAGGTTTGTCGCCGCCGCGCCCGCGGGCGTCCATCCGGACTACATGGGCATCGGGCCGGTGCCGTCGTCGATGAAGGCGCTCGAGCTGGCCGGCCTACAGGCCTCGGACATGGGCGTCGTCGAGCTCAACGAGGCATTCGCATCGCAGTCGCTCGCATGTGTCCGCCTTCTCGGTCTGGACGCGGAGAAGGTGAACGTCAACGGCGGCGCGATCGCGCTCGGCCATCCGCTGGGCAGCTCGGGGGCGCGCCTGGTCGGCACGCTCGTGCGCGAGATGGCCCACCGTGACGTGGAGTACGGCCTGGCCACCATGTGCATCGGGGTCGGCCAGGGCATCGCGTCGATCTGGCAAAGGGTTTAATCGCTGGCAGAGCGCGATCCAGCGGCGGTGCGCACGATGTTCGACCGCATCGCGGGAAGGTACGACCTCGTCAACACCGTGCTGTCGGCGGGCACGGACGGTGGCTGGCGCCGGCGGGCGGCGCGGCTGACCCGGCTCGAGCCGGGAGGCTCGGCGCTGGACGTCGCGTGCGGCTCGGGCAAGCTCACAGCCCTGCTGGCGCGCATCGCGGGACCCGGCGGCCGTGTGGTCGGGCTGGATTTCAGCGCGCGCATGCTCGACGTCGCGCGCCGCGAACACCCAGGCGTTGAGTTCCTCGAGGGTGATGCGTTGAAGCTCCCGTTCGAGGATGCGACGTTCGACGCGAGCACCATCGCCTTCGGCCTGCGCAATCTCGCCGACCCGGTGCACGGTCTTCGAGAGATGCTCCGCGTCCTGAAACCGAAAGGGCGGGCGGTCGTGCTCGAGTTCGTTCGGCCGCCTGCAGGACCCATTGGCAAGGCGTACCGCCTGTACCTGCGGACTCTGCTTCCAGCCGTCGGCGGCATGCTTTCCGGTCAGCCGGCCGCGTATCGCTACCTCAGCGACACGGTCGACTCATATCGGAGCGCAGAGGAGCTGCAGGCGCTGGCGGCCGTCGGCGGCTGGAAAGACGTGCACTACCTCAGGCTGGCTGCCGGGACCGTCGGGTTGCTTTATTCGGAGAGGTCAGGCGGCGCCTCGTAACGTTCTCAGGCCTTCGCGGTTCTAACAGGCAGGGGTTCCACAAGCGGAGCGGAGGCATCAAGAAATGGTGTCGACAAGGGCGCGTTTCGCCGTCGCGGTCGGATTGTTCGGCGCCATCTCGGTGGTCGCGGCTGCGGCTCTCGTGAACCATCCCAGGCTGGAAAACGCAACCCCGACCGCCACGACCAGGGTCATCACGCTGGCGGCCTCGTCGTCGTCGAACACCATCACGGTGGTCGGTCAGGGCAGCGCGGTGGCGACGCCTGATGAAGCTCTCGTGAACCTGGGTGTGTCGGCTACGCGACCCACCGTCCGCGACGCCGTCGCTTCGGCAAGCCTCGACATGAGCCGCCTGATGGGCGCGATGCACGCCCAGGGAGTCCAGGACAAGGACATACAGACCATCTCGTTATCGATCTACCAGCAGAACAACTGCTGTCCCCAGCAGGTCACGAGCTACAACGCCTCCAACCAGGTCGTCGTCACCGTTCACCATCTCGTCAACGTAAGTCCGCTCATCGAGGCGGCGGCGGATGCAGTCGGCAATGACATCCAGCTCGGCGGGGTTTCACTGATCGTCTCCGACCCGTCGACGCAGGTGAGGGCCGCGCGCGCAGCGGCGATGGCGGATGCGAACGCGCGGGTGCAGGCCTGGGCCGGCCTTGCCGGCCACCACGTTGGGGGCCTGGTGTCGCTGTCGGAAACGGTCAATGCACCGCCGTCCACGCCCTGCAATGGATGTGGTGGCGCCGGTGGCGGTCCCTTTCAGGTCCAGCCCGGCCAGACCACGGTGACCATCACGATCACCGCGGTGTACGAGCTGCTCGGCTAGCGGCTCCCCCGTCGCCCTAAGAAGCCCGGTCGACGGCTGAGCGGGCGAGGCTCACCAGCGTAGGGCGCAGGCCGTCGAGCTCGACCGACTCGAGCTCGCGCACGGCGGCGTCCACGAGTCCGCGCGCTTCGTCGCCCACTCGCCGGAGCGCATCGCTCGACGTGACAAGCTCGGCGACGCGACCCACCTCATCGTCGCCAAGCGAGCCCTCGAGCAGCCTGCGCACCTCCGGTCCGACCAAGCGGTCCTCAGCCGCATAGATCAGGGGCAGCGAAAGAACGCGCTGACGGATGTCGAGGCCGACCGGCTTGCCCGAGCTCGGGCTGAAGTCGACCATGTCGTCGGCCATCTGGAATGCAACTCCGAGGAGGTCGCCGTATCGCCGCAGCGCGCCGACGACGTCGGCCGGGGCTTCCGACAGGAGAGCGCCCGAAGCACACGCCGCCGCGAAGAGCGCTGCGGTCTTGCCGCGCACGACGCTCAGGTACGAGTCGTGGTCGCCGGGAAACGCTCCGCGAAGGGCGACGTCGTCGATCTGTGACGCGCAGATCGCCTCCAGCGCCTCGGCCATCGTCGACGTCACGCCGGCGTTGCCGATCTCCGCGATCAACCGGGTCGCCTTGGCGAAATAGAAGTCGCCGACGGCGATGGCGCGCTCGGCGCCCTCCGCGGCGGCGACGGTCGGCCGCCCGCGGCGATGCGTCGACTCGTCGACGTAGTCGTCGTGGATGAGCGTGGCGTTGTGGAGCAGCTCCACGGCGGCGGCGAGCAGCGCCGCTCTCAGCGGGTCGTGCCGCGGCCCGACCTGCGACGTCAGCTGCACCAGCCTGGGGCGGAGGCGCTTGCCACCCGCTTCCATCAGGCGGCGCATGGGCAGCGCCACCGGGTCCGGGTCGACCAGGAGCTGGCGCGCCAGCTCCATCTCCACCAGGCCCGCTTCACTATTGCCGTCACGCTCTTCGAACCCCGCCTTTTCGACAAACTCACCATCCAGCTGCATCGCGAGCTCCCGGTGACGCGGGCCGTCGAGCTCGACGGCGAAGACCGATTGCCAGCGCCCGAGGAGGACCTTGCCCTCCTCGACCAGCAGGGTCGCGAAGCCGGTCAGCAGCAGCTGGCGGCAGTGAGCGTGCCCGTTGACCGGCTCGTCGACGGCGATCTCGAAGCGTCGCGAGAAGTCGTCGTGCTCGTAGCCGGCGTCACCGGGGACGAGTCGCTCCAGCAGCTTCTGGAAGTCGCGCAGGAGCAGCGGCTCGTTCTCGTTGATGGCGAGCCCGAGGGTGGTGTGTAGCGACTGCAGGTGTATGCGGCCATTCCGCAAGCCCGACCGGCGCACCTCGTCGCGCAGCCGCCTGGTCAGGTCGACGAACTCCATGGCGCGCGAAGTTTCGAAGCGCAGCCGCCCGGAGATCATGCGCCGGTGGTGAACGCGTGCACGAGCAGCTCGCGCACCGGCCGGCTCGGGTTGCCCGATGCGGCCGCGGCCGAAAGCCCTTCGATGGTCCGTGCGAAAGCGACCTGGACGGACTGGCTCGCGGCGTCCGCCAGGAGGCGGGAGGCGCGCGCCAGGCAGAGGTCGCCCATGAGCAGGGTGGGCGGCGGGGCCGCGCGCCCGCCGAGCCCCTGGAGGCGGAGGCCGACCTCGATCAGGGCCGCCGCCAGCGCGAGCTTCGGCTGAGCCGCGGGCTCGTGGTCGCCGACCGCCTCCAGGTACGACCGGTAGCTCTCCGACAGCCCGTCGGCCCACAGGCCTTCGAGCCTTTCCAGCTCGCGGTCGAGGACCTGGACATTCATATGGGTTCGACCAGGGTGGCGGCCAGCTGGCCGAACGCCGACAGCGCGCGGACGCACGACTCGTCGTCGCGGGTGACGACGTAGTACAGGCCGAAGCCGAGGACCGTGTTCAGCACCAGGGGGACGAGCACCTCGCGAGGCACTGTGAGGCGGACCCGGCCATCGGCTTCGAGCCGGTCGAGCTGCTCCTGGATGACCTCCCGATAGCGCGTGAACAGCTCCGGCAGGTAGGCGCGCAGCCTCTCCGTCCGGGGCGCCTGGACCAGCAGGTCGAAGGCGGCGAGCTGGATGTCGCCAAGGCGCCGCAGCGAGTCCCAGAGCGACTCCACGCCCACCTCCAGCACCACCAGCGGGTCGGTCAGCTGGTTCAGGGTGGTGCGAAGCTCCTCGACCGAGCGGGCGGTGAGGAAGCGCCACGCCTCGACCAGCAGCTCGGACTTGGTCGGGAACCAGTACTGGAGGTTGCCGATGGCGACCCCCGCTCGAGAGGCGATGGAGCGGACGCTGGTCCCGGAGTAGCCGTTTTCGAGGAGCGACTCGGCCGCGGCATGGATGATTTGATCTCGGGTACTCTCAGTTGCGGTCGCCCCGGTCATACGTATGTACTAGCATAGTCCGGCTCCGGGAGCGAGTGATAATGGCGGGGGCGTGAAGAGCATCGACCTTGTGTTTCCGTCTGGGCTCTGCGGGGTCATGCGCACCGACAACGCCGACGCCGCGTTCCAGGCCTGCCTGGCCGCCATCGAGGGCGGCATCGGGACGATCGAGATCACGACCACCGTGCCGTCCTGGTACGAGATCGTCCGGGGCCTCATCGCGAGCACGGCGGGCAAGGTTCCGATGGGTGTCGGAACGGTGTGGGACCCGGGCGCGGTGGGCGAGGCCAAGCACGCGGGGGCGGACTTCGTCGTCACGCCCGTGGTGCTGCCCGAGGTCGCCGAGGCCTGCCGGAAGGAGGACATCCTGTGCGTGCTCGGGGCGATGACTCCAACCGAGATCTACCACGCCCGGCTGGCGGGAGCCCAGCTCGTCAAGATCTTCCCGGTCGGGCCACTGGGCGGACCGGACTACATTCGGGCGCTGCAGGGGCCGATGGGCGGTGTGCCGCTGTGGGTGTCGGGCGGGATCGAGATCGATCAGATCCCGGCCTACCTTAGGCTTGGCGTGAAGGCGGTCGGGCTGACCGGCGCGCTCTTCACGCCCGAGGCGCTGGCCCGGAAGGACATGGACGGAATCCGTGCCACGGCCGCCAGGGCTGTCGCCGCCGCCGTGGCGGCACGCGCGGACTAGAGCTCGCTCAGCCCGCTAGCACCCCACGTGGTAGTTGCACATGGTGGCGCTGATGTTGGAGAAGAGGTTGATCAGCTGACCGCCCGTGGCGATCAGCGCGACGATCACGATGAGCGCGACCAGGGCGAGGATGAGCGCGTACTCAACCATTCCCTGTCCTGACTGGCGACTGCGGGTGCGTGTCACTCTTGGTATCGACCTAGAAGCTTAACCGTCGACCGGGCCTTCCTGGTCGCCGGCTCGCCTCAGAGCCTGCTCGACGACGACGCGCACCATCCGCTTGCGCCAGAAGTGGCTGAGGTCCGCGTTGTCAAGGGGTTTGGCCGGCCGGGCGGCGATCTCGGCAGCTGCTCGGACCGTATCTTCATCCACCGGCTTGCCGACCATGAACTCGGCGGCTTCCGCAGCCTCGAGGGGGTGCGAGGCCACCGCCGAGAGAACGATGCGACAGGAGGTCACGGTCGGGCCATCCAGCGTCAGCGCGACCGCGGCGCCCGCGATGGGAAAGTCGATCGAGCCTCGCCGGCGCAGCTTGACGTAGGCGGTTTGCATCCCGTCCGCCGCGGGAAGGCGCAGCGACGTGACGACCTCGGCCGGCTGCTTGGCCAGGTAGTCGATGCCGTCGTCGCGATAGAGAGCGGCGACAGGAAGCTCACGGTCGTCATCGGGACCGGCGAGAGTGACCAACCCACCGAGCGCGATCGCCATCGGCGCCGTGTCCGACGAGGTCACGGCCCAGCAGCGGGAGCTGCTCGGGGCGACCAGGCAGATGTCTCCGTCCTTCTTCATGCAGAAGCCCGCGGCTTTGCGCCATTCGTAGGTCATGTCGTAGTAGTTGCAGCGCGTGTCGACGCAAAGGTTGCCGCCGATGGTCCCGGCATTGCGCAGCGGCGGAGACGAGACGAGCCCGGCTGCCTCCGCATATCCGGCATACGCCGCCCGCAGCTGCGCATCTGAAGACGCAGCCGCCAGGGTGACGCCGGCATCGACCGCCGTCCCGTCGTCGCCGCGATGGATCGCGCGAGGAAGGAGGTCGAGACCGATGAGCGCCTCGACGTCGAACTGCCTTCGCTTCAACTTCGGGAACAGGTCGGTTCCGCCCGCGACGAACATCGCGCGAGGACCGAGATCGGACGCCATGCGCGCCGCCTCTCGCGCCGTCTTCGGCCGCAGGTACTTAAATCGAGGGAGCCGCAGCATCGCGATCCAG
>Ga0070699_100001685_pt1 | contig 20113 bp, 14 predicted proteins | sample KBSK1503metaG_FD_65473 | JGI IMG/M metagenome (GOLD analysis project Ga0070699, IMG submission 65473) | Corn, switchgrass and miscanthus rhizosphere microbial communities from Kellogg Biological Station, Michigan, USA - KBS K1-50-3 metaG | ecosystem: Host-associated > Plants > Roots >...
GCTCTTCCTGCTGAGCTACATCCGCGTGGAGCCCCCGGCCGGATTTGCACCGGCACCCTCTTCCTTACCGAGGAAGCGACCCGACTCCGGGACCGCGAGGGCATGCGCTGGGCGCCCAGGGCTCGAACCTGGAATCTCCGGGGTCAAGGCCCGGCGGGTCTGCCGAATTCCCCTACCGCCCAAGGGGAGCCTCCGGCCCGGCTCGAACGGGCTGCCTGCCGTTTACAAGACGGCCGCTCTACCTGGTGAGCTACGAAGGCGTCGTGTCCTCGGCGCGATTCGAACGCGCACTGCCTAGCGCCTCGGGCTAGTGCCTCCTGCCGATTGGGCTACGAGGACATAGGAGCCGCCGTCCGGTGCCGATCCGGACCGCCCGCCTTACGAGGGCGGGGCCGCAGCCGTGCGCGGCGGCGAGGCTTCCGGGGCTGGACTCGAACCAGCGAAGGCAAGGGTCAGGGCCTTGCTGGGGACAACCGACGCCCCACCCGGAACCGGTACGGGCGGAGAGATTCGCACTCTCACACGGCCGGGTTTGAGCCGACCAGGTATCCCAGTTCCCGTCACGCCCGCGTACGCCGCCAGAGCCTCGAACTCCGTTCCCCGGGGTAAGAGCCCGGTGCATCACCCGTCATGCTTGCGGCGCTTGGTCGGAACGACTGGACTTGAACCAGTGACCTCGCGGTCCCCGAGCGCGCGCTCTAACCTGGCTGAGCTAGGTTCCTTTGGAGCGGATACAGGGAATCGAACCCTGATCAGGTGCTTGGAAGGCATCTGCTCTCCCATTGAGCTACATCCGCCGTGTGCCTCTCCCCTGAACCGACCAGGGATCTAGCGGGTTTCAACCGCTCGTGATTCCGATTTCACCAAAGAGGCTTGTTGTCGTTCTTTCCTCTTCTGTGCCCTGTTCCACGCACGGCATTCATCGCAGCGACACCGGTGCTTCTGGTACATCGACCGAGTGCCGTGCTTGAATCCGCGACTGCGGCGTTCCGCGGCCTGTTCATCGAGGTAGCACCGGCCGCAGATCACATGGCACTTGGCGAGCTCGGCTGCGCGCACAGCCACCGACTGAGCCCAGATGTTCGACGCTCTCATGGTCGCGCTGGCCGGGTCTTTGTAAGCGGTGACGAGGCTCTCGGTAGACCCGCACTTGGCGCATGGCCCGTTCGCTGCTACCCACTCTTCCCGGTGTCGCTTCACGTACTTGGCGTGTGCGGCTCGCTCTCGTGGCGTTCTTACCACGCGAAGCTTCGGCGGCTTCGGGCTCACCGGCCGCCTATTCTTGCGACCGCGCCACGTTGGCGTCAGAGCATGGCAGTTGGGGCACAGCACGCGCAGATTCTTAGGGCGATGGTCGTTGCGGATGCCGTTGGCGTGATCAACCTCAAGTGGGATTGGGTTGCCTTGCCACTCTGTCAGCCCGCAACGCTCGCAGAGCTGCTCCCGCATGCCTTCGCGCATCAGGACCGCTAGCAGATGACTCGTCGGGTAGCTCGAGTCCCGGCAGAAGATCGTCTCCAGTGTGTACTTCTGGCCAGGGACCGGGCGCTCAGGCCGTGTACCGACCCATGCCTGGCCCGTGAAGTGCGAGACATCCAGATCCCATGTGGCGATCCAGTGGGCGACTGTCGCATAGGAACCGCCGGCGGGTGCTAGACCGAGCGCTCGGATTACTTGGGCAATACTGACCGACCCAGCTACAGCCTTGCGAAATTGATTCTCAGTCCACTTCCTACCGCGGCCGATTGTGACTACATCACCCATAGAGCAATTGTACTCTAAATGGCCGCTCTCCCGATGAGCGAGAGAACCGTGTGTCGGGAAGCAGGGACTCGAACCCCGTCTGCCTGATCCCAGATCAGGCGCGCTGACCCTTACGCGACATCCCGCTGCGTGAACGTGGACCGCCCCGGATTCGAACCGGGAAACCTTCTCCTTGCAAGGGAGTTGCTCTACCAATTGGAGCTAGCAGCCCAGGGGCTGCCCGGCCGGGGTCGTCCCCAGCCGGGCAGCCGGGGCAGGCCCGCGGGCGCGACGCGCGCCGGCAAGACGGCCTGCCTCTTTCTTTGGTGTTCCGCTGTGCATTTGTCAATACGCAGGCACGTTCACCCCGCAGGGTGGTGCTTCGCATGGACGGCAGGAATCGAACCTGCAACCACTGGTTTTGGAGACCAGCGCTCTTCCTGGTTGAGCTACGTCCATATGCTCGACGTAAATGAAAACCGCCCGCCGGGTATGTCCCCTGCGAGCGGCTTCCGGCCGGTGCTTGCACCTCTATCCAGAAGCCACCTGGGCGATCAGGGCAGTACCCAGCAGCAAGGACGCGGGTATGCCGACATACCTCTCGCCTTGCTTGCGCTGGTGGCCTGACCACGGATTCACGGTGAGATTCCTTTCTTGCCTCGTCATTCAGGGTACGTGCCGCCTCCCCACTGTGGCAACGGTATTTTGCCGCGGATTGTTCCCGGCGCGCGGCGAGCCCCGGCGCTTATGCTGCGCTCCATGCGTAACCTGTCGCTGCTGCCCAAGGCCCATCTGCACGTCCACCTCGAGAGCACGATCCGGTGGGCCACGCTCCGCGAGATCGGCGACCGCAACGGAGTGACCGTCCCCGGCCAAGGCGGCGCCTTCGGCGGCTTCGGCCAGTTCGCCGCCCACAACGAGCTGGTCAGGAACTGCCTGCGGCGGCCGGAGGATTTCACCAGGATCGCGGCCGAGTTCTGCGCCGACGAGGCCGCGGACGGAACACGGTACGCGGAGGTCACGTTCACCGCCGCTGCCCACGGCGAGCGGCTGGGCCAGATGGAGATGCCCCTGGAGGCGGTGCTGGCCGGCCTCGCCGATGGTCAGGCCCGGCACGAGATCGAATGCCGGGTGATCCTGGACCACTCCCGGCGGCGCTCGGTCGACCGCGCCTGGCAGACGCTCCGGCTGGCCACGCGCTACGCCGAGCAGGGGGTGATCGCGATCGGCATGGCCGGGGACGAGACCTATCCGCTGCACCCGTTCGCCCCGGTCATGGATGCCGCCAGGGACGCCGGCGTGCGCCTGGTGCATCACGCCGGCGAGGGGGGCGGCCCGGACAGCATCCGTGAGGCGATCGATGTCGGCCACGCGGAGCGGCTCGGGCACGGGATCCGGGTCCTGGACGACCCCGCGCTGGTCGATGAGGTCCGCGAGCGGGCCCTGCCCCTGGAGGTGTGCCCGTCCTCGAACGTCGCCCTCGGGCTCGTGCCGTCGCTGCGCGCCCATCCGCTGCCGCGGCTGCGCGAGGCCGGGCTGACGGTCACCGTGAACAGCGACATCCCCGTGGCGATCGGCACCTCTCCCGCCGCCGAGTACACCCGCGTCCGGGACGCGTTCGGATACGACGACGCCGTTCTCGCCGACCTGGCCCGAGCGGCGATCGACGCCTCTTTCGCGTCCGAGGCGACCAAGAACAGGCTGGGGGAACTCACCGGCGCGTGGCTAGCCGCGGGCGGGACCTGAACCGCCGGTGGCTGGTCAGCGGAGCAGGAACGCGAACAGCGCGTCGCGTCCCTGGTGACCTGGTTCGCGCGTCTGGATCGAGTGGGCGGCGCCGTGGACGATCACCAGCTCGCCGTCCGGGGCGTGGGCGGCCTCTTCCCGCGCCCATTCGAGCGGGGTGGACAGGTCGTGGTCACCGGCCAGCAGCAGGGTGGGGACGGCGGGGAGCATCGAGTTCGGCGACGCCTCGGGCGCGGGCGGGGTCTGCGGCCAGTCGAGGCAGGTCTGCATGATGCCGTCGCCCTCGGCGGTCCTCGCGTCGAACGGGAAGACCTGGGCCGTGGTCAGCCTGGCGGTCGCCCGTGCCAGCGGCGGCCCGCGTAGGCCGGGCGGCACGGCATCTGATCCCCAGGGGAAGCGCATGTCGGTGCAGAGCGTCGCGGCGTGCAGGCCCGAGCTGAACATCGCGGGCGGGCCGCCGCCCGCGCCGAGCCCCTGGAGGAGCTGGTCAAGGTGTGCGGGTTGGCCGTTCCGGGCGGCGTGCAGCGCGCCGATCACGTCGCCGAAGCCGGGCGGCACCTGCGGCGGGTTCGGGTTGCGGTAGGTCGGGTCGATGAACTCGTAGGTCACCAGCATGTCGAAGATCTTCACGCCGTCGGCCCGGTGCCGCACCAGCCAGGCCACGTCCTGCGCCGGGTCGAACCCGCACGCCGGGGCCGCCTGGCAGGCCTGGCGCAGGACCCGGCCGACGGCGCGCAGGCCGACCAGGTAGAACGCGTCGGTACGCTGCGGGTCCGCCTGCGGCAGGATCGAGTCCAGCACCAGTTTCGACACGTGCCGGGGATAGGCCAGCGCGTAGTGCTCGGCGACGAAGGTGCCGTAGGAAACCCCGTCGACAACCATCGTCGGCACGCCGAGCGCCGCCCGGAGCATGTCGATGTCGGCGACGGTGTCGCGGGTGGAGTAGAACTGGCGGTCCCGCCCGATGATGGTCGCGCACGCGCGCACCGCGGCGGCCGCAGGCACCGCCACGTCGGAGCTGCCCACCGCGGCCTGCAACGCCGGGCAGTCGATCGCGCCGAGCTGGCCGGTGCCCCGCTGATCGAACATGACCAGCCGGTACGCATGCAGCACCGGCGCCAGCCGGACCGCAAGCCGCGAGACGAACGGCACCCCGGGCTGTCCGGGCCCGCCGGTCAGCAGCAACAGCAGGCCCCGGGGCGCGGCGGCGTTGTCCGCCGCCGCTACCTGCAGCCGAAGCGTGCCACGGACGTGGCCGAAGTGGTCCAGCGGAACGGTCAGCGTGGAGCAGGTGAATCCCGTGATCCGCGGGCACGGATGCGGCTAGGGGCCCCGGCCGCGTGACCCGCGCCGGCGCCCTCGGCGCGGCGGGCCCGTCCGCGGTGCAGCCGGCCGCGACGACCGCACCGGCCAGCGCGACCGACATCACGAGCCTGACGCTCATGCGACCGATTCCGACTGCCACGCAGATGTCGTAACCTTCGTTGAGGAGGGTAAACCCAGGCACTGGGCTACCCAGCCACACGCCGGGCCGATGCGTGCTACTACGGTCTCCGTATGATCCCGCTGCCTCTCCGGGAGATGCATCGCATCCGGCACCTGTCCGCACGGAACATCTGACCCTAGTGCGCCAGAGCTGGCCCGGCGGTGCCACCCGGTAGCGGTTGGCGTACGGCTTAGCCTTGGCTCGGATCTGAGGCCATAGGACTCCGCCGGACTGGGTACCAAGCCTCCGCGTGCACGATCGCGAAGGGGGCACGATGATCACTGTGACGGTTGATGTTGACGAAGCACGCCTGCGGCAGTCGGGAGCAAGCGAGCAGTCGGAGGCCGAAATTCTGGATCTGCTCGAAACCATGAAGATTGACGGGCGGCTGCGGCTGGAGTCCGTCAACTTCTGGCTGCCGGTGAAGGATCTCAGGATCCGGCCAGCCCGCACCGCCAGGTAAGTCCTAAGGACGATCCGGCGTACGGCGTCGGGCGTGCCTGACCAGCTCGCTCGCGCCAGACTTCGACCCAGGCAGGCCAAAGCGCAAAGCCGCCCGCGTGGCCTCGGTCGCTAGCCCGCGCCTCCAAAACGGGCGACCGAGCCGCCACCGATCTCCACCGCGGGCACCACCTCGGGGAGGAACTCCGGCATCGCCTGGCGCGGTCCGGCGAGTCCCCTCTCCATGGTGTCGAAGGTGCCAACAGTAACGCACAGCGGAGCTGCGTCGATCTCGATGTGAGCTGGGCTTACCCCGCAACGTAGGTCCCTTACCAGGTGGTTAGTCACTTAGGGAGGACGAAGCCGATGACGGGCCCGCAGCATTACCGCGAGGCTGAGCGACTGCAGGCGCATGCCCAGGAACTGCTGGTGACGGGCGTCCCCGACGCGGGGGAGAACCTGCAGCGCGCCGCATCCGTGCTTGCCGATGCACAAGTCCATGCCACGCTGGCTGTGGCAAGCGTGCTCGGGCTCAGTACCACCAACTTGAGCACCGCCGACATGCAGACCTGGCGTGACGTGGCGGCCACAAGACCGTAGGCACCAGCGCGCCACCGGTGACCTGCGACAAGATGCTGTGCTGGCTTGGGTAGCTCGACGGCCTCGGCGTGTTGAGGCAACTGCCATGAGTTCGGTGGTGAGCGCGATCGTGGCCGTAATTGGAACCCTGCTCGGCGCTACAGCTCACGTCCGCTGTGGTCCGCCGCTGTCAACGTCGATCGTTACTCAGTTGGTTACTCGCCCGCTCGATCAGCCTGGACCACCTTGCCAGCGGCGGACTATCAGCTTGGGAATGAGCGTGGGAGGCTCCGTGACCAGCATCGTCGTAGGCCGTGGCATGTTGCCCTGTCCATGAGTGTCCGCCAGATGCCTTGGTTACCCGGCCAATCAGGCACCTTGCGGGCACGGCCGCCGCATCGCGGGTCTGCCGCTAACCGTCAAGATCATGACGGTGGTTTACCGGCAGCAGCCCGAACGGCACCAGCAGACCGCAAAGTACAGCCGCCACGACAATGCCGCTAATCCATACAGGCGAGAGCACCCACCACCAGGACCAGGCGATCACACCGATGAGCTTGAGCACGATGAGCGCGGGTGAGAAGACAGCGAATGCGTCCTGGGCACGGTTCCAGATCCGCCCCGCCACTGACTTCGGCTGGTTCACCCGGATGCTGAACACCACCGGACCAGCGTAACCACCAATCCCAAGCCGCACAGCCCTCGCATCACCTGCGACAACGCCATAAGATCACTAAGTGCGGCTTGCTGCCTCGACCACACAGCGCCAGCACAGCGGCAGCACGTAGTGGCACTCTCTGTAGAGGTCGGCTGTGAAGGTCGGCAGCGGTGAGAAAATCAGCTGGATGCAGTCATCTGAGATTCAGCGCGCGCAGGCCGCGGCCATGTCGACCGCCTCGGCGCTTGACCTGACCGTCGACGACGCGATCGTTCTTCACAATTCGAACAAGCTCGCTGTGCGCCTGCTGCCTTGTGACGTCCTTGCCCGAGTCGCACCGACAGCGCATCAGGTCGCGCGGTTCGAGGTCGAGCTTGCCCAACGGCTCGCCGAAACCGAGAGCCCTGTGGCTGCTCTGGAACCCCGAGTAGAGCCGCGCGTCTATGAGCATGATGGCTTTGTCGTCACGCTATGGACCTACTACAAACCTGTGACACCTCGGGAAGTCTCACCAGCCGACTACGCGAATGCGCTTGAGCGACTGCATGCCGGCATGCGCAAGCTCGATGTCAGGACGCCGCACTTCACGGATCGAGTAGACGCGGCTCAGCAGCTTGTAGAGAGCGGTAACCTCACTCCGGAGCTTGCCGACGCGGATCGGGAGCTTCTCATCAACACGCTACGGAGTCGGAGACAAGCGATCGGCGACCGCGGCGCTGCCGAGCAGCTACTGCACGGCGAGCCGCACCCGGGCAACGTGCTCAGTACGAAGACCGGACTGTTGTTCATCGATCTCGAGACGTCTTGCCGTGGGCCCGTCGAGTTCGACCTCGCCCATGTCCCCGAACGGGTAAGCGAGCGCTATGCGGCCGCTGATGAGGAACTGCTCGGTGAGTGCCGGATCCTTGTTCTGGCCATGGTCGCCGCGTGGCGCTGGGATCCGGGCGACCAACTCCCGAACGGGCAACGAGCAGCTCGTGAACTCCTCAGCGCCCTACGCGAGGGTCCACCGTGGCCGGCGCTCGACGTCGTGATGCGCCGACCGGATAGTCCGTAGGCGTACAGATAACGTCGCACGTCCGGGTCTCGGTTGTGAAGGTGGCCGAGTTTCAGCGGCGCGGCCTGATCCACTTCCACGCGATCTTCCGCCTCGACGGCCAGGATCCGCTCCACCCCGAGAACACTGTCGCGAGGTCGACGTGATCCCAGCGCAGTGCCCGTGCGTCCTCGGTCTGGATACCAGTGGTCAGGGATACGTGCTCCTGCCTGTCACTCCGCAGCTCACGCGTCCACGGGCGTGGCTTCAGCTGACCGCGAGTGCCCGAGGTTTCCTGACGGTTCTGGCACGGACGTGGAAGGGCAGGGCATGCGGCCCGGACCGCCGCATTCGCGCATCAACGCGCAGTGCCCTGCGGGGTGGCTGGGCTTCATTGACTCGCGCGGACTAGGCGGCGTAGGGTCGCGACGGCTGTCCAGTACGCCCCTTATCATCATCTGCCATGGAGGTTCTAGTGAAACGCGCGGTTTTGTGGTGCGTCGTTGCGTTCGCTCCGATCTTGGCCCTCGGCTCAGCGGCTAGCGCCTCAGCCGCGCAGGCGACCGTTCCGGCGGCTGCTTCCGGAAGCTTCCGCACCATCAGCTTCCCCGGTGCGGTGGTGACTGAGCCGAACAACATCAACGACAACGGGGTCATCGTCGGCTGCTACCAGAACAGGAGAGGGCCGCTACGCGGGTTCACCGACCGGGGCGGGAGGTTCGCCACGGTCAACGACCCGGCGGCGGGCAGGAACGCGCTGGTCACCGCCTGCCTGCTGGGCGTGAACAGGCGGGGCACCACCGACGGCTTCTACGTGTCACGCACCGGCGTCCAGCACGGCCTCCTGGACCGGGGCGGCAGGTTCACTACCATCAACGCAGCCGGCGCGGGCCGGATGGCCGGCGAGGGAACGGAGGCCACCACGATCAACGACTCGGGCGCCATCGGCGGCCTCTTCATCGACTCCCGGCAGGTGGTGCACGGCTTCGTGCTGGCTGGGGGCAGGTTCTCGGTCGTCAATGACCCGCATGCGGGCAGGGCACGGTTCCAGGGGACCTCTGTGGGCGGTATCTCAGATGGCGGGCTCGTGGTCGGAACTTATGTCGACTCCAGGGGCGTGCTGCACGGCTTCAAGGACCAGGCCGGGAGGTTCACGACCATCGACCATCCAGGTGCTGCTCAGCGGCCCGGCAGGGGCACCTTCGTCGGGTGCGTCTCGCTCAGGACCCGCCAGCTGACGGGGACCTACTTCCTTGCGACCGGGCCGGGCATCGGTTTCACCGGGCAGGCCGGGCACTTCCGCACGGTCAGCGACCCGGCCGCGACGGCGGGAACGGCCCCGTCGTGCGTGAACGACTCCGGCCGCATCGTCGGGGTCTACTTCGTCGGACGCGCTGTCCACGGCTTCGAGTTCATCCCCTAAACGGACGCAGCGGTACGGCCGCCGCAACGCGTTGCCTCCGAACCTGGTCGGCACGTGGGCGGCGGCCGCATCAATGGAGAAGTCATCGCTGGTGAACCCGTCCTCGACGGCGGGCTTGAGCGGCTTGTGCTTGAGCCAAGCTCGTGCTAGGCGCGCCCTTGGCGGTGGCCGGTGAGGTGATGCTGTTCTCGATGCTGCGCCGGGCTCATCCGCACCCGTTCGGACCGACCAGGATCCTTGATCAAGGCCCAGGTCCGGCTGTACCCCTGGCCCGGGCCTTCGTCGTGGAGCGGGTGACGAGAATCGAACTCCACTATCAGCTTGGGAATGAGTGCCGTGACCAGTCCTGACCAGCGGCATCGCAAGTCAGCGTGCACTTCGGCTGAGCCGCGAGTGACCGTCAGGCACCGGGTTCGACCCGCTCATCGGGCACGCAGCGGCACGCCCGACTCTGCCTTGGTCCGCCGCTAGACCGGTTCCCGGCGCCAGCTGTTGTTGTCCTCGCAGACGATCTTCTCGCCGTCCCCGGCCACGCCCGACGCGCCATGATCAGTCTTGCGGCAGAACTCGCCGGGCTCATAGCACGTTCCTTCATTGCTGAGCGGATAGCACGAGGCGGTCGGGGCCGGTGCAGGCGAAGTTCTCGCTGGTGGCGCGACCGTGACGGGCGGCGGTGCCACTGTGGCCGCAGGGGAAGGCGACGGCGAGTGATCTTTGCGCGGCGACAGAATCCCCGGCGCGGGAGGGCGGCCCGGTGCCCCGCACCACCACCAGCGAAGTGCACCGCTACAAAGCCAACGCCACCGATAAGCGCACCTTGACCCGGCTCACCCCGGAAGGACAGTGACCGATGCCCGAAATGAAGCTGGACGCCGCCGACGCAGCCGAACTCGCCGAAATGCTGCAATTCCTCAGCGAATGGCTGGCCCGCGACCCCGGCCACCTGGCCGCCTCGCTAGCACAGTTCGTCGGCCACCCCGCCTACGGCCTGGACGAACAGCGCGGTGACCTGGAGCGGTTCGTCTTCCTGCCCGGCGGCAGCGACGGCGAGCCTCTCTTTGACCTTGGCCCGGCAAGATGAACCCGTCACCATGACCAGCCCGGTTGCGCGGGCCCGAGAGACCCTGACCGGGCCATGCGGGCAAGTGGCAGGCCTGCCCGATCGGCGGCAAGCCTACGGGTCCTCGCCCCTTGTCAGATCCCTGCATCGCCGGAGCCGGCGCGCCTCCGCTCCACGCAGGTGACGGGCGCACGCAGGGTCTACCCGTTGGGTCTCAGCCCGCCGAGCTGGAGGATCATTGCGAGGTCATCTCGGATCGCCCAGCGCTCCGTTATCCGCCCGTCAACGAGACGGTACGCAAACATCACATCACGCGGAAAGCGACCAGGTGAGAGATCGAAGCCGCGGAACGAGCCACCAGGCCAGTCAAGTTCACGTGAACCGAACTGGACGACCAAGTCGTTCTCGGCCACTATCTCAGACCACAGCCACCGGGCCGGATGGATATCTCGCCGTGCTGTCTGCAAGAACTCCCGCGTCCCTTCAATGCCCTGCGGGCGACCAGGAGCTAGAGCATGATTAACGATGTCAGGAGCGCACAGCTCGTCCAGGCGGCCCAGATTGCCCCGGCCATCACCAAGCTCGTCGAACTCGCGAATGACCTCTTTGTTGCGTTCTGCGTCCATGGTCATCCTCTGTATCACGGTCAAGGACGACATCGCGAATAGCAGGTCCCCGGCGACGATGGGCGCCACAACTACCCCGATGAACTCCACCCCGGCCCAGATGAACGCCACCCCGAACCCGATGAACGGCACCCCGAGTGGCACGTGCCGGGCAACGATTAACCTCAGCGGACACGGTGGCGTGGCGGGATCACCAGCCTGGTCGCCTCGCCGTGCTCGACAGCCGTGATCCCCTGCTTGCAAAATACGGCCAAGGTGTCCAGCACTGTCGCTGGCCTCGGACGATGCGCCGCAAAACGTCCATCGCAGTATCGCAGTGTCCAAGCCCGTTGGTGTCGGTTGTGGGTGTCATGTCCTCGGCAGCATCGTTGATCACAGATCCGCAGGTCACGGTCGGCGATCACAAAGCCCTTCCCAAGGGTCAGGCGTGAATAAGCGCCCCGATCAGGGGCGCTCTTCGCTCGCTGGTCACGGATGCTCGCGGCGTGTCGCGGCACGCACGCCAATGGTGTCCGTCCGGGCAGCGATCTAGGCGGGGAGTGCCGCTGTCACGGTCTGGATGGCCCAATGCTCGTACTCAGCGACGGACCAGCCGCGTTGCCCGGTGAGCAGGTCGAAGAGGTCTGAGCTGGTGAATGCGAAGATGACGTCGGTTAGACGACGGGTCCGGGCGTCGTTGCTGGTGGCGCCGATGGCCAGGCAGGCTGCGGTCTGGCAGCTCACATACACATGGTGGTATATCTCGTCCAGCAGCGACTGGATCTCCGGCTCCATGGCGGCCGCGCCGCGGATGACGCGCCGCACCACCGCGGTCTGCGCGAGGATCGAGACGTTCAGCCGCATTATCTTCCGCACGCGAGTTGCCGGGTCCGATACCCCGGCCGCCTGTTCGCGCAGCCGCTCCGCGACGCCGTCGGTGATCTCGTCCAGCAACGCGGTCGCGTCGTCGAACCTGGACTTGGGTTCGGCCTCGTCTACCTCGGCCTCATCTACCGATGCAGCAAGCATGGCGAGCAGGATCGACCGCTTGTTGCCAAAGGCTGCGTACACGGTCGGCACCGCCACTCCCGCCGCCCCGGCAATGGCCTCGATGCTGCTACCGGCGTACCCTCGCTCGCTGAACAGCCGCCCGGCCGCCGCGATGACGGACTGACGCGTCGCCCGGCGCATCGCTGCATGTTTCGGGGAGTGGTAGGGACGCGGGGTCTTGACAGGCTGGTCCATGTCTTAGAGGATTCCTCTATGTCTTATAGTCTTACTATATAGCTTAGCCTAGGACGGGGACGCTGCGGTCCGCGGCGGCGCTATCGAGCCCCGGCCAAGATACCCGCCGGGCTGCCCCGCGCCCGGACGGGCAGGCCCTGGTCGTGGACGGCGGCGGGAGGTCAGAACATGAAGATCGACGTGGGGGCGGAGAGCCCGACCGAACGGCTCGCGCTGACACTGCGGCTGGCGCCGACGCCGATGTTCCACACGCTTTTTCCGATGGTGGCCGCCCGGGCGTTGCTGGTCGGCACGAAGCTCGGGGTGTTCGAGGTGCTGGGGCAAGACCCGCTGACCGCGGCCGGCGTGGCAGCCAAGCTCGGGACCGAGCCCGCGGCGACCGAGAAGCTGCTGAACGCGCTGACCGGGCTCGGCTACCTGCGAGCCGCGAGGAATGGATTCGTGCTCTCCGCCGAGGCCCGGCGGTGGCTGGTTTCCGACAGCCCGCGGTCATTGCGCGACTTTGTCCTGGAGCAGGAGTTCGACGTGTTCCGGTGGCTCGAACACCTCGAGGACTACGTCCGCACCGGTCATGGCGTCCAGGCGCACGACAGCCTCCCCGACGACGTCTGGAGTCACTACCAGCGCGGCATGCGCAGCCTCGCCGGCCTCGCCGCGGCCGAGGTGGCGCGCCGGGTGCCCGTGCCCCCGGGGGCACGGCAGATGCTGGACATCGGCGGCTCACACGGTTACAACTCGGTCGTCATCTGCCGCCGCCACCCCGGCCTGCGGTCCGTCGTTCTCGATCTTCCCCAGGCGATCCGCCACGCCGCCCCGCTGCTGGCCCGGGAAGGGATGGGCGACCGCGTCGTGCACCGGGCCGGGGACGCCACCACCGATGACTTCGGAACCGCGGCCTTCGACCTCGTGTTCATCGCCCACGTCGTTCACCACTTCGACGCGCCCACAAACCGTGACCTGGCCCGGCGGGCGGCTCACGCCCTGCGCCCGGGCGGGTTCTTCGTCATTCTCGATATCGCCAGGCCGCGCTCCCCGGATGATGCCGGGCAGGTCGGCACCCTGAGTGATCTGTTCTTCGCGCTGACCAGCGCCTCCGGCACCTGGTCCAGCGAGGAACTCGCCGAATGGCAGCGCGGCGCCGGGCTGGAGCCCCGCAAGCCGATCCGCATGCGCACCGCCCCCAACGTGGTGATCCAGGCCGCCATTAAGCCGCGCTGACCTGCCCGCCGGCCGGCGAACCAGGCATTAGCGCCAGGCACGGCAGACGCCGGGACGGTCATGGTCCGCAGGTTCCCCAACGTCGGACTATCAGCTTGGGAAACCAACAGATCGGGCCCCTGACCGCCATGACCTGGACATCCGATGCACCGCCAGTGACCGACATGGACCCTGCGACATTGGGGTTAATGGCCCGCCAATGGCCCGTGGTCTGATGGCTCTGGATGTGGCTGGCTTCGACTTAACTACCCTTGACCGTGGCGTCCGGGGCCCGGCACTGTCCTGTCCGGTAACGGGTGTCCAGCGGACAATGCTCCGTTCTACTAGGCTCTGAAGGTGCCGGATAAGTCGGTGTTCTTCGTCCCGGTCAGGTCCAACGCGAGCACGCTGTTGACTGGCGCGCCGATCGCCGCTATGCGGCGGCGGCTCAAGTTCGCCAGCCTCCTCTACGACGTCGTGCTGCTGGAATCCGGCGTGCTCAGGATGCACGCCGGATCCCGCGGCTCCTTCGCAGTGATGGAGCATTCGACGCCCCAAGACCCGGCTCGCTGGCAGACGCCCAAGGGAGAGGCACGCCGACCAGGCCTCACAGTTCCAGCTCAACATGGGCCGCGAAACCACGCCTGGTGTTCCCGCCGCGATCACCCATCCCGTTCTCGTCTCAGACAACGCGGTCGCCTGGCAAGCCACCCTGGAGCCGTTTCGAGCGGAGCTGCCGCCGGGAAGCGACTGGGTAGAGTTCGTGCGGACGTTCGATCCGCAAGGCGATCCGGATCGAGTCCTGAGACGTTGGTCCGATGCTGATCAGCGCAATCCAGCACTAGAGGCCGTTCTCCCCGTGGGCTTCGTGCGCAGGCCGTGATCAAGAATGCAAACAGGGATCTGGTGATAGCCGCGGTGAATGGCTCCGCCGTGGCCGTTGACCCGCTTCATCTGCAGGTCGTGGCCCAGCGGTTCAACGACGATGACGGCTGGCGGCTCAGCGGATACTCCGTCCCCGTCCTTTATCCGCAGGTCGGCGACTTGCCATGGGAGGCGATAGCGGACTTGAGGCGAGAACCCAACATCGCCCGGTTTCGCGCTGTCCTGCGCGAGGTTGAAGCGGAGGTGGCCGTCGAGGTGGCAGCCGGCAATGTGGAGGCTGCCGCCCATCGTGCCTATGAGCGGCACTTGGCAGATGCGTCCGGCAAGCTCGACGGGATCGGCACCGTGGTGCGCAGGGCGTTCGCCGGCATCGTGATCGGCGGTGGGACCGGCGCTGCCCTGTCGCCGGTCACCGGACCTTTGGGCATCGTCGCCACCACAGGAGCTGGCGTCGGCATCTCGACGATCACCGATGTCAGGGACTTGATCCGGCAGCGGCGGACAAAGGGCTGGGTCTCGGTGCATCACAAGCTCGAGGCCAGCAGCCGTTAGCTCGGCTCAGTGTCCGAAAAGGTGCGCCATGCGGACACAGGGTAGCGGCGCGATACGAAGGGCGCGAGCAATGTCCGCAACCCCTGTCCATTGCCTGAGGTGTCCGCATTCGCTCGCCTATACCTCAGCGGACATGGTGATGTGGCAGGATCACCCACCCACCCGGCCGCCTCGCCTGCCCGATAGCCGTGACCTCTTGCTTGCAAAGAGCGTGCAGATCGTGGCATACCGTGGCTGACCTGGCAAGACCCGACTTGGGATGTAGGGCCGAATCGGAGGTTGTCGGGGCTTGTTGTGGTCAGGTTTGTGGTCAGCCGCAGAGACGACCGGCCGAAGGAGCTAGCTGGAACACACGGCTCTGCGGCGGCAGACCTTCAGATCCGTAGACCATTCCTGGCTCCGGTTGACGAGGTACGAGGTCCAGCAGACGAGCCGCACGACGCCAGCGCGACTGACCCACATGCGAGCATGGCGAGGGCGACATAGCGGGTCCTCCCTCTGCGCCGCTGGGGGATCAACGTCAACTCCAGACCTAGCCGACATCCTGCCGCGCCGGGCGCGCAAGCCGACTATAACCGGCCAGCTCGGCAATGGGGAATCAGTCACCGCGCAGGAGTTCCGGCAACCCCCCTGGCGAGTCGATAAGGCATGGAGCGAGCGCGAATGCGCACGACACAATCCGGACGGGTCCGCTGACAGCCACGGTGCTGTGTAAGCGCGCTGCGGGTCGGCGGGCGAGGGCTGGGAAGACTTGAACTTCTGACCTCTTCCTTTATCAGGTCCTCTCGGGCAGGGGGCCGACCTGCTGCCGTCCAGCATCTAGCTCGATATTCTCGGAGCCGCCTGTCGGAATCGAACCGACGACCTATTCATTACGAGTGAATCGCTCTGCCGACTGAGCTAAGGCGGCCTGCCGCCGGTAACCCCGGCGGTTCAAGGAGTCTACCGGCACCGGCCGCCGGTGCCTGCATCAGTATGGGCGCGGGAGACGCAGTGAAGCTCGCCATCAAGGCCGCTGCGGTCGCGGGCGGCATCCTCGGCGCGTTCGTCGCCGCGGGTTGCGGCGCCGGCTCTGGCGGCGCGGGCCCTCCCAGCGTGGCCCGGGTCGCGCACCCGCCAGCCCGGCCGCCGGAGGCCCGGCCAGCGAGAGGCCCTTCGGCACGGGCAGCATCGGCGCGATCGGCACCGCGTTCGTCGGCCGGGCCGACGTCGGCGGCCCGGCCAGGGTCTCCCGCCGGGCCAGCCTGTCCCCGCTGGTGGTCGTCGGCCACGGTCTGCTCGCCATCAGCACGATGGCCCTGGTGCTGCTCGCGGCGCTGGGTACGGCCGCACTCTGACCGGGCCCCCGAACGCGCCGCCGTTATGAATGACCGTATTTTGCCTCGTAGGCCTGTCGCGACCCGCACACACTGGCTTTCGGGCAGGCACAACGCCGGCCGTCCTCGGCCAGCTTCACCACCACGCTGTCGCCAGGGACGTTGTGGCCGACGACCGTCCCGGGCCCCTCCGGGGACTCGACGGTCGAGCCGATGCGCGGCGCCTCCTCCCGGAACTTCTGGTACAGCGGGTGCTCGTACTTCAGGCAGCACATCAGCCGGCCGCAGGCGCCAGCGATCCGCAGCGGATTCACCGGCAGGTCCTGGTCCTTGGCCATCCGCACCGAGACCGGCTCGAAGTCCTTGAGAAACGTGGCGCAGCACAGATCCCGGCCGCACGGCCCGATCCCGCCCTGCAGGCGGGCCTCGTCCCGCGGGCCGATCTGGCGCAGCTCCACCCGGGCGTGCAGCCGCCCGGCCAGGTCCCGGACCAGCGCGCGGAAGTCGACCCGGCGCGGCGCGCTGAAGTAGACCGTGAACACGTCCGGCGAATCCAGGTAGTCCACGGCGACGACCTTCATCGGCAGGTCGTGCTCGCGCACCAGCCGCCGCGCGGCCACCCGCCCTTCCGCCCGCCGGGCCCGGTTGGCCTCGTCACGGCTCAGGTGCTCCTCGGTGGCCAGCCCCGCGCACACCGGCAGCCCCGTTATCTCGTCGTCCACGTACTGCGGCGCCCAGATGCACTCGGCGACCTCCGGGCCCGCGTCGGTGGGCACGAGCACCTTGTCCCCGACGGTCGGCGTGTACGGCCCGGGGTCCAGGTAGTAGAGCCGCCCGCTGCGCTCGAAGCTGACCGCCATCATCATGCCCACGCCCCCAGGTTACGGGACGATCACGGCAACTGGCTCCTGGCCGGTATTTATCCGTAACGCGGCGCCGTCTCACTGGCCCGCCGGCCCGGCCGGTCACCGGCGCCGGAACATCACCAGGCCTCGCTGGCCACGCTCCCGCCGGCGGGCTGCAACGGCACCAGCCGCCCGTTGTCGATCCAGCCGTTGAGCCCGCCGCGACAGCTGCCGTTGGTGTCGCAGAAGCTGCCGCTGAGTATCCAGTGCTGGCCGACGGCATCCATGCTGAGCGTGACCGGATACATGTAGGCAAGGCCGCCGTTCGCCACGGCGCGGCCCAGGTCCTGGCTGTAGAGCACACCCGACCGCTTTCGCGTCGCCACGGAGATCTGCTCCACCGACAGATGCTCCGGCGTGCCGGCGCGGTTTACCGGGCCCGTCAGCGCCACGGCGGTGAGCGTGGTCCCGTCCGGGCTGATCAAGACCTGCGGCAGGTAGGGGAAGGCCGCCGACAGGCTGAACAGGTGGCGGCCGCTGGTCAGCAAACCGCCCCTGGCTGCCGGGTCGAGCGCCCAGACCTCCGCCTTCGCGCCGCCGCTGCCGGTGACGCAGGCCGTGACCGTGGCCGTGATCGTGTTTTGCTGCGTGACCGTGACTTGCTGCGTGCTCGAGCTTGACGGTGGGCTCGAGCTTGACTGGGTGCTCGAGCTCGACGGTGTGCTCGAGCCTGACTGGGTGCTCGAGCTTGACTGCGGGCACCACTGCCCGTAGTACACAAGCTCCTTTCCGGGGGCGGTCCAGGAGAGGTTGACGACGCTGAACGAGTAACTTTGCCCGGTCCCTCCCTGCCATACGCTCACCGCCCCGGTCGCCGTGTCGACGACGTCGATCTGGCTATCTCCCCCGATGCTGATTCCGGCCGGGCACCCGCCAGAAGGATCGCAGCTCACGGAGCCAGAATTGATCGCGGGCACAAACGCGATCGCGACCCGTGATCCGTCGGGCGAGGCCGCCATGGCCTGGAGGGCCAGCAGGCTGCCCAGAGGCCGGCCCGGCACCGTTACGAGCGCGCTGACCTGGCCCGCTGATGTCAGCCGGAACCGGTAGATCCGCACCCCCGTCGCCGCAGGCACGGCCGTGAAGAACACCCCGTTGCTGGTGGCGGCGACCAGGTATGTCCCTAGCAGGTCGCTGACGTGCGGAACCGGGACCGTGTCGGTCACCTCTCCCGTCGCCGTCGAGCGGACAACCGGACGGTCACCGTGGGCATCCGCCTCGACGTAGTAGCGGGGCGGAGGGCCGCTGCTGAGCCGTCCCGACCCGGGCAGGTACCCGGCCACGATCGCCGCGATGCCGACCACGAGGAGCAGGCTCGCGGCGGCGGCGGCCGGCGCGGTCCAGGCGGCACGGCGTCGCTGGCGCTGCACGACCAGCAGCGGGCGCAGCGTGTCCTCGCGCAGGGCCCGCGCCGCGGCGTCGAGCGCGTCGGCCAGCCTGGCCTCGGTCCTGGTCATGAATCCTCCCCCAGCAGGCGGGCCAGCGCGGCCAGGCCCCGCGCGGAGTTCGACTTCACGGTGCCCTTGCTGATCGCCATCATCGACGCGATCTCCGCCTCGGACAGGCCGAGCCAGTAGCGCAGCACGAGCACCTCGCGGCGCCGGACCGGGAGCGAGGCCAGGGCCGCGAGAACCTGCCTGCGGTCCTCGGCCAGGATCACCTCGTCCTCGGCCGAGTCGGGCGCTGGGTCGGACCGGTCGGGATCGCGCGCGCCCCCGATGCGGCGCACGAGCGCCCGCCGGCGCAGCACGCTGCGGCAGCCGTTGAGCACCGCCGCGCGCACGTAGGCGAGGGAGTGCTCCAGGTCGGGCAGCAGGTCCCTGGCGCAGAGCCGGGCGAACACGTCCTGCACGACGTCCTCCGCCGTCGGCCGGTCTCCCACCACCAGTGCCGCAAGCCGCACCAGTTCCGCGTGCCGCTCGCGGAACAGCCCGGCCACGTCGTGTAAGCCAGGCTGCTGATGCCCGTCAGCGACCGCCATGAACTCCCTAGCTCCCTGCCCCCCGCCAGAGCCCCTTACGGCGCCCCGGGTTCTCGCGTACAGGTTGCTCACACCTATTGCACGCCCCGCGCGCGCTTTGGTTGCCTTGGCGGCCTGGATTACTCGCACGCTGTGCCGAGCGTCCGGCTTGTCAGACCCTGGCGGCAAACTGCGGACCATGACACGGCCGCTGCCATCCCGCTTCGTGCGGCTGTTACGGCTCCAGCGCCGCGTGGACCTCGACAGACTGGGGCTAGCGGGCCGACCAGTCAGGCGGTCAGCGTGCCGACAGGGCGAGGGTTAGCTCCTCGACCGCGAGGAGCGGGGCGACGTTGGCGGTCAGGCGCTCCCGGCACCTCATGATGGCCTCGATCTTGCGGACGGTCGCCCCGGGCGGCGCGGCGCCCGCGATCTGCCTCAGCTCGTCGGCCTGGGCCTCGCTGGCGAGCTCCACGTCCGCGCCGAACTGGACGGCGAGCACGTCGCGGTAGAAGCTCGCGAGGTCGAGCAGCGCCCGGTCGAGTGAGTCCCGCTTTACCCTGGTGGCCCGCGACTTCTGCCGGTCCTCGAGTTCCTTCAGCGCGCCGGCCGCGCCGCGCACCGCGGTTGCCACGCCCTTGCCGGTCGAGCCCTCGCCGAAGGCCCGGCGCAGCGCGTCACGTTCCGGCACGTCAAGTTCTTCCGTGACCGCGGCGGCCTCCGCCTCGGCCGCGGAGACCAGGGCGGCCGCTGCCGCGAGCGCGTGGCCCAGGCCGCCGCCGGGACGGCTCGCGGCGACCTCGAGCGGAACCCGCAGCACCTCGGCCCGCCGTCGCGCCGCCTCGGGATCGGTGGCCAGCCTGCGGGCGCGGCCGATGTGCCCCTGGGCCGCCCGGGCGGCTTCGAGCGCCTGCTGCTGCCCGATCCCGTGGCGGACGAGCACCTCGGCCACTGCGGCCGCGGGCGGGGTGCGCAGGGTGACCAGACGGCAGCGGGACCGGATCGTCGTGGGCAGGTCGTCGGCGGAGGGGGCGCAGAGCAGCCAGACGGTCCGCGGGGCGGGTTCCTCGATGGCCTTGAGCAGTGCGTTCGCGGCCTGCTCGGTGGCGCGGTCGGCGTCCTCGAACAGGACCACCCGCCAGCGGCCGTAAACCGGCGCGCCCGCGGCGCGCAGCACCAGGTCCCTGGTCAGCCGCACCCCGTACGAGAGGCCGTCCGGCCGGACGAGCAGCAGGTCGGGGTGGCTGCCCGCGGCCACCTGGCGGCACGACGGGCA